>MDSZ01137395.1_pt1 | contig 36852 bp, 32 predicted proteins | sample 811201 | NCBI WGS metagenome assembly MDSZ01 (sample SAMN05326647, study PRJNA326480) | marine metagenome | isolation source: seawater | place: Indian Ocean: North | collected 2010
AAACCACATGCTCCACCGCTTGTGCGGGCCCCCGTCAATTCCTTTGAGTTTTAATCTTGCGACCGTACTCCCCAGGCGGTGTGCTTAACGCGTTAGCTGTGTCACTGAACATCTATGATGCCCAACAACTAGCACACATCGTTTACGGCGTGGACTACCAGGGTATCTAATCCTGTTTGCTCCCCACGCTTTCGTACCTGAGCGTCAGTTCCCGTCCAGTTGGCCGCCTTCGCCACTGGTGTTCCTCCGAATATCTGCGAATTTCACCTCTACACTCGGAATTCCGCCAACCTCTCCGGGACTCTAGTGATCCAGTTTCAAGAGCAGTTCCAGGGTTGAGCCCTGGGATTTCACTCCTGACTTGAAAAACCGCCTACGTACGCTTTACGCCCAGTGATTCCGAACAACGCTTGCCCCATTCGTATTACCGCGGCTGCTGGCACGAATTTAGCCGGGGCTTCTTCTGATGTTACTGTCATTATCCTCACATCTGAAAGAGCTTTACAACCCGAAGGCCTTCTTCACTCACGCGGCATGGCTAGATCAGGCTTGCGCCCATTGTCTAATATTCCTCACTGCTGCCTCCCGTAGGAGTCTGGTCCGTGTCTCAGTACCAGTGTGGATGATCATCCTCTCAAACCATCTACTGATCGTCGGCTTGGTGAGCTCTTACCTCACCAACTACCTAATCAGACGCGGGCTGATCCCTTAGCGATAAATCTTTGATCCGTAGATATTATACGGTATTAGCAGTCGTTTCCAACTGTTGTTCCGTACTAAGGGGCACATTCCCACGCGTTACTCACCCGTGCGCCACTAACTCCGAAGAGTTCGTTCGACTTGCATGTGTTAGGCCTGCCGCCAGCGTTCGTTCTGAGCCAGGATCAAACTCTTAAGTTTGATTCCATCAATCAGAACAAGCTGTATATTGCTTGCGTTCTCACTGAAGTATAATTAATCGGTTACCCGTCTATAGCGTCTTTATCATAATAAAGCTATAGCTCTAAAAGATTTGCATACAGACAAGTAGCCATTTTTGTCGTGTATCCGATACACTTAACAGCCTTGCTGCCTGCGAATCTTTTTTCTTCAAACTTACGATTTTCAAGAACCATGCTTTCAATTAAACCGACAAAAGATCTCTTAGCCACTTCTTCTTAGGAAGTCAGTGGCGATCCGTGATCTGCCGTTGCATTGAAAGCTTGTGGACACTACAGTTTTTAAAAATCGATGTCAACTACAATTTGTAACTTTTTTCGATTTTTTTTAACTCAGTTTTTAAACTCTATATTTGACTTTAGCTACTGTGTAAACTGCGTCTCCGCTAACCGCCGCTGCGCCAATCATTCAATCAGTACCGCGTCGGTGAATGGGGTTATATGTCAGAACGATACCACACGTCAACACCTAATATGCGTTTTCTGTAACTTTTTTTCTTTATTCAATAAAAACAATCTTTTAGAATAAATTCCACTGGCTAACCAAGCTTCCTCGCCTTAGATTACGGCACTTTTTAAAGAAAGACACATCAATAATGTCTAATATAATTATTATATACGATACGGAAATGACATGCTGGGCAAAATCTGATGGCACATCATCATGGTGGAGTGAAGATTGGCAAGAACCAGAAATCATCCAAATTGCGGCGATTATGGTCGAGACCAAAAACTTCACAGAAGTTGCCCCAGCTTTCAATATATTCATCAAGCCGACATTAAACCCGAGCCTATCACCATATTGTACCAAGCTCACATCAATCACCGATGACATACTAAATAAGGAGGGCGTCACATTTAAACGTGCCTGCACATTGTTTAATGCCTATTGCCAAAACCACCCGCAATATAGTTACGGTGGAGACCACACCGCATTAAATTATAATATTACACAGCTTTATAACTTATCTAATGAGATTACGCCCTTTACTGGGCATGACATCAGCAAGCTCTTCCATTCGATTGATCCGGCTACAAAGTCTGTAAATAGCGGCGGGCTTGCCAAACATTTTGGGCTCTGCGTAAACATCAACCAACATTACGCCTTAGAAGACTGTCGCTCTATGCAAGCATCCCTACAGCATTTTAAAGATGACCCAAAGCTGTTATCCTATTTCAAAGCCCATAACCCTTAAATAAGGAGCACCGCCACATGAAGGAAAGTTTACTCCGCCTTTTTGAACAGGCCACATCTCTACCATGGTATGCCTATGTCGCGGCCTTTATCGCAATGATGCTAATTTTTGGCAAAAAGAAAGAGTGGGAATATGAAGCCAAATTATTCCAAGGCGAAAATAAGGGCATTAAAGGCGAACTCGAAATCATCAAATTCAAGAAAGCGGATCCTGAAGGCATACTACAAGGCTATTTCCTTGCCGAACTATACGGCAAAGAGGTTGAAATTATGCTGAATGACGACGTCATCCAAAAAATTCATATTCATCAAGACGGGCAGCGTTATGATATTCTCTATCCCCGCCTTGAACGGAAGACCACGGATATATATCGCCCGCGCCAAGCCATACGCTTTAATGTCGTGCGCCTGTGGTTTGATGAGCGCACCACGCCACAGAACAATGACAAGGTAACGATTCGCGCTAATAACGAAGGTATCGCTTTCGGCCAAATGCTCCGCGACTAATGAATTTAGCGAAGCCCCTTCACAGAATCGCAATTATTGCGTAGAATACATATAGTTCTTATATGTGTTGCCTTCACATCAGAAGCAGCGCATCCCCCTATAGATAAACAGTATAAATAATGATCCGCAGCAAACACGGCAGATTTAAACCGCGTTACATGCCCCTTATAGGTGGCTTGGCACTCGGCTGCGCGATGATCATACTATCTGGATATGCGACAAAGCCTGCACAGGCCGATGCGATGAATGCGCTCGCCTTTTCAGGACACAATCAGCAGCGCCCTGCTGATGATTACGATGAACAGAGCCTCTATCAATTAACGCCGAGCCAAACACAGCGTCTGCGTTATAATGCACCGCCGCCCTTGCCAGAACGAGACACACAATCATCACATTATAGCCATGCCCCTCAGTTAAAGCCTAAGCGCTTAGTCACTGAACGCCTATATAAGCAAACAAGCACCGCGCCAGATGATATACGCATAGATAATGGGCACGACTCGGTATCAGCGTTAGAAAACTTCTATTCAGGACGCATTTTGGAAGAGCTACATCAATTCGGTTACGACTTCCTACAAAATAATATGTCGACCGCGCACACACCGCCGCCGCTTGGCTTAGTGGGTGATGCCTATATACTTGGCGTGGGCGACCGCCTTAGCATTGCGCTAACCGGTCAACGTAACGCGCATTATCAAATTGACCTTGATAGCAACGGACAAATCCATATCCCCGGAATAGCGCCAATTTCCGCGAGCGGCAAAAGCCTTGGCGCATTAAAGGCGGAGATTAGCGCGCAGTTTAGTGATGAATATAACCAATCTGTCTATATTGCCTTAAGTGAAATGCGCCGCGCCGCTATATTAGTTGCGGGTCACCTCAAAAAGCCAGGGCGCGTCGTGTTAAGCAACCAGCACAATGTTATTGATGCCCTGATGCAAGCCGGCGGCATTGATAAAACAGGGTCACTACGCCAAATCCGCCTTGTCCGTGATGGGCAAGTGTCAATGATTGATCTTTATAGCTTACTCCTCCACGGCGCGGAGAATTTTAACAGCAGCCTGAAAGATGGCGACCGCATCATCGTGCCGCCAATTGGCCCAACGATAGCGATTGCGGGTGAAGTTAAGCGTGCCGGTATATATGAGATCCTCCCCGTCATGCAGGGCATGTGGCACAAAAGCAAAGACCGCGCCCAAACATTATCCCTAAATGATTTACTGGATATGAGCGGCGGCTTACTATCCCCGGGCAAGACCCGCTATTTAAAACTGGACATGCAAAATAGCGGCGATGAGCAAATGAGTGAAATTGACGATCCGTTCGCGCGCGTCTTTAGTGATGGCAGCATATTATCCGTTTCACGCAACAAAGAGCGCCGTGAAGGCACGATTGAGATTACCGGTCACGCCTTATCAAGCGGCCTGCATGCATTAAAGTCAAACCGCACCCTTACCGCCCTTATAAAGGATGAACGCAACCTAGGACGCGATGTATATCCATTAATCGCCGTCATTGAACGTTGGAACAAAAAGACACTTGCCCCTGAATATATAAGTTTCTCTCCCTTAATGGTGCTAAGCCGCAAATTTGATGCGCCGCTGCAAGATGGCGATGTCCTGCATTTCTTCTCCTATGCGCAAATCCAAATGCTTGACCCTTATGAAGAAGAAACGCCCTTCCCCCACAAGACGAAGCAAAAGCCACTCTTACAAAATATTGCCTATGGTGACGTTGATAACGAAAACCTTGCCGATATAGAACAAATCCCCGAAGACATTCGCGCGATACTACAAGAACGCAGCGCCTTTATTCGTGGCGCCGTACGCCGCAGCGGGCATTACCCAGTCAGTGAGGGCGCGAGCCTTGCCAATATTATTTCCGTGGCGGGCGGCTTAACGTTAGAAGCAGATAAAAAGAATATTGAAATTACCCGCCGTGAAGACAGCATCCGCCACCCTGAATTTGAAGAACTGCGCAAAACAAAACGCCGCAATGTGAACATTCAGCAACAGCAGGCCGAGAACATCACCATTACGTCGGGTGACACGATTCGTATTAATCAGAAATTCAACAAAATATCGGACAACCATGTTCAGATCATCGGCGAAGTCAAAAACCCGGGCCGTTATGATTTAATGGCGGGCGATACGGTATTAAGCTTAATCACGCGGGCGGGCGGGTTAAATAAATACGCCTATGCTGAAGGTGCGATCCTTAGCCGCAAGAGCGAACGCCATATAGAAGCGCAGCGTTATAAAAGCTACGCCCGTAATTTAGAATTGGCGCTTGCCAATAAAATGCAATCCGACAGCCCACCAAATGATAATCAGATTGCCATGACCCGCCAGTTAATTGAACAGTTAAGCAATACCGACACGATTGGCCGAATCACTTTTGAATCCGACCCTGATATATTGGCCACGCATCCTGAACTGAACATGCTGCTTGAGCGGGGCGACCGCATCTATATACCGAAACGCCCATTAACCGTGCGCGTCAGCGGCGAAGTCCTCTCTCCATCATCCCTACAATTCCGCAGTGAAAAGAAAGCGCGCGAATATATATATGAGGCGGGCGGTTACACTCGCAACGCGGACAAGGACCGCGTTTTCGTTGTCTACCCCGATGGCAGCGCCCAACCATTACATCTTGGCAACTGGACACATAGCGTCCCCTTCATACCCCCGGGGTCGAGCATTATTGTCCCGCATGACCCAAAACCATTTAGCTTCCTTGATAGCGCTAAGGATATTACGCAGATTTTCACCAATCTGGCCGTCACTGGTTTCTTGGTCAGTGAAATTCAGGATGATTAATCAAAAATTATTCGCTATACTCCCGCCATAAAAACAATAATAAGGGAGCCTTTAATGAACACAACAACACGCCCGCTATATTCTATTATTACAATTACCAAAGATAACCTAGATGGCCTGAAAGCCACAGAGGCAAGCATCCGCACCCTCAATACAAATGATTATGAATGGGTCATCATTGATGGCGCATCAACGGATGGCACGGTCGAATACCTTAAAACATTAAATGGCGCAACATATATAAGCGAGCCTGATGGCGGTATTTATGATGCGATGAATAAAGCCATCCCGATAGCGAATGGCCATTACACTATATTTATGAATGCAGGCGATTGTTTCGCCCATAATGATGTGATGCGCAAAATAAGCCGCGCCCATCAATTCATGCCTAGTATGATATACGGTGATGCATTGGAACAATGCGAAACAAACCCACACCAACTTATCTTTAAAGCCGCACGCAAACACCACTCCATCCATCGCGGGTTATTTACCCACCATCAAGCAATATTCTACAAAACAGATTTCCTGAAAAACTTTACTTATAATGCGTTCTATAAAATCGCCGCGGATTATGATTTAACGCTGCGCTTTTTAAAGGCGCACCCAAAAGCGCTTTATATTCCCAAACCAATATGCGTTTTTGCCGCTGGCGGCGCTTCACAACAAAATGAAAAACGCGGCCGTATTGAACAGCAGATCATCCGCAAGAAGGAACTCGACTTTTCCCTGCTCCATAACAAGCAAATAGCCCTGACCCAAGGCGTGGCAAGTGCTATCAAAAAACGCATGCCCCCCATATATTGGTGGCTGCGCAATCACAGCGGCACAACACTCAATGCAAAAAGCGCCCCATAAGGGCGCTTTTCTTTTATTCTTCAATAAAGCAGACGTTATGCAGTTGCCTTAGGCGCAGGTAAACGCTTCTGCGCAGGCTTTCTATAACGAATATCAAGCGCTTCATCATTATCATTCTTCGGCGCCTTAATGGTAACGCTATAACCTTCGCCAAGCGCCCCTTCACAGAAAGCCTTCACCAATGGCTTTTGGAAATAATCTTCAATTGCTTTTTTCGCAGGGCGTGCACCAAGCTTTTGTTCCATCGCTACGTCAGCAATAAATTCTTTAGCGCTTTGGTCAAACTTCACTTTAATGCCCTTATCTTTCAAACTATCAAGTTGTGGCTGCAAGTGAATATCAAGGATTTGAACGAAGTCATCGACATTATCCAAATCGTTAAATTCAACAATGTCATCCATACGACCAACAAATTCAGGACTAAAGACTTGCTTAATCATGTCTGCGCGCTGCGTTTCAACAGTTGTCGATTTCGCATTAAAGCCAATACCGCGAATTTCTTCTAAGGTCGCACCAATATTCGACGTCATAACAACATAAACATTTTGGAAATCTGCCACGCGACCCTGACCATCTTTAATTTTTGCATTATCAAGCACCTGCAACAGCACTTTATAAACCGATGGGTGCGCCTTTTCGATTTCATCAAGCAACAATACGCAGCTTGGGTTTTCACGAATATCGTTTACAAGCTGACCACCTTCGTCATACCCCACATAACCAGGGTCAGCACCTGTTAGGCGCTTATAAGCTGTAGCTTCCTGATATTCACTCATATCATAACGAATTAGCGGAACACCTAGCTCTTTAGCGAGTTGCTGCGATAATTCGGTTTTACCAACACCTGTTTTACCCGCAAACATAAATGCACCTAATGTTTTATTCTTACGTGCATCGGCAAATAAACCAGCTTCGGAATTCATAACACGGTCAACGACTTTATTAATCGCTTGTTTCTGGTTAATCACGGCCGCATTAAAGCGCTCGGTCATTGTTGCCAGCTTTTCTTTCATTTTTGGATCATTAATAACGCCAATATCACGGCCAAGCTGACGGCTTAGCTGTGCAACAACATCACTTTCACCAATAACGCCTTTGGTCCCACTTTCAGGCACAAAACCATCACGCTGTGCGGCAAGGGCGCTATCAAGAATATCCAAGGCTTTATCTGGCAAACAACGGTCATGAATGTGACGCGCTGAATATTCAACAGCCGCAACAATCGCTTCATCAGAAACTTTGACCCCGCTATGGTGCGCTTCATACGCAGCGCGCTTGCCTTCAATCATCGTCATTGCCAATTCATTACTTGGCTCATTAATCACTAATTTAGAGATACGACGCTCAAGCGCGCCATCTTTTTCCAAAATTTTAAATTCATCAAACGTCGTTGCGCCCATTACAGAGATTGGGTTCTTCTGGTCGCTCAAATACGTTTTCAGAATATTTGATGCATCCATTTTCTCCGCGCCTGAGGCAGCGCCTGCACCACAAATCATATGAATTTCATCAATGAACAAAATCGCGTTGGTTTTCTTCACATGTTCCAACACATTTTTAATACGCTTTTCAAAGTCGCCACGATATTTAGCGCCTGCAACCATAGCCGCAAGGTCCATGCTAACAATATCACGGCCTTGCAATTCTTCTGGCACATCACCATCAGCAATTTTCTGGGCAATCGCATAGGCAACCGACGTTTTACCAACGCCCGCAGAGCCAACAAAAATCGGGTTACGTTTTTCTTTACGAAGCAAAGTTCGCACAGCTTGGCTAATTTCAGTATCACGCCCTATCACGGCTTCAAAACCAGATTCTTTAGCCTCAGCCGTAATATTTTTTAGAAAGTTCGACGCATCATCTGGGCCCGCTTCTTCTTCTGGCTGTTGCGCACCACCACCAACAACCGCCATCCAATTACCAGGTTTTTTTTGTGATGGGTCAGCACCCATGCCAAAAATACTACTCATCAAGAAGCTTTCAAAATCCTTCATATCACCTTGTGATGACGGCTTTTTCCACGCCGCTTCAAGGTCTTCCATATTCAACTCTTCAACTCGGCCAAGCTGTGCCTGATTAAGCAAAATACTCGCCATGCAATCTGAATTTTTAAGGATAAAACTTAGAATATCAGTGAAATTAAAGCCACGATCCTCATCATCTAATATTTGCGCCGGATTCTGCGATATGCTGTATTCAATAGAATCAAAACAGCTACGCAATTCATCAGTAAAATCTAACTGACCAACATCCGGCTCTATGCCCGCTTCCTTATTATTATCAAGAACCGCTCTTTGTACCGTTTCTAAAAATGCATTAAACGATTCTTCTTCAATGTCCAAATCAAATAAGGCTTGTGAGAAATCATCTGGATGCATCTGCGAGAGCATAACCAATAAATCTAGTGATGTTGGGTTTTCATTTGGACAGGTGTCAAAATGGTCTTCCATATATTTTTCGACATCTGCAACATCATAAAATTCGATTTTTGATTGGCTCATAGATACGCTCCCTTTTTTTACTGCTTTTAATGTGTCCCTGAAACTTGACGTTTCTTATGTATATATATATTTGCTTATATGACAAGATACAAACTTTATTCGCAACGCGTTATATAAGAGAATGTGATTAAACGATATTTTTCATAAAATGTAAAGTGAAAAATTATGAAAATTATAGAAATATTAATTTTGCGCGTTTTTTTACCAAAAAATATCAAGCCAGCACCCACTTTACGAGCGCTGTATCCGGCATATTAAATTCTTTTGACATTTGGATCTACGGTTTTTCATGAACAGGCGGTACCCCCCCCCCCCTTGAAATGTACGATCCAGTTTACGCATAATTCTACCCTATATAATTAGTGCTTTTGTTTTGTTCTCTGGTTTTGCCGCCGTTAAATTTGGCGCATCAACCAATAACAAATCATTGTCGATTAATGATGACTTCAGCGCATTCATAAACTCCGCATCACCATATTCATCCATAATATTGACGAAGGCGGTTATCGCTTCTTCCGCACTTTCAAATTCATACTTACGCTGTAAAACAAACGCCTGCCTAACTACGTCCAGTTTCATCGCATATAAATTCTCGCACGAATTTCTATCTGTATCATAATAACGAATATAAACCGCACCATCCTGAACAAGCACCCATTCCTTAACGCCCGCCTTATATGGGGCGCGCTTATTGTTCAGCGACATGCTATCCGACGTACGGTCGCGCTTTTGCGCTACCCCAATGCGCTTAATTTCATTCAGGAACAAAGAAAACTTATCAACCACACCGTCAGGGAAAGCATCTTGCCCTTTATTTTTCTTTAACTTAAACAATTCTCTCAACTTGCCCATAACTCAACCTTACTCAATAATATATTTCTGTGTCGGCTTAAGTTTTGCCTCTTTCAGCTCTTCAGCTGCTTGTACTTCATCCTTTTTTGATAAATTAAGAACAGTACTTTCCTCTAAAGCTTTGTGTAGTGCATGCATGAAAACAGGCTCTGCATATAGGTTAATCATATTAACAAAATCAGTAATCGCCTCTTCTGGCACAGAATATAGTTTCGCTTTCTGAAGGCGATAGCTTTGTTGCGCAAAATCAAGGTCCAAAACGGCCAGCCCTGATTTTTGGCCTTTATCTAAGTCATGATAACGTAGCATTATACTATTATCTAAGCAGACCAACCATTTTTTAGTCTCTGAATTATGGTCTAAGCCATAACCACAAATATAAGGTGTCTTTGAATCATAACGCTCAGGTACATTTTGTCCCGCGACCATAATTGCTCTCTTAACAGCATCAAACTTTTCAACAAAACCTTCTGGAGAAGATTCAGGACGCTTTGCGCCTTTATCAAAAATTTTCTTAAATATGCTCGCCATAATACACCTCATCTTATTCTGGCTTTTTAAATACCACCACAACAAGGTTATGTCAATAAATTATGGTAAAAAACTTGACTCATTTCCTTGCTTTTTGCGATGGTTTTAGTTTATAACGCCAGATCAGACGTAAGATGAAGGATAAAAAATTATGGCGCTTAAAAAGCAATATAAGAATAAATACAAAGCCAAACTCCCTATTGAGGGCGCACGCCGTTCAGAGCTTTTAATGCCTGCGGGCTCGCTTGAAAAGCTTAAATTCGCTGTCCTCTATGGCGCGGATGCCGTCTATATGGGTACGCCAGATATGTGTATGCGTGTGAAGTCTAAATTCTCACTCGAAGAAGTCATCGAAGGCGTCAATTTCTGTCATGAACATGGGGCGCGCGCTTATCTTACGCTGAACCTTATTGCGCATAACCGTGACCTTGATAAACTGCCTGAATATATTGAAACAATACGTACAGTGAAACCAGACGGCGTGATTATCGCTGACCCTGGCGTATTTAACTATGTACGTCAACACGCGCCTGAATTATCGCTACACGTGTCAACACAAGCGAACGTCACCAACTGGATGACTGTCAAATATTGGCAAGACCAAGGCGCAGACCTCGTCGTTATGGCGCGCGATGTCAGTTATGAAGAATTACGCGAAGTCCGCGAAAAATGCCCAGATATTATGATTGAACAATTCGTACATGGCTCAATGTGTATGACCTATTCTGGCCGCTGTATGCTCTCAAACTTCTTGTCAGAGCGCGGCGCGAACCAAGGCAGCTGTACAAATTCATGCCGCTGGAATTATAAATTACACATCAAGTTAAAAGACGGCACCGTCCAAGAATTAGAAATCAATGACGACAACAAAGATTTGTTTGATTTCTTCTTAGAAGAAAAATTCCGCCCCGGCGAATTAATGCCATTTGAAGAAGATATGCGCGGCTCATATATTCTAAACTCCAAAGATTTATGTATCATGCCCCGCCTTGATGATTACCTATCCATCGGCATTGACAGCCTTAAAGTCGAAGGGCGCGGCAAATCTGCCTATTATGCGGGCGTAGTTGCACGTGCCTACCGCATGGCGATTGATGCCTATTATGAAGACCCTGAAAATTGGGACCCTCGTCATTACATGGCTGAACTTGATACCGTTGGTAACCGCGGCTATACGCTTGCCTTCCATGAAGGCCGCCTGAAAAATATTTCACACAATTACGAACATACATCAACAATTGCCGAATGGGAATTTGCCGGTATCGTTCGCAAAGTTACCGAAGACGCATTCTTGCTGGAAATTAAAAACAAACTTTCTGCCGGTGATGTCCTTGAATTCGTACCGCCTAAATGCGCAGAGACATATTTAATTCGTTGCTATGAATATGAAGACATTAAGACAGGCAAAGTCACTGAAGAAATCCACGCAGGTTACCAACCAATCGTGCGTATTCCATTTAGCAATTTTGATCATGAAAGCCTTAACGAGATTAAAAAGAACATCACGCCTTACACATTAATTCGTAAAGAATCCTCCCTCACAAAAGCTGAGTGGGAGCGCATAAAACTAGATACAGTTGCGCAGAAGATCGAATTAAAGCAAGCGCCAGACGACTTATATGAAGGCCGCCTTGAAAAGCTACAAAACGCAATTGACGCCGACGAAACAGGCCGCCAGATAAAATCCCCACGCTTTGGCGTTGAAGGGTGCTGCGCACGCGGCTGTAATGGCTGCCGCGTATTTTGGGATGACCCTAAATACGAAAAAGCGCGCGCATTACTCGCGGAACGTAAACAGGGTGCGCTTTTATCAAGCGCCGAAGCATTAGAGGCAAAAGACATTGCCCGTAATTTAGAAAAAGAAGAAAACGACACCAAGGAAAAGGCCGCTTAAATAAGCGGCTTTTGCCGTATTAGGAACAACACTTGACAATTTACATAATTAAATATATACTCTTCCCACTTTTGGGGTATAAGGCGGAGTCACGATAATGACACAAGATATAACAGATACAACACCAAACGACGTTGTCACACCTGATTGGGGCAAGCAGCTGCGCGATAAAATCACCGCGCAAAAGACACTGCCCGCACAAAATATTATCATGCGCGAAGCCGCCGCAAATTCAGCGCGCTTTAATGCTCTCGCCATTTACCTCAAACAACATAAAAACAGCCTATTGGCACGTGAAGACCTATCCGAAAAAACCAAAGATTGGATCACGTCAGGCAAGCTAGATCAATTAAGCGCAAACCGCCTAAGCGATATTTTCACCCAAATGGCAGATCATCATCGCGTTATTATGCGTTCCGACGCTGTATTATCTAACAACTTAGGCTATAACGCCGTGTCACAAGATAATTGCGGCCATGTTAAAACACTGCCGCAAACGGCCGAACCACGCAAAATCAATTTTGGCTTTGTCAGCATGGTGAAGAACGCTGAAATACCAGACAGTAAACTAGCCATCACCTTTCCAGTCGTGGCGCTGCCGAATAAAATCTCGCGCGTTAATGACATTTCAAACGACCACCCATTGGTCACAACGCTGCAAAAACTATATAGCCTAACTAATCATGACTGGCTACATCATTTAAGCGTATCCGCCATGACCAAAGACTATTGCGCCTATGTTAATGATGACCCCGCCGTTGAAAAATGGGCCGAAGATAATTTTGCCAATGCAGCGGCAAAATATCCTGTATTTGAATTTGGCGCTATTGAAACCTTATATGAAGGCTGGGCGCTTTACACCAATGCTCAGATTATGAAGGAAAGCCCTGAAGGCAAAGAGCTAAAAAATGAAGTTCTTATTACCGCCATGCAGATGATAAACCACGGTAAAGCCTATATTGAATCCCATGACAATAATGAAGATTCCATGCATACCGCCTATTGGTTTATCCTACAAACAACCAAGGCGCTGCGCACTATGTTACCTGTAGATGGTTTTGAAATGAAAAAGTTCATCGAAGCCGCAGCAAACCACTTACCGCACCCAGAGCGTTATACAGACCTTCACATCGAACATATTAAATACCGCCTATATGAAGGCCATGATGCAATGTGCATGTTACAATCCCCGCATCTTGCGCGTGATGAGAATTGCCAGAAAAAATTCGAAAACTTCCAAAATGACAACGCCAAAATCACTGCTGATTTAATCGCACATTTGGACATGAAAATGGCGTGATGATTTCAAAGTTATTTGCTAAATCCAGCCGCAAAAATAAAACAGAAGATATGCATAAAAATATCTATCTGGATGAGCGCGGCCGCGTTAGCGATGGTACATTCACCGTGCATATGGTCGACGGCCCCGCCGAACAGAATGAATATCATTATCTGCGCGGAACAATTTTCAACCCTATTCTACATCCCAACGCAGTTGACGGCGCACCATATGAGCATGATGAATACGACCACCCCAACATCACACAAGGCTTTACCGAACATTTCCTGATCCGCCACAATGAAAGCGGCATTAATGTTGGTTGTTACCGTCTCATTACCCGAAATGATCCTGCTTTATTACCAACTATAGACGCCTCCAAACAAGACGGTATATTGCCCGATAGCTTTGATGAATATAGCTTATCTGTTAATTTCACAGTTGCTGGCAGGCAATTGACAGGTGAAATGCCGCCCTTTATCAGTGAATTATCGCGCTTTGGCATCTCTAAGGAACGTATGAATAATGCAAATGTATCAAAAGGCACGTCGCCCTATGATTTAATGTTTATTTCCGCGCTTATACATACGAATAGCTCTGGCATAGGTGGCATACCATTATTATCCGTTACAGAAGAACGCCTTCTACAAAAAGGCCTCGATCACAGTTTTATACCACAAAAGCAAGGTAAAGCCTTTGTCCATCACGGGACGCGCATTCCGTTACAATATGACTACGCCAAATGTGCATCTGACCTTGAAACAAGGCGGCCTTCTTTGGTGAAACGCCTAAAGTCAATATTTAGTCCTGAAGAAGACCTCGCCGATACAATTAAACATGACCCGTTTTTAAAACACATATATGATATGCGCGGCAACATTGCCCCGCATGGCGATAGCTATAAATATTACGATGCGGAACAAAAAACATGGTTCACCAAAGATGAAAACGGCGAATGGCAAGAATGTAAAGGGGACGCGCCCCAAAACCGACAAAAAACTTGGGCTGAAATCTGTAAAGAGCATGGTTTAAAATAAAGATTGTTAAATATGACGACAAAACGCGACATTAATGACAGTAAATTATTGGTTAGTGGGCTAACGCCTATTATTAACCAACCCGATAATTTTATGGGCATGGCTGCGCTTGATGGTGACCTTCAATATTATTACCGCCGCCGCCTGCATAATACCGCCAAAGTTATGCGCCAAACATATGCGCAATATTGGATATTACTGCGTTTCCACAATTGTCCGAAAGGCGCATTAACACTGCGCCTTGACCATCACATCACGCCAGCGGAAGGGTCATTTTACCTGTATATCCCTGCGCGCAGCTATGCGGAATGGCATATCCGCCCGCATTTATCGGAATATGAAACCTACATATCCTTCACCCCTGCAGATGATTGCTTTCCGACTGTGCCGACTATATTCCCCTGTCATGACTTTACGCCGCTAACGTCTTATGATGACATTGCCAACTTATTCATGGCACAGCGCACGCACCACCCCGAATTACAAAATGATGCATCTTATGTCTCTTCAAAAACCAAACGTTTCTTAGACCGCTACTTCCGCGAAAATTTAAGCTTTGAACATATCGCTACTGACCTCAATATGGGGTATTCAACCATGGCTATGGGGTTTAAAAAAGACTATGGCATTGCGCCTGTGCAATACCGCAATATTCTCCGCACATTTGAAGCCATGCGCCTTATCAAAAACGGTCACAATGTGACGCAGGCTGGTCTCGAAGCAGGCTTTACATCACTCGCGCAGTATAATGTGCATTTTCACCGCAATTTAGGCGTGCCGCCATCTACCTTTGTAAAACTCGCTGCACACTAAAAATATTTATAGAGAAAACCAGAAGCGCCGCTTACCCCCGCCCCCTAAAATTAAGGCAGGGTATCTCTAACATAAGGGGCGCGGCCATGTTTGCATATGACCAAGCATTTAAACGTAATATCGGCTGGGTAAGCGCCGAAGAACAAAACCGCATAAAAGATTTTACAATCGCGATTGGCGGCCTTGGCGGTGTAGGCGGCAGCCATGCCATAACCATGGCGCGCATGGGATTCACAAAGTTCCGTATTGCCGATTTAGACCATTATGAATTAAGCAATTTCAACCGTCAGGATGGCGCGAACATTAAAAATATCGGCCGCAGTAAAATTGACGTTACAGCCGAAACCCTAATGGTGATTAACCCCAACATAGAAATCACGCGTTTTGATAATGGCCTGAGCAAAGACAATATTGATGAATTTTTGACCGGCGCAGATATATACCTTGATAGCCTCGATATATTCGCTTTAGACATACGCCGCCATGTTTTTGAAAGCTGCGCCGCGCTAAACATTCCCGCATTAACCGCCGCCCCGCTTGGTATGGGCACAGCTTTTCTTGCATTTCTGCCCCTTACAGGAATGGATTTTAAAACCTATTTTGATATGCGAGACCCTAGCCCAGCGGCAATATCTAAGGCACTTAACAAACCCGCCACATTATATATGCTGCATCTTGAACATTATATCGATAACATCATTCGCTTCATCAGCGGCGTTGCGGCTAGTGCCATGCAGCGCCATTACTTAATCGATAAAACCAAAGTCAACTTCTTCACCAAGGACGTCCCGTCCCTAAAAGTCGGCATTGATATGGCCGCGGGCGTGCTCTGTAGTAACGCCGTGAAAATCCTTCTTGGGCGCGGTGACGTGCCGGCCGCGCCACATGGCCTACATTTCGATGCGTATTTAAACACATGCAAAAAAACATGGCGTCCAATGGGACAGAAAAACCCACTATCCGCACTAACTCGCCACATCATCCGCCGCCTACTAAATGTCGATGACATGCTCTCCCATATCCGCCATGAACTTGAACAGGCAGAAAAAGATGGAAAGCTAAAACCCTATTATTCCAGTGATGACCTTTATATCCTGCTACAAAAATACCGTCAGCAAGCTACATCATAAAATTCCCCTTTGTCATTTTATATTTTTATGATATTATAAATTTATAAAATGAAAGAAGATCTATGATTGAAGATATAAGTGCAAATGCCGCCGAAGCAGCGATGTTTCTAAAAGGGCTAGCTAACCCGCAGCGTCTAATGATTCTGTGTCAACTTGCCGAAGGCGAAAAAAGCGTCACTGAATTGATTGATGCCACCGGCATTGCACAAACATCCATGTCACAGCACCTCAATAAATTAAAAGACGAAAACATTGTCAGTTTTCGCCGTGAACACCGCACGTTATTTTATCGGCTTGAACACCCTGCCGCTTTAAAAATAATGGCCGTGATGCATGATGAATTCTGCAAAAAATAAATAATAAAGCTATAGGAGAACTTACCATGTTTAAACCCGTTCTTACATGGCCCTTAGGTGGCGCATTACTGGCGATCGCCTTTGTATGTGCCATATTACTTGTCAAGCCGATTGGCGTATCCACGCAATTCGTCATTGCCGATACCGCTGTGTGGGATGTCATTAACCCCGACATTATTATCACCGATGAAAACGCAAAATCAGGCTATAGCTCCCCCAACGCTTATTTAAACAAAAGCGGCGGTAAATACGCGGCAAACGCAGCGAACCCGCTAAATTATAGTTTCGTGTTTGTGCTTGCCATGATGGGCGGCGCATTTTTATCTGCACTGCTCAAAGGCGATAAGCCGCAAAACAAAGACGAAAAAACTATGCCTGCCGTCTGGCGTAACCGTTTCGGCGATTCTGCAAAATTACGTTACACCGCAGCCTTCATCGCCGGTTTCCTCGTGCTTTATGGCGCGCGGCTCGCTGGCGGCTGCACAAGTGGCCATATGATGAGCGGTATGATGCAAACCGCATTAAGCGGCTATATATTTGCGGCAGGTGCATTCTTAGCGGCACTGCCTATCGCCATCATTCTCTTTAATAAGAAAGGTTAAGACCATGGAACTCACACTTGCTATTCTTCTTGGTGCTTTATTTGGTTTTGCCCTTAACCGTGCAGGCGCAACCAACCCGCAAAGCATTATTAATATGCTACGCCTAAGCGACACAAGCTTAATGAAAGCTATTCTGTTTGCGATTGGCTTATCAAGCCTTGTGCTGTTTAGCGGTCTGGCGCTCGGCATTATCGCCCCCGCCCATGTCTCGATTAAAACGGCCTATATTGGCGTGTTTGTCGGCGGCATATTGCTAGGTATCGGGTTCGCAATTGCTGGTTATTGCCCAGGCACTGGCCTTGCCGCCGCTGCGACAGGGCGTAAAGATGCCTTAATATTTGCCCTTGGCGGGTTAGCTGGCGCGTTTGCCTTTACGCTATCTTATGGATGGCTCGCGGATAACACATTCCTTTTCGACAAAATCGCCGGTGGAAATGTCGGTCTAGCCGCTACAGGGAATGATAAATATGACGCGCTTATCCCTTTTAGTGGCACAGCCATTGGCATAGTTCAGGGCATAGCCTTCATCGCCATAGCCTATCTAATCCCCACACATATCCTAAACAAAAAATAAAAGAGGCCTTTCGGTCTCTCTTTACATCGCACATGTGAATTCTTCTGGGCCCCAGTTAAAGTCCTTTTTGATTTTAATGACATAGTTTTGCTGCGCAGTCTTATTTTCAAAACGCTCCTGTATAGACAGCGAAGAGATAACCGCCCCCGCCATATCTTCGGGGCCTTTAAGAATCAATTCACCCTGCGAGCCTTTATTTATAAAAAGATAGCTATAACCTAAACTCGGCACAGTAACCGCACCTTGTAAAAGAAGATAAGACTTCCCATCCATATCCCCTAAAGCCCCGAGGCTTAAAGATGCCTCAGCACCATCTTGCAAAGCGACGCCCTTAGAAATACTGCAGGGAAACCAGACTGGGTCACTCGCCTGAACGGGCAACGACGGTAAAAAAGCACACAAAGTAAGGACAAGCAGTTTTCTAATCATGTCTAATTTCTTTTCGTTTTTGTGACCACTTGGCGGAACGGGTTGAGCCATGCAATAAGCGATGGCATAGCGCGCGTTTGTATCCATACGCGGCCTTGCCCACGGAATCGCGTGATTAGGCCTTCGCCGCTAAAGAAGAACGACTTATACCCGCCAAATTTATGGACGCTATATTCTAGCCCTTCGGTAAAGGCCACAATATGGTTGTTATCTATTGTGAATTCATCATTGATCTGCACTTCGATAATACCGCCATAGCTGTTGAAGAATATATCCCCTTCACCGCTACATTTAATCAAGAAGAACCCTGCACCAGAAAAGAACCCTTTTATAAAGCCCTGAAATTTAGTTGTTGTTTCAATGCCTGACGACGACGCCAAAAAACTACTGCTTTGTAAAAATAAGGATGGTCCACCTTTGGTGAGATAAAGACGCTTAATATCCCCCGGCACAGCGCTACCAATGACGATTTCGCCATCCTTGCCCTCTGCCGTAAACTCATTCAAAAACAAATTTTCACCAGATATAAGGCGCTTAAACCCGCCTTTAAGGCGCGTACGCATTTTAATATGACGATCCATCGCCTGCATGGCAGAGGCCTCAACTTTTATCATCTCCCCCGCTGGTAACTTCACGGTTAGAAAAGCAAAGTCCGGCTTGCCTTCAATGCTGTGTTCTAATGGTTTTACTGTACTCATTACACTATCCCTCTACGCCTTATTGTTGGTGCTGAACAATGGGCTCTAGCAATTGCCCAATCGCATGACCAAACCCTGACGGGCTATGTGATTGACACCAAACCGCACCTTTACCTTTAAAACGGCAAACAATACCTTCCCCGCCGAGGATAGAGCTCATCCAACTTTTCCCCGCCTTAGACAGCGAAAAATCAAGGCTATCATCAAAGGCCACAATATGGCCCGTATCGACAATATATTCACCATCAACCTCAACCGGATATATTGCACCGAAAGCATTAATCAGCGCCTTGCCGTGGCCTTCCATTTTTAGCCAGAATAACCCTTCACCAGAAAACATGCTTTTTAAACCTTTCCAGCCCATATCCAAATCAACCCCGCTTTCATGTGCAAGGAATGACGTTGCCTGCACTATCAGCGCATTACCGGTTAGCTCCTGCACCATAATGTCACCGGATAAGACAGGCGCGATATATAAATTTGCGCCTTCACGCTCTGCCCTATAATGGTTTAAGAAAATGCCTTCACCCGCAAAAGCGCGCTTAGTTGCTTTCCACAAACCACGTTGCCCGCGCTTATGTGTACTGGTTTCAACATTTAAGCCCCCCGACATCGCCACCATAGACCCGCCTTCGGCCGTAATTTCTTCACCCGCGTTAAAGGTCAAGCGCGCTAACGTATTGGCTGGCTGTGCAAGAATTTCAATTTGCATGATTGTATATCCTTATTTTTACTTACGGCAGACGTGGATTAATAAAACGCGCCATATTTTGTATGCTGCGGCTTTGTAAATAGACTTTACCCTTACCTTCTACACGCGCAACAAGGCCTTCCCCGCTAAAGAAACTTGAAAATATACCGCCTGACATAGCAAGTTTAATTTTAATGTTCTTTGAATACCCCAAAACATGGCTACTATCGATTATATATTCGCCATCGACTTCACGTTCATATATCGCGCCATAGCCTCCTATATAAACCGCGCCATTGCCTGACACATAGTTCCTTAACAAGCCTTCTCCCGCAAAGAGCGAGCTAAACCCTGCCCATTTGACCTGCAACCTCACCCCCTCTTCACGCGCGATGAATGCCCCAGATTCAATATAAAACCCACCGCCTGATAATTTAATCGCTTTCACATCGCCTGGCGTATCTTGGGTAATAATAAGCTTAGTTTCCTTGCCTGTATTATTAGTGAAATGCGAAACAAAAAAACTTTCGCGCCCCAAGAATTTCCGTACCAATGCCCCGAAAAACCCGCCATTCATTTTGGCTTTTTGGTCTAACCCCGCATCCATACTGGCCATTGCACCAGATTCAGCGATTAATGTTTCATTCGGGGACAGTGTAAATTCAATATAAGAAAAAGACGGCGCGCCTTGAATGACATGTTTCATAAAACAGCTCCTAAAAATTACTATACTATGATAGCGCATCCCCCGCTTTGACAAAATGCCTAATTAAGATTACCCACGATTTGCCAAAGCAAATTTTGCGCCGCACAAAATTATATTGTTTTTTACTTACGAATCCTTATATAAGGTGAAAAAACATAAACAATCATATGGTGTGTACAATAAATGAGCTTTTTTGAATTTTTAGAGAACTATAAAACTGTACTTGGCGCATTTTCTATCGCGGTGGCAACGGTCATCGCTGTCCTCATCAACCTGAATCATTCACGCCGTACAGAACACCGCCTGAAAAAAGAAAAGAATGCAACATTTAGCTCCGCCATCGCCGCTGAGCTACTCGACAATGCGCATAATTTGATGGAGCTCCACCTCGAAATTGCAAAAAAAGGTGCAAAACTACAGCGCATCAACCAGTTTAAAGCTTTTCACTTTGACGTATACAAAAATGTTCTCACTGAAATTGGACGGTTGGGGCCTGCTTTATCATTTATGATTGTTGATATATACGGCGACCTGCAGAAAATAGATAAATATCTGGAATTCACACCAGAAAAAAACATGAATCAAGACAAAAAAGAAACTCTACTCGACATACAATTCATTCTAGCCAAAGCGCTAACAGGCTCAGCCATTATTTCTTTCTATGCTGATTACATGCTCGGGCCAAGATGGATGCGCTCCGTAACCAACCAGCGTATTTTATGGCTCGAAAATACCCTCGATAGTTTCTGCCAATATGCAGACACAGCCGAAAAAGAACATGATTTTTATAAATTTGATGAGCATGTTGATTTCACACAACGCCTACAAAACAAACAACACCAAGACATCGCACGTGAGCTTTTTAACTCCATTCAACGTGTCTTAGACACCATACCCCGCAAACGCACATGGCGCGTACAGCTGATTTTGCGCGCCTTCTCATACAAAATGCAGGCGACCTTACTAAATCTACTCGATATAGAGACGCCACTTTACATCATAAAATCAGAAAAAGAATATCGCGAGTATCTACCCTAAACAGGCTTATATCTGCTAAACTTCAGACATAAACGCATAAATAATTAGGAGATGCGATTATGATATGGGTGTTATTTGCGTTGGCAGCGGGCTTAACCTACTGCGTACAAAGTGAAATAAACAAGCACTATAAAACCGATGGCTTCGAGCTCAACACATTCCGTGCGAGCATCGCCACAATACTATTCCTGCCTGCCCTGCCATTAATGGAATGGCCACGTATTCCTGAGTATTATTTAGTGCTTCTTCTTGAAGCCGCCGTGAGCGTTGTATGCATGATGGCACAGTATAATCTCGCCGCTAAAAAGAACGGACGCATAGCCTGCCTTCACCAACCTATCGCTATTTTAATTACATTTGCCTTATGGCTCGCGCTAAGCCCAGAGCAAAGACAATTCTTTTTAGACAACCCACAAAACGCATTATATGTGGGCATCGGATTCACATTATTCATTTTCAGCTTGTTTGCTGTAAGGAAAAATGACGCAGGCTGGCTGGCCTTAATGGCTGTAATACCTATAGCCGTACTGTACTCCGTCATGGCCGTTATTAGCAAAATAGCCTTAGAGCACGGCGAAAACATGTTAGGCATATCACTAAACTTTGTTTTTTTGTGCAACCTACTTATGCTGATTATGTCTCTACCGCTTTATTTATCACGACAAAAAGGGAGGCTACACCCGCCCTTATCTACAGTAAAATCCTCATCTGGCGTTGCCGTTTTCCATTCACTATCTTGGCTCTTTTATTGTTTAGCCGTGATCGGCACGCCAAACCCTGCCTATGTCGGCGTCATTACCGGCCTAGCCCCTTTATGGTTCTTAATTTATTACAAAATACGAAAACATGAAGATGATGCAAGCCCCATGGCAGGACTCGTTATGGGCGTCGCCGCTATTATTGTCCTTATCGGCGCGAACACCTAAAAGCGAATGCGCCTAACGCAAAAGCGTTAAGCGCACCGTTTCGGGAGTTGAAACTTTTTTATATCTATATCTTAATGCGGATATAATGAACGCTGATGCCTACGGCCGCCGCGTTCCTCGCCATAATTCTTTGGACAAGATAGTTTTTCTGCCACACAGCCATCGCTTTCAACTGATTCCAATACTACCGGATACCCCCAAAGCGCCTTCATATGCTTTAAGACTTCTTCTGTATCTGGCCCCAAAGGAATATCATTGAAACGCTCATGACGCAGAACCAAACGACGATCCGTACGATCATAATTCTCATGTACACCAATCACAGGCATTTGTTCGCCTAAGCGGTATTGACGCGCAAAATCCTGACGCACTCGGTCAAAGCCAGCGCGATCGTGAATGCCCGCAACGATGTAATTTTCTTCATCTGGGTCATCCATAATATCGAATAATTTAAATCGACGCTGAACTTCTGGTGATAAGAATTGCTGAATGAAGCTTTCATCACGATAATTCTGCATTGCATCCTTCATCACATCAAGCCAGTAACCCTTACCTGCGCGGTATGGGAAATATTCCTTATCTTCTTCTGTCGGCTCTTCACACATACGTTTAATATCGTGGAACATCGCATAGCCAAGCGCGTAAGGGTTCCAACCGCTATATATATTGCGTTCTTGTGGTTGCCCATCTGGCCCCATAACAGTAACTGTTTCATCGAATTCTGGCTGTTTTAGAACACTAGCATGCGAATTAAAGAATTCCATCATCATGCCATCACTAAGCAAGTCAAACGAGCGCATATCACGAATAAAGCGTTCATGCCAGAATGATGCCCAACCTTCGTTCATAACTTGTGTTTGCTTTTGTGGGTGGAAATATGCCTGATGCTTTGCATACATGCGCATCACATGGCGCTTCCATTCTGGCAATACAGGTGAATTTTCTGCAATGTAAAGCAGTAAGTTACGCTCCATATCACCTTTTAACGGCTGTTCAGCGTTTTCTGATTTAGCGACACGGTTAAACTCATCTTGTGTTTCTGAACGTTCATCAAAAAACTTATCATATTGATTAAAATATTGAGATGTCTCTGGCTGCTCGCCTTCCTTAAAGAATTTTGTTTCATCCAGTTTATAAGCTGGTGAGACAGACTGCAAACTAAGCGCATGAACAGCATCCATAAATTCTTCAACTTCATCAACGCCCACACGCATTTCTGCCTCTTCTAAGAAATCGCGCATCTCTTCTTGTAACTTAATAATGTTGTCAGCATCGGTATAGCCTTTAAACAAGAAGTTACCTTTAAAGAAGCTATTATGACCGTAACAAGCATGCGAAATAACAAGCCCCATCATCAACATAGAGTTACTTTCCATGCAATATGCGATAGATGGATTTGTGTTAATCACAATCTCATACGCAAGGCCCATACCCGCTTCAAAATTACGCTCAAGTTCAATGCGTTTTTTACCGAATGACCAGTGATTATAAGATACAGGCAGACCAACACTTGCATAGAGATCAAGCATTTGACTATCTGTAATCACCTGAATTTGGTTTGGATAAATATCAAGCTCATATTTTTCTTCATTGATGATTTCACATACACGTTCCATCAACTGCAGCGTATTTGCTGGTACTTCACGGCTTGGCTCAACCCCTTCTTTCAGGATAACCGGATAATCCCATGTTCCGCTTTTATAGGCATTGATAAACACGTCTTTCCCTTCAACGTAATTATCAAAAAGCGCCTCAATACGCTTCGCACATTTTTTGTGCTTTTCCTTATCTATATCCAACATTTTTCAACTCCCTGTTTTTATATACGCTTATTTTGTCGTATTTCTTATCCTGCCTTAGGCGCGAAAGCAGCTGTAGCGCTGTTCATCGCCGACGCGGCAGGCTTTTTATGATTTTCTATGTTAAAGAAATCGACAAAAATGCGAGTAATATCTGATGTTTGCATCGCACGCCCCATAAAGAACTTATCTTCATTAGCGCCGCGAATGGTTTGATACATATTCCAAATATCTGAACGATCATGATTACCCCAAGCATTATTCTTGGTTTCCATATAGAAGAACCCTTTAAGGTCTGGAAGCATGTCCTCGATCAAACCTTTTGTTCGTGGGTTATCATCACGCCAGTTATCACCATCAGATGTTTGTGCGATATAAACATTGTAAGATCCATCGCCATAATCACGTTCTTTTATTTCTTTGACGATATCCAAACCTGCAGATACTTTCGTACCGCCGTTCTCACGCGTTTCATAAAATTCCTGCTCGTCTACTTCCCAACCTTCTGTGGTGTGAACGACATAACGCATTTCAACCGCATCTTCGCCATATTCACGTTTGAGAAGTTTGTTTAACAGCCAATAAAATAGTTTTGAATCATGCTTCATTTGCTCACTCATTGAGCCAGAAATATCCATCATACAAATCATAACGGCTTTATAAGATGGTCTTGGAACCTGCTTATCAAAACGATAGCGTAAATCAGAATCTTCATCCCAACGTGGTATCCCCTTAATTTTAGCTTCGTTCTCAGCTATCTGATCATCAAGCTGCGTTAGCAATGATTTCTGCGCATCATCAAGCAGTGATAGATTTTCTTCACGCACTGCATCGCGCGTTTCCGTAAGCAATGCGATCTTCTCATTCAGCGTCAATTTCTCATAGCGTTGATCTTCAAAAAGCGTATCAACATTCGCATCTGGATCAAGATTCAAGATGCGTAGCTGGTCTTGCAGCGATGAAATGATTTCTTTTTTGTACGGCGCACTTGCCGCTAAGTGGCGTCCAATTTGCTGGCGCTTTGAACGGCGGAAGTTAATACGACTAGGCGTACCATTACGCTGATAGCCTGCGTGCGAGTAATCAAATTCTTTAGCTGTATCGCTATTGCGTTCTTCAAGGTTAGGCAAACCTAAACGTTCAAAAATACGTTCTAATAACTCTTCTTGCGTAAGTTGGAAGACAAAATCATCTTCACCTTGGCCTTCTTCACCAGCTTCACCTTCGCCTGTACCTTGACCTTGGCCGCCTTGTGGGCGCTGTAACTGGTCACCGCCCATAAATTCTTTATTTCCTGGGTGGACATTTGTACGCTTGCCACCTTGGCCATGTGTAATATTTGGCTCTTTCAGGTCACGTTTAGGTACAGTAATATCAATTGGTCCATCTGTACCAATATCATTAATACTGCGTCCGCTAATGTAATTATCTATCGCGCGATCAATTGCTTCTTTATTTCTACGTAAAAAGCGCTCACGGCTTGATACATATTGGTCTGAAGAAGACCCACCACGACGGTCAACAATAGTTGAAGGCATCCGACATACTCCCGATTTTATTATTATTATCTATTGAAACGCCCTTATAAATCCTCCACAAAAGGCGTTCCAAGTAAAGATAGGGGGTGTCTAGGTGGCGCGAATACGCCACCTGAACATAGCTGTGTGCGCTTAGCTCATTTCGTAAGGCTTGAAGCCTTTAACAAATTCACCAGCACGGCGGATCATTGTTTCGCTATAACCTTCCTTGGTCATACCGGCAATGTAACGATCTTGTTTCTTCTGATCTTCGCCTTCTAGCTTTTCTTCAAAACCGATGTAAGGCAATACATCTTCAAACTTCTGATCCACTTGCTTTTTCAGAACGTCTGCCATTGGCGCATATTCATCCCAACGGATTTTTGTTTCGCCTTTTTCAAGCTTTTCTGAAACATAACCGATAAGCATGCTGCGGAATTCGTGCTTGTCACCAATATTGGCTGGGCCTTCAATTTCCTGCAGTTTCTGATCAAGCTGATCTGGGCTCAATGTATGCGTAGAAATTGTTGGGTCATTCAACGAACGACGCATATTCCAAGCTTTGGCCATTTTCAGATAGTTATCAAACTTACGCTGATAGAAGTTACCATCACCAGATTCAAAAGCTTTCTTCATATCAAGCTCGAGGATCTCTTTATATTCAGCTTCTAAAGCATGAATAATAACGCGGCGCTGGTGCTTTTGTTCATCTGTAAGCGCAGCATTGTTGTGAATATCTTCACGCAACACTTGGAATACAGTGATTGGGTCAGCTTCCTGAAGACCGTAATTTGACCAGTAGTTAAAAGCTTTAGACAATGTTTTATTGCCTTCACGTGTCTCACCACCTGTCATTGCAACGCGGTAAGGCTTCTTAACTTTCGCCATTAATGACTTATAATCTTTGTCAAATTTACCGCCAGGTGCATCTAGGTCATCACCATTCAATAATGCTGTTAGGTAGCTCATTGACTTAAGCGTGGTGAAGTAATTTGCAAATTCAGGCACATCTGCCGCACGTGTAAGTACGTTGTACTTCGCCAAAAACTCAGTTGTATGTGGCGCTCTTGGAAGATCTGCGTAAGATTCTTTCATAGAAACCTTTTCGTAGATGCTTGCTTCTGCGTCATACTGCATTACATATGGCACTTGAACCTTAACCATACGGCTTTTGAACGCCTCATTCGTGTTATCACGATCGAACTTTTCTTGTTCCGCTTCGTTACAGTGTGAAACAATCAAACCATCAAATGGGATTTGACCAACACTACCTGAGCCCGCATAAAGGCGCATCTGTGTCGCATCAAGCAACGGCTTAACCGCGTCACCACTTGCCTTGAAAATCTCAACAAGTTCAACAACACCTTGGTTACCTGTGTTAAGCGCACCAGAATAGCTGTAGCCATCTGTATCATGCTCGTCAAACTGTTCGATTTTACGAATATTCGGCTTACCAATAAGTTCTGTTTCATCTTGGTTCTGTTCTGAACCAGGCTGAACCTGTGCAAAGGCAATCTTGTGGTACTGTGATGGACGAAGCTTAACAACTTTGAACGCTTCTTCTGGGTTACCACCAGCTTCATCCAAACGCTTAATAGCCCACGGCGATAGACGGTTCTTCATGTAACGCTCAGGTATATTGTACTCTTTACCAACTGAATCGCGAAGTTCCGCATCATCAGAGAATAGCGCCAATGGGTTTTCTTGAATTGGTGACAAGTTGCCATCTTTATCCGCAAGTGCGTAGATAAATTCTTTTTGAGAAAGCTCAGTCAGTTTTGCAGCCAGCGTTGATTTACCACCGCCTGGAGGACCAATAAGGTGCAACACTTGGCGTGATTCTTCGGCGCCACGTGCAGATGATTTAAGGAAATCAACTACTTGAGCAATCGCTTCTTCCATACCGAAAAACTCAGAAAACGCAGGGTAAATAGCGATTTTCTTACCGCCGTGTAGCTTGTTAAGCTTACCGCCTGCTTCTGAAGTATCAACAATCTCTGGCTCGCCAATCGCGTGCAAGATACGCTCAGCTGTATTCGCATAAGCCAATTTATCGTTTTTACAAAGTTCGAGATAATCCGTAAGGCTCATTTCCTCACGTTTGTTTTTAGCATAGCTCGCTTCAAATTTTTTGAATACGGAGCCAGACGCTTTTTTCGCATCAGACATATTTCATCTCCCTGAAATTCAACTCGTTAAAATTATTATTTTTATTACAATTAAGCGGCGGGGAAAAAATTGTCAATGGCGTTTCTTGAAATATTCATAAGTAAGTCATTAAAAACTTAACATAAAACCAAGGGAGCATCCACCAAAAATATTATAAAGTTTTAATTATATGGGAAAGATGCGGTGCAATAAAAACAGCAAAAACCAATAAAAGAGCCACCTTAAGCCACATTTGAAAAATTTACGTAAGAAAGAAAGCAAATTGACATATATAAAAGCAGGCGCTGCATGTTTTTTTTCAAAAAACCTTGTTAGTTTTTAATAAAAATACTTACGGCCATTCATAACCAAGTTTAAAAGAATAGGTTGTATCGTCCTCAACTGTCCCTGCGGCAGGGTCATTATCCCAGTCAAAATCAACCTGACCCGTTGCAACAATACCGCGGCGTATTGGCACACGAATGCCTGACTGACTTTCAAACAAATATGCCTCTGTATCTTCTGTAGGCGCATTTAAACTGTGTTCATGGAACAAGCGGAATAAATCGTCATAGAATTTTTGCTTATAATCAAACGCCCAGTTATAGGTCATTTCTGAATCATCGCTGTCATTTTCAAATTTCTCATGTAAATAACCAGGCCCAACGACGAATTTCATATCCAAATCATCACGCTTGAAAATATGATAACCAATACCCGTGCTGGCATTCGTCCGCAAATCAAGTTGGGCAAGATCATCCTGCGTGAACTTGACTTTAGAGCCAATAAACCATCGATCCGTAAAATTATAATCATGGTTAATTGACAAGTGACGATTATCCACGCTGACGGTATCACCGTCTTCTTCGCGGTTATATTCGCCCTTAAATTTTAAATCATGCTTATCAAGCGTTGTCAGAACAGTGGCATCAATATTTAAGGCGCTATTTTCACTATTCCCGCGCTTTAAATCATAACCGAGGTTAACATTACCTGAGAAATCCGCACCCCAAAACCCAAAGCCTGTGTCTTCAACCACATCATCAGCTTCAGCTGCGGCTGCGGCTGCGGCTGCGGCTGCGGCAATTTTCTCTTGCTGCGCGAGCGCCGCATCAACAGGCGGCATAGCCGTTACTGGGGCCACATCTTGAAGCGCCGCTTGCTGCACGGCTATATGCGCTGCAATTTGCGCCGCGCGTGCCTGTCCATCTGCATAAACGCCTTTCACCAAATCAATTGGCAAATCAAATTGTCCATATGATGTTTTAATCGTTACGTTATTGCCTTCATAACTTGTTATCTCACCCGTAAAGTGGTCACCGTTATGAAGGAAAACTTTATCCGCAGCTTGAATTGGCGCAGAAACCGCCCATAAAGATAGACCGCACAGAAGGGACAGATATTTTTTATTCATTAGAAAACACTTTATGCTTTTGATTTAATATTTTTAACAACCTCAACATAGCAAGGTTTCACGCCAGATAAAGCCTCTATACGGTGTTTATCAACGATATTTTCTGCTTCATCAGACGGAATCCCCGTTTGTTCAAGCAAGGTACGCACCAATTGCAAACTCGATTCAAGCGTTTCCGGAACGACCGCATTTGCGCCTTCTTCGTAATAGGTTTCAATATGATGCGTATCGCGTGAGCGGATAATTACAGGCAACAACCCCCATTTTTCACGCAAAGAACATAAGATTTTATGCGAGGATTCAAAATCATCGATGGTAATAACCGCCGCTTCCGCATCTTCGGCCTGCAATTTATCCCACAGCAATATGTTACGCGCATCGCCGCGAATAACTGGATAGCCTTCTTTTTTATACTTGTTGACCATCAAACCGTCTTTTTCGATCGCAATATAAGGAATCTTCTGATCTTCCAAAATATTCGCGAGTGTCAAACCGACACGGCCAAAACCCGCAATGATAATATGGTCACGGCGCAATTCATCAAATTCAATGTCATCATCACGGCGCACTTTTGAGAAACGGTCAAACAAAAATGCCAAACGCGTTGTAAATGGCGTGAACAATAATGACACCGTCGCGACCACCATAAAGAATTGCGCATCTTCCGCGGGCATCAAACCGCCCGCCAGTGCGAGCCCAATAACGATCAAGGCAAATTCCCCGCATTGCGCAAGCATAATCGCGGATTTAGCGGCCTTGACCCGAATAACCCCAAACATGCGTGCTAACGGATAGAATAAGGCGGTTTTCAGCGCAAATATCCCCACAACAGATGCAAAAACCCAGAATGGGCGCTCCATAATTTCAGCAAAATTCGTTGCCATCCCGACCGACAAAAAGAAGATCCCGAGTAGCATGCCCTTCAGCGGCTCAATAATTACTTCTATTTCATGGCGATATTCTGTTTCTGCCAATAACAGCCCCGCTAAAAACGCCCCCAGCGCCGCAGACAAGCCAAAATGGTGCGTAATCATCGCCGAGCCAATAACCAAGAACAAAATAATCGCCAAAAGCCATTCCACATTCTTAGATGGACTTAACACACGCAAAGTCGGTTTAAACAACAGTTTCCCGCAGGCAAAAATCGCAGCAATAACCAAAACCGCCGACCCCAATGATTTAAGCAGCATATAGACGACATTACCATCAGAGGACTTCAGCGCAAACGCACCAACCAAAACCAATATCGGCACCACGGCCAAATCCTGCATCAACAATACAGAAAAGCACACACGCCCAACTGGCCGAGAAATTAAGTGCCAATCACTCAGGAGCTGCATCACCACCGCTGTCGATGACAGCGCAAAGGCCGCCCCAATTAATATTGATGTCGGAAGGCTATTGCCAAATTGCTGCGCAATGAAAAAGATAACCGCCCCCGTCACCAAGATTTGCAGCGTACCTAGCCCCAATACATATTTGCGAAGTTCCCATAAACGCGCGAAGGTAAGTTCTAAGCCAATCATAAACAGCAGGAAGACAACCCCTAATTCTGCCAAAATGGGAATTAAATGGTTATCGGTAATCACAAATGTTTTTAAGAAAGGAAATTCATGGCTGAGCGCGCCCAAGCCGAATGGCCCAATCAACAGCCCGCAGAGCAAATAGCCAATCACAGGCGAAACCCGCAGCTTCTGTAGCGCCGGAATAATCAGCCCAGACAGGCCCAAAATCAAAAGAATGTCGGCAAGCAAGTGCCACATATTATGTTCAGTAGAAATATCGGTCATAATAGATGCAAAGTTGTGTAAGATTTTTAAAATACGCGCATGAGTGTATAACAAAACAACATAAAAAGCCAGCGCTAAATTATTTTCCCGCCCGCTGGCAAAATCAGCTATATTAACACTTCAGGGTATTTTTAACCTTCACCACATATTTTTCAATGAATACATCTAACGCCAAGTCCATCGCAGCAAATGCATCTTTCTTGCTCACCGCACAGTTAATTGTACGCGTGCTTCGTGGCCTTTATATTGTATTACTCGTCCGCTACTTAGGGCCAGAGCTTTACGGCGTGTTTCAATATGTACAAAACTGGTTTGTGACCTTCACCCCATTAACCCTATTCGGTATTGGTGCAATTCTTAGCCGTGAAATTGGTAAAGACAAACATAACGGGCAGCATATTGTCTCAACCACCTTTATTATTCGGCTGACATCAGGCATCGCCCTTAGTCTTACCGCACTTGCCTTAGGCCTTTTCACTGAACCCGACGCCGATATACGCCATTTAATGATCATACTCGCTGCCCTGTTATTAGGACGTGCTTTAGTCAACTGGGTCAAAGAAATCTTCATCGCCTATGAGAAAACCCAATATCATGTTGTACAGGTAACATTATCGAATATTGTGCAAATCGGCTTTGGCGCTACGGTTATGATGAACGGCGGCGGCATTGAAGCGCTTGCCCTTGTTTATATCACCGCGCTGTTTTTAGAATTCATCGCCAGCTTTATCTTCATCAACCGCAAAATCATCAAAATGCAGATGGATATAAACATCCAAAAAATCAAGACGATTGTGAAAGACGGCCTCCCCATTGGCTTAACCGTTGCCTTAAACCGCTGGATGATTTTTGGCCCGACAGTCATTGGCCGTTACGCCTTTGATTATAAAAACAGTCTTGGGCAGCTTTCGGTCATATTACTATTATTATTCTTTGCATCCCTAATCATTGATGCTGTTTTGCACGCGGCCCTGCCCGTATTAAGCCGCGCCATGCAGTACCAAAAACATGGTAGCTCCAATTTCATCAACATCGCCTTGAGCCTCAGCATCCCGCTAACTTGCTGCGTAGGCCTATTCACCGTTACTTATAATCAACCCATTATCCAAACATTATTCGGCGCGGAATATCAGGCCGCAGGTGCAATTCTTGACTTTGCCGTATGGTTACTCCTCCCCTATATTTGGATGACGACTATGGCGCAGATATTCATCCTGAAACAAGACACTCTTCGCCTAAGTTTCTGGACATTGCTCGGCGTGTTATGGATGGCAGGGCTATTGCCCCTCTGCGTTATGAAGTTTGATTTAATCGGCGCCATATACGCCATGGCTGTCGGCATGACTATCACCACTATAGGCCTTGCCTTTCATGGGTTCACGCGCGGTTATCTGCATAATTTCCATTTGGAAAAAACAGCCGCTTTATCCGCCGCCGTTTTACTGACCTACGCTGTTATCTATCATTACAGCACAGCTGAATATGCCTTGCTCGGCAGTTTAGTGCTGTTCACACCGTTTTTGGCGCGCATCACGAAGCATGCCGTGCATTTATTCCGTTAGGAGGACGCATCACATGAAATGGAAACTTGCTGTTCTGCTCATATCCATATTGGCACTTATTGCCATCAATATGAATATTGAACATTTCGACCCTACACCGAAAAAACATATTTTGATTATCGGCACGGCAAAGTCCGGCACAACCGCCGTTTATAAATCGGTCAAAGATGCGATGGGCGAAAAACTAACATCATATTTTGAGCCAAGCGAGTCTAACTTCAAAGCGGCGCTGCGTTCCCGCGCCAAACAAATATTGGTCAAAATCACCTTGATTGACCGCAGCCAATATAAAAACCTTTATAAAGACATCCACCAATTTGATAAGAAAATCATGGTTATTCGTGACCCACGCGATATTTTAATCAGCAATTTGCTCTATACCGTACGTTGGATGCGTTTTAGCAAAGACCCTGTACGCCTACAAACATTCATAACAGCCCTAAAAGAAAAAGAAACGAACCCACGCAGCCATTCTCTACTGGCGCTCTATCAACTCCGCGACCGCTTGGAAAGCGAAGTGATGCAAAGCTGGGAATCACCGCGTTCATGGCATGATGAATACAATGATTACGCCATTGCCGTACGCATGATCCAAAAAACACCCGAATTATATATATTGCGTTATGAAGATTATGTTGACGGCGAACTAGATGCGCTTAGCGACTATCTTGGCCTATCCATCACAGGTGATGCGGATGTATCCACCCTGAAAGAACAACACAGCATCAAAAAATCCGTCCGCAATATTGCCCGCAGCAAAACATACGGCAATTGGAAAAACTGGTTCACTGCGGAAGATGTCGATGCCTTCCGCCCGCTATTTCAGCCACTAATGGATCAAGCTGGCTATAGTGATGATTGGGCATTATCGCCAAACCCTACCATAGATGCGGAAAAATCATCCGCCTATGTCACGCGCATAGTTTCCGAGACAGCGATAACATGGTAGACTATCGCCGTCATTGAGGAGAGGGCCACACAATATGACCAAATTATCCCGCCGTGATTTTATAGCCTTTGGCGCGGGCGTTACCGCTACAGTCGGCGGCCTATTTGCGCTTGGTCAGTGGGATAGCCGCGAAGTGCCCATCACACGTACGGCGGGAGATAAAGTACAGCTATTCCTGCATATCCCCAAAACTGGCGGCACATCGCTACGTGAGCATATAATGAAAAGCGTCAAAGCGCATCAAATCGCCATGCCAGAGCGCCCTGACAATATTTGGCATTTGCAGCGTTATTACAGCCATTATTTGAACGAATACGATTATATTTACGTCCGCGGCCATTTCGCCAAAGACTGGACACGTTTTTTAACGGATTACACCGACAAAACAGAATCCATCACCATGCTACGCGACCCCATCGCGCGCTTTCGTTCGGCCTATCAATACCAAACCACGCATTGGGCGACCAAGGGCAGCTATGCCGAAAGATTATTGGCGCGCAAGCCCGAAAACTTAAGCGCCGCCATAGATTTATTTGACGAAGACCATAAAAACGGCACAGCCGACCCGCATTTTTTAATGGAATTTAATGACGGCATGACCCGTCGCCTCTGCGGTAATAAATGGAACGTGCCGTACCGCGAAACAACGCGCGACATGTTAGATGCCGCCAAAGATAATTTGGACAAACATTTCAAAATTATCGGCGTTACCGAAGACTATAATAAATTCCTTTATCTTCTAAAGTTAGAATATGGCTGGAAACTCAACCCATCCATCCGCAAGAACGCGACTAAAAACAAAATGGATGTCAGCGCAAAAGACCGCGATCAAATCGCTGCGCTCAACACGTTAGACATTGAACTTCATGCCCACGCAAAAGCGCGCGCTGATGTGCTGTTTAATCAGTTGAACACTGAAGACCAAGCCAATTACGATAACTTCATCAATTCAAATGCGGGGTAAATGCCATGAGACTATTCCTGACCCTGAGTTTCTTAATCTGCACCCTTTTCATCACACCACTCAAAAGCCAAGCCGCTGATTGGTCAGCCGAAGACATCATTGCCATTACCCATCAGGCAGGCGAAATCCTGCTGGCCCATTACAATAAGGTAGACAACACGGCCAGCGAAAAAGCCGACCATTCCCCCGTCACATCTGCGGACAAAGAATCAAATACATTAATTGTCGCAGCGTTACAAAAACTAACCCCCGATATTCCCGTCATATCCGAAGAATCCGCCGCCACCGCAAAAATTGATAATATATTCTGGCTCGTTGACCCTATGGATGGCACAAAGAGCTTTATTAACCGCACGGGCCAATTCACCGTCAACATAGCCCTTATTGAAGACCAAAAACCTGTTTTCGGCGTTGTATACATCCCGCTAAGTGATATAACCTACTACAATGATAGAGACGGCAAAAGCCATAAGCGCGAAGGCAAAAACACCGCGGCCATCCACACACGCAGCGCCAATAAAAAAGACGGCCTTACCCTTGTCGCCAGTCAACTTCACCGCAGCGCTGATGATGACGCGTTCATCGCCGCCAATAACATTAAAGACATCAAAACCATGTCGAGTTCGATTAAATTTTGCCTGATTGCCGAGGGCAAGGCCGATATTTACCCGCGCTATGGTACAACAATGGAGTGGGATACAGCCGCCGGTCACGCCATCTTAAAGGGCGCAGGCGGCCATGTCGTCGTGCAAGGCAGCCATAAAGAGCTTCTTTATAAAAAGAAAGACTTCAAAAACCCGCATTTCATTGCCTTTGGGAATATTTCGGATTATCCGTGAGTATAAAGATTAAGCAGGCACTGCCAAGTTAAGCGCCTGTACAACTTTTTTCGTATTACGCTCACTTAGCTGAACTTCTTTCAAATCTTCTTTTTGAATATAAGTCACTGTTGCGCGGCCTTCGCCTGAAATCTCGATATCATAATCTTCAGGGGCGGCCTTCTTCGCAAAACGAATAAACGCTTCAGCAATTTTATCTTCTGTGCGCTTATTCGCTTTTGCTTCAGCTTGCGCGTCTAAAGTTTCTTCGCGCTTATTCAGCATATCAATGACTTCGCGCACCTCAGGTTCCTTCAAACGACGAATCGCCTGACGGCAGACACGAATTTTCTGCGTAAATTCATCAACCATTTTTGAAACTTCTTCAGGTTTAGTTGCAAATGTATAGCTATGTTCACTTGCTGCAAATTTTTCTGTCTTGCGTACCAAACAATCTAAAGTTTGCTCTGGGTTATTAGACGGGTTCTGTGGACGATAAAAAGACCCACAATCACCATCACCAGCCTTGGCATCTATCGCGATATATACATTCTTTGCGGTGTTCGCCAAACTAACCAAACATTCATCAGCATTATAGGCAATCACCGTATTCTCTTTATCACGGACAATATCCTGCAATAATTTGGCTGCATCCTTATAAGAGGCAACGTTAAGCGGCGCGCCAAAACGGCGGTCGGAAAACTCACGGTCGCCGCCATCTTTACCCAAAACATGCTTATCAAATGCATGTCCGGTTGCAATAAGTGCCAATAATGGATTGATTAAACTTGCCACAACGCCCCCGTGTGTCCTTAACCTGTTAAACATTTCTTCTTATTATTAAGCACAGATTAGCATCTATATTACCATATGGCAATATAAAATTGACATAAAGTTACAATTTCTTGTATTTATATTTTCTAATATTACATCAATATGTTAGCCGCAGTTATGCCGCAAATATGTACATATTCATTTATAAGGAAGGTTTTGCCTGTTATTTAGGCGCGTATAAACACTTTACGGTGCCATCGCTTGCTAGCGTAATTACCGAATCCATGCCATCAGGTGCATCCGAAAAACACTCTGAGATAGATTTTTGTTGATCTGCCGTAATCACTTGCGGCGCAGGCTCATCAAAATTTCCTGCCGCATGATCCGCAAAATAACCGCCAGCAGCGCCAACGCCGCCCGCTAAAGCGCCACAAATAACTGCATATCTAAAAGGCTTACCATCAAATGCACCAGCAAAAGCGCCAAAAGTACCACCAGCGCACAAACCTGCTGTACCAAAAATTGTAGTTAAAATCATGTAAGCCTGCTCCCTAAAATTACTTATTATCTAAACTGTTTTAGATAAATGATACATATATGTCAATGCGTTGCCTTGATGTTTTTACCCGCGAAAATTACCACTAAAAAAAATCACCCAAGGAATGTATACTATCCATCGTCTTAATATTAAGGACGGCCGAAATGAAGATAGATAATGAAGACGACATTATCAAACGCGCACA
>MDSZ01114416.1_pt1 | contig 36836 bp, 27 predicted proteins | sample 811201 | NCBI WGS metagenome assembly MDSZ01 (sample SAMN05326647, study PRJNA326480) | marine metagenome | isolation source: seawater | place: Indian Ocean: North | collected 2010
CTACATATACCCAGTTTTTCAATGGTTCTTCTGAAGATTCATCATCACCAAATCCTGAGCCCATCCCATCTTCATAGTCACCGTCGTCATAGCCCATAGAACCCGAGCCAACATTATCAAACCTTGGATGCGGAGGCCGCATGGCGCCACCCACACCCATCATGTCCATGTCATCTCCGGAGTAGTCCTCGGACTCATAGTCATCACCAAACATCCCGCCGGAACTTTCTGGATTAAAAAGCCTTGAGCTGTTTTCTCCTCCCGGATCTTCTTCAGCGGCAAGGTACCCAACCTTCATCTCTACAACGAAAGGGATGGCAATATTCGCCGGAGTGACAACAGCGCTTTCATCGATCGAAACAGGAATGTCATTGACTCGCTTAATTACATCACATAACGCGCCATACATCCACAATTCTTCCTGGGCTAATACGACTTGCGTTGTTGACGGAGTGGTTTCCCATTTGAAAGATGAGAAGAGTATTTGCTGGTCAGTGCCGCTCCACTGCACAAGAGACGGAATAAAAACTTCGGTGAGAGAGTTGCCAAGCGTAGAGCCAAAGTCCTCGAATGAGATTCCGCCAGAATCATCGAGCTCGAGGTCTGACATCATTTCATCCGCACCCATGCGACCTGGAATCTCACGAACAATTTCAGGAATATCATTTTGGTAACGCTCCAGCAAGGATCGCTTAAGATCGTCATCTGGCTTGAGGCTTTCTGCTGCTGTCACAAAGTCTGAACCAAGCGATTCAGGCCATTGACGAAGTGGCTCTTGATCACTCCATAACTGCTCCCAGACAGCATGCGTCTCCTTTTCAATGTTTTTTGTTCTCGCTTCAATTTCAACAGACCAGTTCTCATTAGGATGTGGATTCTGCGAGAACACTGCTTCGACAGAGCCCTTCGCTCCTTCAATTTTACTTCTCTGACTGTCGATCTCCTTTGAAATACTACTCTTTGCCATAAAAAGAAGTGGCAAAAGGATCAATGGAGCAAGGGCTGCCAACATCCAAAAATGAAACTTTTGAATGGCAACAACATAAGGCCGAATTGCATCTGGAACCATTGAAATGCTGGGTCAGAAGCCCACCTCCGTAGATTCTAGGTCTTCATCATCCTGAGGGGCGCCTGGGGTCCGAGGCTGCCAAACAAGTTGCACAACAAAATCGTATCGACGAAGAGTGATAAAAGGGTCTTCTGCAACCTCATCTTCAGTGTCACTCGGCGGACGGGGCCGTGGGAAAAAACCCGAATCACCCATATCATCACCATCATCAAACATTGCAGCACCAGCAGCATTCGGATTGTTCATCCGAATCGTTCGAATCGGGGAAGAATACATGATGACAGGGTAACGAATGCCGATTTCATCAACTGCTACCTTTTCCCCTGCTCTTGGCCCTCCCGAAATTGTGGCTTTAGCACCTTTGCCAAGGAGATTTCTTATCAGGGTTGAACGCAGAAACTGTGCACCTTGATAGGGTTTATGATCAGGTTCATTGTGAAAGTGATGTCCTGCGAGTTCGATTACCCAGCCAGCACCAGTTGGCCCTGGATCCTCTTCGGCTTCTTCTGGAGCATCAGTCGACTCATCGGCCGAGGAATCGGAGTCCGCCATGTTTTCTTCATCACTCGTTTCACTATCCGCTGGATCTTCTGACGTAGTATCAGTTTCAGAATCTTCCTCTGATTTTTCGCCTGCTTCGGGAGATGGCGTTTCCTGACCATCGATGAGTTCATTTCCATCAAGAGGAAAATCATCTCCACCAGGTGGATGCGTTTCACCCCACTGCACCTGGACACCTTCGAACCAGGTTGCAAGATCTGAATGATACTGACAGTCCATGCGCTCGATGTAGAGTTGTCGTCGATCTGCGATAGATACTTTTTCATCAGAACTGCCAGGAGGATCCCTTGGAAGCAGCGTTTCTATCGCTCGCATCATGTCGAGCACCTGGAATCGACGACTTTGTATCGAAAGCAGAGATTTTTGTGTTTGAATGGCTTCAACTTGCTGAGATTCGGATTGGCTCAAGGTGCCCGCAGCACCTTGCGATCTATTTTTCGCAGAATCAGCAGCTGATAACGCACTGGCATAAAGCTTCGGGTCAAAGGTGGATAGCGCGATCAGACCACCAGAGAAGGATATGACGCTGGCAACCAGTAACGCAACGAGAGCCGCGACAGCCCATGGCTTTTTCTCATCAATCTTTCGCTCTATTACAATTCGTTGCGGTAAAAGATTTGTATGCATGCCAGCCTGTTCGGCAGCCTGTACGGCCAACCCATAGCACACGCCGAATGCAAGGCGGTTATCCCGAAAAAGGGGTTTTTTTAGCGGTTTTTCCAGATCAAGATTCTGAAAAAGTTCTAAGCGACGCGTTGGGATGTGGAGTTGTTTTCCAACGTAATCGCTGAGGCCACGCAAACTAGCGGCACTTCCCAGCATAAACACTTTTCCAATTTCAGCAGTACGATCAGTGCTTGTGAAATAGCTTAAGGATCGTTGAAGTTCTACTGCAAATTCATCAAAAACTGGACGCATCGATGTGTAGACCGCTTTTGGGTCTTCAGAACGTACAGCGTTACACTTGAGCTCTTCGGCACTTGCAAACGTAAGCTTTTTGTCTTTGATAAGTGCTTTGGTAAAACTGTTTCCTCCAATGGACATTGTTCTTTGCCAAACACGAAGGCCATTTGTGATGACAAGATCTGTCGAGTCAACACCCATTGATACCATTGCAACCGACGGAGGAGGATTGTCGATATCAATCTCAGAGGGGTTCGGCAGAAGGTCAAACATTGCAAGATTTGCAAGTGCAATGGGATTGAGTTGAAGGAAGTCAATAAATACCCCAGCGTCTGCCAATGGCTGGAGTTGCTTTTCAACTTGATCACTTTTCATTGCGAAAAGAGCTACTTCCGAGTCAATGACAAAACCACTTTCCTCAATGCCTCCGGCAAGTTTCTGCCAGTCCCAAACGACTTGCTCAAGGGGGAAGGGAATTTGCTGACGAGCTTCATACTTTACAATGTCAGGAATCTTTTTTGATTCAATAGGTGGAAGCTTAATGAATTTCGTGAGGCCAAGATGCCCTGGAACTCCAACAGCTACCGTGTCGCCTTTGAGTACATGACGACTTGTGAATTCACCAAGAGCATTGCGAATATATTCTTCTGGATTTGCATCTGGCTGAGAAAGAAACGTTGGGAATTCAATATATTCAAAATCATCAACAATCAGTTTGCGTGGTCCATTGCCAAGCCGGCACCGAAGAGCCTTCAGTGCAGCTTTCCCGATGTCGATTCCCCAAAAGTAGGGCGTACTAGCCATGTAATATCTTTCCAGAACGAATAAACTACCCTTAGGGTACTGTACGCCTCTATTTTAGCACGTGTCAACAATTCTCACCTAGATAGGCAACTGTCCAACTCACTCCGGAGTACACTGCCCATTTCTTCATGAATATCGAACGAATTATCGTATTTCTCCCCTGCCATTCCCTTGGTGATTTTCCAACATGGTTAGAGGATGACGAAGCTGAGAACGTCTTGGGTACATGGACTGCGGCTTGGCATCCAGAACTCATTGCTGCTGCCGGTCGGCCTCCAGAATGGGCCAGCGCGGACTTCTTGCCCCATGATCTTATGCGAGCCGTTGGCATTGTGCCCACGTCGGTTGAAGAGCGATTTGCTTCACACATCGACGCCAGTGCACTGGAGGGAGCGTATTGGGTGCGTGACGTTAGTGATCGTGAGGACATTGTTGCAGATGCCATGCAAGGGATGACCGATACTTCTATCCCGCCCGAAAGGAGTACAGCTCTTTTTGCGGAAGATTTTTATGCGCTTGGCCTCGCTTGGCTTCTCGGTGATTTGCTTGCACGGCAGATGCGCACGGAGATGGAATTACATTCAACAGATTTTGAAGAGACCGTTGTCCGAGCCGCTCGCTCAGCTGTGAACGGTTCTGCTGATGATGCTCGACGTGAACTTGCGGAATGTTTTCATGCGCTTGAAGCCACACGGTCGCAGTATTACGCCGTGGATATGTTTCTTCTCGACACCTTGCTTTTGGCAGAATCAACACTCGGAAAGTCACTCACGAATGAATTGAAAACATGTGGCCCAATCAGCATTGTTGCTTCTGGAGAGGTCATTGAAACACTTGCCAATGAAAATCCGGAGGCACTAGCGATAATCCGGGACAGGGTGTCCCAGGAATCAATCGGTTTGGTAGGTGGTCGTTATGGTTGCCAGCCACTTGATCTTAGTACTCCTCAGGCGATGGAATCAGATTTCGAAAGAGGCTGGAATTCATGGGAGCAGCATATAGGCAGAACACCTTCAATCTTTGGCCAGATTTCAGGAGGGATGTCACCAGAGCTTCCTGATATTCTCAGGAAGCGAGAGTACACGGGGAGTTTCTGGAACCTGTATGACGGTACTTCTTTACCTGATGCAGGAGCGAGCCGAATTCTTTGGCAAGGAAGATATGACGCTGCTATAGATGCGGTTGCGCGCCCTCCGCTCGATGTTCGATCTGTTCAGACATTTCTAAAACTTGCTGAGCACCTGGGTGATGCCATGGATCATGATCATACAGTCGTGATTCAGTTTGCGCACTATCCTGGAACATCATGTCGATGGCACAATGATTTTCGGCGTATCGCATCATGGTGCAAATTATTTGGAGAATTTGTAACACCTGAAGACCTGTTTCGTAGAACCAGTGGCGCTGGTTCCGCGGTGTCTTTCCCTGAAGATTCATACCCCATCACTCTACCGCAGGAACATAGTTCGCTCTGCGATCAGATTCAAAAGTTTAAGAAGGTTGCAGTGGATGATGCCAAGGCATATGTGAATAGCCATGCTGGTTCTGAAAAAGTCCATGGCACGATGGTTCATGCGACAAATCCAACAGCGTCTCAAAAGCAGTCGGAAAAGAAGAGCAACGATTGGTTGTCGTGCCTCAGGAAAGGCTTTTTTGGACAATCACAATCATCCGATATGTTTGTCTTGGAGAATAAATATATTCGAGCAAAAGTTCATCGTGATTCTGGCGGTCTTGTCTCTGTCCGACAACCGCGTGAAGGTGTCAATAGAATTTCACAACGACTTGCCGTGCGATCAACGCTTCCATCCGTTGCCGACGGGCGGCGGTGGGAAGACGCGCATGATCGGGTAAGGTACTCAAAGATGGTTGCTGAAGCAGTTGAGTACGTTGAGAATGTCATACAAAGTCGAGGCCATCTGCTCGGGTTGAACGGTGAAGAGGCGTCGTTTACCCAACGCGTTTCTTTGCTTCAGGATCAGCCTCTGGTCCTTCTTGAGTTTGACATTCAACTCTGTGAGCCGTTAAGCACCAACCCTTTTGAAAACTATGCTGCTTGTCGATTTGCATGGCATGAAAATGAAATGCCAGATGTTCTTCGCAGTCTTAATCTTAAGCCAATTGTGACAGAACGATGGCGATTTACATCGCCTCACGTGATAGAAGTTCGGACAGAGTCTTTGCGAACAAAGCAAGTGCCTGTCCAGATCTTCTCACTCGGTCTCCCTTGGCATGTGCGTTCTGGTGAGCATATGTTAGATACGATGGTTCCAGTCGATGAGCAGAGATCGCGCCGTACCACAATGGCTCTCGGGATTGGTCTTGAAAATCCCTGTGATGTAGCAATGAGTTTGATGGCACATGCTACAGAATCGATAGACGAAACGGGTTGAGATTGTTCCGATGATTGTAACGCTCGATGGACCTGCTGGAGCAGGAAAAAGTACAACCGCACGAGCTTTGGCAGCACGGCTTGGATGGTGCTACATGGATACGGGGGCGATGTATCGCGCTGTTGCTTTTGTGGCGATTGAACGTGGCATATCACTTCAAGACTTTGATGCGTTGGCTTCTCTGGCCTCATCAATGACGTTTGAATTTCATGATGGTTTGGTAGTGGTTGATGGTAAGGATGTATCTCTCGAGATTCGTTCAGATCGCGTCACTCAAGCAACTCGTTCCGTTGCTGATGCAGCGTTAGTGCGGGAAGCTATGAAGCGTTTGCAGCGAAACATAGCACACGCACTTGTCGATGTCGTCACTGAAGGACGTGATCAGGGGTCCGTCGTCTTTCCGCAAGCAGCAATCAAGGTATATCTTACGGCTTCCCCACATGCACGTGCCCGTCGACGATATGAAGAGCAAATTGCACAAGGAAAAAAAGTTTTATTAGAAGAGATTCTTGCTGCTCAGTCACAGCGTGATGAGGGTGATCGAACACGAGATATTGGAGCGATGAAGCCGGCAGATGATGCCGTTATTGTGAATACAGACAATCTTTCTTGTGAAGAAGTCGTGGATCGTCTTGTGTCCATGGTCAGGCTGCGGAGAGGAGCATGAATACATCAAAAAAACATTCATCGCAAGGAGGAGGTCACAGCCTTTTCGGGCGATGGCTGTATTCGTTCCTGTGGATTTTTTGTCGATGTGTGTCCGTTGCAGTTTTTGGTTTTCGCTGTCGATTTGTTCAACGACTGCCAGAAAAGAACGGTATCCTTGTGCTCTCATCGCATCAGAGTCATCTTGATCCACTCCTTCTGGGGCTTGCTACTGATCGCCGTCTCTCGAGCCTTGCCAGAAGTTCGCTCTATCGATTCAAGCCATTTGGAGCGGTTATTACTGCGCTTGATGCTATTCCAATCAACAGAGAAGCATCGACCGTCAAAGCGATGAAGACGGTGATTGATCGTCTCAAAAAAGGTGCGGCTGTAATTATTTTTCCAGAAGGCTCTCGGACATGGGATGGACGTCTCGGGGCACCGAAGGGCGGCTTTGGACTTATAGCAAAGAAAGCAAGAGTGCCGATTGTGCCTGTGGCAATCGTAGGCGCCTACGAGTGCTGGCCACGAACTCGTGCCCTGCCTTGCCCAGGTCGAATTCGACTCGAATTTGGAAGAGTCATTCCTGTCGAGGAGATCGAGTCACTCAGTGAAAGACAATTGCTTGATCTGTACAAAGAGGAGATCACAAGACTTGACTCAATTGCCAGAAAAATGCTCTCTCGTGTGTAATTATTGTCGAGCACGTTTGAACGGGTCGATTGTTCCACCCCCGGGCCCAGGAGGCGGGGCATCATCGGCATTAGGCTGAAAAATGTTAGGCCATTCAAGGTTAAGGCCTGGCCAAACTCTCGCATCAGAATCGTCACTCGGCTGCTGTTCTTGAGTCTGAGATCTAACAAAGGACTGGGGCTGTTGGGGAATAGTTTCGACTCCCAGAAGGTCACTGGGGCGAGAGAACCCTGTTCCTGCCGAAGGGTTTGCTTGTGTTGAGACGATGGTTGTTGGCGTGCCCGTTCGCTCAAGAACTCGGATGAAAACGTCGTCCAGTTTCGCTGATCCCAAGCCAGTCATGGCAAAAGTAACTGTCAGTGGTATGGATGTATCAGCAGGAGCAATACGATATAGCACCAGTCTCTGCCAACCGTTTGTCTGCCCGACCCTCTCAGCGAGAGCGGGACCTCCGAACGAGTCAAATACAAGAAGACCATCGACGCTGGCTTGAATGGGTGCATCAATATTTACGCGTGCTTCAATCTCGACCAGTTTTCCTGGGGGTGCTTTTAGTGGCGGTGTAGTAATCCATGCTGGAGGTGTTTCTAAAACAACAGGAGGTTCAGATGCGTTCCTCGCCGCAGCCTCAATAGTCAGGCATGCAGAGCCAGCAAAAGGATTCGAACGAGTAATCTCAACGTGGGTCTGGACAAGAGAATCTTCAATCGCAAAATGCCGCCAGCCATTTTCAGAAAGCTCTTCAAGAGTGTCCATTGATCCGCCTTGAAGCAATGATTGGCTCCGGGTTGTTGATCCAAGAGCATTTATAAATCGCCAATGTTCTGCAAGCGTTGCATCTGATGTGGACAGAGGGCTTGCGACCATTGAGCCAGTTGCCAAAATCCCACGCTCCCACGTCAACCGCTCGAGCTGACTACCGATCGCTATTGCACGCTGGAATTTCAATATAGCGTTTGCGGGATCAGTTGTGAGAAGAGCTTCTGCTTCAAGGGCCTCGTTTTGAGCGGTGGCTAACATGCTCGTAGCAGGAAGTGTTCCAAGAGCTGTAGGAGGCAGACGGCCCAGCAGTGAGCTTCCGGTACTCAGGATATTTCCTGTCAACGCACGGCAAGATGCCAACGTGAGTGGAGCTAATTCACGTATTTTTTCCTGCATATGTGCTGTAACACCTGGTTCACCACTAAACAAAACCATTGCTTGAGCATGAAAGGTATTAAGTGTTACAGAAACACCACCAGTTACACGTCTTGTTTTCAGTGGCTTCAATCCGGAAGCACTCACTTCCCAAGCCTGATGAGCCTCTGGAACACCAGGAACAAGCAACGTTAATGGCGTTTCATCATTTGGGATATCACCATGGTAGTGACGAGCAACAATCTGTGCTCCCTGAACAGATCTCCACGCAAGGAGGAGACGAGCGCGTGCAGCTTCAAGTACAGCGGTCTGCACCTCAGGGTCACTTGTTTGGCCCACTGCGGTAAACCTGCCAGCAGCTGCCCATGGTTCCAAAAGTTTGAGCTTCAGGTTGATCGCCTGAACTGCCAGGGCACGTGTTTGAGATTCCGGATCATTTCCATCGATTCGACGAGTGGATCGAAAAAATATGCCTCTTGCTCCAGCAGCAACTGCCGTCATTGCAGCCAAGGAGAGGCTTTCTGGGTCAACGGTAAGACCACTACCTCCAATGCCTGATAAAGCAGCAGCCTGTCGTGCTGTTTTGGCATCGATTTCAGTGGAGAGGTTCACAAGGAGTGGTGTGCCAGGCCGCATGAGTCGAGGCCTTTCCTTGAGCCACGTTTGGAAGTCATTCAGTTCTAGACTTGTTCCAAGGACAGTTCGGCGGGCGATAACCATATCCACATGTCGAGAAATTGACCGAAGTCCAGAATCTGCTGAAACGATAATCGGTCGACCGGACCGTTGGTCACATGCTCTCACTCTTCGAGAGCGTTCAGTGAGCTCTTGAATATTGTCTTGTGTGAGACCACTGCCCATGTCCCACATGAGGATACGATTCCAATTTGAGGAAAATATCGGCATGTCTTCAGGATTTCGAATATCCACATCAGGCAGTTGTGGTGGAGGGCAGATGATCCAAACATTTGCACGTCTGGCTTCTTCAAGAAAAGCTCCTGAGGCAGGCTCCCGAACTCGGACACAGTTGAAGCCAAGCGCTGCAATACTCTGTAGAGATTCGCCATTGTGATCGATGACCCTGGGAAAGAAGGGCAGTCCATCCACTTCCATGACGCCTCGGTTGAGACCACTGAGAGGATCCGTTGATACAGGGGCGGGATTATCTACGAGCGTTTGTGGCTCGATCCCACTTGCAGTTTGAACGGATAAGTCCCGATGGATGCGATCATTCATATCATTTCGAAGAATGACTCCATCGGCACGAACGTCATCAAGTGAGATGTCATAGCTTCCTGGTCCAGAATATAGCTCAAGCACCAGATGAGTTATGACAGCACCTGAGAGACTGCCGTGAGGGCCGTACTGAGCATGGAGAGCTGGAAGCTGTTCCTTCAGTCCGGAAGATATGTTGTTTACGCTGAGCCGTTGCCAACGATTGATATCTCGAGAGCTCAATCCAGTTACAAGGACTTCCACAGGTCGTCCATTATCAGAAGCTATGAAATGAGGAAGCTTCACCCGTACAGCCATACGAATGTTTGACCGATTCGCCCGCATCCAGAGTTCGGCTGAGAATTCATCGATGACTTCTGCGGGTCCAATAGGTGTTTGAATTTGAAGCTGTGTGCTGATCGGTGCATCGATCAGGAACTGTTCACCCATTTGTCCGGTTCGAGCAGCAGTGTTGGTGCGTTCATGCGAGAGGACCTGACATGAGGTGCTTTCGGGGCTTATTGACCAAGCTGTTTCCGGTTTTTCACATTGATCTATGAATGACGATGCAACCACCAGTGGTGAGTAAACAACGAAATCAGCAACAGCCAAAAGCACCACGATGAGGTGGCCGTTGACGAATTGGCAGGAATGGCGGTTGAGGAGGGGCATAATGCGTCACGAGAAGGGTGTCTTAAAAATGCTTGTAGCAGGCTTTTTGGCGGAATTTCCAGACCAGACACGCCGAATTACCATTCTTCTCTGAATTCAGCAGTTTTTCTGCTGTGAACTGGTTACCATCATGGAAGATGACCGATTAAAGAAGTATCTATGAGCAGGATACCGACAAATACGCCCGAAGCTCTTTCAAGGATTCACGATCTGGATCTGGTTGAACCTGGCATATTGGATCAGGTTGTGAGAGAGATCGGCGGTACAGGTGTCGCCATTGAGTCACTTTTCCAGGCGCTCCAGAGACGAGAGTTTCTTACCCGTTATCAGGTTGAACGGCTATTGAGAGGAGAGCGTCATGGCTTTTACTATGGTCGTGCAAAGGTGTTGTACCAGGTCGGTGCGGGTTCTTTTGCCCGAGTCTATCGTGCTGTTGATCGGGTGAGTAAGGCGACGCTTGCTGTCAAGGTACTTCGGCAGCGTTACGCAAGTGACAAAGCTCGTCGTAATGCGTTCCAGCGTGAAGGAATGACAGGCCGTCTTCTTGATCATCCGAACATCGTCAGAATTGAAGATGTTGGTGAGGAGAATGGCATCAGTTTTCTCACAATGGAGTTTGTTGAAGGACAAAACCTTCGTGAAATCATCCGTTTGCGCGGAGCATTTGAAGTTAGTCGTGGTCTTGACCTTATTTCGCAGATAGCAAGTGCATTAGAATATGCTCATAAAAAAGGTGTCACTCATCGTGATATGAAGGCATCAAATGTCCTTGTTTCTTCACAGGGAGTAGCAAAGCTTGTTGACTTTGGCTTGGCGGGTGTTGCCGGGGTGAGCGATAAAATGCTCTCAGCTGCACAACCACGAACGCTTGATTACGCCACGCTGGAAAAAGCTTCCGGAAAACCGAACGACTCGACTGCTGCGGATATTTTTTTCCTCGGAACGCTTGGGTATCTGGCTGTGTCCGGACAGCCAGCACTTCAAGAATCGAGAGATCGCGCGATTCGGGGAAATCCCATGCGATTCGTGTCTGTCGTTCCGCTCAGTCAATCCGCACCATATGTCCCACTTGAGGTTGCCACTGTTATCAACAAAATAATGGATCTCGACCCCGAAAAACGTTTCCAGTCTGCGGAGGATGTTCGACGCGCAGTCGAAGCACTTCTTGCAAAGCCTGCGTATCAACTGGAATCGACTGATGGTTCAGAAAAAGTGGAGGTGAAAAATCCAAGACAAAATACACCCGCTAAGGAGGTGGCCAGTAAGCAGCAATCACCGCAGTCTGGGACGAAGCGTCCGCCAACAATCATGCTTGTTGAAAAATCCAGGAAAGCACAGGAAACACTGAGGCGATTTCTCCAGAACCTGGGATATCGGGTGCTCCTTACGGAGAATCCAAGGCGTGCACTTTCGCGATTTGGTTCACGACCACGACCTGCTGATTGTCTTGTGATGAGCGCTCAGGAGCTTGGTCCAGAAGTTGTCGAAGCATTTAACCAATTGTCCAAAGATACTTTTCTGTCAGATATTCCCGCTATTCTTATCGCAAGCCCACGTCAAGAAGCGGTGCTTTCCACGGCACATTTTGATGACAAGCGACGGCTCCTGCAAATCCCAATCAACTCGGAAAAAATGATATCCTTACTGCTTGATCTGCTTGGATCAGCAAATTCTGGTGCTGCCGTCGCTCGGTAGTCGAATTGAGACATTGTGTCGTTTGTAAACCTGTTTGTGTTCTTTGTGTGTGTTATCGAGCGTTATGCATTTTAACATTCCTCGAGTTGTAGTCGTTGGGCGTCCAAACGTTGGAAAATCAAGTCTATTTAATTGGCTCGTGGAAAAACGAGTAGCCATTGATGATGCATCTGCTGGTATCACTCGGGATAGGCTCGTTCATCGAGTAGAGATTGATGGCCGTGTGATTGAATTAGTTGATACGGGTGGAATGGGTTTTGATGATCCCGATGGACTATCAGCAAAAATCGATAGTCAAATTGAAGCGGGGCTTTCAGAAGCCGCTGTCATTATTTTTATGGTTGATGTGCGGAGTGGACTGACGTCAGCTGACTATGAGGTAGCAAGAAGGATTCGAAGCACAGGGACCCCAGTGCTTCTTGTTGTCAATAAGGCAGATGATCCGAAGTTTGATATTCATGCGCATGAGTTTGATGTTCTTGGTTATGGCTCTCCTCTCATTGTGAGTGTGCAGCAGAACCGAAACCGAGCAGGCGTTATTGAAGCGATTTTGGGGTATCTCCCGACGATATCGTCGGATGAGAAAGAAGTATGTGCGCTTCCCGAGATGAAGCTTGCGATTGTTGGTCGACGTAATGTTGGTAAAAGCACATTTGTGAACTCTCTTGCTCATGAAGAGCGAGTGATAACAAGCCCAGTAGCCGGTACAACAAGAGACAGTATCGATGTTCGATTCGAAGTGGACGGACACTCATTTCTGGCAATTGATACACCTGGCTTACGACGAACGAAAAGTCGTACGACAGATATCGATTTTTATTCCACACACCGAGCGCAGAGAAGTATTCGTCGTGCGGATGTCGTACTCCTGTTATTTGATGCATCCGAGCCAATAGGCAAGGTCGATAAACAACTTGTCGATGAGATTGTTGAGGGTTTCAAGCCAGTGGTCTTAGTGGTTAATAAATGGGACCTTTATGTTGGCGATGTTGAAAGAAAGGAATGGTCGACATATTTGAGGGATACCTTTCGAACCATGCCATGGGCACCGGTAATGTTTGTTACGGCCACAAGTGGACGTAAGGTAAAATCCGTTATTGACGTTGCTCAAAGATTGTTTCGTCAGAGCCAAGAACGAATCACAACAGGTCGACTGAATGCAATTATTCATGAAGCTGTTGCGGCAAATCCTCCACCAGCAGATGCTCGACATCGAAGAGTACGAATTTACTATGCCACGCAGGCAGAGGTTGCACCCCCCACGGTTGTATTGTCTACAAGCGCACCAAAAAGTGTCTCAGAACCCTATCGTCGATATCTGCTGAGCTATCTTCGGCAGCACAGTCCTTTTCGAGAGATACCGATCAGGCTCCTTGTCCGGGGACGAGGCACAGCCTCTGAATCGTAGAAATGCATGGAATCACGCCTGCAGTAGCGTGTTTTCCGAGCTTCTTTGCGAGTTGACCAACGAGAGGATATGTTTCTTGTTTGAGCCGATAAGGGCTGCCCTCTGGAAATCTATATCGAGACCTGGCGCGAGTGCCGAAACAGGAGATGTTTATGTCCAACTCATCATTACCTAACACAATTGTTTCACGTCGTGAGGCTGTAAAGACTGCGGCCATTGCTGGTGGTGTCCTTGCATCAATGCAAGGGGTACATGCCCAAACGCCATCAACAGAACTTATACGAATTGGTTTGGTGGGTTGTGGCGGTCGAGGCACGGGTGCGCTCACGCAGGCACTGAGTGTTGATGGATCCAATATCAAAGTCACTGCCGTTGCCGATGCGTTTGAAAATAACATTGCCCGAACTCTCAAGGCAGTGGAAAAAATGAAGGACAAGGTTGATCTTCCGAAAGAGCGTCAGTTTCATGGAATTGATGCGTATAAGAAAGTTCTCGATCACTGTGATCTTGTCATTCTCGCAACGCCGCCGGGATTTCGGCCGTATCATTTTGAGGCTGCAATCAATGCCGGAAAACATGTGTTCATGGAAAAGCCAGTGTGTGTCGACAGTGCTGGTGCTCGCCTTGTTCTTGAAGTCGCAAAGAAAGCTGATGAGACAAACCGCAAGGTTGTTGTGGGTTTGCAGCGTCATTATCAGGCAAGCTATCGCGAAACCATTAAGCGTGTTCGAGATGGCATGGTTGGAGATATTATTGGTGGTCAAGTGTATTGGAACGGAAGTGGGATTTGGTATCGGAAGCGTGAGCCCGATATGAATGAAATGCAGTTTCAGGTACACAACTGGTATCACTTTAATTGGCTTTGTGGTGACCATATATGTGAACAGCATGTTCACAATATCGATATCGCAAATTGGTTTCTCGATATGGTTCCAGAATCTGCTTATGGTGTTGGAGGACGTCAGAATAGAATTGTTGGCCAACCGAGCGAGATCTATGATCATCATGCACTGAACTTCAGCTATCCAAATGGTGTGCGTATAGCTAGTCAATGCAGACAATTCCCAGGTGGACAAAATCGTGTAAATGAAGAATTTCAGGGCACGAAGGGATTTGTTAAGATTGGTGAAATTACTGACTATTCAGGAAAAGTCCTTTGGAAATACGAGGGTCCCTCGAAATCAAAAAGTAAAGAAGCTGGGGGCTCAACCAATCCCTATCAGGTTGAGCATAATGAGTTGCAGGCCGCAATTCGGAATAATACTCCATTGAATAATGCCTATTACGGAGCAACATCGAGCTTTTCGGCAGTGCTTGGTCGAACAGCCACGTATAGTGGCAAGCCACAAGAGTATAAAAAGCTTCTTGCGGCAGACTTCAACCTTATGCCAGAAAATCTTACATGGGACTCAGTGCCCCCTGTTGTTCCAGATCAAGATGGCAATTATCCACTGCCGATGCCAGCAACCTATAAGATTGCAACGAAAATGATCTCCTAAGTATTTGTGAGATAAGACGGCATGAACATTGGTGTCCCGAAGGAAACAAAGCGAGATGAGTATCGCGTTGCAATGCTTCCTGTCGGGGTGGAAGAATTAGTCCGTGCAGGTCATAGTGTTTTTCTTGAAAAAAATGCTGGGGCGGGATCTGGATTAAGTGATGATGCCTATGTGCGTTGCGGTGCAACGGTAGTCGACACGGCAGAAGAGGTTTTCGCCACTGCAGATCTGATCGTAAAAGTAAAGGAGCCGCAGCCAGTTGAATTGAATTTGATTCGGCGCGGTCAGATTGTTTTTACCTATTTCCACTTTGCAGCAAGCCGTGAACTTACAGAGGGTTTTTTGGCAACTGGTGCGACGGCTGTAGCATATGAAACATTACGTGATGAAGATGGCAAGCTCCCACTGCTCATTCCAATGAGTGAAGTGGCTGGTCGGATGAGCATTCAGGAGGGTGCAAAGTATCTTGAAAAGCCACAAATGGGGCGCGGGATCTTACTTGGTGGTGTCCCAGGTGTGGCACCTGCAAACGTATTGGTTCTCGGGGCTGGCACTGTTGGTGCGAATGCGGCAAAAGTGGCAGCCGGTTTTGGTGCAAATATTGCTTTGCTTGATACAAATCTGAGGAGGTTGCGATATCTCGATGATGTGACTCCTCCAAACATTGACTGTCTTTACTCAGACCGACACACAATTCGCGACCGCTTGAGTTGGGCAGATCTGGTAATCGGCAGTGTGCTGATCCCTGGTGCTCGAGCACCTCATCTTGTCGAACGTAGCGATCTGCATTCGATGAAGCCAGGATCGGTAATCATTGATGTTGCAATAGATCAAGGAGGGTGTATTGCAACGAGTCGTCCAACATCCCATGCTGAGCCGACATTTGTAGTGGATGATGTAGTTCATTATTGCGTAACGAATATGCCTGGAGCTGTTGGGCGAACAAGCACGTACGCTCTCTGTAATGCAACATTGCCTTACGTGCGAATGCTTGTGCAGGCAGGATGTGTAGAAAAGGCATCTCATGGCAGTGCCATGATCCGCTCAGCAGTCAATGTCTTGCATGGAAAAATTGTCTGTAAAGCAGTCGCCGATGCGTTTGGGTTAACAGTATGAGTCAGCCAAAATCTGTTCAATGGATTGGGGATAGTGATGGGTATGTGGAACTCATCGATCAAACACGTTTACCTCTGAATATAAAGCATCTTGAATGTCGAGATGTGTCAGATGTGATTGAAGCGATAAAGAGCCTTCGGGTTCGAGGTGCTCCGGCAATCGGTATTGCCGGAGGGTATGGAGTTGTGGTGGCGGCTATCGAGGCACGAAGACAGCAGCTTTCCTCTAAAGAATCACGATTACATATTGAACATTGTGCCGAATCGCTTGCGTCAGCTCGTCCAACCGCAGTCAATCTTCGTTGGGCTGTTGAGCGAGTCGTATGTATTCTCAAGTCGCTCCCTGATGATGCATCAATTGAGATCGTTGTTGATTCTCTCTTGAGCGAAGCCCGAGCAATTCATGAGGAGGATCGTCAGTTATGTGCTGCGATCGGAAAGCATGGAGCCTCCATTTTGCCAGAAGGTGGAGTTCTCACGCATTGCAATACTGGAGCACTGGCAACTGGAGGAGACGGGACAGCACTCGCTGTTATTACAACCGCGTGGGAACAAGGGCGACGTTTTGAGGTTTTTGCTGATGAGACAAGGCCTCTTCTTCAGGGGGCTCGACTGACAGCCTGGGAATTAGTACAGCGAGATATTCCAGTCACTGTATTAGTCGATGCAGCTGCAGCACATCTTATGAAGTCAGGCCGCGTTGGATCAGTCATTGTGGGGGCTGACCGCATAACAGCATGTGGTGATACCGCGAACAAAATTGGTACGTATGGTTTAGCAGTGCTCGCTGCCTCGCATGGCATTCCTTTTTTTGTAGCAGCTCCATCGAGTACATTTGATCAAACCATTCATGCAGGTGACGATATACCAATTGAAGAACGCGGGAGGGAAGAAGTGTTGTCACCTTTAGGAAGGCAGGCGGCCCCAAATGAATCGCATGCATACAATCCAGCCTTTGATGTCACTCCTGCACATCTTATTCAGGCCATCATCACAGAAAAAGGTCTGATTGATTCAGTCACTTTTGATGGAATTAAGAGGGTGCTTGATTAGAGAGACCAGTCTGTGGTCCTCTTATAATTCCTTTTCTGATTTATTAGATGTAATACATCGTATTGCTCGCTGTTTCAGCACGTTCAAGAAGTTTGGCGAACGTTAAAGATTGAAGTGTTTTCGCCTCTACTGCAGCAGCCTCTGACCAAGCATCAAGGAGCGTTTTTTCACTGACCGAATGAGTCGATTCCGTGTCCGTTCGGCCAACAGGCTCAAGAATTCGTACAATATCTCCAAGGCTTATTTCATTGGGTGGAACAGCAAGACGGTATCCGCCATATGCTCCTCGCGAACTCAGCAGAAGTCCAGCGGCCTTTAATTGGAGAAGAATTTGGACAAGAAAACGAGCAGGAACGTTATGGGCACTTACAATATCACGAATTCGGACCGTCTCTCCTGAGTTCCAATGTCGTGCCAGTTCCAATACTGCAATGGCACCATATTCTGTTTTTGCAGAGTGTTTCATGTGTCACGAGAATGCAGGCCACATTCAGTCTTTGCGGTTCCGCTCCAACGGCCCGCACGTTCATCTTCGCCTTCACTGATTGAACGAGTACAGGGCTGACAGCCGATGCTGACATAGCCCTTGTCATGCAGAGGATTGTATGGAATCTCTTCTCGAATGATTTGGTCCCAGACCCGGGCTTTTGTCCAATTTGCAAGCGGAGAGATTTTCACGACACCGAACTTATAATCCCAGCCAACAATTGGTGCTCCAGCACGATCAGCGCTTTGATCACGTCGAATGCCACTCATCCAGGCGTCGAATCGTTTGAGTACTCGCTCAATGACATGAATCTTTCTCTCACCACAGCACTGACCAGGATTTGTTCGATACAGCGGACCGCCATGTACTTTTTCGTATTCCTCAACTGACTGATCAGGAAATTCGTACACAACTTTGATTCCATAGCGATCTGCAATCCGATCACGAAGTCGAAGGGTTTCGTCAAACTGATAGCCTGTCTCAAGATTGAAGACAAATGTCTTTGGAGCAATGGACGCCAGCCAATGGAGGATCAGGCAGCCCTCGGGACCAAAAGCAGTCGCCATTGTGAGTTTCGAGCCAAAGCGGTTAACAGCCCACTCAATAATGCCTGGTGGATCTGATGCCTCTAGAGATCGACTTGCTTCTGCCAGATCTGCCCTCAGATCAGGCGATGGAGAAAGAGCAGTTTCGTCTTTTAATGCTTTTAAAGCAGTCATAATACCTATTTTAGCATCATACATCACAAAAACGATAAACAATATCCTCTATTAGCTAGTATCGTCCTTGGCCCCTCGTCCGTCCAGTCAAAAAATGAACAATAGGTGAGTTTCATGCTCATTTATGATGGATGTCCGACGACGTGCACATTTAATCTTCAAAGGGGGCCACTATTATGGGCCGCAGTGTAGCTTTGGCAGTAGACCTTGGTGCTTCAGGCGGGCGAGTTGTATCCGGGGCTTTCGATGGGCAAGTTCTGGAACTGGAAGAGATTCATCGATTTGAAAACTTCCCCATAGCGATGGGAGGCCAGCTTGTATGGGACATGCCAAGGCTATGGCACGAAGTGCAGACTGGTCTTCGGGCAGCAGCTGGACGCCATGGTCAATCAGTTGCGAGTGTCGGTGTTGATACCTGGGGTGTTGATTTTGCATTCTTAAATGAAGACCAGACTCTTTTGGCAAATCCTGTGTGTTATCGAGATGCCCGGAATGTAGGTATGGTGAATGAGGCTCAAGCAATTGTGCCTCGTCAAGAAATCTTCCAAGCAACGGGCCTTCAATTCATAGATATTAACTCGTTGTATCAGTTGCTTGCTATCAAGAAAGAACAACCATGTCTCCTTGAGTCTGCGAATCGTATGCTCATGGTGCCGGATTTAGTGCATTGGCTGCTTACAGGTCAACAAACAAACGAGCGAACAGATGCCTCTACAACGCAGTGTCTCAACCCGTTAACGAACGATTGGTCATGGGAACTTATCGATAAGTTTGGTCTTCCACGGAAGATTTTTGGGCCAATCATCAATCCAGGCTCAGATCTTGGTGGACTACGGTCAGAGGTGGCCGCTGATACCGGACTTCAGAATGTACGAGTTATTGTGCCTGGAACCCATGATACAGCCAGTGCTGTTGCAGCGGTTCCCGCATTGGAGCCACCAGCATCACGACCTGACTGGTGTTATGTAAGCCTTGGAACATGGGCGTTAGTAGGAGCTGAGCTGAATCGACCACTTGTCACGGAGGAGTGCCTATCTCACAACTTTACGAATGAAGGAGGTATTGGTGGGACAACGAGGCTCCTCAAAAATGTTTGTGGCTTGTGGCTTGTACAGCAATGCCGTTCTGCATGGAGCCGCGAGGGAAAGGAGTGGACATGGGCTCAACTCACATCTCTTGCTGCAGAATCTCCTCCACTCAGAACACTTATTGATCCAAACCATTCATCACTCGTAGCACCCCACGATATGCCTCTGGCTATTCGTGAACTTGCAAAATTGACCGGACAAATTGTTCCAGATTCGACTGGAGCTGTCATACGAACAGCACTTGAGAGTGTTGCTGCAGCTATTCGTCAAACAATTCTTGAACTGGATGAGTTGCTTGGTCGACGGTTGAGTCGAATTCATGTGGTTGGAGGAGGGGTGCAGAACACTTTGTTGTGCCAAATGATTGCCGATGCAACAAATCGACCTGTCGTAGCAGGGCCTGTTGAGGCGACCGCTGTTGGGAATGTGCTTGTTCAGCTTGTGGCCAGAGAAGGCATCGTGGATCTTCGCCAAGTTCGACAGATTGTTCGTGAGAGTTTTGAGCTAGAAGAGTACGAACCAGAAAATAGTTCACTGTGGGATGATCGCCTGCAGCATTCGGCAACCTGATTCCCTTGAGTTATGCAGCATCTGCATGTTGGGATGGTTTTTTAGTAACAACCCCATGTTCAACTTGTACGATAGAGTCAGCAAGTGCCAATGTACTTGCCCGATGGGTAATCATAATTACGGTCCGATCTTCAACATATTCTGCGAGTGCATCATGGATCAGCCGTTCACTTTCTACATCAATTTGACTCGTCGCCTCATCAAGAACCAGGATTTCAGCATTCCTTAAGAATGCTCGCGCAAGTGATATTCGTTGACGTTGTCCTCCTGAAAGGCGAAATCCACTAGGGCCGACCATTGTTCGGTAGCCATCAGGAAATCCTGAAATGAATTCATGCGCGTGAGACTGTTTTGCTGCTTCGATTATTTCTTCTTCTGTCGCGTCCCAGCGACCGTAGCGAATATTATGAAGGATGGTTTCATTAAAAAGTTCGGTTTGCTGGGTCACCATTGCGATTCGTTCTCGAAGATTCTTCAGATCAATTTCTCGCAGTGACACATTGTCGAGCATCACATGACCAGCGGTGGGATCGTAGTAGCGGCAGATCAGGTTGACGAGCGTGCTTTTACCACCACCGTTTGGACCAACAATGGCTACACGTTCTCCAAATTTGATGTCCAAATTTACATCCTTTAGGACGGTGTCAATCCCATCATAGCTAAAGGAAACATTTTGGAGACGGATCTCTTGATGAGGAGATTGAAGTCGTTTTGGGTTGGCTGGCACAGGGAGTTCTGAAGGGGTATCGAGAAGTGGGTACAGGGCCGATGCGCCGATCATCCCGACATTCACTCCAGTAATGACGCCCGAAAGTTTTCGAACGGGATCACTTGCTCCGATGAGCATGCCAAAAAAGACCATAATGCCAGGGACCGTCATTGGTCGTTCTGTCATTGGAAGTCCAAAGATCTGTGTTTCTTGATTGATGACTAACCAGGCGCCAACAGCAATGGAGGTAGCAACCATACCCATGCCAAGAATTTCAGTAATTGGATTTGCAAGGGCATGAAAAAAAGTATGCCGCATGCCAATATTCATCATGTCTTTTGTACAGCCACGAAATCGTTCTCTTTCAAAATCCTCCATGGTATACGCTTGTACGGTGAGCACATTGTTGAAGGTTTCAAGAAGCACATGATGAAATCCTTTCGCCTGAGCAAGAATGGTGCTTGAGATATTGCGGATGCGTCGGTTCAGCCAAACCATCAGAAAGCCAACCAATGGAGCCATCGTTAGGCAAGCCAGCGTCAACTGCCAAGAGATACAAAAGGCTCCACCTAAGCATGCAAGTATTTTCAATGGTTCGGTGATTGCCTTCCCATACACCGTCGAAATTCCATTGGCGAGCATGTCGGTTGTATGGGTGACCTGTGCCATAAAGCCAGCGGAGCCATGCTTCATAAATTGAGCACGATCAAGTTCGAGGACTTTATCGAATACCTTAAGCCGCAGATCACGGCTGATGTTCAGGGCCACCCAACTGACGATCAAGGTGTTTGTCATCAAAAAGACATGCTTTAGAAAGGTGCTTAAGACGACAAATGCGACCACAACGAGTACGGTTTCGAATGGATCTCGAGGGAGATACTGAAGCCAGGGATCAAGTTTTTGTGCAGAGAGGAGAAGTGTCTGTTCTTTTGCAACTTCCATGACCACGGTATCAATTTGATGTTGTCGTGATGACATTTCACTTGCAGAAAGTGCATGCGAGTTATCGGAGAGTTCTGCCTGGATGCTCTCTTTGTTACGGTTAAGTGTGGTTAGTTTCTTTTCACTCTCCTCCATACGTTCTTTGTTCCAGGATTGAAGTGACTCACCATTGAGTGTTACTTCAATAATTGGAAACAATGCAGCAATATTTGCGCCCCATAGGGCTGCGACACCTGCTGAACAAAGAAATGCTGCGAGGAGAAGAGGCCAACGTTTGGCCGCATCTCTTAATGCACGAACAAAATGATACATAGATCCAGTCAAACCTCTCACATAGGAAGGATGGAGAATAGAGAGGGAGGGACCGATAAACAACCCTACTTTAGACTGCCAGAAGACCGTAATTCTGCGGCAAAAATAGTATTGTTGAGCAGCATGGCAACGGTTAGTGGCCCAACACCACCAGGCACTGGTGTGATCCAACTGACATGATTCTTTACGGATTCAAAGTCAACATCACCAACCAGCCGGCGCGATCCATCAGGTGTCTCAATACGATTGATGCCGACATCAATCACAGTGGCTCCCGGCTTTACCATATCAGCGGTGACAAGTTGAGGGCTTCCAACTGCAGCTATGAGAATATCTGCTTGCCGAGTAATTGATGCCATATCCTTGGTATGGCTATGACAGACTGTGACGGTTGCATTTCCTCCTGAGCCTTTAGCTCCGAGTAGCAATGATAGAGGTTTTCCTACGATATCACTTCGGCCAATGATCACTACGTTTTTTCCGGCAGTTTCTATTTTTGCATCCTTCAGTATCTGCTGAACGCCTGCGGCAGTACACGGAATGAAACGGGCTCGTCCTTGTGCCAGAAGCCCTGCATTTTCTGGATGAAAACCATCCACATCCTGGTCTGGAGGGACAGCGTCAAGCACTGCAACAGTGTCGATATGACTGGGAAGAGGGAGTTGAATCAGAATGCCATCAGCTGCGTTATGAGTGTCTTTCGCAATGGACGTTACCAGATCAACAAGTTGCTGTGTATCTGTCTTGTCAGAGACGTGGATGACTTCAGCGTCAATACCAACACGCTTCGCTGCCGCAGCTTTGCTTTTGACGTACGAGGCACTTGCTGCCAGATCTCCAACAAGTACGACAACAAGCCTGGGGGGACGCTGAATCTTTGACGATACACGACGCACTCGTTCTGTAAGTGATTTTTCAATTTGACCTGCGATCGCTCGGCCGTCAAGAAGATTTGCCGAATGTCGGCTCATTATTTCTTGGCCTCCATCCACATCATGCGAAGTTGATGCTGTACTTCCTCGAGTAATTTACTCTCTTCCTCTGTGAGATTCCCAGAGGTTTTTTCCTCGATCATATCTAAGGTATCAATGAAATGTTTCGCAGTATCAAGATTCGTGAGTGTTTTTTGTGTAATAGGATTAGGCACTCTTCCGAGTGCCATCAGTGCCTGTGTGAACAAAGTTTGAATGAGAAAACTGAGTGTGGCAGGGGGTCGTTGCCCATCACTTTTTTCTCCTTCTTGTTGATTGTCATCTTCCAGTGGCTCTTGATTCATTTCATTTCCCTTCAGTGTTATGTTTTAGCGTCTCATGCATTCCCAGCATGCCGTTCCACAGCTGCAGCCACAAGTCCTGAAAATAAAGGGTGTGCTGAGGTTGGCTTGCTCTTAAATTCTGGATGAAATTGTACAGCAACAAACCATGGGTGATTTACAACCTCAATGATTTCTACAAGCGCATCATCGGGACTCGTTCCTGCCACAACAAGTCCTGCCGCTTCGAGTTGTTTTCGAAAATGTGAATTGAATTCGTAACGGTGACGATGGCGTTCGGTTATTTGTTCAGTCCCATAAGCAGTCGAGGATTTTGTATTTTTAGAGAGGATGCACGGTTGGCTGCCAAGTCGCATTGTGCCGCCCTTTGCCACAACCCCATGCTGTTCTTCCATGAGCGCTATGACCGGATACGGTGTGTCTTTTACAAACTCGGTCGAGTGAGCTTCTCCTAATCCAGCCAGATTCCGAGCAATATCAATGACCGCACACTGCATGCCAAGGCAGATGCCTAAGAAAGGAATGCCATGTTCTCGTGCAAAAGAAATGGCTTCTACCTTTCCTTCAATACCACGTTCTCCAAAACCACCAGGAACAATGAGGCCATCGAAACCTCCAAGGAGTCGTTCAGCTCCCTCTCGTTCGATATCTTCACTTTTTATCGGCTGTACGCGAACTTGAGTCTTGTGAGCAATGCCAGCATGATCCAACGCCTCGTATATGCTTTTGTAGGCATCTCGATGTTCCGCATATTTGCCAACAAGTGCGATCGATATTTCATGTTCTGGATTGCGAAGACGGTGCAATATCTCATGCCAGTTTTCCAACTTGGCAGGTCCAGCTTGTAGCCCAAACCGCTTGAGTATCAATTCATCAATGCGGTTCGATTGAAGTGAGAGAGGCACTTCATAAATTGAGAAATCTTTGTCTCGCTCCTCAATGACGGCATCGATTGGCATATTACAGAATAATGCAATTTTTTCACGATCGACTATATCCAAAGAACGTTCTGTCCGGCAGACTAACACATCTGGTTGGATACCAATCTGCCGAAGAATACCGACTGAGTGCTGAGTTGGTTTTGTTTTTAGTTCTCCGGCTGCTTTGAGGTAGGGTACGAGAGTGAGGTGTATGAACATGCACGTCTCTCTGCCTACTTCAAGCGGTATTTGTCGAATTGCTTCAAGAAAAGGAAGACTTTCTATATCACCAACTGTTCCACCAATCTCCGTGATCACAATGTCAGTTTCATGATCAGCAAGATTCTTGACAACTTCCTTGATTTCATTCGTGATGTGGGGAATAACTTGGACTGTTTTACCAAGGAACTCTCCCCGACGTTCCTTGTTAATTACAGAAACATAGATTTGTCCTGTTGTGTAATTGCTTTCACGAGTAAGGTGGGTGGCAGTAAATCGTTCGTAGTGACCTAGGTCGAGGTCGGTCTCACTGCCATCATCGAGCACATAGACTTCACCGTGTTGATACGGACTCATTGTGCCTGGATCGACGTTTATATACGGATCCAGTTTTTGCATCTTTACCCGTAACCCCCTAGATTCGAGAAGCATGCCAATTGAGGCACTGGTGAGACCTTTGCCTAGCGAACTGACAACGCCGCCTGTCACGAATATGTGCTTGGTCACGAGTACGAGTTCCTTCCCGTCATCCGGGGTGAATAACCTTGACTAACTCCTTAGCCACGCCGGAATTGGATTGAACCGAACAATTGGCTGCGGGTCAAATGAGATCCTCGAATCACGGTAGTTGGAGAGGGCATCAGTACTTTTGTGACGAGCACGGGGCATCAATATTACGGCCGCAATCAACTACTAGGTGAACCTTCAGGTTTTCGTGGTACAGTTGGGTATATGAATAAAGCATCCGCAATCCAACAGCCCGTGGCCTTATCATCTACTTCGAATGTTCGTATACGAAGTTTGGAGCCTCTTGTTCCGCCAGCTGATTTGTTGGCAGCACAGCCCCTTGCCGGGGTAGCGGCATCAACCGTGGTTTCTGGACGACGTGCAGTCGAAGAAGTTCTTGCGGGTGACGATTTGCGTCTTCTTGCAGTTGTTGGACCATGCTCCATTCATGATATTGATGCTGCGCGGGACTATGCGAAACGTCTCAAATCATTAGCTGATCGTGTCGCGGATAAATTACTTGTCGTCATGCGTGTTTATTTTGAGAAGCCTCGTACAACAGTTGGCTGGAAAGGTCTTATCAATGACCCTCACCTTGATGACTCCTTTGACATCTCGATGGGGCTTCAGATGGCACGGAGTCTCTTAATCGAAGTATCAGAAATGGGCCTTGCGACAGCCACAGAGTTTCTTGAACCAATAACACCACAATACATTGCAGATACAATTGTTCTTGGTGCCATTGGCGCTCGTACAACAGAAAGCCCAACGCATCGCCAAATGGCGAGTGGCTTATCGATGCCAGTTGGCTTTAAGAATTCAACTGATGGTTCACTTCAAGCAGCGATTGATGCAATGCAGGCAGCACGCACGCCACATAGCTTTCTGGGCATTGATAATGCGGGAGGAACAGCTGTTGTCTCAACGGCAGGAAATCCCTGGGGGGTTCTTATGCTCCGTGGTGGCCGCAGTGGCTCCAACTACTCAAGTTCAGTGATGCAAGATGCACGTCAACGGATGGAACTGGCAGGTCTGCCTCCTCGCATAATTGTTGACTGTAGCCATGCCAATTCAGGTAAGGATCATCGTCGGCAGTCAGTTGTTTGGCGTGATGTGATGATGCAGCGAATTAATGGTGATGGATCAATCGTTGGTATGATGCTTGAAAGCAATATCTCGCCTGGTAATCAGCCAGTGCAACAGGATCGTTCAAAGTTGCAGTATGGGGTCTCCATTACAGATGGCTGTATTGGTTGGGATGAGACAGAAGAACTATTGCTTGAAGCACACAGTCAACTTGGGGCTGTTTAGCAGGCTTTGATTTGCCTCGACTCAGCCAGCACGCATCGCTAGGATCCTTCTCGTCCCTCACTGAAAGGATTCTACATGTATCTTGCTGTCCGAGTTTTTTGCTGTGTTGTAGTTGTCATGCTGAGCAAGGATAGTTGTGCGCAGTTCGTCCCACAGCCTGTGCTCAGTAATCAGCCGACAGCTCAAATGAATAATGGATCTTCTGAAATTCAGACCGTTGTTGCCGCGACACAAACGCTCGATCAGTTTTTCGGACTCTCTATCGAATCCATTCCTCCAAGTATGCTGAATGATGCATCAGGAGTGGCAATATTTCCTCATATGATCAAGGGAGGCTTCATACTGGGTGTCAATTTTGGGAAGGGAGTGCTCCATGTTCGGAATCAAGACGGCACGTGGAGTCCTCCGGCAATGGTCACAATGGGTGGAGGAAGTGTGGGTTTTCAGGCAGGTGTGCAAGCTGCTGACATTGTTCTTGTTTTCAAAACACCACAAAGTTTGAACGGTTTTTTGGAAGGACAGAAGGTGACGCTTGGAGCGGATGCTGCTATCGCTGCTGGGCCCGTAGGGCGTCAGGCCAATGCGAGTACAGACGCTCGGCTTGGTGCAGAGATTTATTCCTATGCACGAAGCCGTGGACTTTTCCTTGGGGTTTCTCTTGGAGGAGCGGATGTCTCTATTGATGGGAATGCAAATGGGATGTTGTACGGCCGTATTGGATTGACAACAGCAGATATTTTTCAGAATCGTGGGCTTGCTCTTCGGCCAGAAGTCATCCAGTTGGTTCAAGATCTTAATGCTCGCACGCAACGGGTAGGAGCCCCATCAGCTGCTCAGTCAGCACCAAGTCAGGCTCTACCATCGCCTTCCATGGATTCAAAGCCTCCGGTTGTATCTAGCATTCCTTCGTCGTCGACTCCAGCCACTCGTATTTCCGCCGTTCCGCCATCACAAGCGACGGTGCCCCTTATTCCAATCCAGACAAATCCTTCAACGATTGATCCACCATTGGTTCCAATCGTACCGCGATAGTCAACGCCCAAACCAATACGTAGCCGCTAGATTATTTTACGTGAATCACTCAATGCGGATGCGTAGATTGCGGAGATCATTTTCACGGTCGTGGCACCTGCGTACATGCCCGTTTCAGGCTCACGATCTTCGTTGATTGCATCAATAAGGTCGCTCACCGCTCTTTTGCCCCATAAGGCTCGCTCTTTCGTGCGATTCATGTCGAGTGCTGTTGGGTCAACGCCCAAACCACTTGGACCAATCGGTTGCCATGAATAATCTTTATCAACTCTCCAGAGTGGTGCAGAACGAAAATAGCAGTGAGGGATACGATCAGGCCAGATATGGATTGCACCTTTTGTACCAGCTACCGTGAGGCCAAAATTGGGTTGCTTGAGCCCCGCATCTCGAATGCTTGCAAAGTAACCAATCGGCCCATCTGCAAGACCAAACATTGCTGCTATTGAGTCACCAGCAATAAGCCCAAGGCCTTCTGGGCCCTCCGCAAAATCTTCCTTCGTTATGGTTTGACCATTTTTCGTGACGGTTGCTTGACACCATTGTGGCTCACCTCCAAGGTCAACCATCATGTCAAGAATGTGGCTGCCGAGCACCCAAAGATCTTCGCCTCCTCCCCGATGGTCTTCCTTGCCACGGCCACGAAGTTCAAGAACTCTTCCAATTTTTCCAGCTTCAATGAGATCTCGAGCAGCAAGATATGATTCACTATGGCGATTTACAAATGCAATACTCAATTTAGTGTTTGCTTTACGGCAGGCTTGAATGACAGCTTTTGCTTCATCAGGAGTTCGTACAAAAGGCTTTTCAATAAATATTCCTTTTGCACCACTCTTGGCTGCATGAATAGCCATTTCAGCATGGCAATCGATGTGTCTCATGCAGATGACAACGACGTCTGGCTTGACGTCTGCAATCATGCGTTGCCACTCTAGGAAACCAGCGTTTTTCTCAAGCCCATGACGCACACAGGCTTGTGTGAGGCCATCTGGAGAGTCATCAGCAACCGCGACAACCTTTGCATCCAAGCGGTTTTGCCACAACTGATCAATGGCGTGGCCCCAATCACCACGGCCAGTACGGCCAATGGCTGCAACTCTCAAAGCACGTGTCCGTTGTGTTTCCATGAGACATTTCCTTTTTCAGTCACTACACTATTCAGAATAAAGTATGATCCTATTTCAAAAGTTCTTGAAGCCCCAACATTTTTATCAGATCACAAGGAGTGTTGTCTTTTCAAAAGAATGAGGCAATCCTTCATCGAAATGGTTTGTGAGTAAATCAAGACTATGCACCGAGTTTCAAGTGGATTGAGGGTAGGTCGAGCATCAGGATCAGAGGACAACCATGACAGCGGCCGAGATTCCAATGCCATCGAAAACATTGATCGAGCCATGGCTCTCGGTGTTTTTCTCAATGTCGGTTTTGTGATCGTGGAGTTTGGTTTCGGTGTTGTCTCAGGCTCGCTTGCGCTGATTGCCGACGCAGGCCACAACGCAAGTGATGTTCTTGGTTTGCTTCTTGCTTGGGGTGCAGATTATTTGGCACGACGTCCTCCTACCCGAAAATATACATGGGGATTAAGGCGATCGACTATCTACGCAGCTTTTCTGAATGCCGTGTTCTTACTTGTTGCATGTGGTGGCATTCTGTGGGAAGCGTGGCATAGATTTACAGATCCCCAGCCAGTAGAAGGCCCCACGATCATTATCGTTGCCCTGCTGGGTGTCTTGATAAATTCACTGACAGCGTTTCTTTTTCTGAGGGGCCATCATGATGCAAACATTCGTGGAGCATTCCTTCATATGGTTGCCGATGCTGCAATATCGGTAGGGGTCGTCGTAGCCGGGGTTGGCATTCTTCTTACAGGAATGGTGTGGATTGATCCGGTTGTCAGTGTCTTGATCACCGTTGCTATTGTGATTGGGACATGGGGACTTTTGAGAGAAAGTATTGAACTTGCTTTTGATGCGGTGCCTCGCGGAATCGATATCGATCTAGTCGAGACTGCACTGAAAGAGGTTTCTGGAGTTGTTGCAATTCATGATCTGCATGTGTGGGGAATGAGCACCTCAGAAACTTCCCTTACGGCACACCTTCTTGTTTCCAGAGAGGCTGATCAAGTTATGGTTCTGAGAGCAACCAAAGCCGTGTTGCGGCAGAACTTTCATATCAGTCATTCCACAATTCAACTGGAAAGTGCCCCAATTCCTTCATAGCTCGTTCGATACAGCACATGCATTATGGATTCTGAATCCGATAGAGGTGACTCTTTGTTCTTAGAAATAGTGCGTTGTCATATACGGCTGGAGAGGCCATGCATCCATCATCTAAAGAGTTGACCGAGATTATGTCATGTGGTTCTTTGGCGGATACCACAGAGGTTTCTCCTTCTTGATTACAAAGATAGATGTTGTCATTTGCGAGCAGTGGGGATGCAGAAAACTCGCCCTTGAGCCTTTTTTGGAATTGTGATGTTCCTGTGCTGGCATTGAGAAAACTAAGCACTCCAGAGTTGGAAAGTAAAACGACTTGGTTTCCAAGCAGTAATTGAGATGAGCGAGTACCAGATCCTCGAGAAGATTTCCAGACAATGTTTGATGAAGTGATGTCTCCACGTCCCTCTGGAGTCACTGCGAGAAGCCCCATGCCACCAGCAGCTGTGTTGATATAGATGATTCCATTTGAATGAAGAGGTCTGGCAGATGCATTCATTCCACCATGGTTCACTCGCCAAATTTCTTTTCCAGAGTGTGGGTCATAGGCAATAGTTGCTCCCGCGCTTGGGACAACAACCTGCTCTCGACCGCCGTGGGAAAGAACGGTGGCTGTTGCATAGGCTTTTTTCATGTCTCCATTGTCAGTGCCATATTCGATATTTCGGTCTGTCTTCCACACGGTCTGACCATTCTTCGCGTTAAGGGCGACAACGTATTGATAGTCAAAGCCATCGAATGCCACGATAAGCAGTCCGTCATATAAAATAGGCGAAGAGCCAGGGCCCCTGAAGTGGTCACAAGGTAAGTCCTGCCTGCTCCAAAGAATCGTACCAGTGTCAGTGTCGAGGCAGGCTGTCCCGGCACTGCCGAAATGCGCATAAAGACGGCCAGACTCAAGAACAGGTGTTGGTGAAGCGTAGCTGTTGAAGTCATGACAGAATTGAGGGCTGTCTATTTCGAAAACAGTCAGATCATGTACGGTTTTTCCAGTTTCTCGATCGATCGCAAGCACGGAAAGCCGTTTCCCGTCAGTGGTGGCATTCGTCATCCAAACGGGGCCATCCCAAATGACTGGGGAGGACCACGCTTTGCCGGGAATAGCAGCCTTCCATACAATTCCGGAGTCTTCGCTCCACCGCACCGGCAAATGTTGTGCGGTAGAAACACCATCTCCTGTGGGGCCACGGAATTCTGGCCATGGTTGGGCCGCCCACGTTAATCCACATGTAAACAGGTATGCTGCGATCAAGAGGCTGCGGATGCAATATACATAATACATTTCACTACCCGTGAACAAGGGAAACACGAAACACGTGCGAAGTCATACCACGAGGATAACACGAAATTGAATTTCAGGAATGACAAAAGAACGTCAACGCAGTGTGTATTCTTGAGACTGGGGTATAGTATTCGATCTCAGGGATATTCTCGTGAAAAAAATAACAGGGTCTTAAGACGGATGCACAATCGATATATATCCGAGTTCGTTCTAGTTCTCGTGGTCTTTTGTATGGCTGCTCCACTGGTTGCTGCTGATGTGGACAAGTGGGAGTCGGCAATTGCTGCATTTGAGACAGACGACCAAAAGAATGTGTATCCAAACAATTCTATTATGTTTGTTGGGAGTTCGAGTATCAGGCTATGGGAAACCTTAGCTGAAGATATGGCTCCATATGACATTATCCAGAGAGGTTTTGGAGGAGCAACAACGGTTGATGTTGTGTATTACACGAATAGGATCCTTGGAGATCACCATCTGCAGTCGATTGTACTCTTTGTTGCAAATGACATTCGTGGAAAAGAACAAGACGATCTTTCGCCTGAGCAGGCAGTTGGGTACTTCGAGCAGTTTTTAGACAAGGTGCATGCTCATGCACCTGGTGTTCCAGTACTGATTATTGCCGTGACTCCTACGGAAAAGCGTTGGAGCGTTTGGCCGAAGATAAGCGAATTGAATGATCGCATCGCAGTGCTATGTGATCAAACAAAAAACGCAGTATTTATTCCGACAGAGGATCTTTTTCTGAGTCGTGACGGACGCCCACGCATAGAACTTTTTCGTGATGATAAACTGCATCTTAATGAAAAAGGATATGCGTTATGGACACGTCGAGTCCGCTCATACCTTGAGCCGCTGTGCAGTACGCATTGAGGATAGGAACGGCCTCAGAAAAATGCATCAGGAACTGGCGGATTTCCGCACTATCCCAGCGAGCATTCTGGTGAAAACCAATTCATGGAGGGGCCAGATGGCATACCAATAGATAAGTCCACTCAAACCTTTTGGATCAAACACAGCTGTTTGATGAATCGTTACGTCGTGATCGCGCGGGACAACTTCAAACTCAAGCCATCCACGCCCTGGAATTTTCATTTCTGCAGCAAGCCTTAACCTTCTTGGCGGATCACAGAATTCAACATGCCAGCAATCGAGTGTGTCACCGGTCACAAGTTTTTCTGGATCACGTCGACCACGTGACATGCCAGGTCCACCAATGCAACGGTCCATCAACCCACGAAGGTTCCAGAGCCAATTACAGGCATACCATCCATTATGTCCGCCAATACATTCAATGGCCTTAAAGGCCTCTTCAGGAGAAACCGAGACAACAGCGTGGCGATGATCAACAAGACGACTTCCTGCTGGTTTCCCACCATATCGATAAGGAAGTTCCTCAATATCAGCTACATCTGCCCATCGCTTGTTTGAAAATTCTTGGTCTTCATTCTGTTCGGCTTCACGAACCGCAGTTTTCAGGTTTCGAGGACGAATGCGAAACGTCTCGAACGAACTGGGATCTTCAACGACTGTTGGATTCTTGAGGCCGTCAATCAACTTTCTTCCCACCTTTGAATATTTTGTGGCTACCAGTTTGAGCCACAGGCTGGAGAGCCGTGGCGTCAAAACAGGAACCGGAATCATGAGCCGAGTCAATCCTCTCTGGCGAGCATACTCTTTCATGATAGCGCCGTAGGACTCTTTGTCTGGTCCTCCAATCTCAAAAATGCTCGAATTTGTTTTTTCAAGACGAATCGCTGCTGTAAGATAGGCAACAATATCGGCAATAGCGATTGGTTGGGTTGGCGTGGCTACCCAAGACGGACAGATCATTACCGGCAGTCGTTCAACGAGTGTTCGGACAAGGTCAAATGAAAAACTACCGGCTCCAATAATAATGGAGGCACGGAATTCAAGAACCTCAACACCACTTGCCCGAAGAATTGCACCAACTTCATGACGACTTCGGAGATGAGCTGACAGTGTATCATTATCAGCCCCGAGCCCTCCGAGATAGATGATTCGCTTTACCCCAGCAGCGTTGGCTGCTTCTCCAAATTGCTCAGCAGCCAGTCGGTCAGCCCGCTCAAAATCCACGCCACTTTCCATGGAGTGCACCAGCCAGAACGCGACATCCATGCCCTCGCAGGCACGCGCCAGATCGTCAGGGTTAGAAGCATCTCCAACCATAATGGTTGTTGATGGGCCTGTACGTCCAGCGAGTTTCTCTGGACGTCTGGCAAGGCAGCGAACACTGTAACCTTGTTGTTCTAGTTTTGGTAACAGGCAACGTCCGACATAACCAGTAGCGCCAGTAAGAAGGATGTTCATTGAGCAGATTCAGTTAATCGTTTCCATTCAGGCGTTGAAAGTAGATGTCACTCTGTGTTTCGTTCGTGGAGGTTTTCACGATTTGAACATGTCAGATCATTGTATCACTCTGGCAGTGGTTTTCCCTTCGTCTCTGGTGCGAAAGGCAGCACCATCAGTCCAAGGAGAAAAACCGAGCACATGGCAAGTCCTGCATAGCGGAGAGGTTCGTCCGTGTTTCCAAAGACACGACTACTAAGAAGACCGATTGTCCACGGACCCGAGGCAGCTAAAAATCGACCAACGTTATAGCAGAAGGATGTTCCAGTGCTTCGCAGCGCTGTTGGAAATAACTCCGGAAAGTAGATGGCATATCCACCAAATATCCCCAGCATAAAGAATCCCATAAGTGGTACGAGAACAAAAATGTGCCAGGGATCACGCAGGAGCCAGAATGTCAGGGCTGTGGTAATCATGGCCCCAATAAATGCCACTGCGAAAGCAGTCTTTCGATTCGTTCGCTGGGTAAACGATGTGAAGGCGAGCATGCCGCTAAATGCACCAATATTGAGCATGAGGGATGTCGTGCCTTTCCATTGTCCAACGGCACCACGAAGATCTCCTCCGGACAAGCCTTGAGCAGCGAGTTCTTTTGTCATTACGGAACCAACAAGGTCAAACACGAAAAATACAATGCCCCATAAGGCAATCACTCCAGTGCAAGCCATCAAAAGACCGACAAGGGCATTCCGTCGCCAACGAGAATCTCGAAAGAGAGCGGTATACGATCCAATTTCAGTTTGACGTTCAGCTGCCCGAGACTTCATGGCTTGCCAGCGCTCAGGTTCCTTCAGTTTCCATCGCACGATCAATGCAAGAAGTGCGGGGAGCGTTCCAACAAGAAACATCAGTCGCCATTTCTCGAGCGATCCGGCCAGCCCGCCGGTTCGTTCGATTGTGCTGAGACCCATTTCGATGAGTGCAGCGGCGACATTGCCAATCGCTGATAAAGCCTGCAAGAGTCCAAGTGCATGAGGCCGAACGCGATCAGGCATAACCTCGGCAACAAGCGCAACTCCAACAGCAAACTCACCTCCAACACCGAGGCCGGTGAGGAATCGGTAGAATGCAAAATCGGCAAATCCTTGTGACAAGGCACTTAGTCCGGTGCATGCGGAGTAAATCAAGATGGTAATGACCATCGTACGCGCACGACCAAATCGATCACCAAGACTTCCAAATATTAATCCCCCTGTGGCCCAACCGAGGACAAAGATTGCTGTGGCATAGCCACCAAATTCATTTGGGTCTTGCCCTGGTTTCAAAAGATCTGCCATTGCAGGGGCTCGTGCGAGCAGAAAAAGTTGTTGATCAAGACAATCAAAAAGCCACCCAAGCGCAGCGACTGTCAGGACAAACCAGTGATAGCGGTTCATGAGGGTATACCAAGGTTTGTCTTTGGTCAGTGCTGCAGTGTCAGAATGAGATGATTGCTCCATGACGTACACCTTCTCCTTCGTCTAGTGGTACCCTTACGATACGTGAGTCACACGATTGGTTCGTGCTGATTTGTAGCATGCTTCGATAATAGCGACGGCCTTGCGTCCTTCATAACCATCAAGTGACGGTTTGGATCCTGATCGTATCGCTTGAATAAAGTCCTCAAAGTTTCTCGTATGGCATGAGTAGTTGATGGCCATCGGGTCAGCGGCACCACCGGAGGTCGAACTTTCTTCTCCGAGCGTTTTGCGTAAGGTTGCATCCTTGGGTAGTTCTGTTCGAAACTGCCAAGATAAAAGTTGTTCTTCAAGAATCTCAGCAGTTCCATCTCGGCCACCAAATAAAAACCGTCGCATTTGTCCTGGGTACAAACTGGTTGCTGCAAGGAGTTGACCAATTGCACCATTTCGAAATCGGAGGACTGCTACGCAGGTGTCCTCCACCTCGAGACGTTCTTGATCATGCGAACGAATAGCTGTAGCAGCTAACACGCTTTCAACAGGATTATCGTGAGGAGCCAGTCCTGCTGTTGCGGCTCCTGCAATCCATTGCAATGCATCAACGCCGTGGATGGATTGGTTCATAAGTGCGCCACCGCCATCCAATGCTTGTGTGCCTTGCCATCGACCAGGCCCGTAGTAGGCATCATCACGCCACCATGGTACATAGCTGGCAGCAATCGCCAGCGGACCAAATCGACCCGATCGCGCAGCCTCGTAAACAGCTTGAACAACTGGGTTGAATCGCTGTGGAAAAATAGCGCCGAGAGTGATGCCTGACTTTTCAGCGGTACGAATCATTCGGTCAATTCGTTTGAGGGTAATCTCAAGTGGTTTTTCACAGATGACATGAATATCTTTACGAGCTGCAGCCTGTGCAGCCTCAAGATGTGCGCCAGATGGTGTGGCTATGGTGACAAAATCTGGTTTTGCGCGACGAAGCATACGCTTGCTATCATCAAACCATTCGCAGTCAAATTCTGCTGCGAAGGCACGGCCTTTTTCCTCAGTGCGACAAGAAGCTGCAACAAGCTCGACGCCAGGGATGTCCCCTAATGCTCGAGCATGCATGCTTGCAATGGCACCAATCCCAATAATTGCAGCTCGCATAAGTAATCCTCCCGGAAGACATGAGTTTGGCGGCCGATGGGAAGGGATACAAGCCTTATGTAGGTTCATGCGGTAGGATGATTGTCATGACCCCGAACCATTCCCTGTCTTTTCCAAAATCTGAAGACCTCATCAGGCGTTTAGCTGATGAAAATCGCAGAGTTGTCATCGTGTCATCTGGTGGTGGATCAGAAGCCATTTCCCATCTTGCCACGACACCGGGGGTTAGTGAGGTCATGCTCGAAGCACTTGTACCGTATTCACGTCATTCAGTTGATTCTTTCTTAGGTGGTAAGCAGGAGACATATTGCTCGTCACGTGCCGCTCGAAGGCTTGCCGTGTTGGCATGGCAACGTGCCTGTTTCTATGGAGCAACGTGTGAGCAGGCAGTAGGGGTGTCAGTGACAGCCAGTCTCAAATCGATTGGAGCCAAAAAGGGTGATCATCGCGTTGTCGTTGCACTGCAAACGTTTGACTGCACACGTGTTGCCTATCTGACCCTCCAAAAAAATCAAAGAAGTCGCACTGAGGAAGAACATCTTGCCGCATGGCTTGCTCTTGAGAGTCTTGTGTCTGTTACGCATGGGAATTGTTCGTTGGCAAAGGAACTCTTTCCGGGGGAGAGTGTTGATGTTGACATGATGTCAGCACCGTTGGCGTGGCAAGAGCTCTTCACCAACAGTCGGCGTGTTGTCGGTGTGCAGACAGCGTCACCTGAAAGCACAGATTCGTTTGCCGTAGAGGATCCTGTTACATCGACAACGGGTCGAGTAATTTTCTCAGGTTCCTTTGATCCACTTCATGAAGGTCATCTTTTGATGGCGCGGATCGCTGAAGAAATCGCTGAGCGGCCTGTTGACTATGAATTATCAGTAACGAATGTGGATAAGCCAATGCTGGACTACGTTGCTGTCCGCGGTCGTCTCATGCAGTTTTCCGGTCAGCGATTATGGCTTACACGAGCTGCCACCTTTGAAGAAAAACTGGATATTTTTCCAAAGAGTACCTTTGTCATGGGGGCAGATACGTTTGTGCGATTATCTGACCCTCGGTATTACGGAGGTTCAAATGCTGCTGCTGAGCAAGCGGTACGTCGCATTGCAAAAAATGCTGCGGGACTGATTGTCTTTGGGCGTGTGCGAGGGGGGAATTTTGAGGATCCATCCCAGCTCAATGCGCCGGCGGCGTTGAAGAATGCTGCCTATTTTGTATCGCAGCGAGAGTTTCGGTGTGATCTATCGAGTACCCAACTCAGACAAGCAACAGCGCGAGGCTAGCCTCGATTGCGTCGGGCAAGCCCGGCACCAATGCGATCCAGTGTGGTGCTGTGATCCTCAAGACCAATGTGTGCACGAATAATATTCATGCCTTTTGAGTCGGTAAGAGCCTGGGTCAGTGCTTGGTCAAACTCACCTTCTGTGCGTATTTCAAAACCAGTTCCTCCACCAAGTACTTTTGGAAGAAGTTGATA
>MDSZ01095090.1_pt1 | contig 36801 bp, 39 predicted proteins | sample 811201 | NCBI WGS metagenome assembly MDSZ01 (sample SAMN05326647, study PRJNA326480) | marine metagenome | isolation source: seawater | place: Indian Ocean: North | collected 2010
GACCGTCAGCCGGAATTCACCCAGATCGACATCGAGACCAGCTTCCTCGATGAAAAAGACATCATGGACATCACCGAGACCATGGTGCGCAACCTGTTCAAGGAAGTGCTGGACGTCGAGTTCGACACGCTGCCGCACATGACCCTGGCCGAGGCCATGCGTCGCTTCGGTTCGGACAAGCCGGACCTGCGTATCCCGATGGAGCTGGTGGATGTCGAGGACCAGCTCAAGGACGTCGAATTCAAGGTCTTCGCCGGCCCGGCCAACGATCCGAAGTGCCGCGTCACCGCGCTGCGCGTACCGGGCGGGGCGAGCATGCCGCGCAAGCAGATCGACGACTACACCAAGTTCGTCGGCATCTACGGCGCCAAGGGCCTGGCCTACATCAAGGTCAACGAGCGTGCCGCCGGTGTCGAAGGCCTGCAGTCGCCGATCGTCAAGAACATCCCGCTGGACAACATCAACGTGATCCTCGATCGCGTCGGTGCCGTCGACGGCGATATCGTGTTCTTCGGCGCCGACAAGGCCAAGATCGTCTCCGAGGCACTGGGCGCGCTGCGTATCAAGCTGGGTCACGACCTGAACCTGCTGACCTGCGAGTGGGCACCGCTGTGGGTCGTCGACTTCCCGATGTTCGAGGAAAACGACGATGGCAGCCTGACCGCCATGCACCACCCGTTCACCTCGCCCAAGTGCAGCCCGGAAGAACTCAAGGCCAACCCGGGCGCCGCGCTGTCGCGCGCCTATGACATGGTGCTCAACGGTACCGAACTGGGTGGCGGTTCGATCCGTATCCACGACAAGAAGATGCAGCAGGCCGTCTTCGAGGTGCTGGGCATCAGCGAAGCGGAGCAGGAAGAGAAGTTCGGCTTCCTCCTCGATGCGCTGAAGTTCGGTGCGCCGCCCCACGGTGGCCTGGCCTTCGGCCTGGATCGCCTGGTGATGCTGATGACCGGTGCACAGTCGATCCGCGAAGTGATCGCCTTCCCGAAAACCCAGAGCGCGGCCTGCGTCATGACCCAGGCGCCGGGGCTGGTGGACGCCAAGTCGCTGCGCGAGCTACACATCCGCCTGCGCGAGCAACCCAAAGCCGAGTGATAACCTGCTGCGCTTGGTCATGCTGCGTCGGAAAGAGGTTCGAAATGCTCATTTGCTTCAGCAAACTGCGCTTTCTCACCTCTTCCCGCCTTGCCTGACCTGCGCTCGCGACGGTTCTCATCTCGGCTTGTGCCGGTTGTAGTTTGTTTTGAAAAAGATGGAGTGAGTTATGGCTGGTCATTCCAAATGGGCCAACATCAAGCACCGCAAGGGGCGTCAGGACGCCAAGCGCGGCAAGATCTTCACCAAGCTGATTCGCGAGCTGACCGTGGCCGCCAAGCACGGTGGCCCGATTCCTGCCGATAACCCGCGTCTGCGCCTGGCCGTGGACAAGGCGCTGACCAACAACATGTCGCGTGATGTCATCGACCGTGCCATCGCCCGTGGTGCCGGCAACAACGAAGCCGACAACGTCGTCGAGTTCAGCTACGAGGGCTACGCGCCCAGTGGCGTGGCGATCATCGTCGAGGTGATGACCGACAACCGCAACCGGACCGCCGCCGAAGTCCGTCATGCCTTCAGCAAGTGCGGTGGCAACCTCGGCACCGACGGGTCCGTGGCCTACATGTTCGAGCGCAAGGGGCAGATCAGCTTCGCTGCGGGTGTGGACGAGGATGAACTGATGGAAGCCGCGCTCGAGGCCGGCGCCGATGACGTGGAAATGGGCGAGGAGGGCGCCGCGCTGGTGTCGACCAGCTTCAGCGAGTTCCATGCCGTGATCGAGGCGCTGGGGGCTGCGGGCTTCAAGGGTGAAGAGGCGGAAATCGCCATGATTCCCTCGATCAGCGCGCCGATCGATGACCTGGAGACCGCGCAGAAGGTCTTCAAGCTGATCGACATGCTCGAAGACCTGGACGACGTGCAGAACGTCTACCACAACGCCGAGGTCGCGGATGAGATCATGGAGCAGCTTGGCTGAGCTGCCCGTTCGTGCTGGTCAGAAAGCCGGAAGCGTGCACAGCGTTTCCGGCTTTTTTGTCGGGCCATCGGCTTTTCACGGGGCCGGCGGATGACGGCGCCGGGGTCGCGCCGTATACTCGCGAACTGGATAAATAGACAGTTGCTGACATGACCCTGATCCTTGGCATCGACCCCGGCTCGCGCATCACCGGCTATGGCGTGATACGCGACACCGGACGGGGGTGCGAATACGTGGCTTCCGGCTGCATCCGTACCGGCAACGGGGCGCTGGCCGAGCGCCTGCAGATCGTCTTTCGTGGCGTCAGCGAGGTCATCGCCACCTACGGGCCCATGACCATGGGCATCGAGCAGGTGTTCATGGCGCGTAACGCCGACTCGGCGCTCAAGCTCGGTCAGGCACGCGGTGCGGCCATCGTCGCGGCCGCCGAAGCGGGGCTGGAAATCAGCGAATATACCGCCACGCAGGTCAAGCAGGCCGTGGTCGGCAGCGGGGCAGCCGACAAGCAGCAGGTGCAGATGATGGTGATGCACCTGCTCAAGCTGGTGCAGAAGCCGCAGATCGACGCCTCCGATGCCCTGGGCATTGCCTTGTGCCATGCCCACCACCGGCAAAGTCTCATTCCCCATGGGCTGGCCAGCGCCAAGCGGCGCGGCGGTCGTCTTCGTTTATAACCTGTTAAGGAATCTCTGGTGATCGGACGTTTGCGCGGCACCCTGGCGGAGAAACAGCCGCCGCATTTGCTTCTGGATGTGAATGGCGTCGGTTACGAACTGGAAGTACCGATGACGACCCTTTATCGTCTGCCGGCGCAGGGTGAGACGGTGACCCTGCACACGCATCTGGTGGTGCGTGAGGACGCGCATCTGCTCTACGGTTTCTATGAAAAGCGTGACCGCGAGCTGTTCCGCGAGTTGATTCGCCTCAATGGCGTCGGCCCCAAGCTGGCGCTGGCGCTGATGTCGGGGCTGGAGGTCGACGAGTTGGTGCGCTGTGTGCAAGCGCAGGACACGGCGGCGTTGACCAAGGTGCCCGGCGTTGGCAAGAAGACTGCCGAGCGCCTGCTGGTGGAGCTCAAGGATCGCTTCAAGGCCTGGGAGTCGATCCCCGCCATTGCGCCCCTGGTGGTGGAACCTCAACTGGCCCAGGCAGTCTCAAGCGCGGAGAACGATGCGGTCAGCGCGCTGATTTCCCTCGGTTACAAGCCGCAGGAAGCCAGTCGAGCGGTTGCCGCCGTCAAGGAGGATGGCATGAGCAGCGAAGATTTGATCCGACGCGCACTGCGCGGCATGGCGTAGGCTGGATGACGCCGTTTTCATCCACCGGTTTACCGGTGGAAAACGCTGCACCGCAATTCAATGGACTCTTAGTGGAACACCTCGATGATCGAAGCCGATCGCCTGATCACCTCCAGCCCGCGCGAGCGTGAAGAGCAGCAGGACCGCGCCATTCGGCCGCTGCGGCTGGCCGACTACACCGGGCAGCCCGTCGTGCGCGAGCAGATGGCGTTGTTCATCCAGGCCGCGCGGGGGCGGGCGGAAGCGCTCGACCATACCCTGATCTTCGGTCCGCCCGGCCTGGGCAAGACTACCCTGGCCAACATCATCGCCCAGGAGATGGGCAGTTCGATCAAGAGCACCTCGGGCCCGGTGCTGGAGCGTCCGGGTGATCTGGCGGCGCTGCTGACCAACCTGGAAAGCGGCGATGTGCTGTTCATCGACGAGATCCACCGTCTGTCACCGGTGGTCGAGGAGGTGCTGTACCCGGCCATGGAGGATTTCCAGCTCGACATCATGATCGGCGAGGGCCCGGCTGCTCGTTCGATCAAGCTGGATCTGCCACCGTTCACCCTGGTCGGCGCCACGACCCGTGCCGGCATGCTGACCAACCCGTTGCGTGATCGTTTCGGTATCGTCCAGCGCCTGGAGTTCTACGGTGTCGACGACCTGGCCACCATCGTCTCGCGCTCAGCCGGCATCCTGGGTCTGCCCATCGAGGCCAAGGGGGCCTACGAGATCGCCCGCCGCGCGCGGGGTACGCCGCGTATCGCCAACCGCCTGCTGCGCCGGGTGCGTGACTTCGCCGAAGTGCGCGGCTCCGGGCAGATCTCCCAGCTGATTGCCGACCAGGCGCTGAACCTGCTGGATGTCGACGAACGTGGCTTCGATCACTCCGACCGTCGCCTGCTGCTGGCGATGATCGAGAAGTTCGATGGCGGCCCGGTCGGGCTCGACAGCCTGGCGGCAGCCATCGGCGAGGAGCGCCACACCATCGAGGATGTGCTCGAGCCCTATCTCATCCAGCAGGGCTACATGATGCGTACCCCGCGTGGGCGTGTGGTGACGCGGCATGCCTACCAGCACTTCGGTCTCAACACGCCGTCACGCCAGGCCGAGCCGCCTGCCACCGACCTGTTCGCGGCGGGCGACGAATGACGAAAAAATTGTTACCAGGCCGGATTGGCAAGCGAAAGGCCGAGGAATAGAGTATGCGCGCGCCAAACGGAGTGCAGCCGTTCAGCCACCGCTGTCGGGTCTATTACGAAGACACCGACGCCGGCGGTATCGTCTACTACGTCAACTACCTCAAATTCATGGAGCGGGCTCGCACCGAGCGCCTGCGTGAGCTGGGTTATGCCCAGTCGACGCTGGCCGGTGAGGGCCTGTTGTTCGTCGTGCATTCGGCCGAGGTGCGTTACCACGCCCCGGCCCGCCTGGATGACGAGCTGCTGATCAGCGCCGATGTGATCGAATTGAACCGTGCCAGCCTGCGTTTTCGTCAACAGGTCAGGCGGGCTGCGGATGATGCGCTGCTCTGCGAAGGGCAGTTCCTGGTGGCCTGTGTGCGCGCCGACAACTTGAAACCCCGGGCCATCCCCGAAACCCTGCGACACGCGTTCGCCGGGACGCAGGCGCGGACTTAAATTGCAGCAGGAGAGTAAGCGTGGAAGCTAACGCCGTTGACCATATGTCGATGTGGAGTCTGATCAGCAATGCCAGTCTGGTGGTCCAGCTGGTGATGCTTACCCTGGTGGCCGCCTCGGTCATTTCCTGGGTCATGATCTTCCAGCGCAGCAGTGCCCTGCGTGCCGCCAAGCGTGCGCTGGACAATTTCGAGGACCGTTTCTGGTCCGGCATCGACCTGTCCAAGCTCTATCGCCAGGCGGGCAGCAACCCGGACCCGGACTCGGGCCTGGAGCAGATCTTCCGCGCCGGCTTCAAAGAGTTCTCGCGCCTGCGTCAGCAGCAGGGTGTCGACCCGGACGCCGTGATGGATGGTGTTTCGCGCGCCATGCGCGTGGCCATCTCGCGTGAGGAGGAGAAGCTGGAAACCGCGCTGCCGTTCCTCGCCACCGTCGGTTCCACCAGCCCCTACATCGGCCTGTTCGGTACCGTATGGGGCATCATGAACTCCTTCCGTGGTCTGGCCCAGGTGCAGCAGGCCACCCTGGCCACCGTTGCTCCGGGTATCGCCGAGGCACTGATCGCCACGGCCATCGGCCTGTTCGCCGCGATTCCTGCGGTCATCGCCTACAACCGTTTCTCGGCGCGCGGCGAGATGCTGATCGGCCGCTACTACACCTTCGCCGACGAGTTCCAGGCCATCCTGCACCGCAAAGTGCACACCTCGGAAGACTAAGGGCAGGTTTCAGCCATGGCGAGAATTCGCAACAGACGCAAACCGGTCGCCGAGATGAACGTGGTGCCCTACATCGACGTGATGTTGGTGCTGCTGGTCATCTTCATGGTGACTGCGCCGATGCTCAACCAGGGCGTCAAGGTCGACCTGCCGAAGGTCAGCAGTGAAGTGCTGCCGCAGGACAACGACGCCCAGGTGCTGACCATCTCCATCAAGGCCGACAAGACCTACTACTGGAACATGGGCAGCGAAGTGGACGTCGACACCGAGCAGGAGCGCGCCTCCACGCTCGAGCAGATGACCCAGGCCGTCACGGCGATCATTGCCGAGAACCGTCGCCAGGGTAAGCAGGTGCAGGTCTTCGTGCGTGGTGACAAGGCGGTGGACTACGGCACCGTGATGGCGGCCATGGGCGGTCTGCAACAGGCCGACGTCGGTAACGTCGGATTGATTACCGAGGCCCCCTGATGCAGCAAACCGAGCGTTCGCAATCGGAAAGCTACTTCTGGCCCATCGTCTGGGCCGTGGGGCTGCACGTCCTGATGTTCGCCATGCTGTTCGTCAGCTTCGCCTTCAGCCCGGAGCTGCCGCCGGCGCGTCCGGTGGTGCAGGCTACGCTGTATCAGCTGAAGTCGCAGAGCCAGGCCACCACCCAGACCACGCAGAAGGTGGCGGGCGAGGCGCAGAAGACCTCGGCGCCGCAGTTCGAGACGGAGCGTCTGGAGCAGAAGAAAGCCGAGGAGCAGAAAGTCGCCGCAGCCAAGAAGGCTGAGGAACAAAAGAAGGCCGAGCAGGCCAAAGCTGAGGCGGCCAAGGCCGAAGCCGCGAAGAAGGCCGAGGCCGAGAAAGTCGCCGAGCAGAAGCGCCAGGCGGATATCGCCAAGAAACGCGCCGAGGAAGAAGCGAAGAAGAAGGCGGCTGAAGAGGCCAAGAAAAAAGCGGCAGAGGAGGCCAAGAAGAAGGCCGCCGCTGCCGAGGCAGCGAAGAAGAAGGCAGCCGAGGACGCGAAGAAGAAAGCGGCCGAGGATGCCAAGCGCAAGGCTGCCGAGGAGCAGAAGGCTGCTGCACTGGCCGAGCTGCTTTCCGACAACGTGCAGAACCAGCGGGCGCTGGCCGAAACCCATGGTGACCAGGTCGCGGGCAACATCGACGATCTGATCATCAAGCTGATTACCGAGAACTGGCAGCGTCCGATGTCGGCGCGTCGCGGTATGAGTGTCGAACTGCTGATCCAGATGCTGCCCGATGGCACCGTCACCAATGCCAGCGTGTCGCGCTCCAGCGGCGATGCCGCCTTCGACAGTTCGGCGGTGGCCGCCGTGCGTAACGTTGGTCGTATTCCCGAGATGCAACAATTGGATCGCGCTACCTTCGATCGTCTGTACAGGCAGCGCCGCGTCATTTTCAAACCGGAGGATTGAGCTCTGTGAATACCCTGATTCGTATCGCCCTGCTGGGGCTGGTCATACTGGCCGGCAGCGTCCAGGCAGCCGACCCGCTGGTGATCTCGCATGGCGCCGACCGCGCCACGCCGATCGCCGTCGTCCCGTTCGGCTGGCAGGGGGGCAACGTCCTGCCCCAGGACATGGCCGAGATCATCGGCAACGACCTGCGCAACTCCGGTTACTTCGAGCCGATTCCGCGGCAGAACATGATCAGCCTGCCGACCCAGGCCAGCGAAGTCATCTACCGCGACTGGAAGGCCCTCGGCGCGCAGTACGTGCTGGTCGGCAACATCGTGCCCAACGGTGGACGCCTGCAGGTTCAGTACGCGCTGTTCAACGTCAACACCGAACAACAGGTGGTGACCGGCAACGTTGGCGGTGGCACGGATCAGCTGCGCGACATGGCGCACTACATCGCTGATCAGTCGTTCGAGAAACTCACCGGCGTCAAGGGTGCGTTCTCTACTCGCCTGCTCTACGTCACCGCCGAGCGCATGGGCACCAACAACACCCGCTACACCCTGCAGCGTTCCGACTATGACGGTGCGCGCGCGGTGACCCTGCTGCAATCGCGTGAGCCGATCCTGTCGCCGTCCTTCGCGCCCGACGGTCGTCGTATCGCCTATGTGTCCTTCGAACAGCGGCGTCCGCGCATCTTCGTACAGCACATCGATACCGGTCGCCGCGAGCAGATCACCAACTTCGAAGGCCTCAATGGTGCTCCGGCCTGGTCGCCGGACGGTGCGCGCCTGGCGTTCGTGCTGTCCAAGGATGGCAACCCGGAAATCTACGTGATGGACATGGGCAGCCGGCAGATTCGCCGCGTGACGAATCATTATGCCATCGATACCGAACCTTTCTGGGGCAAGGACGGTCAGACCCTGTACTTCACCTCGGATCGTGCGGGTAAGCCGCAGATCTATAAAACCAACATCAATTCCGGTGCGGTAGAACGAGTCACCTTCGTCGGTAACTACAACGCCAACCCGAAATTGTCGGCTGACGAGAAGACGCTGGTCATGATTCATCGCCAAGACGGTTTCACCGTGTTCAAGGTCGCCGCCCAGGACCTTGAAACCAACCGTCTGCGCATACTCTCCGACACAAGTTTGGATGAGTCGCCCACTGTTGCGCCAAATGGCGCCATGCTAATCTACGCCACCCGCCAGCAGGGCCGGGGAGTCTTGATGTTGGCGTCCACCAATGGACGCGTGAGGCTCCCTCTTCCTACCGCTCAAGGCGAAGTTCGAGAGCCTTCTTGGTCCCCTTACCTGAACTGATGCGGCGCTTCACCAATCTTGCTTAACACAACTGGGGTTCATTAGGAGTTACATGATGGAAATGCTGAAATTCGGTAAGTTCGCTGCGCTGTCCCTGGCTCTCGCCGTTGCTGTAGGTTGCTCCTCCAAAGGCGGTGACGCTGCTGGCGAAGGCGCAGTAGACCCGAACGCCGGCTACGGCGCCAACACCGGTGCTGTCGACGGCAGCCTGAGCGAAGAAGCGGCCCTGCGCGCTATCACCACCTTCTACTTCGAGTACGACAGCTCCGACCTGAAAGCCGAAGCCATGCGCGCTCTGGACGTACACGCCAAGGACCTGAAAGCCAACGGCAACCGCGTCGTTCTGGAAGGCCACGCTGACGAGCGCGGTACCCGCGAGTACAACATGGCTCTGGGCGAGCGTCGCGCCAAGGCCGTTCAGCGCTACCTGGTTCTGCAGGGCGTTTCCCCGGCTCAGCTGGAGCTGGTTTCCTACGGTGAAGAGCGTCCGGTTGCCACTGGCAACGACGAGCAATCCTGGGCTCAGAACCGTCGCGTAGAGCTGCGCAAGTAATTTGCCATGCTTAAGTGCCGCCGTACTCTGACCGTTCTGACGCTCGCCTTGCCACTCGTGGCAATGGCGGAAGTTCCCGTGCTGGAAAGCAGCTCCATGCAAGGCAGCAGCTATCCACCGGCGGGTTATGGTACGGCCGGCGCCTCCGCCGGTACCGGGGCAGGTGCCCAGGTATCGGCGCAGGGCATGCTGTTCAATCAGCTGCAGCAGATGCAGCAGGAGATCGCCCAGCTGCGTGGCATGCTGGAAGAGCAGCAGAATGAAATCCAGCGCCTCAAGCGGGAAGGCCTGGAGCGTTACCAGGATCTGGATCAACGTCTTTCCTCCGGCGCCGCTGCCGGTGGTACTCCCTCACAGAATTCTGCCGATGGCGCGGTGAACGCCAACGACACCCCGACGCCGCCTGCCGCTCAGCAGCAGGGCAGCGCCGAGGCGGCCGATCCGGCCAAGGAAAAGCTCTACTACGACGCCGCCTTCGACCTGATCAAGGCCAAGGATTTCGACAAGGCGTCGCAGGCATTCACGGCGTTCCTCAATCGTTACCCCAGCAGCCAGTACGCCGGCAACGCGCAGTACTGGCTGGGTGAAGTGAACCTGGCCAAGGGTGACCTGCAGGCTGCCGGCAAGGCCTTCGCCAAGGTCAGCCAGGCCTACCCCAGCCATTCCAAGGTGCCGGATTCGCTGTTCAAGCTGGCCGACGTCGAGCGTCGCCTGGGTAACAACGACAAGGCACGGGGCATTCTCCAGCAGGTGATCGCCCAGTATCCGGGCAGCTCTGCCGCACAACTGGCGCAGCGCGACCTGCAGCGTCTGTAAGGCGCACCATCGCTTGGCCATGAACCCGCGCTTGTCGCGGGTTTTGCTTATCTGCGCGAGCGACTTCCTTTAGAATGCGCGGCGCGTCGCGCGCGGGGTTTCAGCTCGGCTGATGTTCTTGCGCTGGCGCCATTGCCGGATCGGGCTTTACTGCCTGTATCCATCGTCTTTCCCGCAACGGAGGCGGATGGCCTGTTTCGTCATCACGCCCGTGGCTATTTATGCAAGCAACCCTGCGCATCACCGAGATTTTCTACTCGCTGCAGGGCGAGACGCGTACCGCCGGCCTGCCGACGGTATTCGTACGCCTGACCGGCTGCCCCCTGCGCTGTCAGTACTGCGACACCGCCTATGCCTTCAGTGGCGGCGAAGTCGTCAGCCTGGACAGCATCCTCGCCCAGGTCGCGGCCTACAAACCGCGTTATGTCTGCGTCACCGGGGGTGAACCGCTGGCCCAGCCCAACTGCCTGCCGCTGCTGCAGCAACTCTGTGACGCCGGCTACGAGGTGTCGCTGGAAACCAGCGGCGCGCTCGATGTCTCGGCCGTCGATCCGCGGGTGAGCAAGGTGCTCGACCTGAAGACCCCAGGTTCGGCCGAGGTGCAGCGCAATCGCTACGAGAACATCGAATGGCTGACGCGCAACGACCAGGTCAAGTTCGTCATCTGCTCGCGCGAGGACTACGACTGGGCGGTGTCCAGGCTGATCCAGCACGACCTGGCGGCACGTGCCGGCGAGGTGCTGTTCTCGCCCAGCCACAAGCAGGTCGATGCGCGTGCGCTGGCTGACTGGATAGTGACGGACAACCTGCCGGTACGCCTGCAGCTGCAGCTGCACAAGATTCTCTGGAACGACGAGCCGGGACATTGAGCATGAGTGACAAGAAAGCGGTAATTCTTCTCTCCGGGGGCCTGGATTCGGCCACGGTGGTGGCCATGGCCAAGGCCGAGGGCTACAGCTGCTACAGCATGAGTTTCGACTATGGGCAACGCCATCGCGCCGAGCTGCAGGCGGCCGAACGCGTGGCGCGGCAGCTGGGCGTCGTCGAGCACAAGGTCATCGGCCTCAATCTCAACGGCATCGGTGGTTCGGCCCTGACGGACAGCAGCATCGCCGTGCCCGAATCACCGACCGAGGGCATCCCAGCCACCTATGTGCCGGCGCGCAACACGGTATTCCTGGCGCTCGCCCTGGGCTGGGCCGAGGTGCTCGGAGCACGCGACATCTTCATCGGCGTCAACGCCGTGGATTATTCCGGCTATCCCGATTGCCGGCCCGAGTTCGTCGAGGCCTTCGAGCGCATGGCCAACCTGGCCACCAAGGCCGGCGTAGAGGGGCAGGGCTTCAGCATTCGCGCTCCGCTGCAGCAGATGAGCAAGGGCGAAATCATCCAGGCCGGCATGCGCCTGGGTGTGGATTATGCGCTGACCGTGTCCTGTTACCAGGCCGATGACGACGGCCGCGCCTGCGGCAAGTGCGACAGCTGCCGGCTGCGTGCGGCCGGTTTCGTTGCGGCCGGTGTGCCCGACGCTACCCGCTATTTCTGAAAAAATTTTCGCAGAGTGTTGATTTCCTGAATTAAATCAGTATCATGCGCCTCGCGTTGGGTCGTTAGCTCAGTTGGTAGAGCAGTTGGCTTTTAACCAATTGGTCGTAGGTTCGAATCCTACACGACCCACCAAATCGCAAAAGCCAGTCGCAAGACTGGCTTTTTTTTGCCCTGAAAAAGCCCCCGGCCAGGTCCGTGTCCTGACTGTGGCAGTGGCTGCGCAGAGCAGGGTGTATACTCGCGGCTCGCGTACGAGCGCCACAGGTTTGAGATATGTCGCAGATTTCCGAACGCCTTCTGGTTCAGGCCCACCTCGATGCCAAGCAGCCCAAGCCGCTGACGGCCGAAGAGGAGGCCTTCTATCGCCGTGAGATCGCCGCCGAGCTGAAGAAGCAGAACGCCGTACTGGTGGCGCACTACTACTGCGACCCGGTGATCCAGGCGCTGGCCGAGGAGACCGGTGGCTGCGTCTCCGACTCGCTGGAGATGGCCCGTTTCGGCAATCAGCATCCGGCGCAGACCGTGGTGGTGGCCGGGGTCAAGTTCATGGGCGAGACGGCGAAGATCCTCAATCCGGAAAAACGCGTGCTGATGCCGACGCTGGAGGCGACCTGCTCGCTCGACCTGGGTTGCCCGGTAGACGAGTTCAGCGCGTTCTGCGACCAGCACCCGGAGCGCACCGTGGTGGTCTACGCCAACACGTCGGCGGCGGTGAAGGCGCGTGCCGACTGGGTGGTGACCTCCAGCTGCGCGCTGGAAATCGTCGAGAGCCTGATGGACAACGGCGAGACCATCATCTGGGCGCCGGACAAGCACCTGGGCAACTACATCCAGCGCGAAACCGGCGCCGACATGCTGCTCTGGGACGGTGCCTGTATCGTCCACGAGGAATTCAAGTCCAAGCAGCTGCTGGACATGAAGGCGCTGTATCCGGATGCCGCCATTCTGGTGCACCCCGAATCGCCGCAGAACGTGGTCGAGCTGGCCGATGCGGTGGGTTCCACCAGTCAGCTGATCAAGGCCGCGCAGACCCTGCCGAACTCCACCTTCATCGTCGCCACCGACCGCGGCATCTTCTACAAGATGCAGCAGCTGTGCCCCGACAAGACCTTCATCGAGGCGCCCACGGCCGGCAATGGCGCGGCCTGCCGCAGCTGCGCGCATTGTCCGTGGATGGCGATGAACACCCTGGAGCGTGTGCTGACCGGGCTGCGCGAAGGTTCCGGGGAGATTCATGTCGACCCGGCGCTGATTCCCAAGGCGATCAAGCCGCTCAAGCGCATGCTCGATTTCACCCAGGCGGCGCGCATGAAGGTGGCAGGCAACGCCTGAGCCTGTGCTACCAAAAAAAAAGCCCAGCCAATGCTGGGCTTTTTGCTGTGTGTCACCCGGATTGCATCCGCGCTACGGGCGTGATGCCCAGTTCGCTGGCTCGTTGACGAAGTCCAGCAGCGCGCGCAAGCGCCCGTAGTCCCGGCCGTTGAAGGCGAAGGCCAGACGAGTCAGGTGGCAGAGTTCCGGCTCGTCGCGCTCCTGCTCGCAGTACGGCTGCTGAACGAAGCCGCCTTCCTTGTACAGCCCGGCGAAACTGTCGTGCAGCTGCGCCAGTGCCGCGTCACTCAGCGGGTGGTTGAGGCGAATCACGAAGCGGTCCTTCAGCCAGCGGCTGGAGTGGAAGTTGCGGTAGAACCGCGCGATCTCGTCCACCGCTTCCTCGGCGCTGTGGACCAGGTGCAGCAGGTTCAGATCTGTAGGCAGGATGTAGCCGTTGCCTTCGAGCTGGCGGCGAATGAAGCCCAGCGCGTCTTTCCAGTAGCTGCCCCCCGGCTGGTCGAGCAGCACCACGGGGACCAGAGGGCTCTTGCCGGTCTGGATCAGCGTCAGCACCTCCAGGGCTTCGTCGAGCGTGCCGAAGCCGCCCGGGCAGAGGACCAGGCCGTCCGCCTCCTTGACGAAGAACAGCTTGCGCAGGAAGAAGAAGTGGAACGACAGCAACTGGTGGCTGCCGCGCACCGTGGCATTGGCCGTCTGCTCGAAGGGCAGGGTGATGTTGAAGCCCAGGCTGTTCTCGCTACCGGCACCTTCGTGGGCCGCCGCCATGATGCCGCCACCGGCGCCGGTGATCACCATCAGGTCGCGTCGCGCCAGCAAGGCGCCCAGTTCGCGAGCCTGCTGATACAGCGGATGATCGGCAGGGGTGCGTGCCGAGCCGAATACCGTGACCTTGCGGCGCCTCTTCAGTTGCTCCAGCACGCCGAAGGCATGCTCCATCTCGCGCAGCGTCTGCAGCATGATCTTGGCGTCCCAGCGGTTGCGATCCGCCTGGGCCATGTGGATCACGGTGGTGAACATTTCCCGGTACAGCGGCAGGTTGGGGCTGTTGCCTGGCGCGGCCAGTGCCACCAGTTCGTCGACCCTGCTGCTCAGGTCGACTTCGCTGGTCTGCACGTGACGCGACAGATAGTCATCCGGTTCATAAGGCATGCAGGTTCTCCTCTGGTCCGGCGGGTTCCCGGTTCACATGCCCACAGCTTGCCACAGCCAGGTTGGCGTTTCGCTGTCGGTGCTACAGGGCGATCTGCTCGCCGGGTTCGGGAATGTTGGCGATCCAGTTCAGCCGTTCGCGCAGGGCCTGCTGCAGCGCCTGCATCTTCTCCAGTTCACCGTGCACCAGGTACAGCTCCGGGTGGTGTTCGAACTGGCTGGCCCAGTCGAGCAGCTGCGACTGCCCGGCGTGGGCGGAGAAGCCGCCGAGGGTATGTACTTTGGCTTTCACCGCGATGCGCTGGTGCAGCACCTTGACCGTCTCGGCGCCCTCCACGATCAGGCGGCCGAGCGTGCCCTTGGCCTGGAAGCCGGGGAAGATCAGGTGACAGTTCTCGCGCCAGAGGTTGTGCTTGAAGTGATGGACGATGCGCCCGCCATTGCACATGCCCGCACCGGCGATGATGATCGCGCCGCTCTTGATCCGGTTGATCGCCATCGATTCCTCGGCGGTCGGCGTGCAGCGCAGCACGGGCAGCCAGTCCTCGACGCGTTTCACCCCCTTGGCCGCCAGTGCCGCCCGATCCGGAGCGGCGAACTGGTCGTGGAAGCGGCTGTAGATGGCGTTGGCGCGAATGGCCATGGGGCTGTCGAGGAATACCGCCTGCTGCGGCAGACGGCCCTCCTGGTAGAAGCGCCCGAGGTAGTAGATCAGGTCCTGGGTGCGGCCGACCGCGAACGACGGAATCAGCACGTTGCCCCCTTCGTTGTGTGCCTGCTGCAGGATCGCGGCCAGCTCTTCCAGGGTGTCCTCGCTGCAGCGGTGGTCACGGTCGCCGTAGGTCGACTCCATCAGCAGCACGTCCGCCCGGTTCAGGTGCGCAGGCGCCTGCATCAGCGGCGAGCAGGTGTTGCCCAGGTCGCCGGAGAACACCAGGTGGCGCTGCAGGTGATGATCCTCCACCTGCATCTCGACGATCGCCGAGCCGAGAATGTGGCCGGCATTGTGAAAGGTCACCGTTATGCCCTTGGCGACCTCGACCGCTTCGCCGTAGGCATGCGGTCGCCGCTGGCTGAGCGCCTGCTCCGCGTTGGCCTGGGTGTACAGCGGTTGAACGGCAGGCTTGCCCTGGCGCGCCCGCCAGCGGTTCTCCCACTCGGCGTCCTTTTCCTGGAGGAAGGCGGCGTCCAGCAGCATCAGTTCGAGCAGCTCGCAGCTGGCTTCGGTGGCGTGGATCGGGCCGCGGTAACCCTCCGCCACCAGGCGCGGGAGCAGGCCGCTGTGATCGAGGTGGGCGTGGGAGATGACCACGGCATCCAGGCTGCTCGGATCGAACGGAAAGCGGCTGTGGTTCTGTTCCTGCTCCTGGCGGCGGCCCTGATGCATGCCGCATTCGAGCAGTACCCTGGCGCCGTCGCGGCTTTCCACGAGGTAGCAGGAGCCGGTGACTTGCTGGATCGCGCCGATGAAGGTGAGCAGGGCCATGGTTCTATCCTTGTCGTGGTGATGGCTCGAGTCTGCCGGCTCTGCGCGTGGCGAGGGTTGACGCAGATCAGCCGACGTCCGGGCGCGCAGCGCTACCTTCACTCAGCATAGTCATCCCGCAGCGCTGCCGTTCGTCCGAGTGGCCGGGCTGCGTTCGGCCGTCTGATTTACTTGTTGGATGCGGGGCCGATTCATCTGTGCGGCTGCTGCGCAGCGACGCCCGCGCCGGGGTACGAGCGACTCCGCCCGGCGTGTCCTGGCGACTACAGGCGCGCCATCTGCAAGCGACCAGGGCAGGGAAGGGGAACCTCGCTGCCGGCGTCGAGTCTGCTGTGAGGTGAACAGGAAGGGAGGGGCAGGTATGCCCAGTTTGATTCTGCAGGTCGAGGCGGAGCTCTACGACATGCTGCAGCAGGCAGCACGCACCAACCAGCTGAGCCTCGAGGACGAATGCTTGCGGCGCCTGGAGGGCGGTGTGCGTCGCTCGCGCTACATGGAGGCACTGCTCGCCGAGCTGCGCGCGGATGACGCGCAGCGCCGAGCGGAGAGGGGCTGAGCGAGGCGTTCGCTCAGATACCGCAGTCGCTCTTGTCGAAGACCTCGACGGTCACAGGGCGGTTGCTGCGGTATTCGCTGAACTGGTAGCGCAGCTGCGCGCCATCGGCCAGCAGCTTGCGATAGCCCGGGTTGCGGCAGACGCTCGCCGCCAGTTGCGAGCGAACGGTGTCCGGGTTGCCACGCATCTGCGCGGCATGCGCCGGACGCACGCTGAGGTGGTTGATCAGCGTGTGGCCTTCCACCGTATAGCCCTGGTCGAGAATATCCTCGTTGATCGCGCGTGGCGTGCCTTCGCTGCTCTGCCGGGCGACCTGTTCCAGTGTCCGAGTCAATTCCATTTCCTTCAGCGAAGCGGCCTGGGCGGTCGGCAGCATCAGGCTGAGCGCGAGAGCGGGAAGGATGTAACGCAACATGGGGTGTGACTCCTGAAAGCTTGGACGAGGGTTGGACAGGGCCCCCGCACGAATGTTCGCGAAATGGCCACTGGCCCCTTTGCCAGCGGTGTTACCGACGGCCACATGCTGGCCAAACGCTGTCTTCCGCCATCACGACCAAAGGCCGGGGATCATCGGCCAAACCTGCACGTCTCAACCTTGAGCCGCGTTGCAGTCGGACGCCGCCTGCGCAGACCTGCCTGAAGTCTGTCGCGAATGAGGCGTTGGCTGCTGGGTGTTCAAGCAGCGTGCAGGAGAATAACAATGACAAGACTCTATCGGCGTTGGCCATCGCATGTGATGGTCGGCAGTCTACTGGTTTCGCCCGTTACGCAGGTACAGGCATCCGGTTATCACTTTGGTTCGCAGTCGGTGGCGGCGCAGGGTTCCGCGCATGCCAATGGCGCCGAGGCGGCCGATCCTTCGACCATTTTCTACAACCCGGCGGGCCTGACCCGACTCAAGGGTACGCAGGTGACGTCCGGCCTGACCATCCTGCTGCCCGATGGTGACTACGAGGACAAGGGCAGCACGGACGTGTTCGGCAATCCGCTATCGGGGGATGCGGGCGAGTTTCTCCCGGATGCCGCCGCCGCGCCCAACTTCTACATCTCTCACGAGATCAATGACCGGGTCACGATCGGTCTGGGCATCTTCACGCCGTTCGGTGCCAAGCTGGACTACAAGGAGGACTGGGCCGGGCGCTACGCCATCCAGTCGGCCAGCCTGGAAACGGTGACGTTCAACCCGAGCATCGGCTTTCGCTTCAACGAGCATCACAGCATCGGCTTCGGCGTGTCGGCGCAGTACATCAAGTCGATCCAGCGCGGTGCGGCGGACGTCAAGGGGGCGTCGAGGCAACTGGCGGGGCAGTTCGTCGACGCCAACTACCAGGACACCCGTAATGCCGCCAGCCCCATTCTGGGGCCTATAGTCGGAGGCATCGCCGGTGTTCCCGTCCCCGAGGAAATCCGCTCGTGCAACGGCGTGGCCGACCGGGATGGCTTCGTCGACTGCGTGGCCGGCAACTTCGCCGACAACGTCCAGGGCGATGGCTACTTTCGCGTCAAGGGCGACGACTGGGGCTTCGGCTGGAACATCGGCTACCTGTGGGAGCCCACCGAGTCGACGCGCTTCGGGGTGTCCTATCGCTCCAACATCAAGCACACCCTGGAAGGTGAGACCAAATGGAGTTTTGCCGATGTGCAAGGGGGCGTTCCCTCCCCGGATACGTCGCTGGCAGGTGGATTCACTATCCCCATCTTCAACATCTACGTTCCGCCTGCAGAGGCGCTTCAGCAGTTGTTCGACGAAGGCAACTGGGTGAACGCGGGCGACTTCGCGGCGACGAGGCTGCACCCGAACTCCAGGGCCAAGACCAGGATCGACACCCCGGAAATGCTCTCCTTCAACGTCTTCCATCAGCTCAACGACAGGGTGGCGTTGATGGCGGACCTGACTTTCACCCGTCATTCGCGACTGGACGAGGTGCGCATCGGCATCGAGCAGGTGGCCGGCTATCCCTATTTCAATGGCGTCACCGAGGGGGATCTGAACGTCGAGCAGGACTGGAAGGACACCTACAAGATCTCCCTGGGCATGAACTATCAGTACAGCGACGACCTGCTCCTGCGCACTGGGGTCGCTTACGACCGTTCGCCCGTCAACTCGCCGCAGCTGCGCCACCCGGCGTTCCCTGATGCGGATCGCTACTGGCTGTCGCTTGGTGCCAACTACAAGATGACCCCCGATACCTCGGTGGACCTGGCCTACAGCTACGTGCAGTTCTCCAGCGGCAAGATGGATTACCAGGACGGCTGCTCCCCGGCCGGCTGGGCGCCGGGGGCCGGAGGCCTGTATCAGGACAGCGGAGTGCGCTGCACCGGCAACGGCGGCAACTTCCGTGGCGAGTACGAAACGCGCATCCACTTCATCGGTCTGGCGTTGAACCACCGCTTCTGAGGCGCCTGGGCGGCGGATGGGGGTGCTAGACTTGCGCCCCCTTTCGTCGTTGTCGCCTTCATGAGCCATCCCGCCCCACATGCCGTTGCCCGTCTGCGTGCAGAACGCCTGGCACGCAGCCTGAAACCCTTCGTCGCGCGCGGTTCCCGTGCCGAGCGTTGCCCGCATTGCCGCGTGCAGCCGGACTACTGTCTGTGCGCCTGGCGTCCGCAGGTGCAGGCGAATGCCGCCATGTGCCTGGTGATGCATGACATCGAGGCGCTCAAGCCGAGCAACACGGGCTGGCTGATCGCCGACGTGGTGCCCGAAACCCATGCCTTCGGCTGGACGCGCACGGCGGTGGAACCGGCGCTGCTCGCGCTGCTGGCCGACCCGCAATGGCAGCCTTACCTGGTCTTCCCCGGCGAGTACGTGGCGCCGCAGCGTGTGGTGGAGGAGGTGCAGCTGACGCCCGGCAAGCGGCCGTTGTTCGTGCTGCTCGATGCCACCTGGACCGAAGCACGCAAGATGTTCCGCAAGAGCCCCTACCTGGACGCGTTGCCGGTGCTCAGCCTGACTCCGGCGCAGCTGTCACGCTATCGCCTGCGTCGCTCCACGCGCGGCGAGCACCTGTGCACCGCCGAAGTGGCGGCCATGTGCCTGGAGCTGGCAGGCGACTCGCGCGCGGGCGAGGCCCTGGACGATTACCTGGATGCCTTCAGTCAGCACTACCTGGCAGCCAAGCGGCGCTTGCCGCTCGACCTCAACGACGCGTTGCATCAGCGCCTGCAGGGCTATCGCTGAGCGCGGCCGGCAGCGGCTTCGGCCACAACTGGGCCAGCAGCATGCCGCCGAACATCAGGGCACAACCCAGGTAACCGCGTGGCGCCAGCATCTCGCCCAGCAGCAGGGCGCCGGCGATGGCGGCGAACACCGCCTCGAGGGACAGGATGATCGCCGCATGCGAGGCGATCGCATGTTGCTGCGCGACCACCTGCAAGGTGAAGCCCACCGCGACGCCGAACAAGCCGCCATATACGATGGCCGGGGCGGCCGCGAGGATGCCGTCCAGCGTGGCCGTCTCGAACACCAGGGCCAGCAGCAGGCTGATCACCGCGCAGGTGATGAACTGGATCAGCGCCAGGCGCAACGGGTCATGGCGGCTGGCGAAGAAGCCCACCAGCAGCACGTGAATACCCCAGACGAAGGCGCCGGCCAGTTGCAGCCAGTCGCCGGAGGCCACGGTGAAGCCTTCGCCGACGCTGAGCAGGAACATGCCGACCACGGCGAGGCTGGCGCCCAGCCAGATACCGGCGCTGCTGCGCTGGCCGATCAGCAGACCGAGAATCGGCACCACGATCACGTAGAGCCCGGTGATGAAGCCCGAGTTGGTCACCGTGGTGAACAGCAGGCCGACCTGCTGCAGGTTGATGCCCAGCGACAGGGCCAGGCCCATGACGATGCCACCCAGCAGCAGGTTGCGATTCAAGGGTGCGGCGGGGCGTTTCTGGCGGCGTTGCAGCAGCATCAGTACCGGGAGCAGCGCCAGGCAGGCGAGGGCGAAGCGCAGGCCGGTATAAAGGAAGGGGCCGATGTTATCCATGCCCAGTCGCTGGGCGACGAAGGCGCTGCCCCAGATCATCGCGGTAATCAGCATCAACAGGTCGGCGCGCAGGGCTTGGCTTCGCATCGGAGCTTCTCGGCAGGAAAGCTGCGCATCCTGCCGCAAAGCATTGAACTTGACCACCCCGTCACAGCTCGGCATGCTGGGCGCCGCCGTCGGTCCGAGTGGGGAGTCTGTCGTGATGGATGAACAGTCTTGAGCGGGTCGTCAGCCAATAAGCACTGTCATACTCACCTCAGTGCCACTCATAACAAGAGCAGGATCTGCCGATGGCCGCCTATGAAATCCTGATTGCCGATGACCACCCGCTGTTTCGCAGCGCGCTGCAACAAGCACTGACCCTGGGGCTGGGGCCGGATGTGCGCCTGGTGGAGGCTGCCAGCATCGCTGAGCTGGAGGCCTGCCTGGCCGACAAGAGTGATTGGGATCTGGTTCTGCTCGACCTCAATATGCCGGGTGCCTACGGTTTCTCCGGCCTGGTCCTGCTGCGCGGGCAATACCCGCAGATTCCGGTGGTGATGATCTCCGCACAGGAGGAAGCCTCGGTGGTCAACCGCTCCCGCGAGTTCGGTGCCAGCGGTTTCATTCCCAAGTCCAGCCCGCTGGAAACCCTGCAGCTGGCCGTGCGCCAGGTGCTCGACGGCGATACCTGGTGGCCGCCGATGGCCGAGGAGAGCGCCCCGGTTTCCGAGGAGGCCAAGGCCGCCAGTGCCGGGCTCGCCAGCCTGACCCCGCAACAGTTCCGGGTCCTGACCATGGTCTGCGAAGGCCTGCTGAACAAGCAGATCGCCTACGAGCTGAACGTCTCCGAGGCGACGGTCAAGGCGCATGTCACGGCGATCTTCCGCAAGCTCGGCGTGCGCACGCGCACCCAGGCGGCGCTGCTGCTGCAGCAGATGGAGTCGATTCCAGGCTGACGGGCCCCAGGCTCAGACGATGGCCGGCAGGACGATCTGGTCGCTGCGGGCCACCCCGGCGGTCAGCGCGCGGCACTGCTCGAGAAAGTCACGCATGGCGGCCGTCTGATACTTCTGCTTGTGCCAGATGAAATAGAACTGCCGGCGCAGATCGAGCTCGGGGGTTTCCACTGGCATCAGGCTGCCGCGCCGAAAGGCGTCGCGCAGGGCCAGACGTGAGATGCAGCCGATGCCCAGGCCGGACTCCACGGCGCGCTTGATCGCCTCGGTGTGCTCCAGCTCCAGGCGGATATTCAGCTTGCGCGGGTGATGACGCATGGCCTGATCGAAGGTCAGCCGGGTGCCCGAGCCCTGCTCGCGCAGAATCCACGCCTCGCAGGTCAGTTCCTCCAGGCTCGCCGTGCCACGTGCCGCCAGCGGGTGCTGCGGTGCGCAGAACACCACCAGTTCATCCTCGACCCAGGGTTGCACCTCGATATCCGGGTGCTGGCAGTGGCCTTCGATCAGGCCCAGGTCCAGCTCGTAGTGGGCGATCTGCTGTACCACGTGGGCGGTGTTGTGCACCTGCAGTTTCACCCGGCACTCCGGGTGCTGCTGCATGAAGCTGCCGATCAGCAGGGTGGCCAGGTAGTTGCCCACGGTCAGCGTGGCGCCGACGTTGAGCGAGCCGTAGCCGCTCTTGCCGCCCAGCAGGCGTTCGATCTCGCGTGCCTGCTCGAGCAGCGCCACCGCCTGGGGCAGCAGCTGGCGCCCCAGGGCATTGAGCGCCAGGCGCTTGCCGGCGCGGTCGAACAGCTGGCAGTCGGACTGGCGTTCGAGCTCGGTCAGTGAGGTGCTGGTGGCGGACTGCGAAAGCGCCAGCGACTGCGCCGCGCGCGAGACGCTCTCCTGCTGGGCGACCGCGACGAATACCTGGAGTTGTCTGAGAGTAAATCGCATATCGATATAACCGATAACCTATATCTTGATAATCCACTTAACAGATATTGTTGCCGCGAATAAAATGCCGCGCAATCGCGCCGAAGGCGCTGTGCTTCCCGAGGAAAGATCATCATGAGCAATATGAACGTCGAGCGCGTGCTCAGCGTCCACCACTGGAACGATACGCTGTTCAGCTTCAAGTGCACCCGCGATCCGGGCCTGCGCTTCGAAAATGGCCAGTTCGTGATGATCGGCCTGCAGCAGGACAATGGTCGCCCGCTGATGCGTGCCTACTCCATCGCTAGCCCGAACTGGGAAGAGCACCTGGAGTTCTTCAGCATCAAGGTGCCCGACGGCCCGCTGACCTCGCAGCTGCAGCATCTCAAGGAAGGCGACGAGATCATCATCAGCAAGAAGCCTACCGGCACGCTGGTGCTCGATGACCTGAACCCTGGCAAACACCTGTACCTGCTCAGCACCGGCACGGGCCTGGCGCCGTTCATGAGCGTGATTCAGGACCCGGAAACCTACGAGCGCTTCGAGAAGGTGATCCTGGTGCACGGCGTGCGCTACGTGAACGAAGTGGCGTATCGCGAGTTCATCACCGAGCACCTGCCGCAGAACGAATTCTTCGGCGAGGCCCTGCGTGACAAGCTGATCTATTACCCCACCGTCACCCGCGAGCCGTTCGAGAACCAGGGCCGCCTGACCGACCTGATGCGCAGCGGCAAGCTGTTCGCCGACATCGGCCTGCCGCCGATCAACCCGCAGGACGACCGCGCCATGATCTGCGGCAGCCCGAGCATGCTCGACGAGACTGCCGAAGTGCTCGACAGCTTCGGCCTGAAGATCTCCCCGCGCATGCGTGAGCCGGGTGACTACCTGATCGAGCGCGCCTTCGTCGAGAAGTAAGCGCCTCTGGTAAACGAAAAAGCCGCCCATCGGGCGGCTTTTTCGTTGGTGTGCGTCTTACAGGCGCTTGGCGTCGATGATCAGCACCGGCTCGCGGGGAACGTTCTGGTGCATGCCGCGGTTGCCGGTCGGCACCTGGGCGATCTTGTCGACCACCTCCATGCCGCGGGTCACCTTGCCGAACACGGCATAGCCGAAGTCACGCGAGCTGTGGTCGAGGAAGGCGTTGTCCTTGTGGTTGATGAAGAACTGGCTGGTGGCCGAGTCGCGTACCTGGGTGCGGGCCATCGCCAGGGTGCCGCGCACGTTGTGCAGGCCGTTGTCGGCTTCGTTCTTGATCGGTGCGTCGGTGTCCTTCTGGCGCAGGTCGGCATCGAAGCCGCCGCCCTGGATCATGAAGCCGGGAATCACGCGATGGAACTGGGTGCCGTTGTAGTAGCCGCTGTCCACGTACTTGAGAAAGTTCTGCGTGCTGATCGGCGCCTTGTCGGCGGCCAGTTCCACTTCGATTTCGCCCATGCTGGTGGTCAGCAGTACCTTGGGGTTTTCCGCGGCCAGCAGGCTGGTCGACAGCAGCAGGGCGCCGGCGGCGATAACGAGTTGCTTGAGCATGATGGTCAGTTTTCCTTGTTGGCAGTGGTGTCTGCTTCACCGAGAAAGGCGAGCAGGGCGCTATTGAAGCGTTCAGGTTGATCCAGTGGTGTGGCGTGGCGCGAATTTTCGATCACCAGCAGGCGCGCGTCAGGCATTTCTGCCACGTATTCGCGCTTGCGTTCAACCGGGGTGTAGTCGCGGTCCGCGGTGATGACCAGCGTAGGACAGGTGATGCGTGCGAGGCGTTCCCGCACGCCCCAGCCGATGATCGCGTCGAGACTGGCGAGGTAGGCGCGCTTGTCGTTCTGTGGCCAGCGTTCCTCCACCTTGCGCCGCAGGTCGGCCTGCTCCGGTCTGGGGAACAGCAGCCTGGCCAGAGCCTTGGCGATGCTGTCCAGGCTGAGCAGGCGGGACAGCGTCCAGCGTTTGCCGACCTCCAGCCAGTCACGCGCGCTCCTGGCCTTCACCTCGGGGGCGCTGTTGACGATGGTCAGGCTGCGCAGCAGCTCGGGGCGGTCGACGCCGAGCTGGAAGCCGATCATGCCGCCCATGGAAATGCCCACCAGGTGCACGGAGGGCAGCTGCAGGTGTTCGATCAGCGCGGCCACGTCGTCGGCGAAGTCGGCGATCCGATAGGCCTCGCGCGGCTTGTCCGAGCGGCCATGCCCGCGCACGTCGAGGGCGATGACCCGGTAGTGCGGGCTGAGGGCGGGAATCTGGTACTCCCAGTCGCGCGTACTCGAACCCAGGCCGTGCACCAGCAGCAGCGGCGTACCGTGACCGTAGTCCTCGTAGTGCAGCTGGCAGCCATCGTTGTCGAAGTAGGGCATGGGGCGGCTCTCAGTGGCTGGACTGCGGCGCGGCGAACGGAGCGTCCAGCGGCGCGGCGTCGAAGTTCTTGATCAGTTCGATGAGAATCTGCGTGGCCGGGCCCAGGACCCGGTCCTTGTTGCTGTAGAGAAAGAAGCGAGGCTTGCGCAGGCCGCCCTGGGCCAGCGGCAGGGGCTTGAGCAGGCCCTCCTGCAGTTCACGTGCGATCAGGTGGCGCGGCAGCCAGGCAAAGCCCAGGCCGCTGCTGACGAAGGTCCGCGCGGTCGGCAGGCTGCCCACGGTCCAGCGTTGTTCCGCGCCGAGCCAGCCGGCGTCGCGTGGCTGCAGGCGACCGCTGTCGCGGGTCACCACCTGCATCTGGCCCTCGAGGTCCTGGAAACTCAGTTCCCGTTGCAGGCGATGCAAGGGGTGCTCGGGGTTGGCCACGGCGACGAATTCCACTTCGCCGAGTTCGATGCCCAGGTGGCCGGTGATGTTCAGGGCGCTGATGGCCAGGTCGGCGGTGCCTTCCAGCAGCACTTCCTCGACCCCGGACAGCACTTCCTCGCGCAGGCGTACGCGGCAGCCACGGCTCTGCGGCATGAAGGCGGTCAGCGCGCGGACGATGTTCGCTGTCGGATACGCGGCGTCGACCACCAGGCGCACCTCGGCCTCCCAGCCCTGTTCCATGTGGTGGGCCAGGTCTTCCAGCTGGCTGGCCTGCTTGACCAGCTGACGCGAGCGGCGCAGCAGGACGTCGCCGGCCTCGGTCAGCACCGCCTTGCGCCCGTCGATGCGCAGCAACGGCACGCCGAGCTGCTCCTGCATGCGCGCCACGGTATAGCTCACCGACGATTGCGAGCGATGCAGCACCTCGGCGGCCTGGGCGAAACCGCCCTGGTCGACCACTGCCTGCAAGGTACGCCACTGGTCCAGGGTTACACGGGGAGCTTTCATGACACTGTCCTGTTACCGGCTGTCATCGCCGGCGATCTCGACCTACACTGGCGCTCCGATGATGGAGAGCACCGATGAAAAAAATCTTCTGCCTGTTGTTCGCCCTGCTGCCCCTGGCTGCCCACGCCTATCCGATCGATGTGGAGAAACAGCTGAACGGCGCCGAGGTATCGGCTACCACTCAGGAAATCGATCACAACATGGCAGCGCTGGTGCTCTACAACTACGGCGAGAGTGAAGCAGAATGCAGCGCCGTGTTCCGCAACGGCCCGGAAGCGCCACGTACGCGGCGAGCCGTGCTGACACCGGGGGCCAGCAACAACATGACGGTGAAGTTCAGCCGCAGCGTGATTCGCCTGCGGGTCGACCTGACCTGTGGCCTGAAGTAACCAGAGCCTAGACCCGGTCCATCCATAAATCAACTTTGTCGATATATGTAAGCGGATATTTGCGCTTTTTAATCGAATGTTGTGGACTTAGTCTGTGCTCCATCGATTCCTACCCACCTCGATGGAGCCTCAGGTATGTCCCGTATTCTCGTGATCGAAAGCAGCGCCCGCCAACAAGGCTCGGTCTCCCGTGAGCTGACCCAGCAATTCATCGCCAACTGGCAGGCCGCTCACCCGGCCGACCAGATCCAGGTTCGCGACCTGGCCGTTGACCCGGTGCCGCACCTCGACGCCACGCTGCTGGGCGGCTGGATGACGCCGAGCGAGCAGCAGAGCGAGGCGGAGAAGGCCGCCCTGGCACGCTCCAATCTGCTCACCGACGAAGTGCTGGCAGCCGATGTGCTGGTGCTGGCGGCGCCGATGTACAACTTCGCCATCCCCAGCACCCTGAAAGCCTGGCTGGACCACGTGCTGCGCGCCGGCGTCACCTTCAAGTACACCGAGACCGGCCCGCAGGGCCTGCTGACCGGCAAGCGCGCCTTCGTGCTGACTGCCCGTGGCGGTATCTACGCCGGCAGTGCGCTGGATCACCAGGAGCCCTACCTGCGCCAGGCGCTGGCCTTCATCGGTATCCACGATGTGCAGTTCATCCACGCCGAAGGCCTGAACCTGGGTGCCGAGTTCAGCGAAAAGGGCCTGGCCCAGGCCAGGGCCAAGGTAGCCGAGGTCGCCTGATCCCACTCTCTCCTGAGCGCCCGTCCACGGGCGTGTTGCGCCGGTCGCTTCGCTACGAGGTGGCCGGTTTTTTTGCATGGCCGGCCGAGCGCTGGCCGGCCATGCATTGTCCGCTGCCGGCGAACGCGCTAAGGTCGCCGCCTTCCTTCGGAGGTGGCTGTGCGATATCTGCTGATAGTGACCCTGCTGTGGGCCTTTTCCTTCAGTCTGATCGGCGAGTACCTGGCCGGTCGGGTCGACAGCTATTTCGCGGTGCTGACGCGCATCGTCATCGCCGGCCTGCTGTTCCTGCCGCTGACCCGCTGGCGCGGTCACGCTCCGGCCTTCGTGCGCGGCATGCTGGTGATCGGTGCGCTGCAGTTCGGCATCACCTACGTCTGCCTGTACCTCAGTTTCTCGGTGCTGACGGTGCCGGAGGTGCTGCTGTTCACCATCCTCACGCCGTTGCACGTGACGCTGATCGAGGATGCGCTCAACCGCCGCTTCAACCCCTGGGCGCTGCTCGCCGCCCTGGTGGCCGTGCTGGGCGCCGGGATCATCCGCTATGACGGGATCAGCAGCAGCTTCCTGCTGGGCTTCCTGCTGCTGCAGGTGGCCAACTTCACCTTCGCCGCCGGCCAGGTGCTGTACAAGCACCTGCTGCTGAAGTTTCCCTCGAGCGAGCCGCAGTACCGGCGCTTCGGCTTCTTCTATCTTGGCGCCTTGCTGATCGCATTGCCGGCCTTCCTGTTGCTGGGCAATGGCGAGCGGCTGCCGGGCAGCGCCTTGCAATGGGGCGTGCTCGGCTGGCTCGGCGTGGTCGCCTCCGGCCTGGGCCTGTACTGGTGGAACAAGGGCGCCAGCCTGGTCGACGGCGGCACCCTGGCGGTGATGAACAACGCCCTGGTGCCGGCCGGCCTGCTGGTCAACCTGCTGATCTGGAACCATGACGCCGATCTGCTGCGCCTGGCCATCGGTGGCGCGGTCATCGCCCTGTCACTGCCGTTGGCGGGCCTGGGGCGCAGGCCGGCGAGGATTGACTGATGCAGCTTTCCGGGCGCGGTGTGGCGCTGTCCGTCGGCGCCTCGGTGCTGTTCTCCGTGCTGCCCGGCTACGTGCAATGGCTGACGCCGCTGGACGGCATACAGGTGTTCGCGCAGCGCGTGCTCTGGTCCATTCCGCTGGTGTTGCTGCTGGTGCTGCTGGCCCGGCAGACCGCGCTGCTGCGCGAGACGTTCGTGCGTCTGCGCCGCGAGCCGCTGCTGCTCGCGGCCTGCCCCGTGGCGGCGGCCCTGATCGGCGTGCAGTGGGGGCTGTTCGTCTGGGCGCCGTTGGCGGGGCACATGCTGGAAGTGTCCATGGGCTACTTCCTGCTGCCGCTTGCCCTGGTGCTGACCGGGCGGGTGTTCTACGGCGAGCGCCTGCGCCCGTTGCAGCGACTGGCGGTGACCTGCGCCGTGCTCGGCGTGCTGCATGAGCTCTGGCGCACCCAGGCGTTTTCCTGGCTGACGCTGGTGACCGCGCTCGGCTACCCGCCCTACATGATGTTGCGCCGCTGGATGCGTTTCGATGCGCTGTCCGGCTTCGTGCTCGAGATGCTGCTGCTGGCGCCGCTGGCGATCTGGCTGATCGTCGCCCATGGCCCCGTGGATGCCTTTGCCAATCGGCCCGCGCTGTGGTTGCTGGTACCGGGCATGGCGCTGATCGGCACCCTGGCCTTCGCCGCGATGATGGCGGCGAGCCGGCTGTTGCCGCTGGGGCTGTTCGGCATTCTCAGCTATGTCGAGCCGGTGCTGCTGTTCGCCGTTGCAGTGCTGGTGCTGGGGGAGACCTTCGATGCCGGGCAGTGGCTGACCTACCTGCCGATCTGGGCAGCCGTATTGCTGGTCGGTTGGGACAGCGCGCGTCTGCTGCGCAAAACGCCGGCCTGAGGTGATCAGGCCGCGTTGATGCGCGAGGGTGACTGCTGCGAGGCGGGGTTCTGCACCTTGTAGTGCACCTGCAGGGTGCCGCTGTTGAAGCGGCGCTGGTCGCTGAGCGTGAGGCTGCGCTCCATGCCTGTCGCCAGCAGCGGGATGCCGGCGCCGAGGAGGTGGGGCACCAGGTTGATCACCACTTCGTCGATCAGCCCGGCGGTGTAGCAACTGCCCGCCAGCAGGCTGCCACCGACCAGCCAGACACGCTGGAAGCCGGCTTCCCCCAGGGCGGCGACCGCCTGAGCGGGAGTGCAGTGGGTCAGTTGCACCTCATCCGAGGCGCGTGGCAGGGGCAGGCGGGTGAGCACCACGCAGGGCTTGCCGGGGTAGGGCCAGGCGCCGCCGCGCTTGAGCAGCGCCTCATAGGTGCCGCGGCCCATCAGCAACGCATCGATACCGGAGTAGAAGTACTGGAAGCTGTATTCCTCATCGGCCTGGCGCAGCGAAGCGAACCAGTCGATGTGGCCATCGGGGCGGGCGATGTAGCCGTCCAGGCTGGAGGTGACGTGATAGATCAGTGACGGGCTCATGGGGCGTTCTCGGCTGGCCATCTGACGATTTGAGCGATGCCGTGGAGACAAGTTCGTCAGTGGCCATACCGCTTGTCGGCAGACCGTCGGAAGACCACTCAGTCCAGCACGTTACGCAGGATTTCGTAGACGATGCCCGTCGCGACCGCCACCAGCACCACGTCGGTACCGATCTGCTTCCATTCGTAGCCATCGTAGTGCGGCAGGCGCGCGTTCAGGCGGCTGTCGAAGTTCTTGGCGATGCCCGGCGGCAGCGGCTTGCCGCGAGCCAGGTTCTTGGCGATGCCGGGTGGCAGGGACGAGGTCGGGCCGATCAACTGGCGGTTGTCGCCGAGGACGATACGTACCCGGCCGATATCGACGCTCGGGCCACGCAGGTCGATCCGCACGTCTTCCTGCTGGCCCTGCTGGCCTTGGTGACCCTGCTTGCCCTTGCCCGGTGGCGGGCTGGCGAGGACCGGGGAGGCCGCCAGCAGCGCGCAGAGACTCAAGGCTACCGCTGAGTGAGGCTTCATGAACATGAGAGAAACTCCTCTGGAGTGATATCAATCTGACTCCCGGCGGGTGCGCTCGGTTCCACCCGCCGGTAGGAAAGCGTAGCGGCGAACGCATCGACTATCGTTGGCCGAGTGCAAAGAAATTCGGCCCGGACGCCGGAAACCGTTAGGCTATGCACCGTTTTGTCGATTTCTCGAGGTAGTGCCCCCGTGTTTGCCCAATTCGCCCTGCATGAACGCCTGCTGAAAGCCGTGGCCGAGCTTAAATTCGTCGAGCCGACGCCGGTACAGGCCGCAGCGATTCCTCCTGCGCTGGAGGGCAAGGACCTGCGAGTGATCGCCCAGACCGGCAGCGGCAAGACCGCCGCCTTCGTCCTGCCACTGCTCAACCGCCTGCTCGGCGATGGCAACTCCAGGCAGCGCCTGAGCATCCGTGCGCTGATCCTGCTGCCGACCCGCGAGCTGGCGCAGCAGACGCTCAAGGAAGTCGAGCGCTTCGCCCAGTTCACCTTCCTCAAGGCCGGACTGGTTACCGGCGGCGAGGACTTCAAGGTGCAGGCCGCACTGATGCGCAAGATCGACATCCTCATCGGCACGCCTGGCCGTCTGATCGAACATGCCAATGCCGGCAACCTGCCGCTGGATGAGGTCGAGGTGCTGGTGTTCGACGAGGCCGACCGCATGCTCGACATGGGCTTCGCCGAGGACGCCCAGCGTCTGGCCGAGTCCTGCGGGCCGCACCAGACCCTGCTGTTCTCCGCCACCACCGGTGGCAACGGGCTGCGGGAGATGGTCGCCAAGGTGCTCAAGCAGCCGCAGCACCTGATGCTCAACAGCGTCAGCCAGCTCAACGAAGGCACCCGCCAGCAGATCATCACCGCCGACCACAACTACCACAAGGAACAGCTCGTCGACTGGCTGCTGGCCAACGAGACCTATGACAAGGCCATCGTCTTCACCAATACCCGGGTGCAGGCCGATCGCCTCTACGGCAAGCTGGTGGCGGCCGGGGTCAAGGCCTTCGTGCTGCATGGCGAGAAGGACCAGAAGGACCGCAAACTGGCCATCGAGCGCCTGCGCCAGGGTGCGGTCAAGGTCCTGGTCGCCACCGACGTGGCGGCACGTGGTCTGGACGTCGATGGCCTGGACCTGGTGATCAACTTCGACATGCCGCGTTCCGGTGACGAGTACGTGCACCGCATCGGCCGCACCGGGCGTGCCGGTGGCGAGGGCCTGGCGGTGTCGCTGATCTGCCACAACGACTGGAACCTGATGTCGAGCATTGAGCGCTACCTCAAGCAGCGTTTCGAGCGCCGCACCGTCAAGGAACTCAAGGGCGTCTACCAGGGGCCGAAGAACCTCAAGGCTTCGGGCAAGGCCGCCGGCAGCAAGAAGAAAAAGACCGAGAAGAAAGAGCCGAAGAAAGCCGCCGCGCCCAAGCGCAAGAGCGGCCCGCGCCCGGCCGGCAAGCCGTCCGCACTGGTCAGCGCCGACGGCAGCGCACCGCTCAAGCGCAAGAAGCCAGCCGCAGAGTGATTCCGTAGGGTGGACGACGCTTCACCCGTCCACCGTGCTGTGAGTGCAATGGTGGATGAAAAGAGCGTCATCCACCCTACGTTTGCGCCAGTCGCAGAAGCCGGCGGCGAGGGGATTCCGTAGGGTGGACGACGCTTCACCCGTCCACCGCGCTGTGAGTGCAAGGGTGGATGAAAAGAGCATCATCCACCCTACGTTTGTGCCAGTCGCAGCAGCTGGCGGCGGGGTGATTCCGTAGGGTGGACGACGCCTCACCCGTCCACCGTGCGGTGAACGCAATGCTGGATGAGATTGCGCGTCATCCACCCTGCGGCCTGTCCTCGTGCTTATTCGACGCCGACGAAACCGCCGGTCTGGTGCTGCCACAGGCGCGCATACAGGCCGCCATGGGCGATCAGCTCGGCGTGGCTGCCGGTTTCGATGACCTGCCCCTTGTCGATCACCACCAGGCGGTCCATGCGCGCGATGGTCGACAGGCGGTGGGCGATGGCGATCACCGTCTTGCCCTGCATCAGGCTGTCCAGGCTTTCCTGGATGGCCGCCTCCACTTCCGAATCGAGCGCCGAGGTGGCTTCGTCCAGCACCAGGATCGGTGCGTCCTTGAGCAGTACGCGGGCAATGGCGATGCGCTGGCGCTGGCCGCCCGAGAGCTTGACGCCGCGCTCGCCCACCTGGGCGTCCATGCCGCGCCCGCCCTGGCTGTCGTCGAGCGTCGGGATGAAGCTGTCGGCGCGTGCCTTGCGTACTGCCTCCCAGAGCTCATCGTCAGCGGCATCGGGCTTGCCGTAGCGCAGGTTGTCGCGGATCGAGCGGTGCAGCAGGGAGGTGTCCTGGGTCACGACGCCGATATGCGCGCGCAGGCTTTCCTGGGTCACCGTGCCGATGTCCTGGCCGTCGATCAGGATGCGTCCGCTCTCCAGGTCGTAGAGGCGCAGCAGCAGATTGACCAGGGTCGACTTGCCGGCCCCCGACGGGCCGACCAGACCGATCTTTTCGCCGGGGCGGATGTCGATGTCCAGGCCGCTGATCACGCCGCCGCGCTTGCCGTAGTGAAAGTGGATGTTCTCGAAGCGCACGCCGCCGTGCGGCACCTGAATCGGCGTGGCATCCTCGCGGTCGGCGACCTGGCGCGGCTGGACGATGGTCTGCATGCCGTCCTGCACGGTGCCGACGTTCTCGAAGATGCCGTTGACCACCCACATGATCCATTCGGCCATGTTGTTGATGCGGATCACCAGGCCGAGCGCCAGCGCGATGGCGCCGGTGCTGATCAGCGCCTGGCTCCACAGCCACAGCGCCAGGGCACCGGTGCCGACGATCAGCACGCCGTTGAGGCAGGTGATGAGAAAGTCCAGGGCGGTGATGGTGCGCGACTGCAGGCGGAACTTGTCGAGCAGGTCCTGCATGGCTTCGCGTGCGTAGCTTTCCTCTTCCTGCGAGTGGGCGAACAGCTTGAGCGTGGCGATGTTGCTGTAGCCATCGACCACGCGCCCCATCACCTTGGAGCGCGCGGCCGAGGCGGCGGCCGAGCGCGCCTTGATGCGCGGTACGAAGTACCACAGCGCGGCGCTGTAGCCGACGATCCACAGGGCCAGCGGCAGCACCAGGCGCAGGTCGGCGGCGGCGAACAGGTACAGCGCGCTGCCGGCGTAGACCACCACGTGCCACAGCGCGTCGATCACCTGCATGGCCGAGTCGCGCAGCGACGGGCCGGTCTGCATCACGCGCTGGGCGACGCGACCAGCGAAGTCGTTCTGGAAGAAGCTCAGGCTCTGCTTGAGTACGTAGCGGTGGTTCTGCCAGCGGATCAGGTTGGTCAGCCCGGGGTTGACCGCCTGATGTGTGAGCAGGTTGTGCAGGCCGAACACCAGGGGGCGGATGACCAGCGCCACCAGCAGCATCCACAGCAGTGCGTCGCGGTGTTCGGCGAAGAAGCTGCCGGCATCCGTGCTGGCCTGCGCCATGTCGATCAGCTGGCCGAGGAAGCTGAACAGCGCCACCTCGATCACGGCGGCGAAGAAGCCCACGATCAGCACCGCGACCATCAGCGGCCACACTTGTTTCAGGTAGTGGCCGTAGAAGCGCAGCATGCCCGGCGGTGGCGCGATGTCCGGGCTGGGTTTGAAGACGTCTATCAACAACTCGAAGCGGCGAAACAACATTGCAGGCATCCTGCCTCGACATGGAGGGACGCCGATAGTACGCCCTTAGTGCGAGCGAGTCTCAGTCAAAAGTGGTTTCTGCAGTTCGCTGGCCCAGGCCAGCAGCGGCACGTCCAGCTCAGGCTGCCAGATGCGCTTGAGCAACAGGTTCAGGTGCTCGATCTCCCCGCGTTCGAAGGGCAGGCGTGCGATGTGTTCCTGTAGCTGCCAGCGACCGTCGCGCAGGTGGGCGAAATCGAAGCGGAACGGATGGAACCCGGTCATGCCCAGGCGCAGGTCGGTGACGATCAGGTGATCGCCGACCTGGTCATAGCGCAGCACGCCACCGGTGAACCAGTCCAGGCGCTCGTGCATGGCCGAGCCCGCGAGCTGTTCGCGCAGGTGTGTACCGCGTGGCAGGCGCTGCAGGTGCGGCGTGTCGTCGTCGAGCCAGCCGACCAGGGCCTCGTGGTAGTCCTCGCCGTCGAGCACGATCACCCGCCAGAGGAGGGTGTTGAACGGCGTCGGGGTGACGAACAGGCGTTCTGCCTGGATGCCCTGGCGCGCCAGTTCCTGCTCCACGCGCTGTTCGGCCATGAACTTGCCGGCCAGGCTGAAACCGATGTACAGCGTCGACAGGGCCAGGGCGACGGCGGGCACGCGCCAGCTCTGCTCGCGTAGCCCGGTGAACAGGCTGATGACCACGGCCGCGATCAGCGGCACGGTATACAGCTGGTCGATGATGAACAGGCTGGACCAGGCCGTGGGTGTCGGCGTCAGCGGCCAGAACAGCTGCGTGCCATAGCTGGTGAAGGCATCCAGCAGCGGGTGAGTGACGAGCACCAGCCACAGGGTCAGCAGCAGGCGCTGGGCCGAGTAGCCGGGATGAGGCCGAAAGCGCCTGGCCAGCCAGGTCAGCAGCAGGGCGAAGCCGCTGAGCACGAACAGCGAGTGGCTGAAACCACGGTGGTAGGTCATGTTGGCCACCGCGTCGCCGTACTCCATGATCACGTCCAGATCGGGTACGGTGGCGAGCAGGGCGCCGTAGAGCAGAGCCTTGCGTCCCTGCCAGCGGCCGAGCAGTGCGCCCTGGATGCTGGCGCCGAGTACCGCCTGGGTTATGGAGTCCATCGTGTGCTTCCGCAAGAGTAGAGGCCGCTACGTTAGCCGAGGTGCTGCCGGCGTGGCGTGGGGAAATTTCAAGCAAAGATTACAGACCGCAGAGGTATCCTGATGCGCATGTTCATCCAGAAACCCTGCTCATGCTGATCCTGTCCAACAGCGTCCACCTCCCGCTCGATGAAATCGAGCTGACCGCCATTCGCGCCCAGGGCGCCGGCGGGCAGAACGTCAACAAGGTGTCGAGTGCCGTGCACCTGCGCTTCGACAGTCAGGCTTCGTCGCTGCCGCCGTTCTACAAGGAACGCCTGCTGGGGCTTGCCGACAGCCGCGTCACCGCAGACGGCGTGGTGATCATCAAGGCGCAGCAGTACCGCACCCAGGAACAGAACCGCGCCGATGCGCTGGAGCGACTGCTCGAACTCATCCGCAGTGCGGTCAAGGTGGACAAGAAGCGCCGCCCGACCAAGCCGACGCTGGGGTCGAAGAAGCGCCGCCTCGATGGCAAGAGCAAGCGTGGAGCGATCAAGGCGGGGCGCGGCAAGGTCGATTTCTAGCGCGTTGCTCAGCTGCGTCCGGCCAGGTAGGTCTGGTAGTCGGGAATGCGGTAGCTGTGCTCGCGCTCCATCAGGCTGCTGCTGAGCAGGTAGTCGGCGCTGCTCTCGTTGCACGCCACCGGAATGTTCCACACCGCAGCGACGCGCAACAGGGCCTTGATGTCGGGGTCGTGCGGCTGCGGTTCGAACGGGTCCCAGAAGAACACCAGCATGTCCACGCGCTGCTCGGCGATGCGTGCGCCGATCTGCTGGTCACCGCCCAGCGGACCGCTGATCATGCTTTCCACCGGCAGCTCCAGGCGCTGGCCCAGCAGCAGGCCCGTGGTGCCGGTCGCCAGCAGCTGGTGCTGGCGCAGCCGCTCGCGCTGGCGCTCGCACCAGTCGAGAAGGAAGCTCTTGCAGTGGTCGTGGGCGACCAGGGCGATGCGCTTGCGAGCGGGCAAGGTCGCCTGGGTGAAGCTGATGCGGCTCATCGAACCTCCTCTTTCAGTTCATGCGCGCCAGGAGCAGGCAGTTGTCCAGCATGCGGTTGGAGAAGCCCCACTCGTTGTCATACCAGGCCATGACCTTGAGCAGCCGGCCGCTGACCTTGGTGTGGTTGGCATCGAAGATCGACGACAGCGGATTGTGGTTGAAGTCGCAGGACACCAGCGGCAGCGCGTTGTAGCCGAGCACCGGCGAGCGTTCGCTGGCCGCCTTGAGCAGGTCGTTGACCTCGGTCGCGTCGGTGTCGCGTTTGATCTGCAGGGTCAGGTCGACCAGCGAGACGTTGATCACCGGCACCCGCACCGCCATGCCGGTGAGCTTGCCCGCCAGCTCCGGCAGGACCAGGCCGACGGCCTCGGCGGCGCCGGTCTTGGTCGGGATCATCGACTGGGTGGCCGAGCGCGCGCGATAGGGGTCGCTGTGATAGACGTCGGAAAGGTTCTGGTCGTTGGTGTAGGCGTGAATGGTGGTCATCAGGCCCTGTTCGATGCCCAGCTCGCGTTGCAGCACCTGAGCCACGGGCGCCAGGCAGTTGGTGGTGCAGGAGGCGTTGGAGATGATCTGCATGGCCGGCGTCAGGACCTCGTCGTTGACCCCGTAGACCAGCGTCGCATCGGCCCCTTTGGCCGGGGCCGAGATCAGCACCTTGCGCGCACCCGCGGCCAGGTGTGCGGCGGCCTTGTCGCGTTCGGTGAACAGCCCGGTGCATTCGAGCACCACGTCGACCTGGTGTGCCCGCCACGGCAGGTCGGCGGGGTTGCGGATGGCGCTGACGGCGATGCGGTCACCCTTGATCCACAGGCTTTCGCCATCGACCCGCACCTCTTCGGGAAAATGCCCGTGTACGCTGTCATATTGCAGCAGGTGGGCGTTGATCGCGCTGTCACCCAGGTCGTTGATCGCCACGACCTGCAGCTGCTGGCGGTAGTTCTGGGTATAGAGTGCTCGCAGCACATTGCGACCGATGCGGCCAAAACCGTTGATGGCGATTCGTAGCGTCATGGTGAGGGTCTCGTAATTTTGTTGTTAGAATTACAAGATTATTCCCGTTGGCGTGGAAATCAAGCCCAATGAGTGGCAGAATTTTGTTGTAAATATAAATATGCGCTAGCTGTTAACCTGGAGATTCCTCATGCATCCCCGTGTTGTCGAAGTGACCGACCGTCTTATCCAGCGCAGCCGAGCCACGCGCCAGCGCTACCTCGAGATGATTCGCACGGCGGCCAGCGAAGGGCCGCAGCGCGGCAAGCTGCAGTGCGCCAACTTCGCCCATGGCGTTGCCGGTTGCAGCGGGCACGACAAGCAGACGCTGCGGCTGATGGATGCGGCCAACGTCGCCATCGTGTCCGCCTACAACGACATGCTGTCGGCGCATCAGCCGTATGAGCAGTTCCCCGAGCAGATCAAGCAGGCCCTGCGCGAGCTGGGTTCGGTCGGGCAGTTCGCCGGTGGCGTGCCGGCCATGTGCGACGGTGTCACGCAGGGCGAGCCAGGCATGGAACTGGGTATCGCCAGTCGCGAGGTGATCGCCATGGCCAGCGCGGTGGCGCTGTCGCACAACATGTTCGATGCCGCGCTGTACCTGGGGGTATGCGACAAGATCGTTCCGGGCCTGCTGATGGGCGCGCTGCGCTTCGGTCACCTGCCGTCGCTGTTCGTCCCGGCAGGGCCGATGACCTCGGGCCTGTCCAACAAGGAAAAGGCCGACGTGCGGCAGCGCTACGCCGAGGGCAAGGCGAGCCGCGACGAGCTGCTCGCGGCGGAGATGGCGGCCTACCACGGGCCGGGCACCTGCACCTTCTACGGCACCGCCAACACCAACCAGCTGCTGATGGAAGTGATGGGACTGCATCTGCCGGGCGCCTCCTTCATCAATCCGGGCACGCCGCTGCGCGATGCCCTGACCCGCGAGGCCGCGCA
>MDSZ01079841.1_pt1 | contig 36772 bp, 31 predicted proteins | sample 811201 | NCBI WGS metagenome assembly MDSZ01 (sample SAMN05326647, study PRJNA326480) | marine metagenome | isolation source: seawater | place: Indian Ocean: North | collected 2010
CTATTTTTATATTGGGCTCACCTATTAATGTCATATCTGTTTTTATAATTAAATTATATGTGGAAATTTCAAATTTAGATTTAATATTGCTAATTTTTACGTCTCTATTCAATTATTCTTTATTTTTAATTTATGTATTAAATGATGGTCTCATCAAATCCGAATTAACAATCTTGGCAAAAACAATATATTCTGTTTTAAACTCTTTATTAGTACCTACATTTTTCATCATATTTGACTCATTTAACTCAATATTATTAGCATGGAATTTTTCGATGTTAATTGCTCTTATCAGTTCTTTTAGGACTATCAAAAATATACTTGTCCATTTAAAGTTCGACTTCAATAATACAAAACCAATTATTAAATTTGGTTTCCCAGTTTACTTGACCTCTTTACTCACAATAGTGAGTCAACGTCTTGATACTTTTATTTTATATTTATTTTATGAAACTGGAGAAACAAGTCAATATTATTGGGTATTACGTATTGCACAAGTTTGTCAAGAATTATTCTTTTCAATTTTTACAGGGTTGTTTCCTATCTTGACTAAAATTTTTAGTAGGAATAATCATTTACATTATAATAATGTAGTAAATTCATTTTTAAGAGTAATCAATTTTAGTTCAGTATATTTTTTTGGGATCTTAATAGTCTCCTCAGAAATAATTATAAGATATATATTGGGTTATGAGGAAATTATATATTACACTATCATTAAATATGCATTTTTGGCCTACATACTAAGTGCAATCGCTCAAATATTAATTACTTCAAGTTTAGCACAAGGAAAAACAAAAACAATTTCAATAGGATCTATCATTAGTAATTTAGTTCGTACAATTTCGTTATTATTATTTTATAACACAGGTCCTATGGTGTTTGTAATAATTCTGGTGTTTCAACAAATTATACTTTCCTCATACTACATTTTTGCAAAAAGATCAATATTGTCATTTAATACGCAATTTTTCAGAAATTTTATTTATTTAGGTCTTCTAATAACAATAACTTTTTTCGTCCCTCAAGGTGCTACGTTATTTCAATCAATTCTTTATCTCATAATATATCTTTTCTCTACAATTTTTCTTGGTTATATAATAAAACCTCTCTCTAAAAATGATTTAGAAAATATCTCAAATATTATCGGAGATAGATTTAATAAGTCAAATAAAATTCTTAAAAAAATTTTTACAAATTAAAAATATTTAATTTTTTTATAATTTGATTTTTTTGATAATTTCTTACATATTCTCTCATTTCATTTGGATACTTGTTTACTGGTTTTTGTAAAAATCCTATAAATAACCTAAAAGCTCTTTTGAAACGTAATCTAAACATCTCATTCATACCTCTATATAGAACATATGGCCATCTATAACCTATTTCTTTCATTTGTATCCCATATCTTTTCCAATCTACCAAGGCCAAAGGTTCTCTTTTTGTATACATAATTGCATTTTTTATAGTCATTGTATCATATCCTTTCATCAATGCATAATAAATAGGATAAGACTCCCATGAGTAGTAATTTGTAGGAAGTAATTCACCAAACTCGGTCCAAAATTTATATTCAATTATTCTTCCAGATCCCCTTACTGCATTTTTGGCAGCATTTGTATTTTCAATTCTGCCTGCTGCCATTACTAAATTTTCATTTTTATCAAATTCATCTAATAATAAGTCTATATAATCTTCATCAAATGTAGTGTCTGCTCCAACAACCATTAGGTATTTTATATTTTCAAAATTATCGGATATATACTTAAAACCTGAATTGTGAGTCTCTGCTAATTCTGGTAACCCAAGTGCAGAATATCCTCTATCATCTCTCTGAACAATTGATACCGGTAGTTTTTTTAAGATTTCTACAGTTTTATCTCTTGAACCATCGTCAACTACAACAATTTCAAATTTATACTTTTCTAACTTTTTTTCCAGCATCAATAAACAATCAATTGTTTCTTTAATATTATGTTCCTCATTTCTAGCAGGTACCATAATTGATATTATACTCTTATCTTTCAATATTTGGTACTCTCCATATTTTATCTAAACTTTCTTTATTCATAAAAATACTCTTAACTTTATAATTTTATCTTCCTTATCCAATTTATAATTTAATTTTTATTCCATTTCATCAAATAAAAATTCATAACTCTCAATTATATTTCTAAATTATGAATAATATTGTTGTATCTTTCCCTGTCAAAAATGAGGCACCCAATATTATTCAAGTCTTGAATGCTTTAGAAAATCAAACTCATAAACCCATTAAAGTAATTATTGCCAATGATGGATCTACAGATAATACCAAAGAATTAGCCTTAAAATATGAATTTGTAAATATAATTGACCTTGATAAAAGAGAGGGGTCATTAGTTGGTAAAAAAGAAATGGCAAATATTTTTAATGCCTGTATTGAACCTGTAAAAAATATACACTCATACTCAGAGGTGGATTATCTTCTAATCATAGGTGGTGATACTATTTTACCTCCTTATTATATTGAAAAATTGATTCAAAAATTTGAACGTAATTCAAATTTAATGATTGCTTCTGGTCAAATAACTGGTATTAATAAGACTCAATATAGTGGTTTTATGGTTCCTGGAGCAGGAAGAATGTTAAAATATTCTTATTGGTTAAGTTTAGGTGGTTTATTTCCTATCAACGAAGGATGGGAGGCATATCCTATTTATAAAGCAAATTTAGATGGTTTTGATACCAAAGTATTTGATGACATCTCATTTGAATTGTTGAGGCCAACTGGGGGCAGAACTGATTATTTTGCCTATGGAAAGGCTATGAAAGCTTTAGGATATTCTAAAATTTTTGCTCTCGGTAGGATTTTGAAACAACCATTTTTGAAAGGAAAATCTATTTCTACATCTATAAGTATGTTACTTGGTTATATTTTTGGAAAGACTGAATTATATGAGAAAGATTTAAGGAAATTTGTCAAGGAGTACCAATTAAAACGATTAAAATTAAAAAGATAATTACTTCTTATCACCAGGATACCTAAAATTCGCCATATCCACTTTGATCATTGTATCCATTTCATCGCTTGTAATTAAGGGAGTTATATGTCCTTTAAATTTTCCACTTGCTGCTACATTCAATGCCATACCTGTGACTGCAATATTATCTGGGAACTCCATTATAGTCATAAAGTCGATTTCCCCATAACACCAATAGTATGCTTCAACTTTGCCACCTAATGCCTCTACCACTCTTATAGTTTCTTCTTTTCTAGCTGTTCCACCTTCATTTAGTAAACCTTTAATTCCAGCTTCAGTGTAATTTCCAGAGTACATGAATTTAGCCATTATGATTTACTCTCCGCTAATATTGGCCCTTTTTGTTCAAATACCATTTTAACTTTCATTTCTGAAGACGCTTCTTTCCTTAATTCAGATAATCTTTCTTGCCATTGCAAATAAGACTCCTCATTAGGATAAATTGATACTGAACCATGAGTGTTTTCATCTATTTTAAACCACATCACTTCAACATCTTTTGGCCAATCTTTTGCACCCATGTCCATATTTTCATTCATTACCTTCCAATCAATTTGATTTTCATGTTCCCATATAGTGTTAACCATATATTTCATAATATATTTAATAGTAATTTAAGTAATTAAAATTTTTTGGGAAAAATTCAGATTTTTTTCATTTTTATAAACCTGATGTTCTTGTATTTTCTCCTCTTCTATTTTGCGGATATAATCTCTCCGTGGTATTAATTTGATATAAATTATATTTTTCTGATAATTCATTCAAAGATTTCATTTTATTTGCTATCACATTCACATCTCCAAATTCATAATATCCTCCTTTAAGTTCCGCATAAAAATCAATCTCAATAGTATCTTTTAATATTAATTGCACCACAATTTGATATTTTTCAAACGTATAAAATTTTATTTTACCTTCATATGTCTTAATATATTTATTAAAACCAATTTTTTTTATATCATTTAATATTTCAGGTAAAATTTCAATACTCATTATATTTATATGGAATTATGATTTAAATTTAATTTCTTATAATCCATATCCCAAATTCATTATTCACATAAATTAACTCTGTGTACAAACTAGGTTGCATAAAGAATATATATTGATTTTTAATTTTTTCAAAATTATCATAATCTGTGTGATCCAACATTAATGTAATAATAAATGTAAATCCATTATCTTCTAAATATTGATAATAATTTGAAATATTTGAATTATCATAACTAAAATAATCCGAAAATGTCATTATATCTAAAATTGGAATTTTAGATGACAATGCAACACCAGGAACATTGAAGCCTATACCGATATCATTTTCAGAGCTGAATGAAAGTGATATATACTCTGAGAGTTCTTTTACCGATTTCCTATTATCATATGATAATAAATCATCTGTTCCCTCTATTCTATATTCATTGTCCATAATTATATATGTTTGATAAGATATCGGAGCTATCAGAATTATTATCATTATTATGATGTTTAGATATGAAATGTTTTTCTTTAACGTCACTTTACTAGAAATTTTTATTAGAAATACCGAAATTGTAGAAATTAAAATAAATATCGTTGAAATTGATTTTTGTAAACCATAAATCCTTACGTTGAATTCTTGGAAAATATCTGATATAGGAAATAGTGGATAGTATAAAATTAAATTTACCAAACAAATACATAATATAGTCATAATTTTGAAATTATCAGCCGTTCTAAATTGTTCCCAAATTTTATTTAAACCGATAATTATACATATGTTTATTGGAACTAATATTGGAAATAAATATCTCATTGATATTGTCCCATCATATACTAACCAAATTGAAAAATAAACTACTATCCACAGAAAATAATCCATTTCGAATTTCATCAATTCAATTAAACCTATAATTTTTGGTATAAGTAAATAATGCATAAACCAGTAGTTGATAAATAATACAAATATAATATTTATGATATTAATAGAATGATTATTTTCATAGTATGTGTTTGAAATAATCAATATTGGCTCAAAAAAATTAAAGCTAAAATTATCAATCAAGAAATAATCTGTTTTTATTTTTTCAATCACTACGGGGACTCTGGCTTGATTTCGATACCAAATAAATCCAAAAATCAAAGGCATAATGAGTGTCCAAGATATTTCATTTATTGACACTCCAGATTTATCAGAATTTTTCTCATTTTTTTGAATTAACATAATTAGTAAAAATAAAGTTGTTATTAAAATTTCAATATAAGACCTAGCGATTGTTTGTATTGCTAAGAAAATATAAAAAATTAAAATACTAAAATTAAATAACTTATGATTTTTATTCTTTAATATCAAAAATAATGCAATTATTAATACTCCATATCCCGATATTTTAGACATTATCGCCATAGTAGAAGAAATCATAAATATGATTTGATAATTCTGAATTTTGTTTTTATCAATAATACTCATTAATGCAAGGCTAAAATAAAATCCTACAATATGGTCCTGATAATAACTCATATCATGAAAATATGTAAAAATAATTGGAGATGTTAAATAAACAATATATGCGCTCATCTGAATTAGGTTACTATATTCTCTCATTCTGAAAAATCTCATTATCAGGATGCCAATCATGAAGAAATAGAACACATGTATTAAAGAAATTCCTATCTCATTATTTAAAAATAAATTATAACTAAATAATAATGAATTTACAGGTGATTTGAACATAGGCACTAATGTTAGGAAATTATACTTAACTTCCATATTGTTAAACAAAAAATAATCCATAGCTGTAGGCAGATAAAAATTTAAAGCATCCCAACCTCTAAGGGGAAATATTAATTGAAGAAATATATAATTAACTGAAAAAATTATACTTAACATCTTTATTAGGGTCAATTTGAAGTTTGATATGTTATTTTTTATTTGTTCCAAATTATTAATACATTCAAATATAATGTAAATTAAACATAATATCCCTAAAATCATATGCGAAAATGTTATAATCTCAATATTTATGTCAAATACCAAATTGAAAAAAATAGTTGGTAAAATAAATGATGAAGTACCATATAACCAAATTTCAGGTAAATTAAATATACTTATTGTTGTATTAGAAATAAAACTATGTATCACATAACCAATCGCCAATAATAAAATTAAAGGAAATATCGATTGATACATAACTTTGAAATTATTAATACATATTAAAAGTAATTTCATTATAAAAGGATATTCGTGAGTTGGTTACCAATATTTTAAATATAGACCTTCTTATTCAGTATAAGATAAGAGTGTCTGAATTAGATATATACAATAATCTAACTGTATTAATACCTACTTTAAATGAAGAAAAAAATATTAAAAAATTAATTGATACCATAATCCAATTATATCCTGGAATTAATATCATTGTGATAGATGATGGCTCAAATGATAACACAATCAATATTGTAAAGATGTATTCCGCCCCCATTTTATTGTTAGATAGAATGAATGAACCAGTCAAAGGTTTATCAATTTCTATTAAAGAAGGAATTTCATTAGTAAAAACCGATTATTTTATGGTTATTGATGGTGATTTCCAGCATCCCCCCGAGTCGCTTTTGGATGCATATTTATGTTCTCAAACGGAACCAGATCTAATCATAGGTCACAGAGTAAAAGTAGAGAGTTGGCCTATTCATAGAAAATTAATGTCTTGGGGCGCTCAATTTTTAGGCACTGTTTCTTTATTTCTAAGACGAAAAAAAATACCGAAGGACATAATGTCTGGTTTCTTCGGAGGAAATACCGAAAAAATAAAAAGTATTTTAGATAATAACCCCATACAACCTAATGGCTATAAAATATTATTTGACATATTAAAATCATCTTCAAAGAATATTTCTATCTCACAATTTGGTTATATTTTCAAGGATCGAGAATTTGGGACTTCTAAAATAGGTGTTAAACACATGAAATCATTCATAAAAGCCTTATTTTAAGACTACTTAATTTTAAAAAATCTTCCCGGTTGTATTATTAATTTATCCCCTACTTCACTATCTTCTACTACGTATCTTCCATCAAAGATTATATTCGCCTTAGTTTTGCCAAAATTTATCTTTCTAAATTCGTCATGATCAGTACATATTACAATCGCATCAAACGAGTCTATATTTAATTCATTAAATGAGATGCCTATTTCCATATTGAAAATATTCTTCAATTCATTCTCATGATACAAAGGATCTGCTATTTTAATTTCAATATCAAAATTTTTCATTAATTCTGGTACAAGTCTAATAGATGGTGAATTTCTATATTCCTTCACTCCACCTCTGTATGCTACACCTAAAATTAGCAAGTTATCAAATTGTATTTTTATATTTTTTAAAGTATCTACACAATATTTCACCATACTGTCATTGATATTTCTAGCGTTAATCAATAAATCCGCATCAAATTTATACTCTAAACCACTATTAATTAAAAATTTTGGATATACTGGAATACAGTGGCCACCAACACCTAAACCTGGCATATGTATATTAGAATATGGTTCGGTATTCGCAACATCAATTATTTCAATAATATCTATATTATATTTATCTGCCATTTTCGCAAATTGATTAGCAATTGCAATATTAATATCTCTGTAAGCACCCTTAAAAGTTTTTATTGCCTCAGCAGTTGTCGCATTTTTAACTTTTATTACTCCTTTTTTGGCAACTTTTTCATACAGTGCTTGTCCAACAATCGCATGTTCATCATATATCCCTCCAACGATTTTAGGATAGTTTGTTTCTATATCTTCAATTACCCTTCCACTAAATGTTCGTTCAGGTGCGAATACTAATCCAAAATTTAAACTATTTTGTTTATTTATTTCCTTCGAAATGATTGGCCATAACACCTTTTCACAAGTACCAGGAGCTAAAGTAGACTCTTGAACAAATAAAACATCATTCATCAATTTATTTGATAAATTTCTATATAAGCTAATTAAATTCTCTAGATTTTGAGAACCATCTTCATGATTTAATATCGGAACTATCACAATTATTACATCTGAAGTTAAAATTTTCTCATTTAACTCACTATGTGCTTTAAAAGAATTGTTTTCAATACTACTCATTAATCTCTCATTCACAAAAGGTTCTTTATCCAAATTTGAACGTCCCTTATTTAAATTATCAACTAATTCTAAAGAAATATCATATCCATTAACTTCAAATCCAGCATTAGAAAAGACTAATGAGATAGGTAATCCCATTTTACCAAGTCCTATTACTCCGATTTTAATGGATTTATCATGAATTTTTGATAAAAATTTTTCTTTTTCAAACGGCACATGATTATATAAAATCAATAATATATTAGAATAATTATATACTCATTTTAAAATTAATATTTAATTTACTTCATATGCAATTGTGTTTTTGAATCCCAAATATGTTATCAAATTTATAATTAAGTAACTACCAATAATTAAACGAAAATCTAACACATTTGGATGGAATTGATGTCCGAAAAATATTGTATAATTATTCTCAATAAGATATAACATAAAAATATATGATGCTATAATTCCTCCTATTATTGCTAAAATTAACCCAAAAATCATCTTTCCATATGTAATTAATAATATTTGATTATTCGTACCCCCTATTGATTTTACAATTTTTAATTCTCTCTTGCTCTCAATTATTGTGAATCTTATTAATTCTCTGACATTAAAATAAGCGACCAAACTCAAAGATAATATTTCTACAATTATTATTATTTGTAATATTATTAGTACTCCACCAAGATAGTTGTCTAAATATTCACCAGAAACTGCAAAACCTATACTTTGTGCTTTTAAAATTATGTCAATATCGATATTATTTATTTTAATATTTTCTAAATCCAATGAAATTATAAAATTATTATTTGAGAAATTTTCGAATGTCCCCGTGATTTCTCCCCAAGTACCATTTAATGTATATTCATATATCCCATAATTTAACTCAAAATTTATTATAAAATTCTTAACATAATTAAATTGCAAAATTTCAGTTTGGCCTGTAAAGGCATTCAATAAAAATAAATTTGCAATATCTGGAGGTATCAAATTTATTATTTCTATATTTATAATTGATTTCAGTAAAGGTATATTCAATACTATAGTTTTATTTTCATCTAAAGTCATTTGATATTCAAATATTCCAAATTCAGAATGTATGAAAATATCATACTCTCCAAAATTTATTTCATAGAATAAATTCTTATCATAAATTGTAATGGACATATTTTTTGTCACCAAATCAATTGATGATATATAATTGAATATATTGTCTATATTAGGACTTAAAACGTCAATTTGCACCCATATTTTACCAAATTCGATATCTATTGAATTATTACTAATCAATTCAAACTCCCATTCTTCATCATCACCATTTAACAAATCTATTTTTATCTTTTGTTCAATCGAAACTATGGAATAAGATTGTCCATTTGTGAAATTATAAGTTTCAGTCTTATTCGTCTCAAAATAAAATATTTCAATATTTAAAATACTATCATTACTACGGCTATAATCCCTTATGCTAATATCATATTGCTTTTCTTCTTTTTCACCTATCAAATTATAATTATAAATGGACTCAATATTATTCATATCCACATTAATTATTGTAATAAAGTAATTTCCTTCAAAAAATGGCAATGAAAACGTTTCATTATTCAAGGAAATGTTATTCACCCAGATTTCATCATCTTTACTAATCGTCATATTTGCATCCCTTAGATTATCAAGTTGGACTTTTGTGATGTTTAAATTCAGATCTCTTTCATATGAAAAAATTAATGCACTATCTTCTACAATGTAATTATCTTTGTTATCTGATGAGATATAATATCCGAAATCTAATGTAAAATTTCCATAAAGATACCTATCTAAATTAGAAAAATAATCTGTCAATTCTTTTTCATCATGCCAATTTGTAACTGAAAAATTCCAATTATAGATTTGGCCACTAAAATTTAATTTTACCGAATAATCTCCAGGTCTAAGAATAATGTTATTTTCTCCAAAAATTGGATAGAATATCTTATTGTCTTTTAAATATTCACCTCTTTTTAGTTCATTTTCTATATTCTCATAGCTTATATATCCATTTTTTACTATATTAGGGTACCCTGAAATTTTATTCTTGATAAAGCTCGTACTATTTACATTTATTCCAATTGTCACAATTTCACTATTCAGAGTAATTTTATTTATAAATCTCATAGTTATATTCGATATACCATTACTATTATTCAAGAAAAAATATTGTCCGTCATATAATCTAACATCTGCCCCCTCAATAGTCAATATGATTTCCCAGAATAAATTAGATTGATATGGAAAATTATAATCTGGATATTCTATTTTGTTAATTCCATTATTTAATTGGATGTTAGTAATATTCTCATTATTTATTTTGAATAATGACGAGTAATTTGAAACTAAAAAGTATCCAATTTCATCTTCAATTAAATATTGTAATCCATTATTATTTGATTTTATTTTAATCGTCGCATTCATCGCATTTTCATCTAATTTTTCTATTAAAGTTTCATTAAATATCAACGGACTTTTGAACCAAATCTTCAACTCATCATTTTCTTTCACCGTAGGTATTGGTACTCCTGCATACCAATGTGTGGTATTATTGGTGACGTAATACTCAATTGACCATGAAATGTCTTCTCCTTGGCTATTTATACCATCTATAATAATTTTTTTTGGTCCAATTCCTAAATCATCTAAAAGTATTTCAATTGAATTATCTTTGTTCTCAAAGTTATAATTACAATTAATACTTTCAGGTATTAAATCATTAAATTTAATTTTAAGTGTTTCATTATCATTATAATAAACATAATCTCCATTTTCAAACTCTGGGTCAAAATAATTTAATGAAGAATTAACAGTAAAAAAATAATTAGAGAATTCAGCCATCTTTTTATCCATAATTTGTAATTTATAATTTCCATTAGATATATTTAAGGTTAAATCATAATCCGAAATAAATTCTGACATTTCAATAACAGTATCATTTAAAAAAAGTAAAAAGTCCGGATCATATTTATCAAAAAATAATTTAAAATCATTTTTTATTAATGTCGTACCATTTTTTAAATTAGTGATCATATAAGGTTCATAGTCAAATTCATTTGAAATACTAACAGGAGATGTTACATTAAATTTGAATGACTGTGTTGCTAAATCATCAAATAATGAAAAGTTGTACTCTCCTGATGGGAGTTTAACCTGGGAATTTCCATTTTCCATTTTTTTTTCTATCAAGACATTATCTTGATAATCATATATTTTGAAATCAACATCATCAACTAAATAATTCCCATAGCTTATTGTAAAATTTACTAAGTATTCATTCTCTCCCAAATTTATAATTAAATCGTTAGTTTTTGGTAAAATATGATTTATTTCCAATAATAAATTTGTTGTATCTAATATTTGTATTAAGTACTCGCCTGCCAATAATTCCAATTTATCATTAAATTCTAATAACTGCATGTTTAAAATTTCGTACCCCGATATATGTCGAACAACAATTTCCAACTCTTCAACCATGGTACTATTTTTTATTAAAAATTTAGGGTTTAAATCATACTTTTGAACTGCATTTTGATATATTTCTATTTCATTAGTAGTACTTGTATCATATTTTACCCTATAATGCGTGAAAAAATAATTTGGTATCCCCGCTACAGATCTAGCAATATCCATATTTACTAATATTTCATCATCTGTGATTATTGTCGACTCATAAATTCCTGTTACTCTTAATTTCACTCTTTCTCCTTTTAATACGCTTTCAACTACCACTAAATCATTAATTTTTATTTCTAATCTATCTGCCAAATTTTCACCTATCAATGCAGTATACGGGTTTTCATCTATTTCGTTACTCCCCTGAATTATATTCAGATTTTCTAATTTGTTAAACTTATCATAATTTATTCCTCTCAAAAACGCAGATCGATCATTTAATACTATTGATTGGAATATTTCAGGACTTACATACTCAACTCCTTCAACATTGTTAATTGCATTTTCATAAATTATATTTATACGTGAATTAAATGGAGTAGGCGCGTCTTTCTCATAGAATACCATAACATTATTTTGAGTGCCAAAAATATCTTCAGAGACATTATTCATACTTATCAGTAAACTAATAGTAGATAAGAAAATAATAAAAATCATACAAATACTAAATAGTATTTTCATCGTTCTTTTTTTATCCATAATAGCAAAATTAAGATATTTAATTATTTTATTCCCCTCCAAACTACAAATCTTCCAATAACTGTAATTGATAATATGCAAATTGTTATTATATCAATGAATATTGCACTTTCAACAATCAAAGGTATATATGTTATATTTCCAATTAAGGCTCCACTCATCAATAAAAGTAAAGTGAGACTCAAACTTAATGGGATTGAAATCAAACCACCTAGTAGTAAAAATATAGTAAAAATAGAGAAATATATATTTCTTATGCTTCTGAGGTTGTAACCTATCGATTTTAAATTTCTTATCTCATATTTAGCCTCATGAAGAATAATCATCTCTATATTATAAATTCCTATAATCAACATAATTGTCATAAGAATAATTAGAATGGAAAAAATATTTCTAATAGATATATTACTGTCTTGAATGAAACTGGTTTCTCCACTGTTATTATTCAATTTTACTTCTAAATTTTCTATTAAATAGGACTCAATTTCATCCTTGAAAGTTGGATTGATATTCATATAGATATAGTTTACTGGTTTATCATTCAATAATTCGTAAGAAAAATATATCCCACTATCAATATAATTTTCCTCCACATCAATAAAATCTACCAAGGTAAAATTGTAATTAATAAAATTACTTTTTTGTATATTAATAACGTCTCCCAAATCCATTATATTCCTCATATCATTTCCTATCATTGTATGATTTATCATTTCCATTTTTTGGAATAACATATCTGAAGTATCAATAAAATGTGTCTGAATGTCCATGTACCTATTTTTATCAAAATGAAATATTTCTAAATTTATCCTATATTCCATCTGGATGTCTCTTACATTTTCATTATTTTCACTAAACTCTAATAATGTATTAATATCATTTGATGAAAAATTATTTTTATTATTTTTCTCTAAAATAATCAAATTTTCATTTCTTTCAATCGCGTCAGTAATATTCATTATTTGATAATTCGCACTCGATAACAATAATTGTGTAATTATTAAAATCATCAACCCTAAAATTACTATATTTGTACCTCTCAAGGTTCTTTTTCCATATAAAAAATATAATTTTGGTCCAATTTTCCTAATCATATTTTCATTATCCCTATGACTCTATAATAACAAATCATATTAAAAGTTTAATAATAATCGGTCTTGGTATTAAAATAATGGACCATATAAATCAGTTCTAAACAATAAATACATCATCAAATTCTGTAAACCTAATACTGCAAAAAATGATAAGACCAATGCTATTGGGTATCTTTTCCTGTTCTTGGTAATTAATTGGTTTAAACCAGTTGCCAAATAATAAAAATACAAAAATAAGAATAAATTTATAGGTAGCGTCACTTCAAATAAGTATTCTAAACTTGATACTTCTAAATTAAATATCCCCAAGTCATCCACCGAATACCCCATTAATTTATGATAAAAAACTCCTCCTAATATATGCGTAGGAATATGAATTATACTTGAATATCCCATAATTGTAATTGATGACGTATACCATCTTTTGGATAAATCTCCAGTTATCAATCCAATTAATGTTGGAAATATTATAAACCATGAAACTGAGTAAAAAATTAAAAAAATAAATACTCCCTCCCACAATAAGCTTTCACCTTGTGAATTCAGAACTAAACTTTCATATAATTCAGGCCATAATTGCACTGTCAATGCATATTGTAGACCTCTTCCATATCTTACTATACTACTTATTGTGATTATTATTCCTATTGGGAAAATTAAAAACCATATTGGTAATTGCTCTGCATATCCTCCTCGTGTAGGTCTCCTTAAATATTCATATCCAAACTTAAACAAAAGTCCCACTTTGGTGTTCTTGGAAAAATAAAATATCACTATAAATGGTACGCAAGTCAAAATACCAATCAATAATGCCATCATAAGAAACCCCCCAAAGCCATCAATTAAGCTATTTTTTAATGGATTTATTATATTATTTTCAGCTTCAAGAAACCACATCGGGTAAAAAATAAATCCAAATATTAAAGCTATAGAGCCAAAAATGTCTTTTAAAGATAATTTTTTACTAATGGTGTTATACCAAATTTTTCTTGATACTATTTCATCTGCAACAGGTTCAAAATCATTTAAAATCATTCCATCGACTATTTCGTCACCATATTTTTTCTTAAATGCCTCTGCTAGTTCATCTAATAAATCATCTGCATCTGAATTATCCATTCTTTTATCGACTGTGATTACAAATAATTTTTCTCCTGGTAATTCTTTAAAAACAGATCTGTCGTCTTCTAGCTCTAATTCTGTAATTTTTTGTTGTTGAGTCTCTGTTGTCATATTGTAAATTGCGCTTATTAATCCCGCAGTCAATGATATATCTGTCTCACTTTTTTCATTATTAAAAAAATCCTCTTTTGAAAAGAATATTTGTCCATATGTAGTCATGACAATCAGAGTTTTTATCATATTTTATCTTATATCTGATTATTAATTCAACATTATAAATCTCATGTAGTCAATTTTTTACATTGTAAAAACTTAATTCATAATTTGATTAATATTCTAAATAAAAAATTATTCTCAAACTATATGTTTACTAACAAAGGTTATTTTAATTGATTGGTAAAAAGTCAATTATACAATAAAATGTATAGGGCGTGTAGCTCAGCTAGGTAGAGCGACGGGCTTTTAACCCGTCGGCCGAGGGTTCAAATCCCTCCACGCTCATTTTTTATCTTCTGTCTTTTTTGTTGCTTTTCTTTTTCTTTTTCTTTTTCGTGGTTGATTTATTTGCTCTTCTAACCCCATAAAATCTCTCTCGGCTTCTTCTTGCTCTTTTTGTTCCTTTTCTATTATTTTTTCAATTTCTTTTAATCCCTCTTCCCTGCTTGTTATGACTTTACCTGCTTGTAATAGTCTTCCGATGTCTGCTTCTTCTATAATTAATTCTTCAGATTTTACAATCCAACTTTGGAATTGTGCAAAAAGATATGAAATCCCAACTATAAGAAATACCACTGGTATTAAAATTATTAATAATCCTTCAGGTTGATTTATTTCCAATGAATTAGTAATCGACTCTGGTAATGCAATAAATTCAAGCAAAACATTTGGTTTGACAACTAACCAAGACAAAAATATTATCACAATTAATCTGAATGTCAATGAAATTATAACTGATAATAAAACTGAAAAAGGATTAAATGCTTTTTCTGCAGAACCTCCTAATTTATCATCTAATTTAGGATCATGCGCTAATAATCCATCATGATATCTCTGTAATCTACCGGTAAGTCTCTCTTGTTCTCCACCTGGTTTAGAAAAAAGTGAGTCTGAAGCTGAGTCAAGTAAAAATATTAATGCATCTGAACTATATTTTCTTGATGTTGTGGACCCAGTTCCAACCGCTAATGAGGTTGACTCCTTATTTTCATCTTCTTCCTCATCATCTTTCTTCATTAATTTCTTTTTTGCAGCTGCACTTTCCTTTTCTTCATCAGTACCTAATTTTGTGATACCTAGTCTAAACTGAGATAACATCTCTAATTGTTTTCCAACTCTTTTTTGTCTGGTTAAAGTAGGTGATGTCAATTCATGTAAATACCCCGTTTGTAATGAAAATTCAAAATAAAGATAAGATATAAGAGCTAACTGAAATAATGAAGATGTTAATAGAGTTGTAATTGTTGAATTATCAAGTAATAATGGCTTAGTGAAATCTTTCAGATATGCTAATCCAATCGTTAATTGAGCAGTAACTAATGTTAAACCGGATAATTTAACATCACTTTTTCTTATAAAGCCTATTCCTGAAATAATTATTATAGCGACTCCCATCAAAATAAGTCCTTTAACTAATGTTGGATTATACACTACTTTTTGAGGGTAATTGATCAAATAAGCTAACGGTGCAAATGGATCTCCTCCACTACCATAAAACACATCTGCATCAAAGCCTTCCATTAAATTAATGTCTCCAAACAAAGACTCTCTCGCAAATGCTCTAATTGATTGTGCATATTCATCTGTTGCATCACCAGCCAACAACGCAGTTATGTAACTAGTACCACTTAATATCGCAATAAACAAAACGAAGAAAAATAACATCACAAAGTTAATTAATGTAGTAAAGTTGGATAACACTAAAACTTCATCCTTCATTACTTGTATTATTGCAATAATTAATAGGTATAACATTGATATTGCTATTATTCTAATCAACCAAAGTGTGATTGCCATATTTCTACTGGCCGATTTAAAGAAATCACTCAATCTTTGTGAACCCAAATCTGGTATTGCCGAAACAGCCATATCTAATTTTATTATAATTTAATAATATAAAGAAATTATGGGATTTAATTATTTTTTAGTCAAAAAAATATCAATTGCTAAAATAATTAATATACAACATCTTGCTATAAAATGTGCAAGTAAAATTGCAAGAGATTTTTTTATGAGTAAAGAAGCGATTAGAAAAACAAATACTTATCAAATACAAACAATGACTCTCCATGAAGAATTTAAAACATCTTTCATGGATTTTAATAATTTAGTTGATGATTTAGTGATTGAATTAAAAAAAATTATTCGAGATCTGAGTGTGAAGAGTCAATTGTCTGAATATTATAATAAAAATAATTCCCTAAATCAAACTAATGAACTCGAGTCAATTTTTTATAAAATTTCAAAAATTACTTCAAAAACAGATGAAATTTTACAAAATATTGGCGGATTAGAATTTTCTACAAGTTCTATTATCGATCAATTTACAAAAGTTTTGAAAGCAATCGAAATTCAATATAATAACGTAATAATGTCCTATAAATCACTTAATATTAACTTTAAAACTTTATCTCAGGAAAATAAAAATGGATTTGATTTAAATGATGATCTCTCTCAATTAGAAATCGAATTTGTTTTACTTCAAGAGGCGATACAAAGTTCACTACCAAAAGTAAATATCTTATTTGATGAATTACATGAGACCGAAATAAATGCCCTAAAATTTAGTAACATAAATAATTTTTAATCAAATCATAATTTCTAAATTATGTTTTCAAATTCTAATTTAATTAGTTACCAATCTTATAAATGATATAATCTCTGGTCTAAATACACTTTAGGTGAAATAAATAATACTCTTTGTCACTAATTTAATCTATAAAGAAATATTTATCGACATCTCTATCACATACTAATCAACGTATCTCTCATTGCAAGAAAGAGAAATACCAAAAGAACAAATGGAATTGGTAAAATTATTAAATTCTCTCTAATATTTTTCATAATTACCATTACTCTCTCAATATTCATATGTATGATCATCCAAAATCCAATCCCTATTGGTACTATCGCTGCATAAGCAATTGATAAAATTAATAAGCCAACATATAATAATGAAATTATAGAAAGAAGGTGTAAATTGAATGATATGTGATGTTGCTTCTTTTTAATAATTAATAATGGGATTGTCAAACTATAAAAATACATTATTGCAACTATAAAATTACTAAAAATTACCTCTCCAATTCCATGAGTAAAAATATTTAATGGGAAATTAGGTATTACACTCCAATATTCATAGACTTTTAATGACAGTATAAACATGGTATAAATTAAAAATCCTAATACGATAATAGAAAAAATTAATGCAATTCCAAAGGTCCTAATTGTTTCAGGTCTCCGAATATCTGTATTTTTAAATTTGTATATCAAAAATACTCCAAAAATTGATAATCCGGATAGTAATGAAGTAGTGCTCATGAAAGTCATACTAACAAAGACTAGTATTTTTGGGAATTGATTATAATCATAATCTTCTCTAAGACTAAATTGTACTAATTTAATAATGCCTAATATTGTGATAACTTGTCTTCCATTTATTACTATTAATAATGATAAAATCAAACCAAAATTCAATAAATCAAATAACCGAGTGGTATTTAAATTATAATTATCAACCAATTTATCGGTATATTCCATTAATTCATAATAAATATAGATAAATACTAAATGCATATAAATTGTAAAACTTTCTTCTAACGATAAGTTGAATATATTTTGAATTATTAATGTAGGTAATGCCCAAAATATCCTTATGCTCCAATGATTTAACCAAAACTGCCTGAAATATTCAATTTTGAACAAATTAGTTGAACTCAGGTTATCAACAAATTGATCTCCTATATTAAATTCTATTACCCCTAAGCTAGTCATAGTTGTGGAAAAAAAAGCCCCCAATAAAAAATAAATTTGTTTTTCTTTTATAATTTTTATTCTAAGAAAAATATAGACAAGAAAGGATAAAATAAAATTGATTAGAAAAAAAATAAAATCAAATTCAATATCCAGCGTTAGCACTAATTTTATTATAAAATTGGTATTCTTTAAAATTTAGATTATTTATATAATTTCTGTAAAATAAACGAATTTAATTTAATATTTATAGGATAACGTAAAATTGAACCTAATAGATGGAACAGAAGTATTGCGATTATAAATTGTATGGTAAGATGAAAAATTAATATGAATAGACTACTTACAGGAGCTAAAATCGAACTAATGAAAATTGTTCCCATAAAAATAATAAAAATCGCTAGTATAGAGACTATTATTGTATGTAAAAGATAATTCCTATTAATGATATCTTTGAAATTTAATGACATTAAAATTAGATATGCTAATGCCCCAATTATTAAGAATATTATTGCAATACTAATATTTTCAAGTGAATAACCAATTAAACCACCAATTATGAAAACTAAAGTTCCAGATATAAGAGGTATGATTGCTTTATTCCCATGATTTTGGGCATATAATGATACTAATAATAATTCAATTAAACTGAAGATAGGTAAAACCAAAATGTCATATGATAGAAAAAATGAAGTTTGATACGCAGCATCAAGATCAAAAGCTCCTCCCCTATAAATAAAATTGACAATAGGAAAAGAATAATGTGCTACAATTATTGAAATTGGAATAGTTAAAATTAATGAAAAAGAAATTCCATATTTCAATATGTTTGCAAATTCTGGATGATTACCACTTTGGAATGTCTTAGTTAATTTTGGGAATAATAGTTGACTAAGGATTAAAATAACTATTGCATAAGGAAAAATCCTCAATCTTTGTGCCAAATAATAGGCACTAAAGAACCCCTCCTCAAAATATGAAAAAATATACCCCGGTATATTTTCAAATAAAGATATAAACCAAGATAATAGAATAATAGGTCTTATATCCCTAATAATTTTACTCGAAAAAATATCTAATTCTTCTTTTTCAACGGGTTCTAATTTTTTATTATATCTAGTAAAGTTTATCAAAGTTCTAATTAAATGGCCCCCCGTTAATCCTATTGCAATAGATATAATTCCAATGTTATCTGCAAAATAAACAATTGAAAATATTCCAACTACATTAATACTAATTTCAGATAGAGCTGCTTTGATAAAATAGTTATTGGCATGTTTGACTCTTATATAGATTGTTGCTAGTCCAATAAATGGAATATTTATTCCCATTATTAATACTATCAGTAGATATGGTGACTCAACAAGCTCTATTATTGTAAAAGCATTCCCAATGGAGATAATTAATATTCCAAACAAAACAAACAATAACCAAAAAACTATTGAAAACTTTAGCATCTTCATTCTAAAATGATAAAAAAAATGAGCTTGATTTTCCTTTAATTCCATATAATTTGGGAGAAATACCGCTCCTAACGTTGATAACTCAAAAAATACTGCAATCTGCGAGAATATTGCAAAAATTAGAAACCAATTATCAAGTTCACCACTTACTCCAAAGTACCTTGCAATTATAATTGTTCTAAAAAACCCTAAAAACTTCCCAAATAGTGCAATGAAACCCATTATCAAACCAGTTTTAAGCATTGAACTTAGCTTCACACGTCAACTAATCTTAAGAGGTTTTAAATAAATAGCTAAATGTCCTTGTATTGTGAATTGTAATTAATTAATTTATAATTTTTTATTAATCAAAATATAATTAGTTTGTGAGTATAGTTTAATCATTTTATAATCTCATTTAAGGCTAAAATGTAATAAAACATCATTTATGATCCTTTTTAAATTTCTTAACTTATGCCCTAAAGATCCAACCGTATATACACAATCTATATTTTTTACACCAAAAATAAGTAAGAAGAAAAATTATTGATAAATTTTCAAAAGTTTTCAAGCTTACATCCTAATATCGACGAATTTTAAATGAACACTAATATATCTTGTATAATTTTCTAAAATATGGTTAAATTATTTTTTATTTCCTACGGTGGTGGTCACGCAAAAATGTTAATTCCTGTTATCAAATCTCTTCCTAAAGATATTGATTACACATATTTAGCTCTTAATACGGCAATCAACGATGCTACTCAAGAGGGAATTAGGTTCAATACTTTACTTGATTATAAAAATTTATTTTCAGATGAACGAATTGAATTATATGGTGAAAGACTTCTTATTGAAAATCATTCAAAAGGCCTAAACATTTCAAAAGAACTATCCAAATTTTCATTAGGCTTAAATTACTTAGATTTGGTACTAACTCATGGAGAGGAGTTTGCAGAAAAAATGTACCAACTAAAAAATAGACAAGCATTTCTCCCAATACATGCAATTAGGAAAATATTGAAAAAAGAAATGCCAGATTTAATAATAACTACAAATTCTCCCAAATTTGAAAAAGCTGCTCATATTGTCGCAAATGAGCTTAATATTAAGTCCGTATTGATGTTGGATTTATTTGGATATAGACAGAATTTTGATCCAAGTATTAAATTGTTTTTTGTTTTATGTGAAATCGCCAAGATAAATACTTTGTTTTATGGAGTTGATAGTGAAAAAATTAAAATCACTGGAAACCCAGCGTTCGACACATTAACAAATTTTAAACAAATTGAGAAAAAAAATAAGATTTTGGTGGCCTTTCAAAATGATAAAAACAAACCTGCATTTATTAATATTGTCGAAAAATTAATAATAGATCTAAAGAATTTCCAATTTTTCTTAAGAGCACACCCTAATGATACAAGTGGTGATGAACTTATTTTGGCGGATAAATATCCAAATGCTGTAATCTCAAATGAGAAACTTATTGGAAAAGAATGTGCTGACTCAAAAGTGATGCTCTCAATAGACTCTACATCCTTTTTAGATGCAATATCTATGAATTGTACTCCAATTTCATATGATTTAGGCATTATAAATGAATTTATTGATACAAAAACATGCTTATTTAGCGATAATTATGAAGGTTTCAAAGCATTAGTATTGAATGCAGTAAATGATTATAGCGATGATTTTACAAATAAATTAAAAGAAATTTTATATTTGGATGGTAATTCTACAGATCGCGTTATTTCAACTATTATAAAAAATATTTAATTAAATTAATATCACTTTTATTGACTTTCTTTCAACTTAAAATGGTTATAAATTAAGTCAATTAATTATTTATTATCAAACTTAGAAATTACTAATAAACAATAAGATAATATATTTAATGGATATTTTAATTCCTAAATCATGGAAGAACTTACTGCTAAATACGGATTGCCAAAAGATGTAAAATTCTGTACCAATTGTGTCATTTCAAATCAAAGACCTTCGTCTGAAATTGAGTTCAAACACACTTCAAAAACTAAAAAGCCAACAATCTCCTTCGATAAAAATGGTGTATGTGCAGCATGTAATTTCCAGATAAAAAAGGATACAGAAATTGATTGGAAAGATCGACTAGAGGCATTGAAAGTTCTATTAGATGAACATAGGAGTAAGTCTGGAAAGTATGATGTAATTGTGTCAGGAAGTGGTGGAAAAGATAGCGTTTATGCATGTTATATGTTACGAAAAGAATTTGATATGCATCCACTCACTGTTACTTGGTCTCCGCATATTTATACTGATATTGGTTGGAAAAATTTCCAAAGTTGGATACACGCAGGTTATGACAATATGTTATTTACTCCAAATGGTAAAGTACACAGATTATTAACCAGATTAGCTGTTGAAAATTTATTTCACCCATTTCAGCCATTCATTTTAGGTCAGAAAAATTTAGCACCAAAATTAGCTGCAATGCATGATATACCATTAATATTTTATGGTGAAAATGAAGCAGAATATGGTAATCCCATTGATGAAAATCTAACACCTAAAAGAGATGAATCCTATTATTCCACACAGCTTGATTATGATAAAATCTTCTTAGGTGGTGTTTCCGCTACAAGTTTAATGGAGGATTATGGATTGGAAGAGCAAGACATGATACCATATCTACCTGCAGATAAAAATAAACTTAGAGATGTTGGTGTTGAAGTAAGATATATGGGATATTATACTAGATGGGACCCGCAAGAAGCTTATTACAAAGCAGTTGAACACACCGGATTTGAAGCCAATCCATTTCGAACTGAGGGTACATATTCTAAATATAGTAGTTTAGATGATCGAATTGATGGTTTTCATTATTGGACTACTTATATTAAATTTGGAATTGGAAGAGCAACATATGATGCTGCCCAAGAAATTCGGAATGAGAAAATAACCCGAGATGAAGGTGTTAGATTAGTTCATAAGTATGATGGAGAGTACCCTACTAGATATTTAGATGAGATAATGCAATATTTAGACATGACTGAAGAAAGATTCTTAGGTTTGGCTGAACAGTTTAGATCTCCCCATTTATGGAAAAAGGAGGATGCTGAATGGAAATTAAGACATGTTGTCGACTTTAAGGATGGGGATATAAATAAAAGAGAAATTTCTGGTATATAACCAATTAAATACTTATACGTTAAATAGAGTTTATAGTATGATAAGTTAGTTGGTAAACAATATTTAAAAGCAAAGCTCATAAATAACTTTTTTTACAATACAATTATGGTCTCAATTAGAATTATACCCCGATTAGACATTAAAGGTCCTAATGTAATAAAGGGTATTCATCTAGAAGGGTTAAGAAAAGTTGGTAAACCGCATGATCTATCTATAAAATATTATGAAGGAGGTGCTGATGAAATATTGTATATGGATGTAGTTGCATCTCTATATAATAGATCAAATTTATCTGAAATTGTTTCTGAAGCCTCAAAAAATGTTTTTATACCTTTGACTGTAGGTGGTGGAGTGCGAACAATAGATGATTTTAGAAAAATATTGAGATCCGGAGCTGACAAAATTTCAATCAATACTGGTGCAATCAAAAATCCTGAATTAATAACTCAAGCGGCAAACATGTTTGGATCCCAGTGTGTTGTTGTATCTATAGAAGCTATAAAAACTGGAGATATGAAATGGGAAGCTTTTGTGGACAATGGTAGAGATAATACGGGGCTTGATGTAATTGAATGGGCAAAACAGGCAGAACAATTAGGCGCTGGAGAATTGATAATCACTTCTGTAGACGTTGAAGGTACAAAAAAAGGATTTGATATTGAATTGATCAAAAGGATAACTGATGTTACCTCAATACCAGTTATTGCTTGTGGAGGTGCAGGAAGTATTGAGCATATAATTGAGTGTATAGAAAAAACAGGATGTAGTGCAGTTGCAATTGCATCGATCCTTCATTATAACATAACTTCATTGCAAGAAATAAAACAAGAGTTGAAAAACAAAAACATAAAGGTGAGGAATATATGATCGCAATTATAGATTACGGTCTGGGTAATTTACCAAGTGTAAAACGGGCAATAAAGAAAATCGGATATGATGCTATTATTACATCCGATTTAAAAATAATCGAGGAAGCAGATATTTTAATTCTTCCTGGAGTTGGATCATTTAAGGCTGGTATGGATGGATTAAATGAGCGAAATTTTACAGATTTAATAAAAAAAAGAGTAAATCAAGGAATTCCAATCCTTGGAATTTGTTTAGGCATGCAACTGTTTTTTTCAAGAGGTTTAGAATTTGGTGATCACGAAGGTTTATCATTAATAGAAGGAGTAGTAAAACCACTATTGGATAAAACAGAGGTGAATGAAGAAAATTATCGAGTTCCACATATAGGTTGGAATTCTATTTCAATTGATAGAGACTCAATTTTAACCGATCAAAACCTTATTGATCAACAGTATTATTTCGTTCATTCATTTTATGGAGAGATTACTAATTCCGCCGATTTAGTAGCACATACTACATATGGAAATCAAAAAATTACTGCAATTATACAGAAAGATAATATATATGGTACACAATTTCATCCAGAAAAAAGTGGGAAAAATGGTTTAAACATGTTGAAAAATTTCATAGAAACACATATTACTTCTTCTTAATTAAAGCCACCTTCGAAATTAATGGTTTATATGTCAACTGCATTAACTTGGTTTCCCCTTTGAATATCTTCAACTTATTTAAGTCAATTAATATTTTTTTATCCATATGTTTTCAATAACCTCAACCATTATAAAATATTTAATAAAAACTTCTCAATTGGACAAAACTAAAATAATTTATGACTTCATATCGTATTTCTTAAATAGTTACTTTATGATGAGATATCATGTTAGATTTTGTTATTGGAACCCGTAAAATAGGTATCGACACAAGTCCATTTGTTATTGCTGAGATCGGAATAAATCATGAAGGCGATATTCAAAAGGCAAAAAAAATGGTAGATGATGCAAAAAAAGCAGGATCTGAATGCGTAAAATTCCAAAGTCATGTCATAGAAGACGAGATGTCAAAATCTGCAAAGAATGTTATTCCATCCAATGCAAATGAATCTATTTGGGATATCATGGAACGTTGTGCATTAAGTTTAGAAGAAGAAATTGAACTAAAGGAGTATGTTGAGTCAAAGGGTATGATTTTTTTAAGTACCCCATTTTCTAGGGCCGCCGCAGATAGACTAGAAAAATTAGGAGTTTTAGCTTATAAAATCGGATCGGGGGAATGTAATAATTATCCCTTAGTGGAACATATTGCAAGATTCGGTAAACCTATAATACTTAGCACCGGGATGAATGATATTAATAGTATTAGAAAATCAGTTGAAATATTTGAGAAACATAAAACTCCCTATGCTTTATTACATTGTACTAGTCTTTATCCAACCCCATATGAAAAGGTGAGATTAGGCGGATTAGAAGAATTAAAAACCAATTTCCCTAATGCAATATTGGGTTTATCAGACCATACTTTATCTATTTATCCTTGTTTAGGTGCAGTTGCTTTAGGTGCTAGAATCTTAGAAAGGCATTTTACTTCCGATAAAAGTTGGCCAGGTCCAGATATTGAAATATCAATGGATCCAAAAGAATTGCAAGAACTAATAATTGGAAGTAATCAAATCTTTCAAGCTTTAGGTGGGACAAAAGAAATATTGAAAGAAGAAAAACCTACAATTGATTTTGCTTACGCCACAGTTGTCACAATAGATAATATTCGAAAGGGCGAAAAATTTACAGAACAAAACATATGGGTTAAAAGACCAGGAACTGGAGAAATCTTAGCTGAAAAATACAATGAACTATTGGGTAAAACATCAACCAGCGATTTATCAAATGACGTGCATTTGAAATGGAATGATGTCTCAGACTAAGGTGGGGTTAAATTTGACAAAATCCATATTATTTCTTACAGGCACTAGAGCAGATTATGGTAAATTAAAGCCTTTAATTTCGATTGTAGAATCTTTAGAAGAATTTGATCTTAATATTTTTGTTACTGGTATGCACACTCTTTCAAGATATGGATCCACATATATGGAAATAGAAGAAGATGGTTTTTCTGATTATCTTTACGTACTTATCAATCAAATTTATGATGAGTCTATGGATCTCATTCTTGCAAATACTATAATCGGACTTTCACGATACGTTCATGAAAATCCAGTTGATATGATTATAATCCATGGTGATAGGTTAGAGTCTTTAGCGGGTGCTATTGTGGGGTCATTTCGAAATATATTGGTTTGTCATATTGAAGGTGGTGAACGGTCAGGAACACTTGATGAATTACTTCGACATGCAATCACCAAATTATCACATAAACATTTAGTCGCAAATGCAGAAGCTGCTAAGCGAGTTCGTCAATTAGGAGAAAATCCGAGTTCTATACATGAAATAGGTTCACCTGAAACTGATGCTATGCTTTCTGAATCTTTACCTTCAATAGAAGAAGTAAAGAAAAGGTACGAAATCAAATTTAAAAAATACTCCATTTTGATTTTTCATCCAGTAACAACAGAATCAAAACAATTTTACAATGTGGTTCAAAATCTTGTAAATGCTGTGATAAAATCTAATCTTAATTATGTTGTAATTTACCCAAATAATGATGAAGGTAGTGGAGTTATTTTAAATTCTTATAAAAATAAATTTAAGGACAATCCAAATTTCAAATTATTTCCCTCAATGCGTTTTGAATATTATTTGACCTTATTAAAAAATTCGAACTTTATTATAGGCAATTCTAGTTCTGGAATTAGAGAAGCGCCTTTTTATGGAGTAAAAACTGTTAATATTGGGACAAGACAGTCAAATCGTTATAGTTACCAATCAATTATTAATACATCCTACATTGAGGAAGAAATTATAAATGCTATTAATAAAGTAAACAATTCCGGTAAATCTGAAAAAAGTAGACATTTTGGTTTTGGTAACAGTGCGGAACAGTTTGCAAAACTAATTACGGACGAACAGTTTTGGGAAGTTGATATACAAAAACAATTTCACGATTTGGATTGAGAATATAAAAATTGGGCAATTTTCCAATCAAATTCGTCGTCAACATCAATTGATGTTTCTCGATCCATCACATAACCTTTTAGAGTATCTAAATAAAATTTTTTATGTTTCAAAAAAGTTTCAATTTTTATCAAGTAAAAACAACCATTAGGTTTGTAATATGTTTTATAATCTTGACGCCGATTTTCGATCTCTACTTCCATATACGCTCTTTTGAAATTTGAACCATCGTATTTATAAGCCCAACAAGTAGGTTCTTGTTTTTCACAAAAGCTTATTAACGGCTCATTATTTTTAGAGTTCTCATTAAATGCAATTATGTTTCTAATATCTTCAACACTACGTAATGGGGATGTAACTTGCAATAATACGATCCAACTTTTGCTATCTAATCTATGTGATTTTATAACATCAAGAACTACATCTGTTGATTTAGCCTCATCTGTTCCTAAGTGAGCAGGTCTTTTATGAGTGACTATATTGTATGATTTTACCTTATCAAGATATGACTCATCATCTGATGTTACAATGATAGAGGAGAAAAGGTTTGACTCTAATGCAGATTTTATGGTAATATCAGTCATTGACAAGTTATTATAAAATGGTTTAATATTTTTGTTTTTTACCCCTTTAGATCCACTTCTAATTGGAATAATCGCAATATAGTCATTCATATAATAAATTTAATGTACATATGCAAAAATATATCGATAGAAAAAGGGTTAAATCTTGTGTTTTGAAATTCATAAAAAATTATATTTTTGCTCTTCCTCTTTTTGCTCTTCCTCTTTTTGTATTATATCCTTTATCTGTTACATGTTTTTTTATTAATTTTTTTACATCATCATGATTTTGTAAATGTAAATTTACAACTAAAAAGAACAATTTAATAAAATCTGCAATTGGCAAATCTTTTTCAGAATTAAATTCATATGTTAATGATATATGTGGATCTGTATTTTCTTTTGCTTTTTGTATACCTAAATGTTCCATATGGGGTTTTAATTTATTTAATAACCTAAAAATTTCTACATTATTTATAAAATGAGCCACATAGGATTTATTTTCAGATTTTATCATAAAGTTTTCATCTATTTTTGGGTTCCCAACCATAATATCATCAAATTTTACAAAACTTTCATATCTTTGTTTAATGAATGATTTCTTCAAATAAGGTACAATATCAAATTTATACTGAGGATTGTCATCTTTATTTTCTTTTGATTTTAATCTGACTCCCATAAATACCCTTTCTTTTTCTTTAAATATTAAATTCAATATTTTTTGTACTATGAATGATCTATTTGCCATTTTCAAATGGAACGTTAATATTTTAATATCTTTATTTTTTGGTTCACATCTAAATTCATATTCATCTTGTCTGATTTGCACCTTTTTAATTATCTCTGTATACTCGTCCAAACTATTTTCAATCTCATTTTCTATCCGCTCAAGAAGGTTTTTGTTTTTCTTTGTTCCTGTAATATAAATTATTATCATTGCAATAATGAATAGCAACAAGGGTCCTAAATTTAAAATAAAAAATATTATAAATTCATGATTGCTCACTATTATGAATATATTTTTCCCCTTTTCAATGATTTGTTATATTTTATAATAAAATATCATAATTTACTTAATGTGTCAATAATTTGGCCACAAAAATCAATACTTCTATTCACTACATTTTCTACTTTATTTTCAACACCTTGTTTTAAGTATCCTATGTCAATAATTAACGAATTGTCTACTCCCTCAATCTTTTCAGTTTCTCCATATAATACAACATCTGGCATTGATACATATTTATTATTTTTAATCATGTGGTATGCTTGAGCTGATAGTAAAACTGCATCTACCGCTAAAAATATCTCTTCGCTAAGATCATCATCATACATGTTATCATCTTCATCTTCAAACATTGGATCAAATTTAGGCGATGAATTATATGATATTAGTTTTGATAAATATTCATGAACCATCAATAATGCACTTGATTTTAAATTTTCTTTATCAATATCCAACTTTTCAAAGTAGTTTTCACCAAACAATATTTCACTTTCTTTTAATGCTAATGCTTTGACTGCAGAAAATCCATTCATACTTTTATCATTAGGTAATTGATCTAAGGTATAAATTTCATAATCCAAAAGCGAAGCAAATAAAGGGTTCTCAACCATTGATAATATTTCTTTTCCTATGTTATCTATAGTTTCAGAAAAAGATTTTAAATTCTTAATATGATCAATTATGATCATGAAATCAATATCCGATACTCCTGAATACACTCTATTAGCTGCTACACCGCCGAATACTAATACTGCCTTTAACTCATCTTTCAAAGTTTTTTGCAAACTCATGGAAAATTTCTTTTTTAGTACTTTGTATTCCATTGGTACTTCTGACATAATTTAAATGTTTAAATTTCATTGATAAATGTAATTGTATTGTCTCTTTCATATCTCATTTTAATCGAATTTACTTATTCATTTTGTAAATAATTTCTGAATAATTTATTTCTATAATCTTTAATTACATTATCTGCAAACGCATTTACCATTTCATTTATTCCATCATCAACTGTAAATTCAGCTTTAAAATTTAGGATTTTTTGTATTTTATCAAACCTTACCCTATAATTTCTATAATCTACAATCGACTCATCTAATAATAGACTAATCTCATCTAAATTTTTCTCATATATCGGAATTAAATCTTTCATTTGTAAATTTAATTCATTACTTCCTACGTTAAACAAATTAATTTTATCTTTATTTTCTTGGTTTAACCCCAAAATTATAGCATTTACCACATCTCTAACATGTACAAATGGTCTCCATTGTTGACCTCCAAAAATCTTACCATTTTTTTCATGATATAACTTCCCTGTCAAAAAATTTATCACCAAATCAAATCTTGGCCTATTAGATAAACCAAATAAGGTTCCAAATCTAAATATCGTTACCTTCATATCATTCAAATCAAAATTATTTATAATCTCTTCTCCTTTAACTTTAGTCTCAGCATATAGTGATAATGGATTTAATTTTGATTTTTCATCTAATAAAATCTCTGGTTTAATATTGCTCCCATACACACTGCATGAGGATGCAAAAATAAAGTGTTTAATGCCATATTTTTTACTTTGATTTAATATGTTCTCAGTTCCATTTATGTTTATATCAATTGCTAAATTTGCATTAGATGCACATGCAGGGTCTCCAACAATTCCTGCTAAATGTATCATTATATCATAATCTTGCAAAAATTCAAATTCCATATCATCTCTTATATCTTTGATGTATATTTTTAATTTAGGATTATTTATGCTACTCTTTAACGAATGTAAACCAAATTCGAATATATCTATTACACCCACATCAAAATTTAGTTTCAACAACTCCTCTACTAAAATTGAACCGATATATCCTGCCCCACCTGTTATCACTATCTTCATGAATTTCAATTTATTAAATAGTATTTAATAATGCTTATTCCTCGCAATTAATAAATAAAAAATTAATAATATTCAACATACAAAAAAAATAATTTAATACCCATGCTCAAGTAATACTTTATGGATCAATTTGACTTATACATGATCACAAATAAAGTTAAGATTGCTGATTATGTATTAAAAAATGGGTGTGATTATATTTTCGTCGATTTTGAAAATATGGGTAAATTAGAAAGACAAAAAAATCAAAATACTCCAATCAACTCTCACACCATAACAGACTTGAATTTGTTATGTGAATATGTTTCTCCAGATAATTTATTAGTCCGAATTAATTCTATGCATAGTAATTCAAAAAAGGAGATCAACGAAATACTAGAATATGATGTAAATTATATTATGCTACCATATTTCAAAACTTTAACTGAAGTTAAAGAATGTATTGACATTATAGATGGTCGAACAAAAATTATATTATTGATGGAAACTAAAGAAAGCATAGCTAATATCGAAAATTTTGCTTCATTATCGTCAATTGATCGAATACATCTTGGATTAAATGACTTAAAAATTGATTTCAATTTACGTTTCCTATTTGAGGGGTTAGTTTTAGGTTTGAGCGATTTAGTATCTCAGACATGTAAATCATATAATATGAATTTTGGTATTGGAGGGGTTGGTAAATTAGACAGTGGTTTATTTCCTGCCAACATGATACTTGAAGAACATGCACGATTAGGATCTACAAGCTGTATTTTATCAAGGGTTTTTCATAATCAACCTGAAACTTTAGATGAATTAAAATCAACAATAGATTTTAGAAATGAGACATCTAAACTCAAAAATTATCTTTTTCAGATGAAGAAACGATCTATGGATCAAGTTCAATTCGATCATAAATCTGCTATAAATAAAATTAATGAAATTATAAACCATATTTAAAATTTAATTCATCCCTATTTTTTTCAATATTTTTGAAAATGTATGCATAATTACCCAGATATCAACTCTATGTCCAAAATTTTCAAAATCGGTTACGTATTTATTATCCCAATACACCCTTTGGTTCTCATTCAATAAAGATCTTCCCGCTAAAATCGCATATCCGGTAATGCCTTGGTGTACGTTTAATCTGAGATTATCTTTGGTATACCCTTTTAATTGTATTGGAACATCAGGTCTTGGTCCAACTATTGACATTTGTCCCAAAAAAACATTAATTATTTGAGGTAATTCATCAAAACTATTGTTTCTCAACCATTTTCCTCTTTTAGTGACTCTAGGGTCATCATTCATTTGTGTCATATGTGATCCAATTTTATCCGCATTTTGTACCATAGTTCTAAATTTGTAAATTAAAAATTTCTGTCCATTTAATCCTATTCTCACTTGTCTGTAAAAAATTGGACCATTATTATCTTTTTTGATTAATAGTGCTATAATAAAAAAAGGTACTGCAAACATGAGTAATGAAATAAAGCTAACCAATATATCAAAAATTCTTTTATTGTTATACACGGTAATTTTCCATTAAAGTATGTCTTTATTTAGTTATTCTATATGATAAAAAATAAAGGTAATTTTAATCTTAAATTGTAATTTCATTTGATATTATATCATACCACAATTCTAATGCAAAAATATTTCTTACATTCCTGAAATACTTATTATTCCCACTCATATACTCACTCACAACATTATGATAGTTTTTATCCATTTTCTCCAAAAATTTCAAATTATTTAACAGTTTGTTAGATATTTTGCTATCACGTAGGATATCGTCAAAAGGTACTGTAAATTGTCTTTTGTTCTTATCTAATACAAAGTTTAATCCCATCTCTTCCAAATATTTTCTAATCAATATTTTATTTAATCCATTTGAAATTTTGAAACTGCTTGAAGTACTTATTCCAAAATTGACTAAATCCCTATCTAAGAATGGTGATCTAATTTCAACTGAAGATGCCATTCCCATTCTATCGGATTTAATTAAGATATTTCCCTCTAAAATTGTTTTAAAATCATATAGCATATAATTATTAACCATATCTTTTGTTTCAAAAATCTTGAATTTGCTTTCCACTTTGTCCCCCATATTTTCATTATTTATTTTTAAAGCATTAATATATGATTTTAAATTTCTATTTTGAGAGAATGATGTTTGATATCTGTCATAGCCCCCAAAGATTTCATCTCCTCCATCTCCAGAAAATGAAACCTTATAGCCGTTTTCATAAGAATTTTTTGATAAAATATACATAGGAATTGTAGAAAAATCTCCAAATGGTTCACCAATAGAATATACATGAGTTTTAAAATTATCAATAATATCATTTCCACCAATTTTAATAATTTTCTGTTCTCCTTGAAACTTCTCTGTAATGTTAAATGCCATCTCTGACTCATCATATTTAGCATCTTCAAATTTAATTGTGAATGAAGGCGGTGCTAATCCTGAAATGTTCATAATCGCTCCATATATAGATGCACTATCCAAACCTCCAGAAAGAAATAAAGAATATTTTACATCCATCAAAAGTCTTTTTTGCACTGAATTTTCGAAATGTATCTTAAATAATTCATATGCTTCTTTTATATTTTTGACCGAATTTCCCATTGATCGCCTTGCCACTTGATTTATATCATAATATTTCTTTCTAATTATCTTCCCGCCATTAAAAATTAAATATTCTCCTGCCCCTAACTTTCTCACTCTTGTATCTATGCTATAAGGTGCAGGTATATAGTTAAAATTTAGATAATAATTTAATGCTTCATTATCAATTGACATTTTATTTGGCAAAATTTTCAGTAATGTTATGAAATCACTTGAAAAAATTAATTTAGAATTATCTATAATCGAGTAAAATAAGGGTTTTTTTCCAAATCTATCTCTTGCTAATATCAATTTTTTATTTTTTTTGTTCCAATTTGCAATCGCAAATTGCCCCTCGATTATTTCTAACCATTCCATTGAGTCCTTATAATCATTAATTAAATGTGGAATTACTTCAATATCCGATTTAGTTCTGAAACTCCTATTATTTTTTAATAATTTTTCTCTAATTTCTCTATGATTATATATTTCACCGTTTGCAATCGTAATATTATCTTTATCTGTATCAAAGTGAGGTTGCATCCCCATTTCAGTATCGATTATACTTAATCTTGTAAATAAAAATTCCATATTTTGGTCTGAATAATATTTTTTATCATCAGGTCCTCTCGCACTCAATCCCTGAAATACTGATTTTATTTGGTTTTCAGATAAATTTTCAGATGGACCTTGAGTTACAATTCCAAATATTCCACACACAATTCTTTTTACAACATTCAATTATTTATTTATTTGTATAAATTATAATCTATTGACATTTCTTAATTGTAGTTACATAAATTTTTCCGCATCAATCAATTGTTTTAGACAGGTACAGTTATTTGATTTGCAATATCTTCAATTACAATAGTTCCTGTCGTTCCTTCAAGTTCTGCTTCAGCTTTTAATTGTAACCTATGTGCTATAGAACTCGTTAAAATTCTCTTAGTGTCATCTGGTATGACATAACCTCTTCCATTCATAGCCGCATAAGCTTTAGTATTCTGTAAGATCGCAATCGATGCTCGTGGTGAACATCCCAACATCAATCTCGGATCTGTTCTTGTTTTCATAATTATATCTCTCAGGTAACCCATCATGTCTTCAGATATGTGAATTTTTCTTTTCACAACTGCAATCATTTTATTTACTGTCGCAGCGGTAGTTACTGGTCTAATTTTAGATTTCATGCCTCCATGTTTCAATTTAATAATATCTAACTCTTCAGCACCATCACCTAATTCAAAAATTAATTTCATAGCAAACCTATCTACCTGCGCTTCAGGTAATGGGTAAGTCCCTTCTTGTTCAACCGGATTTTGAGTTGCCACAACAATAAATGGTGGATCTAATGCATATTGTTCTCCCTCAATAGTAACTTGTTTTTCAGCCATACATTCAAGCATAGCTGCTTGAGTTTTTGGAGGTGAACGATTAATTTCATCAGCTAATAAGAAATTACAAAATACAGGTCCTCTTTTTAATTTGAAAGATCCTGTTTTGGGATCAAATATATTTGTTCCTAAAACATCTGATGGTAATGCATCAGGTGTAAATTGTTGTCTATTGAAATTTAAACCAATAGTATCTGCAAATGCTTTTGTAATTACCGTTTTTGCAACACCCGGGACCCCTTCCAATAAAACATGCCCTTCTGCTAAAAGAACAATCATAATATCTTCAGTCTCTCTTACTTTACCAATAATTGCTTTTTGAATTTCAACGTGACACTCTTTCCATATTCTTTGAATATCTGCTGGAGTCATTTCTGCTGCATTTGAAGCTGGTTCTTTTATTTCTTCTTTTGCTGGTTTTTCCCCTTCATTTTCACTCATTATTATCTAAATTCTCAAATGATTATTAATTAATAAATATTTATGGTACAAATCATAAATTCCACTTTATCTTATAATTTTTTTATCATCAACTAACTACTTCTCTTTATCTTTTGAAATTCTGAAATTACATTTGCTAACATATCATTAGGTCCCACTGAAATTGCTGGTGCTTCATAATTTGTCAATTTCTTAAATAAATCAGATCTTTTTTGTACCAAACCATCTTGGATCGCTTCACCTATTAGTATGTCCATCGGGGTTAAATCATACCTTTGAGTTTCAAACCATGGTCCAAATGGAGATATCACAAATAATCGGTGTTTTCCCGCTCTAAATTTTTTGCATGCTTCCATAAAATCTGTTGGATCTCCTTCTAAATCTGATAGGATTACTAAATAACAAGCTTGACCTATTCTTGGTAATAAATAATCTGCAATTTTAGTCCAAGCAATTTCATTTTGTGGTATTACATTAGCCAGTACATCTAAAAATTGGTATAAGAAACCTTTCGATCCTGTAGGTTCTAAAAAGTGTCTTACTTCTTCGTCAGCAACTACTAAACCAACAGTATCTTTTCCTTCTAATGCAAGATTTGCCATCATTACAACGGATCTAATGGCAAATTCTAATTTTGTATTTCTAGGTAATCCTCCTCCCATTGAAGCAGAAGAGTCTAATAATAATATTACTCTTATATTTTGTTCGGACTCAAATTCTCTAACCATTATTTTTTCTCCACCTGTTTTTCCAACTGCGGCCCAATGGACAAATTTTAATGGATCCCCAGGTTGAAATTCTCTGATTCCAAAGAAATCTGTTCCCATCCCTTTAATTTTTGTTCGATGTGCTCCAAACATTTTTCCTAATTGCCTTTTTGATCCCAACATTTCTAATTTTTTGATGTCTTCATATGATGGGTATACCAAAATTTCAGTGAGTTCTGCTAAAACCGCTTCATCTGAGAAAAATCCTTGTTTGTCGTGCATGATGATTTTTGTAGGGCCAATTAAAAATTTTCCTCTAATAGGTATTCTAACTACATATGAATATTCCAAAGTTTGTTTTGGTCCTAATTGTGTAGTCAAGAAATTTTCTCCTAAAGCTAAATCAAAAACTTCAGGGTAAGCATCATATATCTCTATCACTGGAATTGGGTTAATTGATTTATTGTTTACTTTTACTTCTACATATAAATAATCACCCGCAAATCCCTTTTCTTTTCCTAAAGTTCTTTTTATTCTTACAGATCCTGGTCCCGTACCTGAAGCAAACGCAGGATATCCTACTATGACACTAAATATCAGCATACTCCCTAATACCATGAAATAGATAATCAAATCATTGGTAATAGTGAATGCGGTATTAAAAATTAATTGAAACATTACATCAGTAAACATTGCTATTAATATTTGTAATAAACTTGCAAAACCAAGTTCTTCATTTGTTGGATAAAGACTCGCTGCGTCGAAAACATCTCCTTCAGAAAGTCCTGCTGCAAAATCTCCTAAGAATGTAGTTGTAATTATTCCAATGGCTTGGTAGCCTGCTAATGCAATTGATACTGACAGAAGCATTAATCCCACAAAAATGATTGCACCACCTCTTCTCGTGAAAATAGCCATTAATCTCAACAATAATTTACTATTAATTAGGTTTCCTCATGCAAATTGAAAAATAATGAATTAAAATGTTAATTTAATTTTTTATATGAATTTATAACTACCATTCTATCTTATCCTATACATTGTATTGTATCGTTTTTATTTTATAATACAAATATTTACGATAGTTAGTATCTTAGTTCATTATTAGTTTAATGAACAAAATGGTGTTAAAAATGAAAGTAAAAAACGCATCTGAAATCCGAGAAATGA
>MDSZ01171140.1_pt1 | contig 36725 bp, 30 predicted proteins | sample 811201 | NCBI WGS metagenome assembly MDSZ01 (sample SAMN05326647, study PRJNA326480) | marine metagenome | isolation source: seawater | place: Indian Ocean: North | collected 2010
ACACCCTCAGAGTTAGAGACGTATACGTCATTATCCTCCCCAAGAAGCATCATGTCAGACACGTAACGGCCCTTACCTATCTTCGCGTAGTTTGAGCTACTGTGAAAGCCTGGGCCTGCGGAGCCGCCCGGGAGCCAGTCTTCATCAGCCCTTACTATCCTCGTCTGGCCCTGACAAAAGTACAGGTACCCTTCTCTCGAAATCTTAGCGGCGGGTACGGATCTATATATTTTATATTCTCCGCCACTCCCTGCCTCGTCTAGGCCCAGCTCAGGAAGTACTTGTAAGTAGCCAGAACTTACGCCAGTTATCTCAAAGAGACCAGATGGATGGGTGGGAGTAGTACTCGCCCCAGGCAGGGAGATCAGATCCCCTGGGCGTACCGGCCTATCCCCGCCATCATAGTCAGGGTCTCCGCTTATATTCGTTATCGTCGGCGTCGTAGTATCCCCGTCCCCGTCGTCTACTACTTTCCAGTCTGTAGTTTCCTTACGAATAAAGCCTTGGGAGTCATCCGCTGAAGTTCTAAAGGTAGTGTAGCCGTCTACTAAAGGCCCCCGAGCAGGGGGTGCGTCGGTCTCTGCATCAGCAGGTCTTGGGACAGTAGGCCTAAATTCTATTACAGTCATCCCTTTCCAATGGCCAACCACAGCCCTGGGTACTGTAAAATCTACTCCCCCCGACAGATCGCCGGTAGGTGGGCGAACGCCAGAAGCCTTCTTAGCGAACGTACCCGAAGTAACCGAGATACATTGGTTATGAGTAAGTCTAGGCCTATCGTCATATCCGGCTACGGTAGTATCTGAGAAGTGGTTGTGTAACCAAAAGCCCGCTGCGTTTCTGCCAACCAATCCGTTAGTAGCCCCGTCTAGCACTGGGTTCATAGATAACCAAAAATTTGACTCAGCTAGGCGGTAGGCTACGTCAAACCTAAAGTCTGCGATACGCACTCCGTACTCGCTGGTCGCAACAATAAGGACGCCCTCAGAAAAGGAGGACGCCACAAGAACAGGCTTAGACGTCCAGCTCAGAAACGTGTGGTTGCCCATCCCAACAGACGTAGCGCTAGTCACGCACCTCATCCAAACCGATAAGTCATCGGCGTCCAGTATGACCACTTCCTCTGGCGTAGTGACCAGCAGTATCCTGTCAGGAAACCTGTCGAGGAGGCCTCTGTTAGAGGTAGCCGTAGTATGCTCACCCTCTGTAGCCCAACTAGACTTAAAGTAGCTCTTAGACGGATCAGCTACCCCCGACTCATACCAGTACCCATCTGCCGCATATCCGGTATAATTAGGCCCTGGATTAGCAAAGGTAGACGTAGTCAGATCGATATACTTAAGGTCAACTATGTCGTTATTAATTAGATGAGCAATACCGTTAGGGTCAGTAGTGGATGTGCTAATGTCTGCCATAAAAAATCTACCTTCGTGCCACGCAAAGGGCTGTATGTCTGCAGTAGACCCTAACCCGCCCCAAGCAATCAAGGATACTGGACTGCCTTTCTGCGAAAATCACATTCAGTACCTACTTGTCCTGCTAGATGAAATCAAGAAAGATGCGGCCGACTTACCTGAAAAAGACGACTACATACAAAAAACTTTTTACCAAGAAGCGCAGGCACTAGCATACCCTATACCGGGCTACGCTAGGTTTTTAGTTATTGAAGGAGGACAGCAGGATGGGAGTACAGCAGAGACTGACGCTGAAAGATATACAGGAACTTCTTGAGGACCAGGAGGTCCTAGACAGCATAGCCACTCCAAAAGAGTGCAGAATCTGCTCTCTGATACTCCTCCAAAACTTAGACGGTAGCTTCCGCTGCCCTGAGTGCGATGAGGACGATCTCTTTTAAGAAACTACAGTTATCGTGATGGAGTCCGTAAGGAAGTGCTGTATGCGGTTAGCGAGAGCAGTGTCCTGAACAACTTCTGAAGTTACATTACGGAGCTGGTCGAAGTTCTTGATAGTTAGGTTTACCGGAAGTTCTACGTAACTCGCACCTGCTGTGTATAAAGCAGATACTAAGTCAGATACCTCTAAGTTGGTATCAGGCTCTATAGAGTTTATGTAGTTGGTGGCGGCAATGAGGCCTGCGTCTGCCGTAATCCCCTTCACCTTAATCGTTCCGCTAACGAGCCTCGGCAAGAAACTCTTTGCTAGAACGTCCTCGGACACAATCCTATACTCGTCACGCTCTAAGAAGGTTTGAACAGACCTAATATCGTCGGTGTACTCATACAGAACACGGATTGCGTATGCAGTAGATACATACCGAAGGTACTGGTCCCTTACCCAGTTAGACAGCTTCAAGTAAGGGCGCTCTTTAGTTGAGAAGGCGTAGCCTTCCCACCTAGACTGGACAGTCCAGCCCTCTGCATAGACATTCTTGGCAGTAAGCTTAGTGCCCTTGGCAACAATAACTGCTCCGTACTCCCCAGCTTCCGCTGTATCCTGCACTTCAACATCCATATAATACAGCCCACTAGCGGCATCTTGGGCCATAGCGTCGTACTTCTGCCCGTGGAATATTATGAAGCAGCCCTCTTTAGCGTGCTTAGGCACCCCCGCACTTTGGCCGCCTTCTAATCCCCAACCGTAAGTACCGTCTAGACTGGGCGGCGATGTATGAGCCGGCGATCCAGTATAGTCGGAGAAAGGATCTACTTCGTCCGGCATAGCTCGCATTACTATTTCAGTATCTCCTCCAGAGAACGCTACTGAAGTAATAAGACGAGGGGGCTTATTGCGGTCAAAGCTGACCCACATACCTGCCTTTACGAAGTCGGTGTAGTCAGCGCTAACGCCAGAACCATTCTTCAAGATAATCTTAAACTTATTAGACGTGTCCTGAGACCCGCTCCACTTAAAAGTCTGATAGTCGGCACTGCTGTACTTTACGGGACTAGGAATAAAAGTGCGCGAGCCTACGGCAAATCGAGTGATAGGAAGGTTACCCAGGTGTGACGCCGCATCTGTTCTGGGAGCAACTGCAAGAAGTGACGGAGTTATGTGGCCAGTTGCGGCCCTTGCGGCGTTTGCCCAATCAACCGTGTATTCTGCGTCGTCGTCTGTGCTATCTATGTGATCGCCCGGCTGCTGACCCAAAGTAGTAGCTAAGGCAGACACGGGGTCCGCGAAGTATACCCGTACTGTACCCATCGCCCTCGGGGAGTCGAAACCGCCGCTAGATTCCGCAACAGCCGTGAGGTCAGTCAGGGCTTCTGCGTACAGTACATCGGCCCTCGGGAAATTCTGTCCGGTAACGACCTCCAATGAAGTGGGGTCGAGGCGATCTATTTGACTAGCCCTAAACAGAGGTAGGTATACGTTACCTCCTACTGAAACATTATCATCTTTCTCTATGTAACTACCGTCTCGCGCTACATCGTCCGGATCGAGCGGGTTTCTGGTGGTATAGGTCGCAGCCGAGTTAGAGACATCACCAGGTACTGGGTATACAGGATTACCATCGGCATTAGTTACTACTGCTCCGGTAGAATCGACGGCAACCATGTCATATAAAGGGACGTAAATAAAGTTCCTTAGCGATTCAGCAGTCGCATCATACTGAACAATCTCATAGGTTACGTCAGTTAGTCCTGTAGGTATCCCACTACCGGCCAACGTAAGGGCGCTAGCGGCTACTCCCGAGATCTGTCTTTGGGTAATTACCAAAGCACCAGAAGAATCTACTTCGGGGCCCAACTTAAGCCAGTCACCGATCTTCACTCCTTGGAGAATAAAGTTTCCGTGCCCGTCCTTAAATGTGTTCGTAGCATCGCCCGAGTCTGAAGTAAATCCTGTAGTACCAAACATCACTCGGCGACCTACATCAGTGATGTTTGTTATGTTTAGGCTAGTCGGAACCTTACTGGCCTGCTCAATATAAACATCGGTTTTACCGCCGATATGAACAGAGTTGGCGCTCGTACTTATGGGGGCAGTGTCAAAACCTCCAGGTACTCCAGAAATGTCGGAAATGCCGGTAGCGACATCTCGAATCATCTCGGCGTCTCCGAACCCTATGACCTGGAGGTCTGAGAGAGTAGGGAAGTTATCTAAAACTACGGTGCTAACCCCTCTCGTAGTGGAGAGGGTACGCGTAGTAATAGACGCCTTTGCGCGGGCAACTGCCTCTTCCATGGTCTCGTCTGCTGTACCTGCAGATATAGCGGTGGTATTCGTCAACCTCACTACGCCATCAACGCCCGTAACTTTGGTTATCGAGCCAGCAGCTACGTTGTACTCAGTACCGGTAGCCGCAGCTGTAACATCTACGTCCATGTAAAACAGAGTACCTTCTTGGTTAAAGGACATCTGACCTGACGTAAGGGCCGTTACAGAGGACGGGTGGAAAACCAGCCCACCCTTAGTAGAGAACTCGGTAAGCGACGTTACGACTACCGCCTGCGGAGTACTGAAGTACATGCGGACAGTACCGGTCGCTAAGGAGCCGTCTTTTATACTTAAGAAGTAGTTACCCATAAGAGCATTAAGCTCTGCTCGAGTCATTAAGGAGTGGTTGTTAAAGCTCTGGGAGTTCTTTACCGCCGTTATTTCTCTACTGATAGGCGCCAACATTGTAGCCATAGGCCGAATGACCAAATCTCTGATACCAGAATATTGAGTAACGTCTAGATCCGGATGCTCCTCTTTTAGGCGATCAACTAGGAAGGTCTCCAGATCTCCATCTAAGGGGCTATCGCCAATCCTCTTTAGGAAGGGATCAATAACAGTAGTCCTAAAAGTAGAGCCAGACGTAGTTGATATCGTAGAATCATACGTCTCCATCAGTTCTTGCAAGTAGGCCAGTAGTGTAGCGTCTGCCATGTCTACCTCAGAGGGTTACTGGAAGATCAAACTCCTGCCCTGCGTAAGTAACTAGCAAGACAGAGGCAGTGACCTCTCCAGAGGTTCTATTAAAGGATAGTCCGTTGAGGGTCAACGACATCAACTTCTCGTCTAAGAGAAGCGTAGAATCCCCTGCCTGAGAATCAACTATCTGATCTTGTACGGTCTGTATGCACTGAGCCAGCGCGGTCGAAATAGCAGACGACGACGCCTCGCTAAGATTTAGTGACAGCTTCTGAACAAGCCCAGCGCCCTCTTCTGGAGAGAACCGATTTGTTCCTGGCGCAGTTAAAAGATTCTTAACTACCTTCTGAATCACTTTTTGTATACCGGAAACGCCAGTGATCGTAGTGGTCGGGCCAAACAGTAGGGTAGCCGGCTTGTTTACTCCAGAGTGCCTACTCGACGCTATCTGAACAGACATCTCGGACACCGAAACCTCGCCCAAAACTTCGGGAGGGTAGACGTGCAAAGTTTTGTTAGAGACTACTAAGAATGAGTCTACGCCTAGCCCATTTATGATTACTCTAGACGTATGCTGAAGTCCGTCAGGTCCTTGTATCTTTAGCGTTCTAGGAGAAGCCCCGACTATCTCCGACAGCCCAGTTACTTCTATGGCATCTACTAAAGATATTACTTGAATGTCAGTAGACACCGTATCCTCCTACGTATCGTCTGAGGATGCAACTAGGCCTACAGACGTAAGCTCCGTATCGTCAAACTTATCTTCATTTTCCAGTATGAAGTCTATGCTATCTAACAAGGCTTGGGCAATCAAAAACGTATCGTGAGACTTCCCTCCATAGGAGTCAACCGAGCCCTCTTCGGCCTCAGCATTAGCAGGCTTGACCCAAGGCAACGTGTCGTCATTGTCATAAGATACCTGACTTACGGTCTCCCCAGTTAGCTCAAATACAGCACGGTTTCTCAGCTCCTCCATAGAAATAGATGCGGAGGACTTCCTTTTAGCATCACCACGAAGCTCAGATATTCCGTCATATAGGGCTAAAAATACGTCGTCCCTATCGTCAACCGTAACCCCAGACTCAGACGTAGGCGGTACGTCACCTACCGCTACTGGAGCATCTCCCTGTACGCCGTCTGCCATCAGCTATCATCACTCTGAATAAGAGTTTTCCCAGTAGACTGAATAGCCGCCTTAGCCGCCCCTGCGTAACTAGCGTCTTGATAGGTGAGATCAAAGAAGTTCTCTATTTCCCCATCAATAAGTAAATCCCTGGCCCGATCCATTCCCTTTTCCTCTAGTAGCTTAAGTACAGAGTCTACTACAGGACTGGAATCTACCGTATAGTTCTTAACTAGGCTTCGTAAATCTAGTATCTGCTGCTTGAGGCTCATGGCCTCATTGATGGCATAAGAGATACTGCTTCTATGGATGGCCCAATCCACCAAAAGCGCCCTATAGTCCCCATCATCTGCAGGCGCTTCTCGATTAGTAGTATTGAATAGCTTAGTTACGGGCAGTTTGGGGCTTACGGTAAGATCTAGGATGTGCCCTTTTGCGGGAGTCCGGGCGGGCCGTACTTCCGTAACAAAAGACCTGTGGAACTTGGTACTTGTTACTACAGTGCCGCCGGTCTTAGTCTCGTACTGAACCTTTATGGTTAGTTGGTCGCCTACAGCCACCTCTTGTAAGTCGTCTTTTTTCGTCCCGCTCTCGTCGTAGATAGATGTGTTTTCTGCGTTGCCTTCGCCCAAGTAGAAGTGGCCACTAACGTCACTATCCAAGTCTTCAGGAACTATGTCGTTATAATCATGCGAGGTCGGGTCATCGTCGGGACCAACATATATGTCGTGGTCTTCCCCGCTATGAGAGTTCTTTAGGACAAGTGCCCTATCGGCGCCTTTCTTATGAATAACCTCCGCTACGCGAAGCTTAAGAGACTCTATGTTGGCATCTAGAGTCAGCTTATTATTAAAGTAGTTTAGTAGTAGGTACCTGCCGTAATCCTTAGATCCTTCCGTATCTGTTACTGCGTAGGCCAAGCCCTCCTGGTCCGACTCTACAGCAGGATAAAACTCCACTTTATTACTCGTCTCGTCTACGGACGATACAGAGAGAACGTCGGGATTTGTCCAGATGGTTAATCGAGGCTTTAATGAGTCCGTTATTGCGGCAGTAGTGGCAGTAAACTCGGAAGTATCCGGTGCGTCGAGAGACACGTCTAGTGTTCTACTGCGCCCCAAATCTTCCGTAACAATGCGGTAAGGCGACTTCTCTCCCCGCACAGGGTAGCGAGTGGACAGCTCAATTCTATTAGGGCTGATCACGGACTTAACTGTAGCAAAGATGGGGGGCTTCCCATATATCTCGATGGCTTTGCCTTCTAAGCCCTTCTTATCACCAGCAATAGTCGTAAACGTAGTAGATGCTCCAAGATGATCCTTGGGATCATCATCCTCGAAAAAAGTAGTGAATGGATCTACGCCAGGGTGGACAATAAAGAAGTTATTGTCTTGGCCCATGTTCATAGGCAGCGTGGGGTAGACTTCCAACACAGTGGCGTAAGAGGGCGTCGTATAGTCGCCTGCGTTGCTGAGCCTCTTGACGTCCGAAATAGTGTAGCGGCCTTCGGAAACGATGATTTCGTTACCTGGCCACGGGTAGTCCTTTGGTAAAGTAGCCCAAGTTAAGCCGGATCGATCAGCCTCTACTGTAGTAGCCGACTCCCAAAAACTGTGGCTATACCCGGTATCTCCCGCCTTACGTATCTCTTTAATAGACGCCCGTTCTTCTGTATCAGTACCGGGGCCTAGTACAAGAAGATCTCCAGGAGAGCCCATGTAAGTTAGCGTATCCTCAGTCCTATCCGAAGCGTACACTGCTCGAGTACGCTCCCCCGCGTAAATACTCCAATCTTCGTTAGAGGCCCTGACAGGGACCTTTTCTGTGATCGTTAAATACGACGTCTTGCTATAGAATCCACCAGCATCTCCAAGGTGGGCTACCTTAAGGTCTTTAATTGTCCCGACTGACCCACTCGCAGTCTTTACGAAGGTTGGCTTATCCTCAGATTCTATGGACGTATCAGGCTCGTCAGACCAATCATACGTAGGGGATATGTCGGTAACTGACCCTACTGACAGCCCGTCTATAGACTCGAGATCGATGCCATCACCCTGATGGAATATATTAGTGATTACATTACCGTCGGTATCAGTCTCTCCCGACTCAATGCGCCAACCGAGCCCTCCCTCGTAGAGTGAAGTGTATCCAGAGCCGTATATCTCTTCGTACTCTGCGTCAGTACTAGCATCCACAAATCTAAGATCGTACCAAGTACCCGTAATTGGGTTGCCAGAGGCATCTACTGGCGCATCAAGAGCGGGGCTTACCGTAACGTAATGCGTATCAGTTATTGCGGTAATCGAAAATACCGCCTCCTTCCCGGCCCCAGACGTACTCTTTAGTATGAGCTTATCTCCTACTACAACGCCGCGTGCCTCTAAGTAAGAGTTAGGGAGATGGACCTTATTAGAGGGCAAAAGTATCCTAAAAAACTTTGTGCTCGCCCGAAATAATGTCGTAGAGTCGTCTACCCACCCACTCGACCCCCCGAACGCAGATAGGGTTTCTTCTCCACTGCCCGATATCTGATCCCTCATGTGGGATGAAGTCGTGTACTCTTCGTCCTCCAACAAGCCTCGAGTCGAGGCCCCAGTAAACTCCTGAGTCATCTTCAGCATAGACCCACTACGAACTTCGTCTACGGTCATAGTGAAGTTTGGGGAAGTTATATCTTCGTGGCCACCAGGTTCCGATGCGTGAATGTTGTAAAAGTGGACTACGTCACCCTCAACCACGCCCCCAAGAGTAAAATCTACGTCCGAACCATTCTGGTCTGTGTAGTCATTTCGGTCACTGTCTGTAGGCCAATCATATGCCGGGTTACGGACCTCCATCAACTTCTGGTAGTTTAAGTCGTATACAAGAAATGTAGCGGAACGCACTTGGGGGATTATAGATCTACGCCTGTACTCCCATTTTCTTGTACTAGCTGTAGCGCTTTCGCTATAGGCAGGCCTAACTATGCGCGACTCTGCACCGGCCCAATCGTTACCGAAAGTACCTGAAGTAGCTGTTCCAGCAGATAGGCCAAGCTGGTGCAAATCTTCCGTACCTAACTTAATCCTTCTACCCTGACTGTCTTTTACGTATAGGACAGTGTCCGACTCTACGTGGACAATTTCCCACGCACTTCCCGAGTAAAAATCGTACTCATCCTGAGCAACTAAGATGTAATCTCCTGGCACTACGCCGGACGACATAAACCCCAATTGTTCTACGTCTCTGGGCTCGAACTCTGCGTCCTGAACCCTCTGTGGCCATATGTTTTGGCCATCGCAATAGGCGGACAACTCAAACCTCTGAAGATCGTCCGCTTCTGCCTCTGCGCCAGAGCTGTCGGTATAAGATACCTTATTATTAAAAGAAAGTATGCCGTACTCTAAGGTGAAACTATTACCGGAAACGAGCTCTACCCTTCTGCTGTAAGTAAGGTGCGCATTGCCGTGCCTAAAATCACCCCACGGAATGTCAGGAGTGTATGCCCCGTTTCCGGTACTATCAAAAAGATCGGTAACGCCAGTAGTCTTTAAGTCTAACTCTGTCTCACTAACTACCTCAACGATCTCCCAAGCCCCTACTTTTATTGCGTAGGGACAGGCCTCCCACCCATACTGCGCTGAGTTATAATCCTTAATTAAATCAATGTACCCACGGGGCGCAGAGGACGCCCAGCTCAAGTCAGAGAGCTTATACATACCGGTCCAGCCGAACCTATCATTCGACCTAGTCCAAGCAATTAGCGTGTCTCCAGGCTGGACTCCTCGAGTGATAAACGCACCGTATGGGTCGTAGAAGTTGGAATTAACTATTCTATACTTCCACTGAGTAGAGCTGTTTTGGCCGCCGCCGAGGAAATCGTTCCAACTTACCCCTCCTATCGTACCATCTATTCCTGTTCGTCGGCCCTCTCGCCGCCTATCTGGGTCGGCTGCAAGTAAGTCAACATAGTTAGCTCCAAGCGCTCCAATTCTCCACGTACGATTTCCTTTCATCGCTATCGTGCCGGCAGATGTATTTAAATCAATCGACACACTAGGCATATTCTGCGAAAATCCGCCCGAGTAGTTTTCGAATATATCAATATAGTCGCCTACCTTTACCCCAAAGGTAGATAGCTTTATATCAACGCCCGATGCATCCTTCGTGGTTACTCGCATCTTAGAAGCACCGGCAGTCGCGACGGAGAGCGTGCAGATACCCCAACAGTAAGGGAGCGAACCGCCACCGCTGGTACCGCTGGGAGAGTCTTCGCCGTCATAGTAATCCACGGTCAGTCCCGGTATATCGTCGAACCACTTACCCATATATGGGAGCGTCGTGCTAACGTACCCACACGGGGGGTACAGCCAGCCGGTAGTGCTGCTGAAACTACCGTCACTCTCTGAGTGTGAGCTGAGGTCTTGCCTTCTTCTATGGCTTCCTATTTGATAGCTAGGGATAGTCAGAAACTTATTTGAAATGGTGGGGTTTTTGTACCCGCCGGGTACAAGCCCGTTTCTATTACCAGACGACATCTGAGTGCCTACGGTGCCCATTTTCTTCGGGGCTACCGTGGCAGCTCCATGACACTTTACGTTGCTCCAACCCTTACCCGTCGTGGTGTTGTCTACCTTTATTATGGGTACAAACTTACCCTGAGTACCGGTACCGCTAAAGGTAGAGCCTCTTGTCGCAGAAAACTCCATTGGGTCGGCCAGCTTATAGGGCCGAGTATCTACGGTTTTGCCAGACGGAGGCCATTTGAAGAAGTCTGGGACTGCCTCACTACCGCCAGCTGCGGTAGGGAACCGGTGCATTACTTCGCCCTTGTTCCAAAACAAGGTGCCGAACTTGTTTCCAGTAATGATCCATCTCTCAGAAGATAGGCCGGGCTCGACTCTCGGAGATAGCGTTACGTTAGGAGATCCCGGAGTATGGTCGGTTATTCTATGAGACGACCCTGTCTTGAGCAGCAGTAGGTACTGATCTTTAACGCTAGTGGCTGGGGAGTACCCCAGATCGAAGCTACTCGTACCTGTAATAGCCCTGTTTATAGGTAGATCTGCGATCCCGAAAAGAGCGAGCAGAGGCTCATTATCGCAGGACAGTATCTCGATAGAGTTAGATTTAGGGAAGTCTCCAGTACTTCCAGAGTCCCCCCACTTGGCGTCCGCCGTACTCTTGAGCGCCAACTCCCCACTAGAGTTTACTATAAGCTCAGCGCCCGACGTCTCTACAGCATCTGAGACTGCGACCTCCCCCGTAGCTTCAAGAGTGGTACCAGATTTTGAGGCTCCGCCGATTCCAGCAACGTCTACAGAGACGTAGCAAAGCTCCTCTCCCTGTCTGTCATAACCGTTAATCCGTAGGTATATCTTTACGGTAGTGCCGGTAATAGCGGAGAAGTCGTAAACTCCCGTACCGCCAGAGCTAGACACAAACGTTATCTCTGCCTTCGGCTGGTCCGCTGTTGCGCTGGACGATCCCGTTGCGTCAGCAAAACTATAGTCTACATAGGGGCTACCGAAAGACCCCTTTAGAATGTACTGAGTAGGTACTGTATGGCCCTCTCCGATAGCCTCTAGGTACGTGGGATTAATCTTACCTAGCTCACTAATCCCCATAAGTTGGGTGCCTGATGCAACGGGCGCGTCGCCTATAATCTTGAGGGCTGCGTATCCCGCCGACAGCTCAAGCATGATCGACTCTGCTAACTGCGCTTGCTGAGTGCTATTGGCAGAGGACAGCTGGTCCTGTATCTCTGAGACCTTTCTTTCTATCGCAACGATAGTTTTAAGGGCCGCGAGAGCTTTAAGGTCTACTGACTGAAACTCAGTCAGTACCTTAAATACCTGCGCCCTCTTTGACGTTATCGTACTCCATGCGTCATCTAGAGCAGCCATAGACGCCCTAAGATCCTTGACGATAGCGGGGGTATTTCGCCCAGCAAGATTGTCCTTAAGCTCGGTGTCTAGGAAGCTAGTTATCGATGTCTTGAAGTCCGCAAAATGCTGGGTACCAAAGTCGTCGCCGCCAGTAATTCTGCCGCTTAGGTTAAGTAGGTCTACTCGTGCCTTATCGAGCAGGGATAGGTCTGTGACCGCCTCCGCAGACTTAGGAGACACCCCCCTCAGCTGGCTATCTCCGACTAACTTGTCTATTAGAGTCTCGGCAGCTTTAAGCTCTTTATCGAGCCGCCCTATAGAGAGCGCAATTAGGTAGTAGACGGTCTGCTTATCAGTAACGAACGAAGTAGAGATGACCTGCAAGATCCTCTCGAATACCTCTGCTTCGTTTACCTCTCCCGTCTTACTGTCAACTACTGTATTGATCGTATCTGGGAGGTAGTTGGCCAGCGCCGCTTTAATTTGCGCTTTGGTGATCGCCATCTATCTCTCCGCTACGTCACTGTTACAACTGCTGCATCTGGCTTGGTTATCGTAGGCTCACTAACACGAGCTATCAGGTCACCATCAGGTTCTAAGCTAATAGATAGGCTATCAGTATCAACTGAACTTACCGTTATATCAGCGGTACCTGCGGAAACTGCCGTAATAGTAACACCTGAGACGGTGGCAACGGAAGTGTCTGAGGATGCCAAGGTAGTGTAGGACGTTACGTCTAGCGTCTCTCCGTCAGATAGCGTGGCAGTAATAGTAAAGTCTTTACTATTACCGGAAGCCAAGGAGACCGTCTCGTCGTCTGAGTCGTAAGCTACAGAGGCTACGTACGGGAACACAATATCAACCAACTCTGCGCTGGCTGCGTCGGGAATGTTCACCTCTCTGATCATATCTAGCGTACGCCCAGGCAGTTCTATCTTTACCTTAGATTTTTTGTACGCGTCGAACACTACCTTCCCAGTTGAATCGGAGCGAACTGCCTGGTATTCACCTAGGATAATCGTGCTCGATGACGAAGTAATTGGGCTGTGTATGTGTCGTACAGTAATTGTACGGCCCTTAAGAGATCCGCCGTGAATACTTCTTAGGTACCCAGTAACTCTACATAAGGCGGTATCCGATGCAGATGCAGGGGTTATCGCTGTGCCAGAAATAGTAGTAGAGTTAGCCATTACTTACCCCTAGCCCGTCTGTTAATCATGCGTTGGTAGTAAGAACCAAGTCCTCCTGGGGCCTTTTGTATTTGCTCCCAATTACGGGGGTTCCCATAAAAATCCTTAACTACAGCGCCTTCTATAGTAGTCGCAGGGCTAGGGTACGACCTCTTTCTGCCAGCAGCGTCCATATAGCTGGACGACTTCCAGCCTCCCCAAGGAGATTCGGCCCTGGTCCTCTTTACCTTCTCTACTAAGTTCGTAATTCCCTGCATCCGCTCGTTATGTATGGCAGTAGCAGCCCGTAACTTCTTCATTGCAGCGGAGTTTTGGTTAGACATCTGGTCCATAGCAAGAGGGAGCTGTGACCCTCTCTGACCTGTCTTACGCTCTAAGTTTAGTATGTGCTTCTCTAGAGGTCCTACATGCTTCTTTATTAGCTTAGACAGCCCTGCCCTATCAGCCCTACTTGCTCTACCTCTGAGAAGTCCAGACAGCGCAAGCGATCCGGCTATACCAGTACCGAGACCGCCAGCACTAAACTTACTAGATCTTGAACTACGGTCTTTACGCTCCGCAGGATTCAGTTTCCGAGACATAATCTCGTTAGAGTAGTCGTCAGTCCACTCAACTGGCGTCGCGGGGGAGTAACTAGCCCTACCGATCGCAGCGCCTGCTCCCGCACCAAGAACGGCACCAACGAGTGCCTCAATAGATCTGGCCCTGCCTACAGACGCTACTTTGCTCATTCCGACCTCGTTAAAGTAAGTGAGCCAGAAGTAAGGTACGAGGACGAGTCGTCTGGATCCGGTTTTCTAACTTTTATAGTAACTGCTGTATCACTACCGGAAGGGACAGTGACGGTAAGTACGTCTCCTGAATCGGATACTGACGTAGCAGATACCGCAGTACTTCCAAACATTACCTCGCTACTGCTTGCATGAAAGTACGTCCCCTTGATTACGAGAACAGCACCGGCAGCGATAGATGAAGGCACCAGCTCCGTAATTACAGGGCTATTTTTACTATTGGCAGTAACCGTAATCTCAGTGGGATTGGCACTAGTGAAGTCATACCCAGTCTTGAACGTACGCACATTGTATGTACCTACGGGGAGAGCAAACGTACACTTACCGCTAGAGTTAGTAATGGCTCGAGTAACTAAAGAAGTGCCTGCACTGTCGTAGACACGTACAGAAGCGCCTTCAATCGCGTTGTCTGAGCCGTCCTTAGCGGTAAATATATAGTCGCCCTCATACCCAGCCTGCTTACTGCCCAGCAGATCTAAGTCTTGGTGAGACACTTGAATGATAAAAGACTCAGAGTAGGTGCCTGCAGAAGCCGTCAAGTAGATCAGCCCAGGTGCATTAGGGATAACCCTAAGCTCATACCAACCAGGTAGGTTAGTAGAGTCAACCTCACTAAGAGCAAGCTGGAGCGTTGTTCCAGGATCAGCTAGTCGAGAAGATCCGCTCGTAGCGGCTACAGTAAGTCCTGATAACGTAAGGCCCGTCCCTGCTCCCGATAGAGTAGCTCCAGAGGCTACTACATTAGCGTCACCACTAGTGATAGTGATGTCATTGCCCGCTGCTCCAGCCGTAGCAGCAGTTACCGTAACTACGCTAGCACCATCATCTGACACAGTGATAGAGGCTATTCCTGCGCCTGAGATGGCTGCAGTAATCGCAGCCGTAGTAGCAGCCGTAGTTGCTCCTGTAGTTACGCTAACCGCAGTACCGGCAACAGTTACGGTAAACGCTACTCCGACCCCAGCAGCTGCGTTTGAAGCGTCTACCGTATAGGTTCCTTTAGCTGATGTAAGTGTTTTTCCTACGACAGGGAGTAGTACTTGCCTCCCCTTGACTGCTCTAAATATATTCATCCTACACTCACAACGACGAAGGGATTGGTAGTATCTTCTACCACTTTAAACGGATCGCTAGCGTCGCCCAGCAAGGTAAGTATATTGCCTGTAGCTTGGTTAGGCACTGTAATCTCTCGAGTCAGGCCGGTACCTACCAGAGAAATTTGGATCTTAGCCCCGATGACAATATCAAACTCTACGTGACCCAGAGAGTTAGTCTCGTACGTCACGGAGTTTCCGACAATGCTGAGACCTGAGCTCGAGTCAGATTGGTCGCTAAACAGATTAGTAACAGTGACCTTAAAGCCTGCTACTGCGCTACCGGCCTGGTCGATAAAGTCTGCGTACAGCCGGCATAGATCTGGTGCCGAGGGTGCTGAGACCGCCACTGTCTCTGCTTCAATAGTAAAGCTCTGAGTAGGCGAGGAGGACGAAATAACTGTAAACGCTTGATCAGAAACAGATACCCCCGCCTTAAAGCACTTAGCTATGTAGCTTCCTGGGTCGATACTAAACGACATCTGGCCCAGCGAATCTGTAGTAGCGTAAGTAAGGAGACTAGTAGACTCGCTGTTCCAAATATTGATGAGCATACCAGGGATAGGGGTATCGCTGTTAGCGGTGTCTACTGCAGTAAGGACTACCGACTCTAAGCCAGTGACCGCCGAAGGATCAATCGTACCAACAAGAGCATATACCGTATCAATATCCTGGCTACGGACCTCAACATCGGTACGAAAAACAGCGTCAGCTTCGTCACAAACTAAGCTAATCATCCAGAATCCCGTAGACGGAAATCCTCCTGCTATAGCTAAAGTGTACTCTCCAGTAGATCCTACTTCCTCTAATGTGTATGACGGAGCCGATTGAACAGCTCCGTCTTTGTAAAACGCCGCAGTAAAGTCAGAGCTGGACAGGCCCGTAAGCTTAGACCCGTCTAGGTCGTAAACAGACAGAATGTCGTAGAAAGCGGTACTGACTTTTGTTGTGCGTGTGCTCATTCAGCAATTATCCGTGGTGGAGGTGTCTTTCGAACACCTATCTTGCCTTTGGGAGTAACGTGTAGATACACCTTTTCGCCCCCAGAATACATAGTAATGTACGATAAATCTGGTCCGCCCACCTCAATCTCTGAAACTCTAACTGCCCTCTTAGTGGCCCGCAGCACAGGGATACCTGCAACTTCAAGGACAAACTCCTGCCCTTCCTGACCTATTGTACTACTCGACGAGTTGTCTTTGCTAAATAGTCTTAATTTTCCGCCCATTCTAGATACGAATCCATCTACGAAAGACAGAAAGTATCGAGACATAACCCCACGAGTACGGGGATCTACCTTCTTAGGTACAGGGCCAAGTCTGCCTATCTCTACATACTCAAACAAATCTGCTGGCGGCGCTAACTTCTCTTGCTGCACAAGTACCTCCTTTTGTACTCTACACGTCTACTTAACAAAGAAAAAGGCCCCCTTGCCACAAGGCAAGGGGGCCTCTCTTAATGTGCGGACCCCGCGTCTACTAGTTGACGTAGAGGAACTGAGGACACCACATGTACTTACCAGTACCGATGCCACCCGCAACTACGCAAACACCGAGCTTAATGACTGCGTGGTTAGTAGTGGTTGGCAGAGTCTTAGTGATGTTACCTCCGGTTGAGAGGTAAACTGCGTCGCCCTCATCTAAGTCAAGGCCGTCTGTGCCGTTTATCACAATAGCGCCGTAGGCACTGATTACCTCATTACCGGTCTGATCTGGCGTAGACTCAGAAGCAACAGCTACGCCAACTAGGGAGTCGTACTCAGCTTCGACAGAGCAGTCAGCCTTAACTAGCTTTCCGTCAGTGTCGATAGCAAGAATATAGTCTGCGGTAATTGCTTCTGCGTTAGTGTAGGTCTTCGCACCGGCCCAGTTCTTTATAAAGGCACTGTACGAGAATCTATTAGTCCCGTCGTAGAAGCCTCTATCCGTACTGTCAGCAGCCATCTGCACATCGATAGCATCGACATTACAGACATTGCTTGCGCTAGCAGTAAGAGCCTTACTGGCCTCAGCTGTACCCAGCCCCGTAGTGAGGTCAAGAGCCCCGACCTCTCCCGATGTCAGGGCGGCAAAAGCAGCCGATGCACCGGCCTGACAACCTGCAAGGTTGGTCAAGTCCGCGTCGAATGCCTGAACGTCCGAACCGATGGCTAGGCCAAGAGCCGTACGAGCACCCGACGCACTAGTTGAGCCAGTTCCACCTGCAGAGATGGGCGTAGTACCTAGAGTGATGTTCTCAGTACCGTCGAAGCTGACTCCGTTAATTGTACGAGCAGTTGCAAGAGCAGTTGCCGTAGCAGCGTTACCAGTAGTATCTTGGTTACCTGTTGCATTTACACCAGGCAGACTGATGTTCTCAGAACCATCGAAGGAGACGCCGCCAATTGTACGCGCACTTGCGAGGGCAGTCGCTGTCGCCGCGTTACCAGTACAAGAACCCGACGACCCGCTTACGTTACCAGTAACGTTACCAGTAACGTTACCACTGAGCGTAGCAGTAACCGTGTTTGCAACGATATTTCCTAGGGCGTAGCTTGAATGGCCAGTGTTTACCGTCGTAGTAGGCTCTACTTCGAGGTCCTTGAATACAGTTAGAGCACCGCCGGCACTCAGGTCCAAGAACATACCGCGATACTTCTGGGTATCACCTACGTCGTAGGTACCGTAGAGGCCGATATCTACCGCATCGGTGTCCGTATCGGTCTGCCCGATAGCCAGGGAGATCATGGCATCGCCGGTAGCCAGCGTAGTAGAGGTAAGCGTTGTAGTCGTACCACTAACAGTAAGGTTGGGAGTGACTAGCGTTCCAGTATTCGGGTTGTAGGTGAACGCTCCCGTATCATCCAACAGAGCGTTGGACTCATCGTTGAATACAACAGGGAATGCCGTATCGGTATCGCTATCACTAACGGTGACCGTGCTTGCCAGAGTGGCGGCTCCGATAGTGTCTCCGCTGTAGATTGGAGTACCGTCACTTACGGCAGCGCTTAACTGCGCCTTAGTGAAAGAGCCCAGGCTTGCTGCGTTTCCGACGGAAGTAATGTGACCGGTCAGGTTTGCGTTCGTTGTGACCGTAGCCGCATTACCAGTAGTATTTTGGTTACCAGTTGTGTTTACGCCCGGCAGGTCGATGTTCTCAGTACCATCAAAAGATACCCCACCAATATTACGAGCAGTTGCAAGAGCAGTCGCTGTAGCAGCATTACCAGTGGTGTCTGCTGCATTATTAGGGATAGAGGCGCTAATTAAAGAGATGTTCTCAGTACCGTCGAAAGATACCCCTCCGATGGTGCGAGCAGTTGCAAGAGCAGTCGCTGTCGCCGCGTTACCGGTGGTGTCTTGGTTACCTGCTGCATTTACGCCCGGTAGCGTGATGTTACCGGTACCGTCGAAAGAAACACCACCAATTGTACGAGCACTTTCGAGGGCGGTAGCAGTAGCGGCATTACCTGTACAGGAACCTGAAGAACCAGAGGCGTTACCAGTAACATTACCGGTAAGCGGTCCAGCAAATCCAGTGGCCGTAAGTACCCCAGTACTGGCATTGTACGTAAGCTCTTCATCTGTTTTAGGCGCCTGGCTTCCGGTAGCTCCCTCAAACAGCGCAACGAAGGTCGATGTGTTTTCAGTGTCTGCAGCAGTAACTGCCGTCGGGGCAGCCACTACAGAGTCAACGTACGCCTTAATGGCTTTTGCAGAAGCGAGGCTGTCATCGTTGTCGCTAACCGAGGCTAAGTCAGTGTCGACTGTAGTAAGTGCGGTACCGCCGCCAATGGCCAGCGTACCAACGCCTACGGCGCCTGTAGTAGAGAAATCATCATCACCGGCAAGCTTTTGAGGACGGCCGCTGACTAGTTTAAGAAGAGTTGCCATTTAGGGACTCCAAAGTGTAGGGGAAGTAGGATTAAAGTTGGTTTTTTAGATACTTTACAGCTCCGAAGAGCTCCAGGATCTCGATGTTTAGGGACCCTCTTTCTTCTTCTACTTCTTTCTCTCTGGCTTCTACTTGCTTTTGTAAGCCTGCGATAAACCCTTGCAAGCCTGCACTCAGGTTATTTGATTTATCCTGTAATGCTGCAATTCTACTCTCTAATCTACTTACCTCAGCGAGAGTCTCCTCACTAAGTTCTGGCTCTACCTCTACTATAGCAGCAGAGGCTCCGTTGGTGGGGACTACATCTTCTTCGCTTACGTGTAAATCTTGGCTCACGATATCTCTCTCAATTTCGGCAATTCTGCTGGCTGTGTCTTTCTCTCTACGGGGCATCTCATCTCCTAGGAAATTCTCTCATAACAAGGCTGTCCATTTCTACTGGTAGCAGCTAAGGACGCAATAGCTGAGTCCCAATCATCGGGTATGCTAAATACCTCATCAGGTAGGACTTCCATCTCGTAATTCTCGGTACCAAACATCTTGCATCTACCGCGTATAGCAACGGTCTGATCAGCCGGCTGACTTGGTGCCGCACCATTCGAATGTCCGATAAACTTAAACTGGGCCATTATTTCTCCTGTGGATCATAGAAGGGTTCCTACCGGATCCGGTAATACAAGTATCTTACGCGGACTTTGCTTACCAACACCAAATAGCTGTAGCATGCCACTAGATATTGTAGACGAGTCGTTGGTTAGCTGACCAATGGTATCACTTACCCAGTAATCTTGTCCCGTAGTGATTGAGACTGAAGATGTATCAGGCCAAGAGTATACGCTGTCTATCTGAACAATAACCCTAGAAGAGTTTACTTTACGCACGATTCCTATGGCGGGCATGCGATCTAAATCAGACGCCTGTGCTCGAACCACCGCATTGTCCGTAGATTTAGACAGAGCCACAGCATCCCCTACTGAAATACCGGACTCTCCATTATCAAACTTTAGGAACGTGCCTGAACCCCTTGAAGTACCGCTAGCCATTATTCTGTTACGTCTCCTATATCGGATTCTTCTGTAGTAGATCCTATCAGTTCTTCGATAAGACTGACAGCCTCAGCGGTAGCCGCTTCTGTGCCCGTTTCTGCTAACGCACTTAGGCTCATATCTAAGCCCTTTAAGAACTCCGCTTCGTCGCTGAGTTCGGCTATCTTGGCGTCCCTCCAGTCAGAGATCTTTTCTTTAAGGCTATTAAGCGCCGTTTTAGTGGTCTCACTTATAGGCACTACTCTCTCCGTTGGCGTAGCCGCTCGTTGATCTTATTATCAATCTTCTTACGAAGCCTACTTACCTTCGGCTGAGAGATACCCATCTTTTTAGCTATCTGACCCGCAGATAACTTCGGCTTTCCGTTCATACCGAGAGAGTACTCAAACACAGCCCGCTCATCTTTATCGAGATCGTAGTAGATATACCTAAGTACCTCCCGCTCCCTCCCTGACTCTGCTTCAAGGTCAGACAGCTTGTCCGCCTCTAAGTTGCGAGAGGCGATTAAGTCCTTCCTTAGCTCGTTCTCCATCCGGCCGACTTCCGCCATAGACCACCCAAGGTGCTCAGATAACGTGAGAGCATCTGGAGGCATGTCGTGTTTTTCTGTAAGAGCAGCCTTGGCGTTCTTGTACTCAGTGATTCGGTACGCCCGGTGCTCAGGGATACGCCCAATGTTTTGGTACTTAACTACAAAACTTCGAACCTTCTTTAAGTGCCAAGACACGTAGGTATGGAGAGCTGCGCCTTTATTTGGGTTGTAAGTGTTTAGCGCCTTCATCACAGCTACATTTGCAGCCCCGCGAACTGCGGACGGCGGAACCGGAGCGGTACGAAACTCACTTACTTTAGACGTAACTAAGCCCTGTAGCGACTCCATCAGAGGTACTAAGTTTGCGTCAGAAGGATCTTCTTTCCACTTCTTCCACATCTCAAGGTCTCTCTGAGACCGAGTCTTGCCTTTCTTCTTTTGGGTGATCGGCTTTACCGACTTATCAAGCTTGGTAGACTTTACATCAACTAAGCCGTATTTCTTTTTACGCTTTACCCACGTACGGCCGTACGTATCCTCCCCGCTCGGACCTTTACCGACCTGGTGAGACTTTAACTTCCTCCAATGACCATCGGAAGATTGGCTTGCGTACTTTGCATACACTAGTAACCACCGCTACCGCCGCCGTACATCTGCTCCATTTGCTTCTTACGCTTACGGTTCTGGTAGTACTTACCAGCTCCGTAAAGACCTACGCCGCCCATTACGCCATATCCAGTAAGGCGCGCAGCTTGGTTAAGGGAGCTTTCAGGCTTAACAGGAGCAGGCTCTGGCTTTGCTTTAGGCGTCGGCTTAGGTTTAGGCTTAGGTGCGGCCCGCGTACTGCCACCTAACGCACTTGGGTCGGTAGCCTTAAGAGTAGTTGCCGCCTCCCGCGAGGGGGCTTTTCCGCGACCCATCTGCTCAAGAGCAGTAGTTCTCTGATTTTCAATAAGACGGTCTAACCTTTTCTGTGCTTTAGCTTGCCCTTCAACAAGGCGGCTATCCGCACGCCACGACTTACTAAAAGGTACCTTACGTCTCCAATAACCTATCGCAGCCCGCTGCTTCTCCGTTTCCGCACCTCTCCGAGCTACGGCTCGGGTAGCTCGCCGAATAGTCTGGGGATTCAAAAGTTTTTGGGTGACGGCAATCTTCTCCAACTCGCCCATAAAACTCTGGGCTAAGATCCTACCTCTGGCGTCGTGGTCTATAGCAAATTGATCGGCCGAGGCCATTTTCTGCTTGCCCATCATCGCAGCAGTCTCCGCAATCTTTTCGTCACTCCAGTCAGGGTAGACTGCACGCAAAGCATCTTTTGCAGACATTCCCTTAGACTTCATAAGAGCCATGGCCTTGTCGATATTGGCACTTTTAGGCATACCGCCCGCTCTTGCCATAGCACGACGACGCGCCAACGCCTTCATCATAGCGTCCCGCTGATCAAAGAGTGCATCGACCTTTTTGTGCATCTTGGCCTTCATCTCTTCTTTCTTTGCAGAGTCCCGCAGCTTCTTAGCGCCTACGTTACCTGCAGCTCCGCCCAAGGCACCTACAGTTACCGCCTTAGCGAGAGGGGTCTTCTTGCCTGCAGATGCCATTGCTTTTGCAAGTCGCGGAAACTTAGCAAGTAGCTTGGGATTCTTAGCTACAGTTGCCGCAAGCGCTCCCGCACCAGAAGCGCCCGCTCCTGCAGCTGTTCCTACTGCAAGCCCTGTAGCAGCGTCATCTGCCCGTACACCAGGTTTCTTGCTTATCTTCACTCTCTCGATGGCTTTATGCCAATCTGCGCGACTTGGTCCCATTTGATTCCCTACCTTGGTATGTGCGGTTTTCTTAAATTTATGATCGGGATTCATACGTTTGTATATTCCCATAATATATGCGTAGTCCTCAGATCTACCTGCCTTAGCAGCAATCTGCTTAGCCTTTTCCCACTTCTCCTCGTCTCGAGGGGTATCTACTACGCTACTGGGCATTAGGCTCTCCTATACATTGCGTCAATCTGGTTGCGCATCCTAACGTTTTCTTCTCGCTTAACCTTCTTCGACTTAGACCTAAGAACCTTAGAGGCGAGTAAGGGAGCAAGTAAAGGAGCTGCATAAGTAGCGAAAGCAGGTACACCTCGTTTGAGGGACCTCTTAACTGCATCGAGTATAGGCCCTCTAGTCTGAGTACGCATACCTGCTTCAGCCAAGTACTTAAAGCCCTTCATTGAGGCTAGGCCTTCTTCCATAAGCTTAGGCGCCATGGCTGCAGCACTTACAGCGCCCATGTCCTCTACTAGCTTCGCCTTATCTTCCAGCTCTTCAGAAGTAGCAAACGACTTGTCGCCAGCCGACTCCATAGCAAGTAACGGCAACACGATAGTGGGGATCGCCGCATACTGATGAAGTTTCTTGGCAAAGTTAGACCCGATAGTCTTTCTACGAATACCCATTGGGTCTGCGGTAGCATGGCCCATTTCATGAGCGATGGTCCAAGGAGGCGTGACCCCAGGAGAGCCCGGAGTACGCTTTGGCCCAAGAGCGACAAAGGGCATGTCCTTCTTAACCGTAAAGGGAGTACCTGCAGGAGTCTTTCCAGTAAGCGTAGTCTTCTGAAAGCCTGCGTAGTGCTGGTAGTTCCCAAAAGCATCCCTATTAGGGGTCTCCCACCGGAATATATCCTTACTCTTAAGCATACGATCCAGCGCATCCTGGAGGACTGTATCCTCCATAGTTGGGCTCATCTTCTTAATGGCTTCCCAAGCAACGTAGGGACTAGCTACTACCGCAGCAATAGCGGCAGAGTCGACTATGTTCGGTGCCTTTGTCCTGGGGTGTACTTTATCCCTAACTAAGAGAGGCGGGGTTTCTTCCCCCCTACCTGAAAGGGTATCGTGCATAGCATAGTAAGCAGCACGCCTTGTAGGGGTCTTCTCTGGATCAATCATCTTGTCCATCTCAGAACGGATATCCATAGAAGGCGTAGCCTTAGACCAGCCGGATACTTGATCGTATATATCTCCGGTCTTCGGACCGAAGTTTACTGCTGACCATCTTCCAGAGTTCTTGTCGCTCTCAGAAGCGGTCTTCTTCATTGCTGCTCTTGCTATCTCAGACAAGGCAAGAGCCCCCAAAGCGCCTGATGCAGCACGGCCCGCAGCAGATCCAAGAATCTTCTTGGGAGTCTTTAGCTTCTTAAGTAGGCCGGATCGCTCTACCCAAGCGTACTCGGCCCCGCCCTTCAGTGCGCCAATACCGGCACCCGCAGCAGCGGGGATAATAAACCTATTCTTTGCAGACTTGGACTGCTTATCTGAGCCCTTCATAGACTTGGCTACGCTTGCAGCAGTCGCAGCGGCAGCTCCTGCGCCAATCAACCCGCGAACCTTACCTACGTCTAGCGCTTTCTTAAACCCTTTTTTAAGCCCTCCTGCGATACTTTCCTCTATGCCACCTTTTGTAGCAGAGAACACCGCACCAGAGCCGATAATCTTAGCAAGACCTCGATTTCTTTGTTCCTTGGTCTTGGATTCTTTGAGGTCTTTAATGCCATCAAAGAACATGGGAGTAGTAACTAAAGCCGCTCCCAGTCGGCCAGTAGCCCTCCCAGCGCCCCGCTTCCATGATTTGGGTGCGCCAGGAGGGGTTCCTGCGATCCTACGCTTTACTGCTTCATCTACCCAACCACGAGGAAAGTCTGCCGCAGCAGAAGCAGCAGCTGCAGGAGCCAAAGCAAGCATGGCTCCTGGGTAGCTGCGTTTCTTTTCCTTTGCCTCTTTTACGAGGGCTAGGGCAAATGCTGTAGAGCGAGGATCCATCCCGGTCTCCTAGGATGGTTAGTGTAGCTGAACCGCGTTGTTACGGTTTGACGTAAACTCGATAGAGATAGCACTACCTGCTCCGTTTACTGTGGCCTTAACATCACAGATGTATGCCCAGCGAACAGTTGAGTTTCCGTCAGCGTCGGTAGCGTCGTGGACGCCTTCTGCAGCTGCAAGTGCCGCCTGAACTTCCTTAGCACTAAGGAAGTCTGTAGCGTCCGCGTCTGACCAACCACTGCCTGTTGCTCCTAGAGCAACCACCATAGTAGGAACTACAGCCGCTCCGTCAGCCTTTACACCAGATGACCCGTCACTGTTAGTGATAATCATAGAGATGTAGTAGACCTGATCTGCAGTGAGCAGGGTACCAGTAACGGTACTTCCGTCGCTAAATATCGGCTTGTAGTCACTACTTCGCATGTCTTCGTTAGTTAAAGCAGCTACGGGGTGTAGCTTGCCACCAAGTCGGGCATGCCCTGCAGTAATCGTAATTGGCGCGTGCGCGTCTGCGTAAGTAAGAGCAGACGTAGCGGAGCTATCAACGCCCCAAACAATCTCATTTCGCTCGTTAAACTTCTGAGCAAAGTCGTTTACAAAATCCTCAAAGGACTCCGCAAACCACTTACGCGCACGAAAAGCTTTGACGTGCTGTAGCGGACCTTTACCCCATGTTGCCATGATGTACTCCTTTAAGATTAGTTGTTAGAAACAGCGTTGTTACGGTTAGCAGTAAAGCTACTACCAAGAGACGCGCCACCACCAGATTCGGTCATCACGCATTCTGCTACGTAAGCCCAGCTAACTTGCTGTTGCTCAAGAGAGCCCGACTCACCACCATCGTGCTTGGTTGACGCCTCAAGAGCCGCTGCAATTTCTTTAGCCGTACAGTGCGATGTTTTGTCCATAGCTGATGCTGTACCATTAACGACTGCAACATACAGCGCGTCACCGCCATCAGTAGAGTCAATGCCGCCGTCGTTATCACTGTTACACACAATGATTGAGACGTAGACAGTATCTGCGCTGGCCGATGTAATACTAATGCCGCTAGCGTCTGTTCCGTCGCTATAAATAGCTTGCCCAATCTGGCCCGCTGTAGTGAATACGTCAGTATCCGACTCGGCATCCATAGCATAGTGGCGACCGTTAAGAACTACCTCTCCTGCAGTAATATCGAGCTCCAAGGTTGTTCGGTTTACGGTAGCGCCCTCAGATGCGAGCATACCGTATACGATCTCATTTCGATCTTGGTAATACTGCGCAATTTTCTCAGCGAGGTTGGTGAACTCAGGCCGGAACCAGCGACGGGCACGGAACGACTTAATACGATGAAGAGGGCTCTTGCCCCACTGGATTGCCATGATTTAACTCCTCAGCGGCCTCGAAGGACCGACAGACATGGTTTGTTGTCTGCACTGAAAGGTGCAATGAAAGGGTATCACTTGCGTGACTTATTTGCCATAGCCCTAAGTACGTCTGAGGGCTTCTTGTTTTTATGATGCTTACGAAGATTAAGTATAGGATTTGCTCTGTGTGCGCCTCTAGCAATCTTTAGAAGCTCCGTAGAGCGACCGCTGCGAACGGACGACTGCTTAGCTAAGTGCGCGTTGCTATCATAGCGCACTCCTTCGTTATCTTCAGGCTTTCCTTCTTCTTCGGAAGTCGCTGCCTCGTCGTCACGGCCCCTACTTACTGGAGCCTCCTCTACTTCGCGCTTCTTTTTGTGGTACAGCCAGTGCTTGCCTTTAGCGACCTTCTTTGGCTTAGCTGAAGCAAACTTCTGTGGTTGAAGATTACTTGCTTGCGCTAAGGCAGATGCAGAAGCCTGTTGCGCCTTGGCGCTAATACCTTTCTGAGCAGCCATTCGAGGCTTCCGTGGCTGTACAATCTTAGCCGCCCCTTGATTGGCCATGCGAGCAGTGTTCATAGGACTCATCGCACCCGGACGTGCCATAGGAGTAGACCCGAAATACCCACCCCCGGCAAGGTTAGCTATCTTTTGCAGCTCTTCATGGAACGCCAACTTTTGGAAGTGGCTTGAGTTTTGGAAGGTCTCCCAAGCCTTGTTTACTTCCGACATCTTTGCCGGATCGCCGCCTCGATCCGGGTGATACTTCATGGCTTGCTTTCTGTATAGCTTCTGGGCCTCTTTCTTTGTCTTTACATTACTACCGATATTTAGCGTATTCATGGCGTCTTTGGCAGCACTTCTATTACTCGCCCCGTGTCTGCGCTGATAGCCTTCGTACCCACCACGGGCCTGCCTAGCTCGCGACCCACGGTTGAACGGAGGTACGCGGTACGTCGGGCTAGGAGTAAGGAGGAGGCCTAGACCAGCGCCGGTGGTCAGTCGACGGCCTATGCGCTCCCCCTTCTGTTCATCATTGAGCTTCTTCCAATCCTTGGAAAAAGGGGCCGAGGCTGCTCCAAGAGCGGCCCCTCCGCCGGTAAAGGCCAGTAAGGGGCCGTAGCCGCGAAAGTTAGGCATCTTAAAGGATAGCTTCTCAAACTCAGATAAGAAGTTTTCATACTCACTCACGGCCCGCCTCCCAGTACGCTGTATAGCTTACTATCTCTTTTCTTTGTTTCGTGGGTAGATCGCCGCTTTAAGACCTTCCTAAGCTCCTTATTCACGCTCTCTTTTCTACCCGCAGTAATATGTACCCACTCACCGACGCTTCTATCAGGCTTACGGAACGTCATCTTCTGCCAGAAGCTCTTAGGTATCGTAGACACGTACCTACGCGCGATTACTCGTCGCTCCTCTTTCGGTCGGTGCGAAAGACCTTTAGCGCGAACACCTCGGGCCTCTGCCTGACTCATCCGCTCTGGGTTGTAGTGGCCGTCGGCCATCTGAACCATGGTCGTATTGCCCAGAGAAAGCCCCTCAGCTCCAGCGCCGGTAATGATAATAACTTTAGTTTTTCCAGCAGCGTAGTCATCTACAGCCTTCTGGCGACTAGCCTCGGTAGTGCCTTTGCCCTTACCTTTGAATACTCCGTAAGCTACCCCACGGGCTTTTAGGCCCGCCTCGAGAACATCTACGCCACCATGAACAAAGTTCGTATACATGATGATCTGGGCGTCAGGGGTTGTTTTTATGTGCTCCTGTGCATCATCTAATATCTTCTTAACTTTGGGCGTAGCTTCCGCTGCCTGGGCCAACGTCATCTTCGGGACGTGGGTATGCAGGCTGTTGGATACTTGTCTTGCTCTCAAGAGGCGCGTAAAGATGTTCATGGCCTGCTTCTGAGACACAGGCTCACCCGCAGCGATCTTAGCCCTAATCTTAGGGTCTACTCCTTTCATGGATAGATCGTATATCTTCTTCTGCTGATCTGACATATCAACGGGAACGGTCTGCACGTCCTTAACAGGCTTCTTGTCCGCATCTAAATCTTCGATGTAATGGATGGAGGGGCCCAGCTTGTGTACTAACTCCTCCCCCCTAATGATCCTACGGGTATAGGTCTTACCGCCAAATACGCCCTTTTCATTCTTTACGCGCTGCTTCCGAACGTACTTCTGCTTAAACTTCTTTTTTGTATCTTTACCGCGATTAGCGATGTTCATTAGAGGGACAATATCTGCGGGGTCGTTTTGAACGATAGACGCAGTTAGCCCGATAAATCTAGGGACCTTTTCTCTCGCGGACATCAGCGCCTTATGAGTCTTTCCACCCGGGTTACCTGCTCGATGAAACTCATCGGCAATAATAGTATCTGGCTTATATGCCTCGATAAACGCATCTGGGTTTTGTCTGAAAGCGGCGTACGACGTGACTACGTACTCAACGTCCTGACCTACCTCAGAAGGTCTCTTTACGACAACGCCCTTAGAGTCGGTAAACTTCTTTACGCCCTTATTTAGAAAGTTATCTCGCAGACCCGCAGGCACGATAACGAGTGCTCTCTTGGCCTTACCCTCACCCTTTAGGTGCTCAAAAGCGGCAATGGCAGATACTGTCTTACCAGTACCCGTACCGTGTGCAGCGACGATACCGCCAGATGGCTTCATCTTCTTAACAGCTGAAACAAAGTCAGCCTGGTGGTCATAGAGTTTAACGAAGCTCTTTAGGCGGTTCTTCCGTACCCAAGTACGTCCGTACTGCTTCTCGCCTCCAGGCCCCTTACCTTGGTGTTGAGAAGGCAGACGTCTCCAATGCCCATCTTGGGCGCCCTCTGCCAACTTGTAAAACCAATGGGAGCTCATCCTCTCTGCCCTCTGAACAACAAACTTACCACGTATCGTTTAATCCAGCCCTCTCGGGTTTCAACTGTTTTTGCTATCGCCCAAGTACCCTTTTCCTGAATAGAGGTAGTAACTGATTTAGTCACGTCTTCGGGGGGTATGGGAGGCTCCAGGACTTCCCGATAGATCTGCTCTCCCTTGTCGTCCCGCTGCCCGACTACTGCCTCAGTGTAACCAACAGGAGTGCCGGGAACGGTAACTTTAGTTGTCTTATATCTAGTAGACTCAAAGCTAGTTTTTCCAGCAGCGGAGTCTGAGCAAGAGGGGTCGACAGCAGTACAAAAGAACCCGCAGTTACTATACCCATCTGAGGTAAGGACGCCCTCTTGGGGGTGGCCGTCAGGGATGCCCAACAGATGTACTAAATCAGACTGGTTTCTGCCCGTGATTCCTTTTGTAAACTTCGTAAGATCTTTACCGTAAATAGATACATGAGTGTATAGATTAGCCAAGGAAGCTACCGCATCCATCTGAGTCCGGACCGCGTCTTTATTAGTAAGCTCCTTTAAGGTCTTATGAGCACCAACAGAGCCCACTGACCCTACGCCAGCCCTCTCAGACGCATCGTAGTGATCGATGATACTGCTGCAGCCAAGTAGTTTCATGTATACCTCGCTACCTATGTTCTCAGGTAGGTAGCGATCATCGAAAAACCCTACAGGATCTGCATCAGTCATAGTTCCGTCGGCTATCTTCTGCCTAAGAACCACCTCCTCAAAAGACTTTGCGCCCTCGGCGTCGGCGGTCCCGTAAATGCCCGGCTTATCAAAATCAAAGTTCTCGTCGTGTTGCCTCACCCCAACCAGATCGATGGTAGTCCTGCCGCCTCGCTGATTTACGGAGTGTGTCAGCGTCCTAACATGCCCTATGATGTGCTTGTTTAAGGAGTTTGGAGTGATCTGATCAATCACAACTGCCGGGAATCCCGCAACCATATCAGGAGTAAACGCTAGATGAACCCGCCCTTGACGAGCACCTAGCCGGTACTTCCAGTACAGGTAGTCCGTAAACTTAGACAAGTACTTTCTACGCGCCGTGTCTGATGCGTACTTGCCCATGTCACTCTCAAACGCAAACACCGTGTTCGGCCCAGCAAAAAACTCATGGGCCATAAGCACGCTAGACATCCTAGAGCGATACCCACCAGTCTTTTCCATTATGGGCTTCAACGCCTCGAAGTCGGGCGCATACAGTCGGTCTCGCGTCCTTTTTGCTTTCCGCCCTTGGTTTACCATAACCTCGGTACGCAGCAGTAATCGAGAGGGTTCCATAGTAAAGGATCTCTGAAAATCTATACTGTCGTACATATGCGGAAACACTACGTTGCACGTAGGTGGAGGAAGAAACCACGAATCCGGTTTTATGATAGTAGAGTTTAGGCTGGCGCTTCCCCAACACGACCTGTCGCTCATTATCAGCTTAGACAGCTCACTGCCGGCCTCTGGCTTCCAGCAGATAGCCTCGCCCCTAGAATCAAGCATAGGGCCGGGTACCGTAACGTAGTTGTACATGACGGGTGCCAAGACGCGATCTAGCATAGACCGGGCAGACAGTAAGTCTCCCCCTGACGCAATCTTAGACTCTAGATACTTCTTAAAGTAAGTGTAGCTAAACAGCTTTTGTGATGTAGTGTCGTCAGGTAAACCAACTACACAATCCCCTAAGCGGAGACGGTTAAACGCCTCTCTGTAGAAGTAGTTGCCAGTAAAAAAGATCTCCCTCAAAAGTCGGTGGGCACCTTTAATTATACTGACCTTGCCGCCTACCTTTTCTTGCAGCCACTTGATCATATTAGACTGAAGATCGTTCCCGGTAGCAGTGCTCGATTTAGAGGACCCCATCTCTACTCCGAGAAACGCGTTTTCTATCTCCTCTATTCCGCCACCTTGGTAGTTAGATCCATGCTGCTGTATTGCATCCCAGTACCCTGTGAGGTCGGTACAGGTAAGGACTGCTCCTCTTGAGCCACTCCTCTTGTTGTATCTGATACCTACTAGCTCACCTACAAAGAGAGTTTTCCATCTCCTTAAGTCGTCTGCTCCACGGGGCATAAAGCTCTGCCGTACGGAGTCATACGCGTAGTTGTCGTAATAGTAGAGAGTTACTAGCGTCCTAGCAGGAAGATCGTAGACTTCATTAGTGGGTATTACCTGGATCTGAGCCTGCGCTGGCGCACCGTCGCTAAACGTACATTGAGCACCTACTACAGGTACCTCATGCGCGTCTAAAAATAGACGTAAGCCTAGGCGCTCTCCAATCATAGCTAATCCAGAATCGGAGCAGACCCAATCACTGCCGCCTTGTTAGAGATTCCTGTAGAGAGCGCATTAGCCAAGTCAGAAGTAACTCCCGGCTTACTTAGGGGGAAGTCAGATGACTTGTCGCCTACCTGAGACAACATAACCGTTGTTTTGTCTTTGCCAGTCTGGGCTACTGCCACGTCCCTATCAATCCTAAGTATCGCCTCGGACGCAGTAAGCCTGCTTCTGTTGGATTCAGTGGAGTTACCGACCCAGTACGCCGATCTATGGGATCCCCCATCTCCTAACGTGGCAGGCACGCCGCCCCCGCCTCCCTGCTTTTGCTGAGTAGTACCATCATCACCAACTACGTATATTGAGTTGTTTTCCATAGCAGTGACGTACTCAACAAAACTATTGTCCGACCAAGAGGTCATGGTGTCGTTCATGGACCGGCCTTGATTGCCGTTCTGAACGTAGTCTGGATTCTGCTCGGACAGATCTACGTAGTTGACTACCAACATCTGGAACCCGAAAGGGCATAAGTACGGGTTCTGGGCTGACTGAGAGACATTAGTTCCTAAGATAAAACCAGATACTAATACGTCATCAAACCCTAAATAAACAACTGCCCTTGACTCTACGCACCGAGTACCTCGTAAGTAATTCTCATAGTTATGGAGCCACTCGTTCTTCCAATTAAAGTCGATGGTGTTCATCAACAATCCGCCTACCTGCATAATGGTAGGCTTTTCGCCGTAGAAAAAAGTGTAGTGATCTCCAAAAGTCTCCAGTACTTGCACCTTCTCCTGCCGCACAAACGAAACATTCTGAAGTATGAAGTTATGGTTGGCGTTGGATAACCCTTCCTGCCCCTCTAGTTTTGCGGGAGAGGACGAGTCTCTGATGCTGATAGGCTTTAATCCAGACCCTTGGCTTTGGTACAAAGATATGTAAGCAAACTGGTCTGGCTTAGGGGAGATACCGTACAGCGGTCTCCGTACGTTCGATTGAGACTTAGCTAGCCCTATATCGGCAGGTACAGTGTCTGACACAAAAGGATCTTTCTCTAGGAAAATGACCGCCACTCATACCTCCTTAAACGGCTTAACTACTAAGTCTTTGATCGCACGACTAACCAAGTCTGTTCCGTCAGTAGATCTGGAATACTGAGCTGCATACGCCCCGCGAACCAACATAAGGTTTATTCGCTCGGGAGTAACCTCGTCCACTACGGTAGCCGTAACAGTACCATCTCTAGTAACTACAGTCGTTTTTGCTAATTCAGCCATAGTAACTACTCGTCATCGTCAGGGGCCGACTCACCTAACGGCAAGTTGATGCTAATACTAAACCGGTTGTCATCAGTAAGGTATTCAGGGAGCTGCTGAAGGAACCTATCTACTGCCGTTACAAACTCGGTGTTCTTTTCTACCATTTCGGTAACGGAGCCAGACACGCTCTTCTCATCTTTGGCAGCGCCAAATAAGCCCGTGTCCAGCATCCCCTCTTTCTTGAGAAGGGCAATAGCCTCAGATGTTTTACCTTTCCCTACCTTACTCAGAGCCGCGCTTACGTCATCTTCGCTGGCGTCCTTACCTAGGATACGCCTCACTGCCGACTCTCTCGCCTCAGAGTCGCTACCGCTAAGATCTGCGATATGAGATCCCATAGAGACGAGGGCCTCAGACCCAAGCATTTCCCTAAGACCGCGCGACTCTTCCGCACTCATCTTTTGGTCCTTAAAGATCTGCTGCATGAGACCTTCTACTGCATTCTGCCGCTTAGTCGGGTCAGTAGTGGTTAGCGTATCGCCTAAAGCCATTACTGCATTTTCCATCGATTTGTCGGTGCTGCCTAGGAACTTGCCTGTAGGCTTCTTCCTCCGTATGAACGCACCCATAGCGTTTTCTTGTCGCTTTAGATTTTGCGTAACTACTTCCGAGTAAGATACTCCTTGAGACGCTCTAGAAAAGTCGTCTGCCGCGCCACTCAAAGAAGATGCCAAGGCCGTGTCACCCTCTAGCAAACGCTTGTAGATATCTTTCATGGCCTCGCCTTGAGGACTATCTGGACCAAGCTCTTCCATCAGGGCTGCATGAGAGTCGCTCATGCCCTTACTATCCCCCGCTTTGATCGCGTTTAGGAAGTTGGACATAAGGCCTCGAGTCTTTCCATCCTTTTGTAGGGTCTCGCGAAGCTGCCCACCAGCGCCCGAATCATCTAGGCGACCTAGGTAGGTCGTTAGTGTATTTTCGCCTAAGCGATCCCATATACTCCCGGAACTATCCCTCTCAGCGGAAAACAGCTTTGATATAGCGTTGTCTAGGGTTTTCTTAGCGCCTTCTTTACTGAGCGCTGTACCCAAGTCTTGGCTGCTGGCGTTAATGCCAAATACTCCGTGGAGTTTTTTGTCGTCGTACCCGGACTGCTTTAGGACATTAGCAACATCTCGCTGTACATTCATGCGCCTCTGACGGCCCTTCTGGTCGTTTTTATTAAACTCTTCCCAGGACATATTTCCTACAGGCTGGCCGTCCTCATCGTACCTAGTGAGGATTTTTAGATCTGTAGCTGCAGCAAACAAGCGGGCGCGATCTCTAAGTTGATCTGTCTCGTCCTCTCCGCCGATAGTACTTTGCCAACCCCCTCCGGCCCCGTCATAGCGAGCCCCGCTAAGCCCTATCTCCCTGACCATGTCATCTAGAGTAGACTCGCTGTACTGACCAGTGCGGGTATGTCTATCATAAAGGGCTCTGCGGGTGTCGTCTCCAACCTTTAGGCCAGTACGCTCTGTCCTACGCTGCTTAGCTGCGTGGTCCATATCTTCTTGTAGAACAAACTTACCATCCTCAGTTTTATGGTAGTCCTTGCCCTCAACATACTTCCTACCAGATCGCTGCTCTGCGGCCCGTATCTCTGACATGCCGACACTGGCCATAGTCCCGAACTCGTCGCCAAGCCGGGCGCGCATACCCGCCTCAGTCCCAGCACCAGCAAACATATCGAGCACGCCTGACTTAAATATGTTCGTGCCTCCGCCGATAATGTTGCCTGCCGCCCCTGCTGCATCTGGGTAATCTACAGAAGAATCGAAGCCCCCTCTAGCGAATTGACGGGCTAGTCTAAGGTCGGCTCCTGTGGTTGTGTATACGCCTCGACCCTTAGTGGCTAAGTCAAACTGCCTACCAATATCCTCAAGACCCGAGCCGAAGAAGTTGCCGACGGAGCGGGCGCTCTCTCGGAATCCCTGAACGCCGGCCGTTCTTTCCCACCAATGCCCCATCCTATACCCAAGGCTACCTTGCTCTTCCGCACTCCTTAGACCGGCCTGATCTCGGGCAAACTGCTGGGAAGCGCGCTCTGCACTCAGCCCCTGCCTTTGGGCGCCGACCCCCTGCATCATGAGCAGAGCCTGATCTCGGCTCATTCCAAAGGTCTTCATCATCTTGCGCTGACCTTCGTGGATGTTGCTGGTACCTCTAGTGCCAATTGCCACCATCATTGCTGCGCCATGTGGGGCGAACTGCTCATGGGCTTCGGCGGTGCCTGCATAGCGGTACGCGGCGTCAGAGTAACTACTTCGTGTTCCGCCCATAGCGGCAGAGAGTCTATCCATGTCTATAGACCGGGCACCGGTAACTGGATCTGCATCACCCAAAGAGGCCGCCATCATTCTCCGCATCGAGCTATTACGTTTCATCATCATGGCGGGTGCTTGAGACATCATCCCAGCAACGGCCATCGGGCCTCCCATCTCCATAACTGCGGCTTCGTCCATAGCCCCTGTTTCGAAAGCCCGATTCACTGACATAGCATTAAAGCTAGTGATGTCAGACCCGACCCGACCTCTCATACCCAACTGCCGGTACATATCAGCCCCAGCCTGACCGACCTGGAGCATCTGACCCGAAGTCATCCCACCTGCCGCTGCACGGGCCTCTGTTTTAATTGCCTGAGCAGTAACGTCCGCAGTCTTATAGAAGCCCTGCTGCCGTAAGGTAGAGAACGTTTGCTGGGCATCCTCTAGAGTGCCTTGGGTAAGGGTAGCGACTTCTTTAATGCCGTCCAATACCTGCTTAAACTTAGTCTTAAACTCTTTAATGTCACGAACACCAGTCATCTGGCCGCTCGCACTCATATTTTGTACCAAGCTGTTTAGTTGGCTTACGTCCGTTCCCATGCTCTTGGCTGTATCAGCAAGGTGTACACCAAAATCGCCGGCTGCACCTTGGTTATACTGCATGCCCAAAGGCGCAGCGTTGGCCATTATCGCTTGGCCCATCTGCTGATTTTGCCAATGTCCCGTGGCTTGACTACCGAACTCTATGGCCGTTTCGGTTGCTGCCATGGCTAAGGCAAGTGGAGGCATTGCCATAGCTGCAGCTCCGCCAACTCCCATGGCAGTCCGCCCTATCATTCCCATCCCTCTAGCCGCGCCGAAGGCCCTACCTGCTCCCCAACCAGTTTTACCTAGTGACATAGCCGGACGGTATATATCTCCGGCTCGCCAAACTCTGCCTACAGTACCTATCCTACCGCCCATGCCCGCCATTACAGGAGCTGCAGTAAATGCCCCCATCTGAGCAAAGTTAATACCGCCCTCATAAGCGGTACCCATCATGTTCATGCCAGATGCGGACAGATCATACCCGGTAGGGGTAGCTAGGCCGGGAGGAGTTGTGGCGAACCCAGCCATTCCGTGTGTCATGGCTAAGGTGGGGTCCATGCCCGCCATGGTGGGATCATCGTAGGGTCCGGCCACTAAGACCTCCTAGGGCCAACTACCTGTAGGTGAACCTTCTTACCAAGCTTACCATATAAAGCGCTAAATATAATGCGTAAGGAGTCTGCGTATACCCCCCGACGTCCAAGAACCATCCCAACATCGCCCTCTGCAACAAAGATATCGAACACTACCGACCGGGCGCTCACCATTGACTCTATGTGTACTTCGTCAGGATTGTCTACAAGTCGAGCAATTATCTCTCTAAGAAGTCGCTCCTCCTCTGCCACCACCGTCTCTATTTCCGTCTCCGCCATCTTTCTGCCTCTCCAGCTGCTGTCGATAGTCTTTTGGCAGGACCGCAATACGCGTACCTTTCTTAAGGCTAACTTCATAGCCGTTACCTAATCTAATAGATAGACGAGATACTTTATAGACCCAATCGCCATTTTCCCACCGATCAGTCAATATCTTGATTTTCTCTCCCTGACTAATCTCCTCAATGTTGCCTCCATCCTGATAAATTTTACCAGGAGAGGCTACGGGAAAAATCTTAAACTGTGTTTCGTAAATAGGCGGCTTTGGACCTACGGGACGGGGCGGAGCAGCCGTAAGCTGGTTTTCTTTCCCGTCAAAGTATTCCTGATCGGAAACGTACTTCCACTCGTAGTCACTCATCGCCGCCTCGGAGCTTTCTGTACAGGTATGCCCTAAGTAATTCTCGCTCTAAAGGAGTCAGGGGCCCGCCCGCTTTAGTAGAGAACCATGCCTCGAAGTTACTTATCTCCGGATCAATTACGTCAACTATTAGCGGCTTTCCGCTTAGCTCGGGGTTTTCCGGAAGTAGTTTTACGCTTACGAGTGGTGCCTTTTCCAACTGCCACCTCCATATCTGTAATCTTATCTATCTCTGCAGACTGCTCAGCACGCTTCTCTGAGATCTGATCCGTAACTAGCTGGACATACTTTAGGTCAACAAAAGACTGATCAGACCCACTTGACATAGGTATCTCAAAGTCCTCCTGGCCCGCCTTCGCCAAGTAGTGGAGTACTTCGTCATAAACAGCAATCATCTGTTTATGTTCTTGAATCTTATTTAAGGCTTCTTTTAACTTCATCGTTTAGACGTCTTTGCGTCGATGCGTCCGCGTCGAAGCACCTTGTTCCAAGGATCATAGTTAAAGCCTCGATCAAGTAGGCGATCGATGTCCCAAACCACCTTAAATAAATCGTCTACGTTAGAGCGATTGGCAACGATCTCACTCCTAGGTATTTTTGTGTAGATCTTAAGCTTAGGGCATTTAATAGAGATCTCAGCGTTTGTTCCCAAAGAATCAAAAATATCTAAACTGCGGCGGATAGCCCA
>MDSZ01174959.1_pt1 | contig 36705 bp, 38 predicted proteins | sample 811201 | NCBI WGS metagenome assembly MDSZ01 (sample SAMN05326647, study PRJNA326480) | marine metagenome | isolation source: seawater | place: Indian Ocean: North | collected 2010
AATGCTTTTCCATGTGTTCTCCTTAGTTAGATAATTCACATTATATCCACTCTTTGGGGTCTATGACGTTCTCTCACTGATAATCACCGATGTCCGGGAATAGAAGCAAAACCTCAACGTGTTTGAATTGGTAGCATAGTACTTCCGAGAATTAAATCCACTAGGAGTACAATATCCATCACATCAATGATGGTATCTTGATTGAGGTCAGCCGTAGCGATTTGTGATGGTGTGGGAATTTGGTTGCCAAGAATAAAATCTACCAAAATGTTAACATCAATAATATCTGTTACCCCATCTCCATTCACATCACCATCTGACAGTGCTATGAATTCTAACTTCAATGCCACAGGACGATGATCAGAAATATTCTCATAATATTCGTCAAAACCGCCGTCCATGAATTCATCAATCTTAATGGTTTGAACTGTTGAACTCTCATTTTCATATTCATCGAAAAGTTCATTGGTAATCAGAATATGATCAATGTGTGAAGGCCACCAGGGGTAAGACCATTCTGAACTGTTTCCTGTAGCGATTTCCATATCAGCAAACAGATAATTTTCAGAATCATTTAAAATCATCTGAAACACATTGTTTTCAGTATCATCAGTAAGAATATCATTTAAATCACCTAAAACAATTACATTATTATTCGAAAAATTAGTATCTATATACTCTTTTAATAAATTGCTAGCTAGATATCGCCTGGTTTCTTCATCGTCCGGATCGTCGAGATCCAGGTAACCGTCACCGCAACATTTAAAGTGATTATTAATAATTAGTATGTTTTCACCCAGATAGGTCATATCCATAACCATAGGTGACCTCGGGAATGGACTCCAATACGGTGCAGTTGTGTAAATTTCATATATATCATTAATTTCGATTGAATTTGTTTTGTAAATATAGGCCAGTCCGGCAAACCAGGCCGACTGATAATAGCTTTCGTAGCCAGTAAGCTCATCAAGCATTTGATTAAACAAAAGAGTATCGCTTACCTCTTGAATTGCTAAAACATCGATTTCAAGTGCTTGTATAATTTGTGTTACATAATCAACAGTGATTTGACCATTTTTGGGGAACCATTCTATATTCCACGTCAAAATTTCAAATGTGGAATCTGTTCCAAACTCCAACTCGTCAAAATCCTGAGCAGACAGGTTTACGGAAAAAAGAAAAAGTGCGGCATAAATGACAATATCTGATTTATTGATTGATTTCATTTCATTAAAACTAAACAATGTGGACCAAGAGGTAATAGAGAAAGTTTTAGTTAAAACACTTTACTATTACCATGAATTTTAATAAATCTGTGTTATTGCTGCGTAATAACGAATCCCATTGATAAAACCCCACATCAGTGGGGATTATTGTTTTTGAGAATGAGGGTTGATTAGAACAATATACAGTTATAATTTATAAAACATTTTTTATGTAAAATCGCAACAAATAGAGTGGATAAATAAAAATGGCGGACTACAAGAAAATAATGGTTTCACTTATTGGAGATAGCAGCGAACAGCCTGTTGTTGATCAGGCTTATCATCTTGCAAACAAGTTAGGGGCCAGGTTGACTGCAATTCATGTAAATGACCTGCATGCTGGTGAAATGAGCATGATGATGGATAGTTCAAAAAAGGTAACTGATGAGATGATACGTGACCAAATTAAAGATTATGGTTACGAAAGTATTTTAGGAGAACTGGAAATTATCATTACGAAAAATGAAAGTGTTTCAAAAGCCATAGAACAGCATAGTAAAGATTTTGATTTATTAATCGTTGGGCACCGAAAAATGAGTGAGTTTAAATCCCACTTTATGGATTCTATAGATGAAGGTATTGTTAATCTGGTCTCATGTCCTGTTTTGGTGGTACAAAAGGACTAAAAACAACTTTTCACTTCATATAATACTGTAGCTCATTATGCTGATACCGATCCTAGTATTTCTCGTTGTTTACGTAGCTATTACCTTTGAGCTTGTAAACAAAGCTGCCGCTGCCCTGGCCGGAGTAGGCGTGCTGGTAGTATTGCAGATTACGTCTACCTTTTCAAGAAATCAGAATATTTACCTGAAAGAAGAATCCGAAAACGTTAGCGGTTTAAATTATACACTAATCTCCCATTCCAGCGATATTGTATCATTGGATTTAGTGGACCACATTATTACTGACAAAGGTGAAATCGAACGGGATAAACTTGCCGAATACTGTATTGCTTAAATTTGCATTTATTTCATCCTAAATGATTCGAAACGTAACCCCAAATCCAGCGGTTTTTTTTATTTGTGGGATGATGGAAAGATTTGGATATGATTAACCGCATTACACCATCACAATTGTTTATTTTAAAAGAAGTTTAAAATGAAAATATTCAAATCATTAATCTTTTTACTTCTTACTCTAATCATCACATCTTGCGTTCAAGATAACGTTTTAGAAGATCCTCCCATAGTCCCAGAAGATACTACTTTGGTCCAAAAACATGGTCTTTTACAAGTAAACGGAAACAGAATTGTAGATAAAGATAATGAACCAGTTTGTTTTGCTGGGAACAGTTTTTTCTGGAGCAATGATAATTGGGGTGGTGAACGATACTATACACCTGAAGTTGTTTCGTGGCTTAAACTTGATTGGAAGACTACCATCGTTAGAGCAGCAATGGGTGTTGAAGATCCTGGTGGGTATCTTGATAATAACGTTTCAAATAAGAACCGAGTAGTAACCATTGTAGATGCTGCAATAGACGAAGGATTATACGTCATCATTGATTGGCATTCGCATCATGCAGAAGACAATACGAATGAAGCTGTAACGTTTTTCGAGGAAATGGCAGATTTATATGGTGAATATGACAATGTGATTTATGAGATCTATAATGAACCTCTAGATGTTTCTTGGAGTGCAACGATTAAGCCTTATGCTGATTCGGTAATTTCTGCCATACGTGCAATTGATCCCGACAATCTCATTGTTGTGGGGACGCCTGAATGGTCCCAAAGAGTTGATCTTGCTGCAGCTGATCCTATAACCAACTATTCCAATATTGCTTACACTTTACATTTCTATACTATCTATCATCAGCAATGGTTACGCGACAGGGCCAGTGCAGCACTTGATGACGGTATTGCACTTTTTATAACAGAGTGGGGTTCAATCGGCTATAGCCAAGTTGATTCCGAGGCAAATGAATGGATGACCTGGTGCTTCGAAAATAAAATCAGCCATTGCAATTGGGCTGTAAATGATAAAGAAGAAGAGTGGTCTATATTAGTTCCCGGGGCGAGTACATCTGGCGGGTGGGATGATGATGACTTGACAGATGCAGGAAAACTGGCAAAAAATATTATTAAAAATTGGCCAGAATAAAATGATCAAAAATCACCAAGCCCCGCCCAAAATCGGCATAATTTGAAGTGGAAATTCTTATTTCAGTAAAACAATCTTATTCGATTTAAACAAATTACCGACTTTTAGCTTTACAATATAAATTCCTGCACTGACTTCAACTCCTGATGAATTAGTAGCATCCCAAGAAACCGTGTACTGCCCGGGATGGTTAATCCCGTCTGCCAAAGTTTTCACCAACCTCCCCTTTAAATCAAATACCCCTAAAGACGATTCGCCGTGCATCTCAACCCCAACGGGAATATCAAATCGGATGGTGGTTGTGGGATTAAACGGGTTTGGATAGGCAAAATTAAGTGACAATGAACTCGGGGAACTTTCATCTTCTATTGCCGAAAGACCAGGACAATAATTACCATCGGGGGCAAGCTGTGGTAATTTGTAAGGTGGGTCAGTTACAATATTATACATTAAAGTATCGGTAGCCTCGAATAACTCCGGAGTGCAGGGTTCCCACTCATCGGCTATCCCTTGACAGGTCTGCTCATCGGCGAGGATACCCATATTGGTGACAATGCACCAGTATAAATACTCCATAGCCATACATTCATAGTCGCAAGTCCAGTCGTCGTAGTGATACCACGCTTCTTCAGGATATTCATCCGGAACAGTTAAAAACTGACCACCCCTTGCCACATCCATTGCCTCTGTAAGGAGGGATGAATTAGGCTCCAAAGAAAACACAGCCGGATAGACTTCCACGTGACCACATGAATTAATAGTATGTAATATTTCTTCTACACTGGCATCCGAACCCCAATACCCCGGAGCATAAGGATCAATTTCATCTCGAAATAAAATGGCACCCGCACATCCTTCGAAATTGTCGAAAAAATCGTCTATGGCACTTGAATACTCGGAATAAAAAATGGGCATTACAGTATAATCCTCCATCAATGCATTTTCTATAAGCGAATCATCTACAATACCGTCTTCATCATTATCCAGCAATTCTGCAGCAACAGCGGCAGCATGAAGTACTTTTTCATCCGATATACTTGCTACTGCGTACACATGGATACAATCCAGCACGTTTACATATTTTGAAAACATTCCAAAAGCGGGATCGTTTGGGTTTGGGTTTGCTTCTATGTCAAAACAGACTGAATTCTGGGCTTGTGTGTTGGTAACAAACAAAAATGCCAGTATTGTTAACCTGATTGATCTGCTTATCATAACACAAATATAATGAACCAATAAATAACTATGAAATTGTTGCTTTGGAAAATTAAGTTCTAACCTCACCGTGTTTGAACTGGAAGCGGTATTTCGATTAATAATTAGAAATTGTAGGCTATTTTAATCCCGGCATATTTATTTTTCGGATTCATTTCAGTTCCAAAGCTGAAATTCATCTGTTTGCCGTATTTATGGCGTACGGCATCCCGTTTTTGTTCAATTATCATAGCGCCGTGGTACACATCATAGCAGATATCGGCGATTAGCAATGCAAAGCCAAGTAAAGCAATTGAACCGCCGGTTCCGCCGTTGGATTCACGATAGAGTGGTGTTAAATCATAAGAAACAGTTGATCCTTCCATTCCAGTTGGAATCATTTCATAGCGAGTTTCATTATCTTCACCTTCGTTTTCAATATGTACCTGGTAATTGGATTCCGGCCAATCACCTTCATCGTCTTTGGCCATGGAACCTCCGACTATGATCAGGCCTACGCTGCCTAAGGCGATGCGGCGAATACGCTTGGCTGTTTTCTTTTCATTAGCGTAATCGTGAATTAACCCAGGTACTGGAAAGGCTGTCAATAATAAGCCCATGTTTAATCGGCGATTCATATCGCGATATTCTTCAAAGGTCATTTCTTCAGGGATAGGTGTAAGAGGGGATTCATTTAGCAGGTCGCCGGTAGAAGATTGGGGAAATAGAAAGCTGCTCAATAATAGTATTACGATCAAATTCTTCATAATAATCTCCTTATATCCAGGTTAGTAGTTGTAAATATACATCTCATATTTATCTATTGCCAAAATATAAAATTGTTCATAACATACATACGAGTAACATACGAGTAATACGAGGAAAACTTTATGATGCTATCAAAAAAACAAAAACGATTTTTGGATTTCATTCGAAAATTCGCAAAGAGCAGTGGAGGGGCGCCAACTTTTGAGGAAATCAAAGTAGGTTTGGGTTTTAGTTCACTGGGTACAGTGAATTGGTACGTTCGCGAGCTGATTAAGAACGGTCATTTGCGGCAGGAGAAAGGGTTTAACGGTAAACGAGCCCTTGCCATCGTTGAAGATGCACCTGAACACCAATTGCCGCTTGCAGGGTGGATTGCGGCCGGCGATCCATTGGAAGCTATCGAAACCCGGGAAATGATTGAAGTTCCGTCATCATTCGTCCATCCGTCAAATTATCTGCTTCAAGTGAAAGGGGATTCCATGATTGGCGAAAATATTGAGGATGGTGATTTCGTCATCATCAAAAAGACAGAAACAGCCGTTTCAGGTGATGCTGTCGTGGCATACGTCAATGAGGAAGCGACACTAAAGAAATATTATCCGACACAAAACGGCATTGAGCTTCACCCACAGAATCCAGACTATGAGGTTATTCACGTTACCCCAAAAGACGACTTCAGGATCGGCGGTGTTGTGCTGGGAATTATCAGGAAATATTAGACAGTGGAGCTATATCGTATAAGCAGTACGAGCGCATTAGATTTCTATTCCTCGGCAATTACATCTGACATCGAAATCCCCTTGTATGCATCCACTGTCCCTGCAGGATTTCCATCGCCGGCAGATGACTATCTTGAGCTTTCTTTAGACTTAAACCAATATTTGATCAAGCATCCTGCGGCGACATTTTATGTACGAGTCAAAGGAGATTCCATGATCAATGCGGGAATCCATGACGGCGATCTGCTGATTGTTGACAAGTCCATGGAGCCTGGAAATGATGATGTGGTTGTCTGTGTGATCGATGGAGAGTTTACCGTCAAAACACTGAAAAAGGTGAACGGGGAGATATACCTGATACCTGGAAATCCGCATTACCAGGCGCTTAAGATCACTGAAGATATGGATTTTCAAGTCTGGGGCGTCGTGACTTACACCATTCATCAGCCCAATTAACGTGTTTGCTCTTGTAGACTGCAACAATTTCTACGCCTCCTGTGAACGCCTTTTCTCTCCAAAATTGAACAACAGACCAGTCATCGTCCTGTCCAACAATGACGGCTGTGTTATCGCCAGGTCTAACGAAGCCAAAGCATTGGGAATTAAGATGGGTGAACCGGCGTTCAAGATTAAAGAGTGCTTGAGGAAAAACGGAGTAGCTGTTTTCTCATCTAATTTTGCACTTTACGGCGATATGTCGCAGCGTGTGATAAATACTTTGGGAACAGCCGCCCCGGAGATGGAGATATATTCCATTGATGAGGCGTTTTTGGACCTATCTGAGCTCACGCACACCAATCTATACGAATACGGACAGGAAATCAGGGACACAGTTATGCGACAGACAGGCATTCCGATCTCTATCGGAATTGCTTCTACCAAGACACTTTCCAAAGTAGCCAATCACATCGCCAAAAGAGAAAAAAGAGATGTTGGTGTGTTCATATTGAACGATGAAAAGATAGAAGAGACATTGAGCCATTTCCCCATTGAAAAAGTCTGGGGGATCGGCAGGCAATATACTGTTTTCTTAAAATCGCATAATATTCATACCGCTCTTGAATTCCGAAACGCAAACGAGAAATGGATTAAAAGGCACCTGACGGTCACAGGTGCACGCATGATACGGGAGCTTAAAGGTATATCCTGCCTCCCTTTAGAATCGGTGAGGCCGGATAAGAAAGCCATCTGTACATCGCGATCGTTCGGCATTATGGTCAAGGACATTGCTCAGCTGCGGGAATCGGTAGCCATGTACGCTACGCGGTGTGCCGAGAAACTCCGCAAACAAGGATCCTGTGCAGGCATTATCACTGTATTCATCAACACAAACAGGTTTAAACCGGAGCTTCCCCAGTACAATAACTGCCAAGTCATTAAATTATCTGTCCCCACTGACAGCACTGCTGAAATCATTAAGCTGTCAATCAGAGGGGTGGAGGCTATTTTCAGAGCCGGATTCAAGTACAAAAAGGCGGGGGTCATAGTGACAGACATTGTACCGGAGGATCAGGTTCAGCAAGGTCTGTTTGATGTCATGGACAGGCAGAAGGACCGATGCGTGACCAAAGTGATGGATAAAGTAAACGGCGCCATGGGGAGAGATGCGGTGAGGTACGCCGTGCAGGGATTTGATAGAAAATGGAAACTGAGACAAGAGCAGCTTTCTCCCTGTTATACAACAAGGTGGAGTAATATATTAACCGTTAACACAGGATAAAAATATGTGCGGAAGATTTACAGTCACAGCAGATGCGGAAGAACTGGAAGAACGCTTTGGAGCGAAAGTGGACAAAAACCAATACAATAAACGGTATAATGCTGCCCCTTCTCAACAGCTTCCTGTCATAATAAATTCTGATAAAGAAAACGTTCAGTTCCTTAAATGGGGATTAATACCATTTTGGGCAAAAGAAGAAAAGATTGGCTCTCGATTGATAAATGCCAGGGCAGAGACTATAACCGAAAAACCTTCCTTTAAATACGCTGTGCAGGAGAGGAGATGCCTGGTATTGGCGGACGGTTATTATGAATGGATGAAAACAGCGGGAGGGAAAGTTCCTTATAGAATCACTCTAAATGATGCGAGTCTCTTCGCTTTTGCTGGAATATGGGAAGAGTGGGAAGCGGAAGATGGAAGAGATGTTAAGTCATTTTCAATAATTACTGTACCTGCAAGTGATACAATCAGGGATATTCATGACCGCATGCCGGCGATACTTACTCCGGAAGAGGAAAACAACTGGATAAGGGAGATAGCCACCACGGAAGCCGTAAATATGTTAAAATCGTACAACGGTGAACTCTCATCAAATAGGGTTTCTAATTTGGTGAATTCACCAATAAATGATAGTAAAGAAGTTTTGAATCTGGAATTCAACAAATAAATAAGTGTCAAGTGATTTCCTTTTACATTCATCATGGCTAAATTACTGCGTGAAATTTACAGTCCTCGGCAGCGGAACACTTATTCCAGTCCCAGATCGGGGCAATAGCGGTTATTTCCTGCAAAGCGGGAATACCGGCATTCTCATTGATGGAGGTTCGGGAGCATTACGGAAAATGGCTGATTTCGATTTGGATTATCTTGACATTGATGGAATCTGCTACTCACATCTTCATCCTGATCACACATTTGACCTTATTCCTTTACTGTTTGCGCTAAAACACGATCCTAGAGCCGAAAAACGATCAGTACTCAAGATAACAGCTCCAATCGGATTTAAACACTATTTCAAAAGCCTCATGGATATTTATGAGGAATGGGTAATGCCAGAGGATCTAGATGTCGAAATCGAGGAAATCTCAAGAGGTTCTTCGTCCATTGACAATATTTCCTTCCAATGTGGCCATACAGAACACACTGAACAGAGTATTACCTACCGTTTTTCTGACGGAGATGGAGGAGATTTATTTTACTCGGGTGATACCGACTACTGTGAGGAACTTCTATCTAGCGCAAGCGAAGTCGATTTAATGATTCTCGAATGTTCATTTCCCGATGATGACAAAAGACCGGGACACCTGACTCCTATGGAGTGCGGAAAAATCGCTGCTAAAACTGAATGTGGGAGACTTGTACTCACTCATTTCTATCCACATATTATAGGAACAGATATTATATCCTCAGTCGAAAAACACTTTGATGGTCCTGTAGATTTAGCATATGACGGTATGGAGCTACAAATCTAATGGGTATGTCCCGAATAGCTCGAGTCTTTCTTTTATTCATCGGTGTAATTCTCATAGGTGCGAGCGGTTACAAAATACTCGGCGGGAAAGAATGGTCTCTTTTGGACAGCATTTATATGGCAGTTATAACGTTGTCTACTGTGGGATTTGATGAAGTTAGAGAACTGACACCAAATGCGAAGGTATGGACAATAATACTTATTTCATTTGGCATAGGGATAGTGTTCTACGCATTTAGCCAAGCTACCGAAGTTATATTAAATCTTAATCTTTTGAGGAGGAACAAGATGGAAAAAAAAGCATCAAAACTGAAGAATCATTTTATCGTCTGCGGGTATGGGCGTATGGGTAAAGTCATTTGTAAGGAGCTCAACAGCAAGAAACTCGATTTTCTGATTGTTGAGAATAACGATGAAAAAATATCCAAAATTGCAAATTTGGGTTATATATATATTGAGGGTGATGCCACTGCAGATGAAACACTTGAAAAATCCTGCATAGAGCAGGCAAAAGGACTGGTTGCAGTCCTAAGTAACGATTCCGATAATCTGTTTGTTACTATGTCAGCAAGAACATTAAATCCGGAATTGTTCATCACAAGCCGCTGCAGTCTGGACCAAAATGTCTCAAAAATGAAGCGAGCAGGCGCTAACAAAGTGATAAACCCTTATGTAGCAGGAGGACATAAAATGGCTGAACTGCTCATAACTCCATATGTTGAGGATACAGTAGAAATTACTGCACCTAAACACAACATTGATCTTTTAATTGAAGAGATAAACCTGACAACAATCAGCCAATTTCACGGTGTTACTATCAGAGATTCTAATATAAGAGAAAATTATCAACTTTTAATTGTAGGTATAATTGATGGGGAGGGAGAGACATCACTGAACCCTGATCCTGATTACAAAATGACAAAAGCTGATACACTGTTACTTCTAGGAAAAAAAGAGAGTTTATTGAGATTTAAGCAACTAATTAATAGAGAAACATCTAAACTATAAATTTAATAATATACGCTGATAATATATATTATGTCACATTCTATTCTAATGAACTAATATCAGTCTACAACAATATTCACAAGCCGATTAGGAACTACTACTACCTTTAATATCTCTTTTCCATCTGTCCATTTCAGAATTTCAGGTAATTCTTTAGCTGTCTGTTCTAGAATTTCTACATCGATATCATTGTCAATTTGGAATTCACCCCTGAGTTTACCATTAACCTGTACTGCAATGTTAATCAGATCTTCTTTTGCCAAAGACTCATCATAAGTTGGCCAGGATTCATATGATATAGTATTAGCGTGACCAAGACGATGCCATATTTCTTCAGCAATATGCGGAACGAACGGGCTCATCAGTAATATAAATGTCTCTGCATTTTCTCTAGAAATTGTCAATCTAGACTTCATTTTATTACCAAGAGTCATAAGTGCTGATATAGCCGTATTAAACCTAAGGTTTTCAATATCATTCGTCACTTTCATGACAGTTCTATGTAGAAGTTTATATAACTTTTTATCTTCAGATGGATCTTCATCCGTTATCTGAATACCACCATTTTCAAAATCAAATATTCTCCAGATACGATTGAGAAAGCGATGACTTCCCTGTAAACCTGTTGTGCTCCACGGCTTAGCTTTCTCTAAAGGACCCATAAACATCTCAAAAAGACGAAGTGAATCAGCTCCTGTAGATTCGACTATTTCATCAGGATTGATAACATTACCCCGAGATTTGCTCATTTTGAAGCCGTCTTCACCTTGTATCATACCTTGATTAAACAATTTATTGAACGGTTCTTTAGTCGAAACAAGACCAAGATCATACAAGACATGATGCCAGAAACGAGCATAAAGAAGATGAAGAACAGCATGTTCCTGACCACCAATGTATAAATCGATAGGCATCCAATACTCTTCTTTGTCTTTTGACCACGCCTCTTCCATGTTATGTGGATCAAGGAATCTAAGATAGTACCAGCACGATCCTGCCCATTGAGGCATAGTGTTTGTCTCTCTTAGGTATGTTTTCCCCTCTATTTGAACTTCAATCCAATTTTTTACTTTTGCGAGAGGAGATTCTCCTGATCCTGTAGGTTGATAGCTTTCAACTTCAGGAAGATTAACAGGTAGTTCACTTTCATTTACTGGGATAGTACTTTCATCAAGATCATGTAGTATCGGTATAGGTTCCCCCCAATATCTCTGACGTGAGAAAAGCCAATCACGTAGCTTATAATTCACTGCTTTCTCACCTTTTCCAGATTTTGAAAGCCATTCAGTTATCTTCTCAACGGCTTCCGGAACTCTCATTCCATCTATAGAAAATGAACCATCTGGGGTAGTAGAATTGATAAGCTTTCCTTCAACATTATCAACATAGGCTTCTTCAGAAATATTGCCACCTGAGACTACTTCTACGACAGGTAAGTCAAATGCATTAGCAAATTCCCAATCACGCTGGTCGTGTCCGGGTACAGCCATGATGGCACCTGTACCGTAACTCATCAATACATAGTCAGATATCCAAATGGGGATTTCCTGTTCATTAACAGGGTTTATTGCCTGTGTACCGAGATATACTCCGCTCTTTTCCTTAGCTAATTCTGTTCTATCTAAATCAGACTTTCGAGATGCATATTCAATATATTTATCTACTTCCTTTAATTTATCAGGAGGAGTGAGTTTTTTTACCAATGGATGTTCAGGTGCAAGCACCATGTAAGTTGCGCCGAAAAGTGTATCAGGTCGGGTTGTGAAAACAGTTATTTTTGTTTTGATAGTGGGTAGTTGGAAAATCACATCAGCACCTTCAGAGCGTCCAATCCAATTACGCTGCAATTCCTTTACACTATCAGGCCAATCGAGGTCATTCAATCCGTCAAGAAGGCTTTCAGCATAATCGGTGATCTTGAGCATCCATTGCAGCATGGGTACTCGAAAGACTGGGTGCTCTCCCCTTTCAGATTTTCCATTAATAACCTCTTCGTTTGCTAGCACAGTTCCAAGTTCAGGACACCAATTCACTGGAACCTCAGCTTGATATGCCAATCCTTTATTATAGAGCTGCAAAAATATCCACTGTGTCCATTTATAATAATTAGTATCAGTCGTGTTAATTTCACGACTCCAGTCATATGAGAATCCAAGCATCTTAAGTTGACGACGATAATTTTCTATATTAGAAGCAGTTGTCTTTGCAGGATGAGTTCCGGTTTCCAATGCATGTTGTTCAGCAGGTAGTCCAAACGCATCCCATCCCATTGGATGAAGTACATTGAACCCCTTCATCCTTTTATATCTGGCAACTATATCAGTAGCTATATAACCTAATGGATGTCCGACATGTAAACCTTGACCTGATGGATAGGGAAACATGTCAAGCACATAGTATTTTGGAAGATTTGAGCTGTCCTCAGTTCGGAAGGTTTCATTTTCCTCCCAGAATTTCTGCCATTTGGCTTCTATAGTTTTGTGATCGTATTTGGACATTCAGATGAAAGTCTTATGTATATATCGTTTCTTTTGAGGAGTCTCTTCTGTTTCTGTCATGATTCAGTCGGGGTGGGGAGATTCGAACTCCCGACCTCGTCGTCCCGAACGACGCGCGCTAACCGGGCTGCGCTACACCCCGAAATGATATCAGTTAATTTAGTATTGTCATCAATTAAAAGAGATACTTAATTAAAACGAATCCTCCGACGAGTAGTACAGCAAAAATGATGCTCAAAATATTAAAATAGCGATCAATAAAATCTTTTATTCTTTCGCCAAAATAATATATGAGTGCACTAACAGCAAAAAAGCGTAGAGATCTTCCTAAAAATGAAGCTCCCATAAACTCCACAAAATTAGCATTAGCAGCTCCAGCGGTGATTGTAAATACTTTGTATGGGATGGGAGTTAAAGCAGCAATTAAAATGGCAATGAAATTGTGTTCCTGGAATGTCAGAGCCAAGGATTTATACTGTTCCTGATATCCATAAAATTCTATGATAGAATCACCTACATACTGCATGAAATAAAAACCAATGATGTATCCTCCAACTCCGCCGAGTACAGAGAAGAGCGATGTGTAAGCAGCATAACGGAATGAGTATTTAGGAATTGACAGTGCCATAGCGATAAGCAGAACATCAACAGGTATGGGGAAAAAAGATGATTCCGCAAATGCCAAGATAATTAATGCAGGAACTGCATAAGGTGTTTCAGCCCAATGCAGCACCCAGTCGTATAATTTTCTTAACCATTTCATTTGATTTACCAGAAAAAACTGCGAAAGTACATGGTGATGAATTTAAGAGTATCACGGATATTTCTCATGGATGACTTTTCGGTACCATAAACAGTCGGAATTTCTACATGGCTTACATCATACCCTCTTATCAGTGATTTGATGAGTATTTCACTTTCAAACTGGAATCCGTCTTCGATAAAATCATGACATCTACAGGAATTCATAGGATACAGTCGAAAACCACACTGTGAGTCCATTACATGTTTACCAGTCCGAATAGAGATTAATAAAGAAGTAACTATGTTAGAAAATCGTCTGTGTAATGGCATAATCGAATAATCCGAACGGTAACCAATAACAATTTCATCTTCTGCTAACTTTTGAAGAAAATGCTGAATAAATTTGGGAGGATGCTGCATGTCTCCGTCTAAAGTTAGGACATATTTGTAATTGTTTTCTACAGCGTACCTCATCCCTGTTTTGAGTGCTCTCCCCTTCCCAAAGTTGTGATGGTGAGATAAGTAGGCACATCCAAGCTGTTTTAGAATAATATGAGTATCATCTTTACTACCGTCATCAATAAACAAAATGTCAACTTGAGCATGGAGTTGTAGTTCACTACAAAACTCATGAAGATGCATTTCGGCATTGAAAAGAGGAACAATAATCAGTATATCATCGGGCATGGAAAGAAATTAGGCAGGAAATTGTTAATTGGTAAATGATCAATCTACACAACATGACAATTGATTAATAAATGATGATAGGTAGAATTATGAGTTGTAAAAAGCAATTAACCAGTAAACGTTAAATTTACTATTCTTAATCCTTCTAACTAAGGAGAAGACTGTCAGTACAGCAACCAAAAATGAGAGGATGATAATTAAGAGTATTTGACTGTCCATCTGTTTAAGTGGTCAAATTTTCTGTTGAATGTTGAACCGTAATTGTACCCTTTTGTACACAAATTGTAGGAAGATGATCCAAATTGAAGAAATTAGCCATTAGGATTAATAAACTGATTGTGGAACTCAATCCAACGTGGCAGAACGTTTTGGAGCATAGTTGTCGGTGGGATAAAAGCAATCCGCATATGTTGAGTTCCTTTCTTTTGACCGAAACCACCACCATTTACGGTACTAAGACCTGTCTTTTCAAGAAGAGCCATACAGTAATCAAAATCGTTTTTACCGTCTGGCAGTTTGTTCAATCTAGGAAAAAGATAAAGTGCCCCTATTCTACCAAAGCATTCTACAGAGTCCATTTCTTTAAATGCTTCCTTGATCATGGTTGCCTTTTTAAACTGATTATTAAGTACGGTACTCTTTTCTTTCTCGAAAAGAGCATAAGAGTCGTCACCCTTTTGTGGGGGATTTACCACCATATAAATGAGAGCCTGGCCCACAGTATTGGAACAAAGGCTGACCGATGCCTGCTTAACCAGGATGTCTATTAAATGAGCATCACTTCCGGTAATCTTTGGAGGATTTCGAATTTCCAGATAACCTCCACGATGTCCACATTCTCCGTGGAAACCTTTTGAAGCACTGTGAAGACTGAAAAGTGTGATATTCTTCTCTCCGACTGACTTTGCAAAAGATATAAATTCCGCTCCATATAGATTATCCTGATAAACTTCATCGGCTATGATAGCAAGATCGTTTTCTTCAGCAAATTTTATGACATCATTAATACTTTCTCCATCCAGTATTGCTCCTGTCGGATTCCCCGGATTGATTACGACAATAGCCTTGACATTCACTCCATTCTTCCGAGCTTCTGTTATTGATTCATCGAGAATATCACGGTTAAGTGCCCAGTCATTGTCTTCATCAGGAAAATAATTTACCTGTACTCCACTACATCTTTTAATAGTAGCTGAATAAAGAGGATATTGTGGAATGGGAATCATGATACCATCATTGGAATTAGCGATCAATAATTCAATAATATTTCGTGCTCCTGCACTTGCACCATCAGTCAGAAAGATACTTTCCGGATCTGACATTACACCGCCTGAATTTGTTACATCATCACGTTCATCAATAAACCGAGCTATAGCTTCTCGAATGAAGAGTGGTCCTTTACTATCAGTATAAGCACCAAGCCCTTTCCCATACGAAAGGAACTCTTCAGCGTAGTCTAGTACATCTTTCGAGATAAAGTCTCCTCTACTCCTCTCAGTAGCAATCGAATCTGGATATTCCATGAGACTGAGAACCTGCCTGTAGAAGGTAATTGGCTTTTGCCCAATCGCTTGGGGATTACCGAGATTACACGGAATGATATCTTTACCCTGTTGAGCAAGTTCCGCTGCTCTTTTAGCAAGTGGACCCCGGACGGCGTATTCAAGATCAATGAGGTTTCTATTAAAAATATTTATTTGAGACATATTATATTTTGTTATTTGAAACTGACAATGTCGGAGCGGCGAGATTTGAACTCGCGACCCCCTGAACCCCATTCAGGTGCGCTACCGGGCTACGCCACGCTCCGTACGGTATAAGAAATTAATTGTATAATACACTATCCTCCAAATAATAACATGATAGCATATACTTTTTTATTGGATAAATATTAACAACTAACGAGACAATAGTTCAAGAATCTCTTGAAGCTCAATTTTAATTGAGGAGAGGAGTTCTTTATACTCATTAGAATCGACATTACTCTCAGTCTCACTCTCAATGTCACCCCTCAGTTCTCGTCTTAATTTTTCTCGGGCACCGGCGATTGTGTATTTTTTATTATATAGAAGATTTTTTATCCTGAGTACTAAATCAATATCTTTTTTTCGATATTTTCGATTTCCTGCACGATTTTTCTGAGGACGAAGCATGGGAAATTCTGTTTCCCAATACCTTAAAACGTACTGCTTTAAATCTACTAATCCGCTGACTTCACCGATTGAGTAATAAAGCTTCTTTATTTCTGATGGTGACTCTTCCATAGCACTTAAAGTTATTCTTTATATATTCCGTCTGCAAGCATTTAATTATGAGTCTAATGATTATATAAATAGATTCTTGAGATCTTCTTTAAATAGAGATGATTATTATTGAATACTATTTGAAGCTATACTGGCATTATTACAGAATGAAATAACCATTTGTTTGGCCAATTGAAACGTTAATTGAACATCTGTTAATCTTTTTGTAAAAGCTTTATTGGTCTCAATTGAATAAATATTCCATCGATACAGACAGTTATGTTCTGGAAAATTGTGTTTTCTAAAAGTGAGTGGCAATAGAATCTTCTTATACCCACAATCTAATGCACTGTTTATGACCCTCCAATCAGCTCTTCCGAAAGGTGGCACCAAATATTCAATTACTTTTCCGGTTAAATCCTCAAGTTTCTTTTTTGACTCTTCAAGTTCATTCATTAGCTGATGTCTATTCATACCAATTAGACATTTATGACTCTTGGTGTGAGAACCAATCGTCCAACCAGCTGCAGAAAGCTCTCTTACTTGATTTAAGGTTAAATGCGGATATGTCAAAAAACCAATGTTCGAATCCCATCTGTTGTTTTTACCAATAAAGTCACTAATTATAAATACTGAACCTTTCCCTCCTACCTCGTTTAACCTGGGATAAGCGTTGGTGAAAACTGTCTCATAACCGTCATCAAAAGTAAAATAAATAGATTTATCATTATGTGAGTATTCATTAAGCGGAGTAGCTACATATTCTAATTTTTGTAAGATCGAAAGCTGATGAGAAAATTTCTGTGGAGAAATAGTAGTTAATCCCCATTCAAATCGATTGGAGATCTTATGATACGTCAGAATAAGAGGTAAATTCGTATTTTTCTCCTGGTAAAATAGAATCGCCCTTCAATTAGTTAGAAATTGAAGGGCGATTATTATAGCCATTATCAGTTATTTTGGTGACGTGATCGTCTTCCTCTATCATTTCGCTTCTGACTTGGACGCCCACCCCGATCATTACGAGGTTTACGAGGTCTTTCTACATACCCTTCCGGTGGCTCCTTAAGCGCCTTCATACTAAGACCGAATTTGCCAAATTCGCCTAATTCGATGACTTTTACCTTAATTGTCTGATCTATTTTCAGTACGTCTTCAACTTTATTAGTCCGTTCGTAAGCTATTTCGCTAATATGCAATAGCCCCTCTTTTCCAGGAACCAATTCCACAAAAGCACCAAAATTGGTTATTCTGCGTACTTTACCTTCAAATACCAAACCAACTTCGGGCTCCTTTACAGTCATCTCTACCATATACTTACCTCTGGCACAATCGTCCGCTGACTGTGACGAAATCACTACTATACCGTCATCATCTACTTCAACATCGCAACCACTTTCTTTGATGATATTTCGGATATTTCGTCCGCCGGGCCCGATAAGCTCTCCGATTTTCTCTGTATCAATAACAGTATGTACTATTTTAGGAGCATGATCAGAAAGTTCACTGTTAGGTCCATCAATTGCTTCTTTCATCAAGCCGAGAATATGCATTCTACCGGTTTTTGCCTTATCCAGTATTTTCGCGATGAGATTCTGACTAATTCCATCTATCTTTAAATCAACTTGAATTGAAGTGATACCTTTTCTAGTTCCAGCAACTTTGAAGTCCATATCTCCGAAATGATCTTCTTCACCGAGAATATCAGAGAAGAGAACTTCTTTATTACCATCCTTAACAAGGCCGACAGTTACACCTGCAACTGGTGATATTATGGGTACTCCTGCATCCATCAAAGCTAGTGAACCAGCACAGACAGATGCCATGGAAGATGATCCGTTAGACTCTAAAATATCTGAGACAACTCGAATTGTATAGGGAAAGTCCTCAAACTTTGGCAAAATAGACTTAAGTGCTCTTTCCGCCAGGTTTCCATGACCTACTTCCCTTCGACTCAATCCCAAATATCGTTTAATTTCACCTACACTGAAAGGAGGAAAGTTGTAGTGCAGCATGTATTTTTTCTTGAACTCTCCGTCAATATCATCTACGTACTGCTCATCAGATTTCGAGCCTAATGTTATAGTACATAAACTTTGCGTCTCACCGCGAGTAAATAGAGAACTTCCGTGTGTTCTAGGGAGAAACCCCAACTTGATGGAAATAGGGCGAATTTCGTCCATATTCCTGCCGTCTACACGTATTTCTTTAAGTAAATTGGAACGAAGTTCTTTTTTGTACTGTGCAGTAACCAACTTTCTTATGACACTATCTTGATCGGGAAACTCCTCTTCCATGGATTCAATCAGCTCATTAGTAAGATCAGATTGTGCATCTTTTCTTTGTCCTTTTTCTTGAATTTTCAAGATATCGGTCATTCTTTTTCCAATATTCTCATTAGTCTTTGTTTCTAGGTCAGCATCAATTTGGGGAATATCAAATTCACGCTTTTCGATGGAAAGCTCGCTGCAGAATTCAATCTGAAACTTTATGATGTCTTTTATTGCTTCGTGAGCATACTGCACAGCTGAGAAAATTTCATCCTCGGATGCTTCCTTTGATTCACCCTCCATCATGATTATACTTTTTTCATTTCCAGTAACAACCATGTCGATCTTACTTTCATCAATTTGCTCATAAGTAGGATTTAAAATCATTTTATCATTTACTAATCCAACTCTAACTGCTGCTATGGGTCCATTCCACGGAATATCAGATGACATGAGAGCCACAGATGTTCCAATGGTACCCAAAGTGTCCGCAGGATTTTCCTGATCTGTTGAAAGTAGATTAACAAAAATCTGTGTCTCGCAACGGAACCCTTCTGGGAAAAGCGGACGAATTGGACGATCCGTAAGTCTGGCAGCAAGGATTTCTTTCTCAGTAGGTCTACCTTCTCGCTTGAAATAACCACCAGGAATCTTTCCAGCTGCATAACCTCTTTCTCTGTATTCAACAGAAAGTGGGAAAAAGTCTATCCCCTCCCTAGGTGACGAGCTTGCATTTACTGCTACCAAAATAACTGTTTCGCCATAAGTTAACAAAATTGAGCCTGCAGATTGCCTGGCCATAGTGCCAGTTTCCAAAGTGAGCGTTCGCCCACCTAATTCCATAGATTTCTTGATTTCTTTAGTCATTATCCTTCTCTTTCCTTCCCTATCATTTATTATTATCTTCTTATTCCTAACTCATCAATCAACTTTTTATAGCTTTCATAATTTGTCTTTTGTAAATATTTAACAAGCTTTCTCCTTTTACTAACCATCTTAATCAAACCTCGTCTAGAATGATGATCCTTTTTATGTTCTTTAAAATGATCTTGAAGACCCCTAATATTCTCAGTAAGCAGAGCTATTTGAGATTCAGCAGAACCACTGTCTTTTTCATTCTTGCCATATTTATTGATTATCTCTCTTTTTGTTTGTCTTGTCAGAGACATTTTTGTACCTCCTTATATACAGTCATCCGAGAATAGCAAAATTCTCGATCCTTGTCTAATTGTCTGATTAATGAATCAGTATTTTCAAATTTCTTTTCATCTCGAATTCGTTCAAGAAATTGGATCTCGATTGATTTATTGTAAAGATTATTGGTTATATCACTTTCAAAGAAGTGAATTTCCATAACGAATTCTTCTTCACCAAAAGTTGGTCGATATCCTAAATTACACATTCCATAAATACATTCATTACCTATCATTCCCCTGGCAAAATAAACGCCACATCCGGGAACAAGCTGATTGGCTATTTCCGGTACAAAGTTAGCTGTGGGAAAATTTAGATTTCTTCCTCTTCCTGAGCCATGAACAACTTTGGCATTAAAACCAAAAACCCACCCTAGCTCAAATGATGCTCTCTGGACATGGCCATCTGTAATAAGATTACGAATTCTTGTGCTACTTAATACCTCATCCTGATCTTTTACAGGATTAACAACTTCTACTAGAAAATCATATTTGTCAGATATTTTCTCCAAAAATGCACTGTTTCCTTCTCTGTTAAAACCAAAATGATGATCATAACCAACGATGATTTTTTGAGGAGAGAAATAAGAACAAATTATGTCATCTACAAATGATTTTGCACTCTTTCTAGAAAATTCGAGATCGAACGGAATCACAACAGTTATATCAACTCCCAGTTCTTCCAATAATTGCTCTTTTTTCTGTTGACTCAATAGAATCTCAAAATCAGTAGAATTTTCTGAGAGTATTTGTTTAGGATGTGGATCAAACGTCATTACAACTGATATTTCTCCAAAGGCATTTGCAATATTTGTTACTTTCCCTATAATTTCTTGGTGTCCTCTGTGAAGACCATCAAATGAGCCTATTGTTAATACAGTGTTTCGAGCTGACACAATATCCTTCAATTTTCTGTAAATTTGCATACTTGTTTAATATCTTTGAGTTGAATGGCATCATCGAGTAAAAAATCACCTACTCTTGTCCTTAAAAGAGAAATTAGATGTCCTACTGTTCCTAAAGACTTAGCAATATCTACTCCAAGCTGCCTGATATAAGTGCCCTTAGAACATGTTACAGAAAACGTTATATCATTTTCTGAAAAGTCCAATAATTTCAATCTACTGATTTCAATTTCTATAGGTTCTCGCTGAATTTCGATATTCATGCGAGCTAATTTATACAGACGAATACCATTTACTTTTTTAGCAGAATACATCGGGGGAATTTGCTGTTGTTTTCCGATTAATTGTCTAAAAACAGTTTTAATATCCTTATCAGTTATTTTAGGTATTTCAGCAGATTCTTTTACTTTTCCATCTAGATCGCCAGAATCAGTAGAATTACCTAACCGAAGAGTGGCAATATAATCTTTTTCTGATCCGGAAATAGCACCTAGCTTGCGTGTAGATTCTCTACTAACGCCGATTACAAGCAATCCCTCAGCAAAAGGGTCAAGTGTCCCAGCATGACCTACTTTCTTTTCTCCTGTAATGTTTTTCACCTTTCTGATGATGTCAAATGAAGTAGGACCAGAAGGTTTATTAATAGAAAAAATCATAATTATCTCATTCGTTTACTACGTGTTTCAGATAATAGACGATCTATTTTTTCAACTTCTTCGAATGAATCATCATAAAAAAATTTCAGTTCAGGAACTGATTTTGCATTTAACTCACTACCTAATAATTTTCTTAAATATCTTCCTCGAGTCTGAAAATATTCCTCAATCTTATCCACAGAAACTTTTCTGTTTAGTACACTAACGTAAATGCGGGCTGAGCGAAGGTCATTTGACATTTTCACATCTGAAATTGTGGTAAAACCAATCTCAGTTGTATCGATCTCTTTTAACATTAAATCACTTAATATCTTTTGAACTTCGTGACCAAATCTATCTTTTCTGCTATAGGGTTTTCGGGGCATAATGTTAATAGTTGTTAGTTCTGTTGAAAAATAAATATCAAATAATCCTTAGTTAAGAGTTCGTTTTACTTCTTTTTTGCTGTAAGTCTCAATAACATCTCCCTCTTCGAATTTCTTGACTCCATCTATTCCTATTCCACATTCCTTTCCTTCTTCGATGGAGCTCACATCATCTTGAAAATGTTTCAAGGATGTAATAGAACCTTCATGAATTATTTCATCATTTCTTACTAATCGGGCAAGGTCCTTTTTCGAGATTGTTCCATTATTTACTTTACAACCTGCAATTGTTCCAAGTCGAGAAAATTTGAAAACCTGTAAAACATCTGCTTTTCCTAAAGGTTTCTCAACAATCTCAGGTTCTAACAAACCTTCTAATGCAAGTTTGATCTCGTTCACAGCATCGTAAATAACAGAATAATGGCGAATGTCAATTCCACTGTTTTTTGCAAGGAGTTTAGCATTGGAATGTGATGTGACGTTAAATCCAAGTACAATAGCTCCTGATGCTTGAGCCAAAAGAACGTCTGACTCAGAAATATTACCTACCCCAGTATGTACAATGTCAACACCTACTTCATCGCTCGGAATTTCACGAAGGGTGTCTACCAATGCCTCAATTGAACCATCCACATCAGCCTTCACTATCAAGGGTAGAGAACTTACCAATCCTTCACGTATTTCTTGTGATAAACGATCAAGTGTCATTGCGCGAATCATTTGGCTATCTATCTCTCGTTGAACACGTTGCTTTTCAGACGAAATACGTCGAGCTTCCTTTTCATCTATTACTACTGCAAAACGATCTCCCGCCTGTGGAGGCAATTCAAATCCTAGTACCTGGACCGGATCAGATGGACCGGCTTGGTCAATCCTAATATTTCTCTCATTCATTAGAGCCCGAACTTTTCCAAAAGAATTTCCACATAAGAATGGATCTCCTACTTTAAGAGTTCCCTTTCGTACTAATAGAGTAGCTACAGGTCCGTGACCTTTATCAAGTCTTGATTCTACCACAGTACCTCTCGCCAAAGTATCTGGATTGGCTTTTAATTCTAGTACATCTGTTTCCAAAGCTAATAATTCAAGAAGTTCTGTAATACCCTCCCCCGTTTTAGCAGATATGTGCACACATTGCACTTTTCCACCCCAATCTTCAACTACGATACCATTATCAGATAAAGATCCTTTTACACGATCGAGATTGGCATCTGGCAAGTCAATTTTATTGATAGCTACCACTAACGGTACTTCAGCAGCCTTAGCATGGTTAATTGCCTCAATAGTTTGCGGTTTAACACCGTCGTTTGCAGCAACAATTAAAATCACTACATCAGTAACCTGAGCACCGCGAGCTCGCATAGCTGTAAATGCTTCGTGACCCGGAGTATCAAGGAATGTTACTTGCTTCCCGTCCTCAAGTATTACCTCATACGCACCAATATGCTGAGTAATTCCGCCAGATTCTCCAGCTACCACGTTAGTATCTCTGATATAGTCAAGAAGAGAGGTTTTACCGTGATCGACATGACCCATTATAGTCACGACTGGAGCACGAGGAACAGCCTTCTTTTCATCTTCTTCAGTATCATCAAAAGAGAACAGCTCATCAGATGTTTCTTCAACTTGAACAGCCTCTACTCCAACATCTTCCGAAATGAGACTGATGGTATCAAAATTTAAGCGCTGATTCATTGTCGCCGGTATACCAAGCTCAAAACATTTAGAAATAATTTCAGGAGGAGAAATATCTAAGATTTTTGCTATCTCCTGCACAGTCATAAACTCTGTCATTTTTACCTTGCGGATAATATCTCCGTCCAAATCCACATCATCATCCTTAGCCTTTTTATACTTTTTACGTTTGGATTTGGTATCAACCTGAGCCATCGTCTTTTTAATTGTGGATTCAATAGAAGCATGTTTTGCTTTTTCCTCATCTGTTTCTGGAGCTTTCTTTTTTGTTGCTCGCCTCCTAGGAGTCTCAATTTTAGCTTGAATTTCAGCTACATCAATTGACCGAAACTGCATTTTATCACGCTCAGGTGATTCAATTTCTTTCTTTTCACTCTTTCCTTTTTTTGTCTTAGAAGGTTTCTTAGACTTCTTTTTCTCTTCTTTTGCTTTTTGAGCTTCCTCTTCCTTTTTTATGTTTTCTTCTTCTGCTTTTAATTTCTTTTCTTTTTCTTCTATGATACGCTGCTCTTTAGGCATCATAATTTCGAAAGATTGAGAAGATTGTAATGTTTCCTCCAACTTTTTTGAGTGAATTTCTTTACGAACTTGTTCTTTTCTATATCTCTCAACACTTAATCGATCCTGTTCAAATTCTTCAAGGATTAATTGGTATGCCTCCTCGTCAACAAGACTCATGTGACTCTTAACCTCAATACCATTCTTTTTAAGGAGATCCATGATATCTTTATGCGAAATATTAAAATTTTTCGCGATCTGGACTATTCTCTTAGCTGTTGCTACATCAGTCGCCATTATACTTCTGCCTCAACTTCTTCTGTTATTTCTTTGACTGATATATCTTTATCGTTAGACAAAGTATCATCTACTACATTGTTCACATTTTCTTCAACAGCATCATCTTTACATAGAGATTCAAGGAAAGTGTTGATTTTTGTGGCTACTGAGTCAATAAAATGTTCGCCGATTCCCTTAACTTCAAGAAGTGTTTCTTGATTTGCATCTTGAAAGTCCTTAATCGTAATAATCTCAGCTACATCCAGAAGAGAAACCATTCGAGTAGTCAAACCTTTTACGTCACTCAATTTAATTGCAGATCCTTCAGCCGATACTCTTCGCTCAGCTTCAATAGTGTATCCTGTCACCTCACTTGCCAGAGTCACATTTAGATAACTTTTTCCTACGCCTGATTCCATATCTTCATCATCAAAAACAGCTACACAATATTTCTGTTCATCATCAATGCGAAGATTAATCGGTTTAGCGGGTGATAAAGCTCGTGAAATTAAAACTTCAGACTGACTACTGTAGTTTATTACATCAATTTTTTCTCCATTTAATTCTCTTACTACAGCTTGAATTCTGCTCCCTCTCATACCTACACAAGCCCCCACGGCATCTATTCGTCTATCTGTCGATTTAACTATCAATTTTGATCTTTCACCAGAGGCTCTGGCTATTGATGTAATAACTATTATACCATCTTCTATTTCGGGGACTTCCATTTCAAACAACTTTGATAAAAACTGATTATCTGAACGAGAAATGATAATATCGGGTCCTCTCGGGGTCATTTCTACAGACTTAACAATCCCACGAACAGTCTCACCTCTTCGAGGTCTTTCCGATGGAATTTGCTCTTTTTTAGGTAAACGCATTTCACTTTGCTCATTGAAGAGATGGATATTATCCCGTTGAATTTGACGAACTTCTCCAACTATGATTTCACCTACTCTAGCAAAATAGTCCTCAAAAATATATTGTCTTTCAATATCCTTTATTCTTTGAGAAAGAAATTGCCGGGCAGTCATAATAAGACGACGTCCAAAAACAATAGGATCAATCACTTCAACAAATGGATCACCTACAGAAAGATCTGGTTCTACTTCACACGCTTTTTCTAAATCGATTTGAGTGGCAGGATCATCGACCTCTTTTACAATTGTTTTTTCTTGGTAAATTTCAATTTCACCTTTATCAATATTAACTAAAACAGAACAATTAGAAGCATCACCGAATTGTTTCTCAAGAATAGTTAAAAATAAATCCTCGAGAATTGTACCGAGCTCTGTCCGATCAATGTTCTTCTCTCTGGCAATATCAGAGAAACACAGTATTAAGTCTTGATTATTCAATTCTTCCTCCAGGTTCCTAATTTGTATAAACTCTTCAAAATAGCCTCAATTTTATTTACCCATTTTATGGAAAATAATCGTCGACATTTTCAGTTCGTATTCCAATTCCATCTTTTTCAGATTATCCTATTGTTACCAAAAAGGTGGGTTTTGACCCACCTTACAGTACAGAATTTACCCTTACTACCGAAGAGTAGCAAGATAAATAGACTATTATTACTACAAGCTATTAAACGAGATGATACTAATAAAAATATTACTTATTTGTACTTCTAGAAATTCTTGTTTTTAGAGTTTCATACCTTGATTCAATTTGAGGAACAATAGGGATTGATTTTAATATTTCTTCAGCACGATTTATTTCATCCGCAGTTATAAAAGCTTCAACTGCATTTAACTTGTTAACTGTTTTTATATAACTTACAGACGACTTTTTCCCAGCATTTTCAAATAATGCACCTGCACGTGCCGGTTCGTTATTATACAGTGCTATATTTGCTAATTGACTCATTGCTGCCGGAGAAAATAGTCCTTCTGGAGCAAGTTCTAAATATGTATTAAAATGGACTTTTGCTGTATTAGAACTGTCTAAATCAAGGTAGATGCGGCCCATGTGAAAATGTGCCTCTTTACTGGCCTCCGATTCAGGAAATGTCATAAGGAGAGTTTCAAATTCTGGTAAAGCCTCATTAGGATTATTGTCAATATAAGATACTGCTCTAGCCAGAATGATATTTGATTCAGCTTGATCTGCAGCATTCCTTCTAGAAACAATCAAGAGCGTTACAATAATAATCAACAAAAGTATTGTTGGCAGTATAATTTTTCTCTTATGTTGAGCAAAATATTTCTGAAGAGAATACAACGTCTCAAGCAAAGGATCGTGGCGAATTTCTCTCTTTGTAATTTTCTTTTTAGGTTTTAGCATTTTTTCCTTATTTGTACCCCGGACCCGATTCGAACGGGTGGCCTAGCGCTTAGGAGGCGCTTGCTCTATCCAGCTGAGCTACCGGGGCTTAATTCCCGTTAAAGAAAAAGGAAGAATCCAGGGTATCTTTCATGGTTATTAACTATTTTCGGCCAGCAAATATAATGAAATATTATGTTCTTCATGAACACCTTTTCTCTTCAAATTATTGATAATGTTTATAATATAAAATTTTCCGAGGTTAGATTTCGAGTCATAAGTTTTTCAACTGCTTCTTTTGGGTTATCATCTTTGAATAGTACATCGTGAACAGCAGTACAAATTGGCATTTCCACATTATATTTTTTTGAAAGTGCCTTAACTGACTTAGTTGTTTTAACTCCTTCAGCTACCATTTTCATATTGCTGACTACATTTTCGAGTTTTTTTCCTTTTCCAATTTCTTCACCAACGTACCTATTTCGACTGTGACGACTGAGACAAGTAACAATTAGATCACCAATTCCACTAAGTCCTGAAAATGTTTCAGCTTTAGCGCCCATGTCGACACCAAGTCGAGCGATCTCAACTATTCCACGAGTAATTAATGCAGCTTTTGTATTATCACCAAAATCAATTCCATCACAAATGCCTGATGCAATGGCAATGACATTTTTTACTGACCCTCCTAATTCAACTCCTACAACATCACTGTTAGTGTATATCCTAAATGTTTCACTGGAGATTTCCTTCTGGATTAGTTTTACAGCCGATTCGCCAGTTCCCCCTACAACTACAGCAGTTGGACAACCTATTGACACCTCTTCAGCATGACTGGGACCTGATAAAGAGACAATATTATCAAAAGGTAATCGAGATGTTTCATGTATGACTTCACTCATTCTGAGTAGAGAATTATTTTCAATACCCTTTGCCAAATTTACAATAGTAACTTGTTCAGTTAAATTAGGTATTTGTTTAATTACCTCTCTAACAGCGTGTGAGGGTACTGCTACTATTATTATATTGAGTTCTGATGTATTGGGAATCTCAGTGCAGTAGTCAATATTAGAGGGCATGTTGAGGTTCGATAGGAAGTTATGTACACCATTTTTCTCCATCTGACGAATGGCTAAAACATTTATATCCCATAGCGAGACTTTATGATTCATTTCAGCTAAATGTACAGCCATAGCTGCACCCCAAGAACCAGCTCCAAGAATTAAAACTCTCATAGAATCTATTTTAGATACATAATAGATTGTTCTTGATCACTCATAATCATGTCGAAATATATTGACAACAGTCCTATTTCACTGCAAATTTTTTATATATTATAATAGCTAACAGTGAACAATGCCGGGGTGGCGGAACTGGTAGACGCGTTGGTCTCAAAAACCAATGGTCATATGACTGTGAGGGTTCGAGTCCCTCTCCCGGTACAAGTTTTTCTTTAAGGTCTAGTTGACTAGAGATGTTAAATATTGAGACAATTTTCAATAAAATCTATTTCAAGTTGAAGAAGTGCTCTAATACAGGCTATCTTTCAATATATTCACGAATAACTGATCTACATGAAGAAAAAATTAAATTATGTTTACTATTATAATTCAATAAAAAACAGAAAATATTATCCGATAGTAAACTTGAAATCACACTCAAAAAACATGCTAAAGTATTACTTACATAAGAATTTATGTAAAAAGCTTGACACCGTAATATAATTGCTGTATTTTCGTATGAGGTGTAAAAGCCTCTCCCGCGAGGTAGGGGTAGATCTTCCTAGTGCTCCGAGGTCATTAAGAAGTCTACCCCTCTTTTATTTGTTGAAATAATCAACTTTATCTTTATTCTTCTAGCTGACTCACTAATGTCTTCGAGAGTAAAAGAATCATTTTTTAAAACTACTATTAAGTTACACATATCATCCTTTGCCAATTCAACATTAACAATAGCTGACGATAAGCTATCATTAGATAGATTATTAATTGATTTCCCAGCTAAATAAATCGCTCCTTCATATTTGCCTGATAAAACGTTTAGTATTGAGCCTGAAAATTGTATCCACCCTTTTATCCATTTTCGTATTTGTATATCCCCAGCTTTCCAAAGTTTTTCCCATTTAGCATGTCCAGCAAGTATTTCACCTTTATTTAAAAGTTCAACTCCAACTATAAATGTATCAAGTATTCTTGAATTCATGGTGTTAGATCATGCTTTGATATCATTTTTTTTCTTTCATAATAATCATAGATATCTGGATTAAATGTTTCAATTCGCAACATGTGTAGTAAAGAAATAGGGAAATTTGTTTTAAATATTTTCAACTCTTTTACATTAAGGAAATAAATAAATGATATTTCTACTGCACTTACATTGTCTTCAAAATCAGAATAATGTGTTTCACTCCAATTCCATTTATAACTTTGGTTTTCAGAATATTCAAATAGTTTTCTAATACTTTTTTCCTGACTATTCCATAGTGAAATTTTAGCAACAATCTCAATTCCTTCTTTTAATAGATGTTGCCCATTCGTTTTCAAATAATTCTTTTTCATTGTATTCTATCTAGTAAAAAGGGACAGAAACTGCCCCTTTGATAGATTATATTTTAATTAAATTCTAATCCTCTTTTTTAAATGCTGATTCCTTCAGTTTTTTAATTTTTTCTTGAATAGTTTCTACATCTTTCTGAAGAGTAGTAATATCACGACCATGATCATTCATATTTCTGCGAGTTGAACGTTTAAAAGAACTGAGATCACTTTTATTCTTTTCTATATTGGCTTCAGTATCTTCAAAATTAGATTGAGTATTTCTTTCAAAAGATTCAAGATCTCCTTGTACATTTTCAATTTTTCGTTTAAGATTTCCTTTAACTTTTTTAGTGAAGCTTCTATTTTTAGAAATACTATCTTGAGCAGCTTGTAAATGTTCTTCACGCCCAATGAAGTTCAATTCCAAATCATATAAATTGTCACGAAATTCATTATTAACAGTTTGAACATGATTATTTATCATTTCTCTGATTTTGCTCATTTCATCAGAAGCTTTATCAGTAGATATCTTGAACCAGACAGCAGCTGCAATCCAACCTAAAACTATTAGAACAAGAACTTTATCTCTAGTTTCCATTTGTTATCCTTTTTATTAATTCGATCCTTCTAAGCGTTTTTCCCATGCGCTTATTTCTGACTTCTCTTCAACGGATTCAGGTTCAGAAGTTTTAGGGCTATCAGCTTCTCCAGATATTATTTTAGCTAACAATTCCTCTTTCTTTTCATTGGAAGTTTTAAGGGATCCAATAAGAAATTGAAGTTCTTCCTTGAACTCATCAACTGTCTTCTGCAGTCGGTTGGCCAATTCTTCCATTAAATGTGAACCGTAATTTACATTGATTCCAAGAAGTAAATCGTCCAGTTTTTCTACCAGATACTTTTTTCTATCTTCTGATTTACTGAAATCTACTGCCATGATAACCTCCTCTGAAGAAGAAATTAAGATAAAGACGCAATTTAGTGATTTTGCGAATTGTTGAAATCGTTATCACCAAACGTTGAGAATTTAGTGTAATCATATGATTATCCGAAAAACAAATTCGAAGTTATTTTACGATATTGGATTGAGAAGACGTTTCAAAAAGTATCTGACTATTTTCCTCTTGAAAAGTTATGGGAATTTCTTCTAGAGTTTCAACAAATATTGGGGGATGCATTATTGCAGAATATCTATGACGATGACCTTCAAATTCTATTATTCGCTGCAACCTAATAAATCCATTTTGAACAATTGAAGGATAGACGATAGTACGAAAATGATTACTAATAACTCGTTTTAAATCTACATCCGGTGTAGATGGCGATGTATTTGTTTTCACTGATATAGACCGTACTCTTCCTTCTATATCAATTATCCAATCTAATAATAGAATACCTTCATAATTGGGATACTTAGCTAGAAGTATTTTCATTCTTTTTTCGAGAAGTTCATCCTGCTCTTCTAACCTTCTTGCGACTGATATAAGTGAGAAACCCGTCATTTCTCTTTTATCACCACTATCGAAGAAAGAGAGGTGATTTTCTGCCACTTGAACTGCGTGTAATCTTGCAATATCTTTTTCCCTGGTATACTCCTTTTTCAATAGATTAAATTCAATCAGCTCCTTTTTTTTAGATCTTTCTAAGTTAATCTCCTGTTGTCTCAAGTCACTATTTACTTCTTTATAAACGAGATTTTCATCTCTAATATCTGCATTTACTGGGTGGCGAAATGTAATTCCACGCTTCTTCAAAGCTTTTGTCAGCTGTTCGTAAATACGATTTTGAATTGAAAGACTTAATCTGTCACTGGGTTCAAGTTCTGTTAAATTATCCTGACTGACACCCCATTCAGAAAACTTTTTATAAAGTCGTTCTTCAGCATATAAAACCACTCTTACTCGATCCTCAACGCTTACATAAATTAGATAATCTACTTTCTTTAAAAAGAACCTACGTGTTAAGATTTCAGACACTATATAGTGATCCTCAAGATCAAACTCTCCTATTTCGTACTCTAAAGTTGTCAGCACGTCCCGACAAATAGAGAGTGCTTCATCCTGTGTAAAATCGTAATCATATTCTCTGATCATGGGAGGTGGCAATGGACAAGTTGATAAGCGAAATGCTGTAGTAAACAGATATAAGAAGCAGAGATTTCGGAAAATTCTTCCGAATGTGCTGCTTCTAAAATTGCTCAAGAAGTTCGTCTTCAGGTATCTCAATAGGTTCTGGCTCAGCAAAGCCATAGAACTCACTGTTATAATAATACAGTCTCATCGTTGGAATATTATCAGAAAAAACAGGGGAATCGTATTCAGAATCTTGCATTTTAACTTCAAGGAGTAGTTCTATATTCACATTGTCTATCTTCCAGGAAGAACGGTAATATCCTCGAAACAGTCGTGGAAATGGTGAGGAAAGATATTCACGACTGGTACCAAGATCGTTTCGAGTCGTCCTGAGGGGATTACCGTACTTCTTAGTTAAAATCTGCTCAATGCGCTGAAACTCATTTATGTGATCATCGATGGTACTACCACTTAAAGAAAAATCTGTCATAACCTTCCAGAAGCCTGAATCAGAAAATGCATAGACAAATTTCACTGTATCTTCTCCAAGAGGACCAATAACAGAAATTTCATCATTGCTCATGTCTGAAGAAGAATCATTAATCTCAATAAATTGCTTGAAATCTTCTCTAGCTGTCCCCCACGGAAGTTCTTGATAAGATTTATTAATTGAAGATAATTCTTCTGTCTCTTCTTCAAAGATCTCGCTATCTATATCATCGGTATTATCAGAAGAAACTCCTTCAGATATTTCCTGGTTCAGCGAATCTTCTTCCATTGAAGCAGCATTTTCAGAAGGGTCAGGCGATTCAGTTTCATCCTGTGAGAAAAGTAAAGATGGGATTGAAATCAAAACAATTATTACAACGAATGTTAATAATGATTTTTTCATATTTCTTTCCTCTGTTTTGTAATGGTCATTAATCCTCAGTATTATTCTTACTATTTTTCTGCCCGCTTATAAGTTCTGGCAGATAATTTATGATATAATAAAATATTGCAGTCAGTATGATGGCTTGAAGAATCATCCCTGCGCCAACGCACATACCGATGACTGCTACCAGCCAAAAAGGTGCAACCTCTTTTAATCCAGTCATCCATTCATCTGATTTCTGGAACTCTGTGTAAGATACAATTCCCATTGCGATCAGAAAGGCTCCTGTGATAATTCCTGTTTCCAATGATTCCGATATTGAAGTAATAGCAAATGCTACCACCGATAGTAACGCATAGATCCCGACTTTATCAGCTTTGATAAGAGATGTTTTTGGCAGTGAAAGGGGAATGATCAAGCCAGCAGCAATGACGATCTTTATTGCAAATCCTATGGCATCAATTATCATATTATTTCAGATGGTGGAGGTGTCTCACCGTTTGATATGCAAAATTATACACAGAGCAGAGGCGTTTTGTCAATCTAAATCTGGTAAAGAAGTAAGAAAATGTCAGTCAATTACTGTACCGACTCGGCTGAATCGAGGTGAACCCTCAACGAAATCCCAAGACATATAAACAAATACGGCTTCGCCCAAGACGTGACTCTCTGGAACAAATCCCCAATATCTGGAATCTGCGCTGTCATCACGATTATCACCCATCATCCAGTAATAATTCTGTTTTACCATATAATGATCCATCTCGAGAGCAGGTTGACCGTCTATCTTAATATATTGTGGATCAATCTGAATCAACTCGCTCAGGAGCCACGAATTGAGCAAATTGCCTTCTTGGCTAGGCACGATTTGAAATCGCTCCGATCCGTAGTGATTGCGTATCACTCCTTTATAAAGCCGGAAACGTTCATTGGATTCTCTAACTTTATCGCTGTTGCTAGCACTGCTTGAAAAAAACTGCCGCAGTTTAAGTCCCAAAGATGACTCATAACGACGGGCGATATCTGTGGGCTCATTCACGGTAAAGATGCAATCGCCTAACTCATTTTTCGGATAGTTTTCTATTTTTTTCAATCCGTCGTTTTCATAGGTAACTTCATGCCCGTCCATAAGCATCACTGGAATCAATAGATCCCACTCCGTACTTTCATTTAACTGAATAAGTTGCCCTGCATAAGGAATTTGAACTGAATCAAAGGAGTGGACGCCATTGACTGAACTCTCCTTCTGGCGAATCAGATACTCTTCTCCGTTTTCTAATGAAATCTTGTAGTAGAGGTAATTTTGATGATTATCACGATTTAACTTTCGTTCAATGAATTTTCTCTCTCCTTCCGGCTTTCCATTAATATATACATTATCCATTTGCATTTCGAATGTATCACCCGGCATGCCGATAAGTCGCTTCACATACTTCTGAAATACATCCCGGGGATATTTGAAAATGACCACATCTCCCCGCTGTGGTGTCTTAAAAGATGGAAAACGCGTCCACGGAATATCGAAGCCAATATCGGTATATGGGATGCCGATCCAGTCTGGTGTGCGCATACCGTATGCGAACTTATTACCGATGAGAAAATCCCCGGTACGAATGGTCGTTTCCATGGATCCTGTGGGGACGATATACGCTTCAACAAGCGTTGCTCTCAACGAAAGAGCAATCAAGATTATAATCGCGAGAGAGCGAATTTCTTTAATGATTTTTGATAATGTCTTCATTTAAGGAGGAGAATTTACAATATCAGCTTAAACAATCCTCGAAATGCTTGATCATCGGTCCTTTCTTTCCGAGAATGATAGATACTATATCAAATCGATAGTCCCACTCCTCTTCCTGAGCAGCGGCGTAGATTTCGAATGCGTTTTCCAGTTTTTCCATTTTACTGTCGTCTATTTGATCTTCGGGCTGACCCAGTTTCGTCTGCGTGGCAGTCTTCACTTCTACGAAGATTATCTCATTACCGTTCCTGATTATTAAATCAATTTCACCATAGAGCGGGGCGCTGTAGTTCATCTCCTTGATGTGATAACTGTTGTGTACAAAATAGCGCGCTGCCAGCTTTTCACCCCACTTCCCCACCAGTCTATGGTCTTTTAAATGAGTCAATGTCGGAAGGTAATTTTGAACGGGATTAAACGACTTTCGGTGAATGGGGCAAGCCATGTGGTTCTGTAAAGCATTGATGTGCTCCCGCGTGCCGTACCCTTTGTTCCTGTCAAATCCGTACTCCGGATACGCCAGTGCATAGTTCCGCATGATGCGGTCGCGAGTCACTTTAGCTACAATGGATGCCGCACTGATGGACGGAACCTCATCATCACCGCCGATTATGCCGCGGTTGGGTACTATCTGATCAGGCAGGGCATAACCATCAATGAGAGCTAATTCCGGCTGCGGATAGAGCTGACCGATTGCTATACGCATTGCTTTGTGCGTAGCAGCAAGAATGTTCGTCCGGTCAATCTCGTCCTCATGAATAATGCCCACACCGATGCTAACAGCTTCTTTGTGTATCTCTTCGTAAAGCGCCTCCCGCCTTTTCTCCGTCAGTTTCTTGGAATCGCGCATCCCTTCGATGCTGTGTTCTTCAGGGAGGATTACTGCCGCCGCTGCCACGGGACCTGCCAACGGTCCGCGGCCCGCTTCGTCAACACCGGCGGTCAATTTAAATTCATTCATAAGAAAGTTAAATTGCAAAGATTCTGTGGGGAAAACAAACGGAACAGACTTTCTAAATCAATAAATAGTTAAATATATACCGCTCCCAGTTCAAACACGGTGCAGCGTATAAAAGGTAATCCGTTTAGACTGTGTTCCCATAATTATAAATTCAAATTCGTCTGATTCATTCTATGAAAGAGATGAAAGGCACTCATCCGTGGTTCTCCACAACCGATCAATATCACTTTTATTGTATGATGATGTTGAGCTTTTTTCTGGTTTGCATTTCACAAAATACTTCCCGCTGACACCTTTTACCATTGGAGAAGTTGCCAGAAATACGCTGGTTGTTGCTCCTTTTTTAATTGATATAGCACCAATCTTTTTTGCCAGATTCAGTCCTATTCCTACTATCCCAGTATTATTGTCTCCAAAACGTGTTCTTACAAAGCCGGGGTGCAGGGTGTTTACTGTAATTGGTGTATCCTTCAGCAATTCTGCTAATTTATATGTAAACATGATGTTCATAAGCTTTGATCGCTTATAAGCCGTCCAGCCGGAATAATCATTTTCCCCCTTCAGATCATCAAAATCCAGGGTAACTCCAATATGTGCTCCTGATGCTACATTAATGATACGGGGGTTTTTACCTTTCTTTATCAAATCTAAAAGAAGTTTGGTTAGTAAAAAATAATTTAGATGGTTCAAAGCAAATGTTTTTTCAAAACCCTCATCAGTTTCTTCTCTTTGTGCAAAGAAGGCACCGGCATTGTTTATTAACACATCCAGTCTATCATAGCGGGAATGAATCCTTTCCACTAAATACCGTATAGCTTTCATATTAGATAGATCTGCTGTCAATATTTCAATCTGATCGTTTCCTGTTTTTGCTATGAGTATTTTTCGAACTTTCTCTCCTTTTTCCTGATTACGTCCAACAAGAATTAATTGTGCATTTTGTTTACCAAGACATCTTGCTGTTTCCTTTCCGATGCCGTCCGTGGCACCGGTAATAAGACATATCTTGTCTTTCATCATTAGAGGAAATTTCTTAATTAAGCACAAGCATCAGTGCTGTAATGATTTAGTAGTGTATGTTTCATTTTGGACTCCTCCTAAATAAAGCTTTCTAACAGAAAAGCAGACGGTAAATGGAATGTATAAATAGAGTCGTTATATTGCAATCTCTCCAATAACTATCCAGCACTTTCTCATAAGGACTTACCAGGAAAATGCCGGACAATAAATACTATCTGGGTAACTCAGTACCCTTGTGTTTCACAGCAACAGTCGTCTACCACCGCCACATTGTCCAGGTCGAAGTCGGAGCCGTCCAGTTTGAAGCGGATACAGGCGCCTATCTCTATATCATCGATTGCCCCAAGTTCCTGCATATCTTCAGTCGAGACATAGTCGAACAGATACCCTTCATCCAATGTGCCGCCGCAGTCGTCACATCCTACCGATTCATCGCAACCGGTGGAAATGACAAGAAAGAGAGAGAGTAATACCACAAAGGGTGCTTTCTTTACCATCAATACTCCCTACTGCGGTACGTAACATACCTGATCACATCGTCTTCCTCATTATCATCATCGAAATCACCCACTACACTCCATGTAAGCATGTTCCCCGTGGGAGCGACCTTAATATCGTAGCTGTTTTCCTCAATATCTTCAAAACCGTTTTTCATGGTTTGATGTACTATTATCTCATCTCCAGTCAATTCCCATGTTCCTCCCATTTTTGTGGTATCACCACGATCTGTTACCCACATTTCATCGAAGGAATTGTCCTCATTCAACGATAAGGAATGGTCACTTAAAGGAAGATCAGTAAATGGACTCCGCTCCGTTTCATCGACTCCTTCCTTTCCATCCTTGGAATTAATTTCCACTGTAATAGTGCTAAGTGTCCATGTGCCCACTACAGTCTGGCGGGTGGAACTGAAAAACAGAATTGCAGCGATGACTACCAACCCTATGATGA
>MDSZ01205119.1_pt1 | contig 36682 bp, 36 predicted proteins | sample 811201 | NCBI WGS metagenome assembly MDSZ01 (sample SAMN05326647, study PRJNA326480) | marine metagenome | isolation source: seawater | place: Indian Ocean: North | collected 2010
ACAACCATTAAGGGAATATCTCCTCTAATTTTTTTAAACTCATCACAAAATTCAAAGATTTCAGATGGATTTTTCTTTTTACTATGAATCATAATGCCATCAGCACCAGCTTCTATATATGCTTTTGCTCTTAGCAAAGCATCAGTCATCCCGGAATTTACAATTAAACTTTCAATTCTAGCTATAATCATAAACTCACTAGTTACTTGATTCGATTTACCAATTCTTATTTTAGCCTGGAAGTCTTTAATAGAAGCTTGTTGTTGTTTGATTTCATCACTAAGTAATGAATTTTTTTTCAGTCCCTCTTTGTCTTCTATTACAACAGCAGATATCCCTAATCTTTCAAGTGATTTAACAGACAATCCAAAATGTTCAGCTCTACCTCCTGTATCTGCATCAAAAATTAATGGTTTAGTAGTAACTTCAAAAATATCATTGACAGTATTCATTCTTGATGTTAAATCAACTGCTTCAATATCAGGCTTTCCTTTAGCAGTCGAATCTGTGAGGCTACTAGACCACATAGCGTCAAACTCTATAGGAATATTATTTTTAATTATTTGAGTTTTTTCTGTAATAAGACCTGAAAGACCGTTATGGACTTCATTGACTCTTATAAGTGATTTTGAATTTAGTAAACGGCGTAATAAATTTAATCTAATATTAGGTGTTGTTCCGATATCTTTAATTGCATTATTTAGCTTTGTAGAAGAAATACCTTTTGTATATGGAATCTCTATAAGTTTGCCATCCCATAACTTAAGAATTTCTATAATCTTTTCTCTAGTTTTTTTCTGGACTCCTTCTTTCCAATCATCACCATGTACTACATAGTCTGGCTTAAGAGCCATTAAGTTTTCTTCATAATCAAGAGTATTTTGGGGTATTACTTTTGCTACCCCTTTAATCTGCTCAATTACAACTTTACGTTCATCATATTTCATAAACGGAACTCTTTTGTAACTTGCAATAGCTCTATCTGTCAATAAACCTATGATTACGTTACCATACTTTGTTGCTTCTTTAATGATGTTAATGTGACCCTGATGTATTAAGTCTGCACTCATTGCTACATAAGCATTTTTCATTTTTTTCTCCAAATTAGTTGTTATATTTTATAAAATCGTAATATTTCTCGCTAGATAGCGTATTTTCTAAAGAGTAGTATTTTGTTAAAATATTCATTATTTTATTATGATAATCAGATAGATAATCATTCTTATTAGAATTAATATAACTAAGACTGTCAATTAAATCATCATAATTCACTATTTCTCGACCTGGCATTTCAGTTCTAAATTCAGATAAAAAACCTTTAATATTTCTATATTTATTATAGTCCGGCATATAAAATAATTGAGGCTTATTCAATATGCTAAAGTCTGTGGATGTTGTTGAATAATCATTAATTAATACATCTACCTCAAGCATGAATTCATTTATATCAAATAGATTAAGATTAGATGTATTTATAAATTTAATGCGCTCAGTATCATAAGGAATTGAATTTACCATTGATGAATTAGGATGTAGAGTATATGCAAAATAATAATTATTTATTTGTAACCAAGTATCAAATTTTTGAATAGAAAAATTAGGCATGTTTAAAATGGGAAAATCATAATCGTATGGCCTCCAAGTTGGAGTATAGAGAATAATTTTTGATTGCTCACATATAGATTTAAATATATCATTTGATAGTTTTTTTTTAAGTTGATTTTTTTTAAAGAAAATATCACATCTAGGATAACCTAAGCTAATTATTTTTGAATCCGGGAGACGATATAATTTTTTAGCAATTTTATCTACAGAATACTTTGATGGGAAGTTTACATAATCAAAACTATGTATTCGCCTAATTTGTTGTTCAACTGTATTGTTGTCATTATTTTTTTCTAACGTTGTTTTGGTACCTTGTCCATGAAATAAACATATTTTAATTGATTTTATATTATCGATAATTTTAAATAAATTAATATAACTATCTCCATCATTGAAAACATATTTTGTTTTAAATAAGCAATATATTAGTTTAAATGGGTTAAGTAATGTAATATATTTTAACCCTTTACTATTGAGATAATATTTTATTTTTTTATTATTTGTGTACCAAAAAACATGAAAATCTTTTTTCGTTGATAAGTACTCATATAAATATTTTACATTCCCCGAATAAACATTATCATTAATTGATGAAAAGATTATATAATTATCTTTTTTAATTATATATTTTAATGGTTTAAGAAAATATCCTATAAGTCTTTTAATTATTTCTTTCATCTTTATATTTAAGATATTTATCTAGCAAAAGCTCATATGGAAAAAGTAAGGATAAAATTAAAAAATATGATTTTATATTTGTATAATTATGAGTCAAAGATTTTATATATGATTTAAATGATTCATATCTTAATGACTTCTTTTGATATATTTTTCCAGCAGTTTGCCATACATTAGATAATGAATAATTTTTTTCTTTATTATTTAAATTATTATTTTTAAAATGTTTCCTTATAACATTGCAAATAGAATTTATATTTTTCTCTACGTTGCTACTCTCTGAGTTTTCATGGATACGATATGTCCCCAATGGATCTTTGTGAAATATAATATTATAATTCATTTTTGCTAATCTTATCCATAAATCATAATCTTCAGCTGTAATAATTTTATTACTTTCATCAAAACCATCTAAATCATTTAGAATTTTAGTGTGAATTATTGTTGAGGATAAAGATAATAGATTACCAATATTGATTAGATTGTTAAAAGTGAACGGGATTTTTCCATAATTTTTTTGAACTGTCCTATGTGGATATTTCCAAATTTCAGAATGACATACTCCACACTTTGGTTTTTTGCTTAAAATCGATGAACATTTCTGTAATTTCTTGACATCCCAGTAGTCATCAGAATCCAGCAAAGCTATATAATCTCCAGTAGCATTTTTTATGCCCAAATTCCTTGATTTTGCAATATTCCCGCCATTATTTATTTTAAATAATCTGATTCTTTCATCATTATAATTCTGTATTAGCTCATCCGTTTTATCGGTAGAATGATTATCAATAATTAATAATTCCCAATCCTTATGTGTCTGATTTATAACTGAATCTATCGCATCCTTAAGATATGTATCTGCCCTATTGTAAGTAGGTAGAATGATTGAAAATTTCATTTTGAGTTAGTTTTTTATTTTCCAGGGAGGAGTATGTGTTGAATTTAATTCTTCCAGTAGTGCATGATCTCTTCTCGTATCCATGCATTGCCAGAAACCTTCATGCTTAAACGCACAGAGATTTTTGTCTTTTGTAGCGGAATCAAGTGGTGCTCTTTCTAACATCTCATTATAAGATTTAATATAATTAAAAAATTGTGGTTCCAAAAGAAAGTAACCGCCATTTATCCATCCTGTTTGCAACTGAGGCTTTTCATCAAACGATGTAACTTCAATCCCATCTATGTTTAGCTCTCCGAATCGTGCTGCCGGATGAACTGCTGTGACAGTCGCATATTTATTATGATTTATATGAAAATCAAAAAGTCTAGTTAGATTTACATTTGATAAACCATCTCCGTAAGTTAAAAAAAATCTTTTATTTGGAAATTTTTCACTTATCATTTTTGCTCTCCCACCAGTTGCAGTATCAAGTCCAGTTTCATGTAAAACAATTTTCCATTCGGAATTAAAGTTATTAAAGTATTTTTTTATATATTCTGATTTATATCCAAGTGCAATATGAAAACTATTATACTTATGAGAGTCAAAATGTTCCATTATATGAACTATTATGGGTTTTCCGCCAATCTCAACCATTGGTTTAGGGATTGTATCAGTCACTTCACCAAGTCTTGTGCCATACCCGCCTGCTAAAATTATTACATCAGTCATTAAATAAAATTATACTCATTGAAATTGTAGTTTATTACTTCATTATCATCATGAATTATACTAGCAATATTTACTAAAATATTATTTTTAGATATACCTTTAAAACCAAATACTATCCCTGGGCTTACACTAATTCTCTTATAGTTCTTTACGGACAGATTAATTTCGTATCTCTCTATATTTTTTTTATTAGTATCTATGAAATTGAAACGAATCTCACCACTTGGGACTATCAAATTCATTTTCATTTTAGTATGCATTTTCCATGCTTTAATTTTATTTTGATTGACAGTAGAAAAATATATTTCTCCAAATTTATCAAAATCCTGATCACTCTTTTTAAGTCCATGATATAGATTTCCATTTTCCATGGTTATAATTTTGAGATCACTTATTTGTAACTTATCTAACATTTTTTAAAAGTTTCTCGTAATCTTGAATTTGCTTTAATGAATGTTTATATCCGTCTAATTTTGATTTTTTATAGTAAGAATCATACCACTCTGCTGTCCATTTTGCAGTTGTGTTAAATGTTAATATAGGTTTCCAATTTAATATTCGAGAAGCCTTGCTTATATTTAAATTTAATAATTTGGCTTCATATTTTTTTTCTTTTTGAGTTTTTATAACATATTCTGCATACTCCAGATGAGAAGATAGTTTTGATACGAGTTCTTCTACACTATAAGAATTATTTGCTTTTGGTCCAAAATTGAATGACTCGCCAATTAATTTTTTATTCAGATTCAGTTTTGCTGTTAAGGTTAAATAGCCACATAGTGGCTCAAGTACGTGTTGCCATGGTCTTGTTGATTTAGGACTTCTTAGTGTAACTTTTTTATTTTTAGACCAAGATCGCATACAATCCGGGACTATTCTATTCACTGCCCAATCTCCACCCCCCATCACATTCCCTGCTCTTGCTGACGCTAATCTAACTTTTGAATTTGGTTTAGAAAAAAATGCTTTACAATAACTCCGAATCATAAGTTCAGCTGATGCCTTTGATGAACTGTATGGATCAATTCCTCCAAGCCTATCAGTCTCTTTGTATTGAATATTTTTATTTAAGTTTTCATAGCATTTATCGCTAGTTATTAATACAGCAGAGCATGAGTGGTTGCTCAATCTTAAGGATTCAAGGATATTCAAAGTACCGACGCTATTTGAGAAATAAGTTTCATAGGGGTTCTCATAAGATTTAAGTACAATTGGTTGCGCTGCTAAGTGAAAGATAAAATCCGGTTTTTCCACGCCTATAAGATTAGATATTTTTGAAAAGTTTTTTAAGTTAAATCGAAGATCTTTATAATAAAAATTATTCTTAAGAGAGAAGTGAGATGGATTAGTTGGAATATCTTTAGAAACTCCAATAATTTTAGCGCCCAGTATATTTAACCACAAACCCAACCAAGATCCTTTAAACCCTGTATGACCAGTAATTAAGACTTTTTTATTTTTAAATAGATTTTTGAAGATCATTTATTTTATCCTCTTAATGATTTCTTTTTTTCTTCTTCACCATTAAGAATTTTTCTAGGTCCACCCTGTCCGTATGATTCTTCAATTTCTCTAATGTAATTCATGAGCGTTTCTAGCTCTTTCGGATTCAATGATGCTTGATGATCTGAGCCCCACATTTCTTTATCCATGGTAATATGTCTCTCAATATATTTAGCTCCATGACAAATAGCGCTTATAGTTGGCATATAACCACTTTCATGTCCACTATACCCTATCACTTTATCAGGGTATTTTTCTTTCAACCATTGAACATACTTAATATTTATTTCTCCTACGGGTGAAGGATACGTTGAATTTGTATGCATAATGATATCTGGAAAACAGCAATCAACTGCTGCACTTATTTCATTTTCAGTACTCATGCCTGTTGATATGATTAGAGTATCATTACAGTTCCTTGCGGCCTTACATAAGTCATTATCAATAATTAATGCAGATGGTATTTTAGTTATATTACAAAAGTTTTTCATGAAGTTGACAGAATCGATATCCCATACACTACAGAACCACAAAATATTTTTTTTCTTACAATAATCATCAATTATTTTATATTCAGATTCATCAAACTCAATTTTTTTCTTATAATCCAAATAAGTCATTTCGCCCCAGGGAGTTTGTCTAATCTTTTTTTTCTGCTCTTCTGGGACACATATATCAGGATTACGTTTTTGGAATTTAATGAAGTCACAACCGTTTCTTGATGCAACATCAATTAGTTCTTTAGCGATATTAATATCACCATTGTGATTTATACCAGCTTCTGCAATAACTTTAGTTTTCATATTTTAGTATCACCATGTAGTTAATCCTCCATCAACCACCAAAACTCCTCCATTCATATAACTACTTCCATCGCTACAAAGATATATCAGCGATGATTTATATTCGTCAGATTTTGCCATTCTATTCATTGGAACTAAATCACTAAAATTTCTAACAAAGTCTGCATCATGATTATTAAAAACACCCCCTGGTGCCAGCGCATTACACCTCACATTATTATGCGCCCAGTATGTAGCTAAGTATCTGGTTAATCCTATTACCGCATGTTTAACAACCGGATAGCTTACTGGCTTTACTTTATGTATATTATCTTTTTTCCCATATATTCTCTGATCTGGACCAACTAAACCATAATGAGAAGCAATATTAACAATTACACCCTTCTTATTTATAGACATTTCTTTTCCAAAAACCTTGCAACATATAAATGTACCTGTTAAGCCAATCGAGAGTTCATTTTTCCATCTATCTACCGAGAAATACTCCAGCCTTGAATCATTTATACTGCTTGATTGATCAAACTTAGAATCAATTGCTGCATTATTGACTAGTATATCAGGATATTTATTGTATATTTTATAAATCTCATTTTTTGCATCAGTTACATTATCTTCTTTACCTATATCACATTTTATAAAAAATACTTCTTTATTATATTTTTTATAAATCATATCTTTTTGCTTTTCAAAATTTGATTCATCAATATCTAGTACTACCACATCTGAGCCAACGTCAATAAGTGCTTCAACGTGCTTAATACCTAATAAACCAGACCCTCCAGTAACTATAGAGAGCATATTTGAGAGATCAAATTTATTTATTATATTCATTAGGCAATTTTATCACTAAAATACGCTAGAGTTTTATTCAGAGCTTCAATTTGAATCTCCCTCTCTTGATTTGATGACTGATTAGTTGTGAAATTCATAAGTTTTTTTTGCAGATTCTCTGAAACTGGAGTTTCTCCTCTGCCTATCTTATTGTCTTTAAATGCAGGTTCTTGATGTAATAATTTAGCTGCCGCATAAATACCGTCACCTCCATTTTCAATATATTTATTTCGGAAAGATTCCCATGATATTCCATATTCATCTCCATTAAATTTTGCAGAATAAGTGTAATATGTATAAAAATAATTATCAGGCACATATTGTGGAGTAAGTAAACTTGAGTTTTTTAATGCGAGAGTATAATCACTAGCCATACACCTTCTTAAACTTATAAACTCGTCTGTTCTTTCAACCTGCGCAAGGGCTACTGCCGCTGCCATTTGATTCATTCTATAATTGTGACCAATTACATCAAATCTTTCCCAATTTGGATTTTGTAATAAATCTCTATCTGTCCTTACTTTTCCAGAGTCAGCAGTCAAAGTTTTAAAACCTAAACCACCTAATTTCCTTATCATTGTAGCGAGGGTTTTGTCATTACATGTGATGATTCCGCCATCTCCGCAAGTTAATTGTTTACTATTCTCAAAACTCCAGCTGCCAACATCGCCTATAGTGCCTGCTAATCTGCCATGATTATCTTTACCTGCATGACATTGTGCACAGTCCTCTAGAACATATAAATCGTTTTTCTTAGCTATATCCATTATTTTGGACATGTCACATACACCCCCGTACATATGAGTGACCAAAATAATTTTAGTTTTATTAGTGATTTTATTTACAATATCATCAGGATTCATTAGGAAAGTATCAGGACATGAATCTACGAAAACAGGTGTTGCTCCAGTGTATAAAGGAGCTAAACCACACATCAGCGGTGTTAATGCCGGAGTTAGTATTTCACAATCTTGATTTGCACCCATTGCGAGAAGCGCTGCATGCATGGTTGTTGTCCCACTATTAAAAGCAACAGCATACTTCGCTTTGTAATAGTTGGCAAACGCCTTTTCGAATCGTGTCGTGAAAGCACCATCTGCACCTGCTCTAAACCCTGAAGCTAATACCTCCTCAAGGTATTTTCTCTCATTTCCTTCTAGACGCCAACCAGGTTTAGACATCATTTCCTCGTAGAATTTGATTTTGTTTCCATTCAGAATTCCTAAATTTGTTTATCATTGCTAAATTATCATTCTCAATAAGGGCTCTATAGACCTCTTCACGAGATGCATAATTACCTACAAAATTTCTTAATTTTGTTAACATTTCATAATCTTCTTTATAGTCTAATGTTAAACGTTCTTTGATAACAAACTCATCTGGTTCTGGGAGAATTTTGCATTTAGCTTTTTTATCTTGTTTAATAAAATTCCACATCATTTCAGTATTAGTATCTCTCGTCAGATTATCACATATTTTTTTTACTATCGAGTATCTTAAAGAGTATCCTACTGTTCCGGCACCATTAGATGATGAAAGAGTTGGTTCAATCATATCGTAGCCTTTAGAAAGTAGTTCAAAACTTCTTTTAGCCTCTTCTCCGCAAAAGAAAAGATCATCTGCGTCAACTGTATGAAAAAGTTCTATACTATATTTCTCACAACACATTTTCCATCTTAATAATTTATTAATATCTGGTCCTCTAAAAAATCTAACATTACACTTTTTAGCTATATCTACTATATCATCATCATTATTATCAAAAGTAGTACATACAATAGGATTCAAATCATATTTTAGGGATCTTTTAATAATATGTTCAATAACTGTACAGTCACCAAAAGGTAAATAACATTTAGATTGTAATCGTGAAGATTTGCTTCTAACAGTAATAAGAGACGTAATATCCATAATTATTTTTTAATTCTGTTATATTGATCCTCTAATCTAATAATATCTTTTTCAGATAATTTTGATCCTAGTTGTGTCTCTAGGATTAGTAAAGGTTTATTAGTATTGTTTGTTATTTTATGTTTTTCCTTAACAGGAACATATGTTGATTGATTTTTTTTTAATTTAATTTTTTTATTACCAATTAATATATCAGCTTGACCGTCTAATACTATCCAATGTTCTGAACGATAATTATGTATCTGTAACGATATACTTTGCTTAGAAAATATTACTATATTTTTAATAAGATAATCTTTAGTATCAACAATAGTATTATAATATCCCCATGGCTTATGAACTGTCGTGCTATATGAGACTATTTTATCAGAGACCACAGAGACTAATTCTTTTTTATTATTTAATATTGGTATGACTTTAATTTTGTTACTAAATGATTTTAATATTTTTGACTGTGATGCATCCTTTTCATATATGAACTTAAAACGTTTGTTTATGCACTTAGATATTTCTGCATTTATTATATCATGTTTTAATAAGTATCTGCGGATATCTCCGTCTGTTGCAACCCCAACGACTTTATTATTTTTTTCTACAAAAATTATACCTAAATGATTTCCGTCAATTTTCTTCAAGGCAGATTTAATACTATCCTTATAATTTACAAGGTATTTATCAATCTTCATGATTCAGTTTAGTTTACTTGTTTGATGTTAAATTTATGATATTTTTTTTATCAGGCGTATAGCCGGTTACAGCGTCAAAAAGTATATTTTGAATTTCACTCAAGCTAGAATTTGAGCTTAAAGTATTGAGCTTCTCAATATATTCTAGAATTTCTGTATGACTTAGCTTTTCTTCATTTGCAGACATAATGTGTTCATGTATAGTTTTAGAAACATCATCGCCAATTAGTAGTTCTTCGTAAAGTTTTTCTCCATCTCTGAGCCCTGTAAAAACAATTTCAATGTCACCATTAGGGTTTGACTTATCTTTTATCTCATTTCCGCTGAGTCTTATCATTTCTTTAGCTAAGTTCAAAATACTTATTGGCTCTCCCATATCTAACAAAAAGACTTCACCTCCTTTACTTAAAGAACCTGCCTGGATTACTAGTTCGGTTGCTTCTTGTATCGTCATGAAATATCTAATAACTCTTGAATCTGTAACAGTTACAGGTCCACCTGCCATTATTTGCTCTCGAAATAACGGAACTACAGAACCAGACGTATCTAATACATTGCCAAAACGCACCATACAAAATTTTGTCCTACATTCTTCTGAAGGTTTTTTATCAACTAACTCTTGAAAAGATTGTAAAATTAATTCTGCAAATCTCTTCGTTGCACCCATTATATTAGTAGGCCTTACTGCTTTATCGCTTGAAACTAGAACAAAATTTTCAATATTAGCATTTAAAGCATTTTCAGCTACAACAAAGGTACCCATTATATTAGTTTTAATAGCAGAAATTGGATTATGTTCGACTAACGGGACATGCTTGTTTGCTGCTGCATGATAAATCGTATCTATTGATTCCTTTGAAAAAATACTACTTATAAAATCATCATCAGACACTGAACCCAAATAAGACTTCACTATGACATTGTTATGTTTTACAGCTTCATTATTTTGTATCTGATTATCTATTTTATACAAAAAATACTCAGATTGTTCTAAAAGAATTATTTTTTTGGGAGAATGTTGTACTATCTGTCTTGAGAGTTCAGACCCAATAGATCCTCCTGCACCGGTCACAAGAACATTTTTATTTTTAATACATGATTTTAAGAGATAAGGATCAGTTTTAACTGCAACTCTTCCCAAAAGGTCTTCAATTTCAATTCTTTTAAAATCAGATGTGCTTATTTTTCCAGCCGCATAATCATTAATATCAGGAACTTTTTTAATTTTTAATTGATATTTTTCGAGTTTTTTTATCGCCTGCAGAAGATTTTTTTTATTTTTCTTACATTCAATAATAAATATTTCATCAATCTTTTTTTGAATAATTATTTTATCCATATCAGAAATCTTATAAACAGATAATTGCGCAATATCAACCTTATATAATTTTTCAGAATCGACAACAAACCCAATAATTTCGTACTCATAATTATTTTTAAGAAGTTCTGATAACTTAATAGATGAGTCGTCATAATTAAATATCAAAACTCTTTTTCTTTTATTTCTTTGTTTAAAAGCTAGGTAACTACTAGCTGTATATCTAGTATAAAAAACCATTGAAGTAGATAAAATAAAATAAAGAGGATATATTAGTTTTGGAATTAATAGATTCATATAAGATGCATAGGAGAATATAATTAAAGTTGAGAGAAGACATGCTTTAGTAATAGACGCATATGTTTTGATATTTATATATCTTACTACCGACCTATACAATCGCATTCCAATTAAGATTGCAACAGTGATTAGCGGTGTAATAATCAGAAAATGAATAACTTCATTAGATGATGCGCCAGTTATCTCGTAATTTTCATAAATATTAACAAAGCCATCTTTTCTAATCACAAGTGATAACCATGCTACTGCCGTCAGAGTAATCAAATCTGTCAAGACCATGATAAGTCTCTTCGTATTTCTTGGTAGTTCTATAAGATATGTTTTTAGCATTACAGTGTTTTTATTTTAGTTTAATATCTCAGATATTTCAAATTGGTGGTTTACAGGAAATAAAAGTACATGTCGAAAACATGGATTTATAAGCTTTAAGTTGATATCAAGCGGGTATTTAGGCCATTTTATGATACTTATATTGTGTTCTCTCCCCCATTGTATCCATTTTCTAGCGCAATCGGAATCATTAACATAACATGGGAATGCGTAAGGTAAAAACTCTTCTAACATAATATTGTCGTAGTCAAAGAAATATACATTTTTATTTTTAAGATAGCTCTGCCAGAATCTAAAATTATTTAATCTTTTCTTTCTAATTGATTCTAATGAGAACTGATTTGTTGTTAAAATATTATATGAAAAAAAATCTGCATACTCATTTCGATTTATTTTACTATCTTTTCCTATTGATTGTTTTTTGTTTTTTAATATATTGAGAAATGATAAATATCTTCTAAAGAGATAAGCAATTTCATTCATTGTTGGAAATCTTTTTTTATATTTATAATTAACAGAGTATTCTAAATTACAATTTATGACTTCTGAACCGCTTAAAACAGGAATAATTTTTCTAAGACTGTTAAAAGATAGGTCTCCATTGATTCCTAATTTATAATTATTGTGATTTGTAAGTGAATGACAGTTATCTTCTATAAAGGTAAGATTATATTCTTTTTTTAGCATATTCATCTCTTCCCAATTTGACCTTATTCCAAAATAATTTACTATTATGAGCAATGAATTGCTTTGTATATTTTTTTTTAGAGATTCTACATCAGGGATAAGATTTTCTGTAATATCATAAAAAACTATGTCTAAATCAAAACTTTTAATACCTTCGATAACTTCATTGCAAATAAAATATGGAATATATATTTTCTTTATATCTTTTTTTTCTAAAACGGTTTTGACAATATTATATAAGGAATATCTTCCAGATTTAAAAATAAACTCTGAACATTTATAATTTCCTTTATTTATTTTTATAAATAAATCAGATAATTTTAGTTTTGGTTGAATTGTTACTTTAGTTTTCAAGTACTATTTGTTGTACAGAGTAGATTTATAAAACTTCAAGTTCTCTCGATTCGTGAACCAATTAATTGTCTCTGTGAGACCCTTTTCTAAACCATGAGATCCTTTATATAATGGCTTCCACTTAGCTATTTCAAATGCTTTTCTATTATCAGCTTTCAAGCGGTTAACTTCACCTTCTTTTGGCCTGATGCGGCTTTTATCTTCCTTTATTTTAATATTCGATTTCATTAATTTTTTAATAGTTTTAACAAGGTTTTTCACTGAAATTTCATATCCAGATCCAATATTAATTATCTCACCAATTGTTTTTGACTCTTCAGCGATTTTTATAAATCCATTAACAGTATCACTTACGTATGTAAAATCTCTTGTGGGATATAACGAACCTAAATTAATATTTTTTTGGTTATTAGCTATTTGAGTAATTATAGTAGGTATGATTGCTCTATTAGACTGTCTAGGTCCATAAGTATTGAAAGGCCTTATAATACTCAGTGGTATATCATATGTTTTAAAATAAGAGTATGCAAGTTGATCAGCGGCAATTTTAGTTGCTGAATACGGTGATTTTGCTATTTGCGGAGTTTCTTCAGAGATGGGTATTTTTTTATATTCACCATACACCTCGCTTGTAGACGTATGAATTAATCTTTCAACAGTATTTTGTCTACAATATTCAAGTATATTTAAAGTTCCTTGAACATTAGTTTCTAGATATGAATATGGCGAATCATAAGAGTGAGGTATTGCGATTAAGGAAGCAAGATGAAAAATATAATCTGATCCTTTGCACAGCTGGTCAACACACCTACGATCCCTTATATCGCCACTTACTACAGTTATTTTTTTGAGTAATTTTTTATCAATCCTATCTAACCAACCCCAAGAGTTTAATGAATTATACATTGACAATGCAGTCACTTTGGAGCCTTTCTTGACAAGCGACTCAACTAAATGTGAGCCTATGAATCCATCAGCGCCTGTCACAATAATCTTCTTATTTTTTAGTGTTTTTTTCATTACTATTTTATAAGTTCTGCTATTTCATCAATATTTATTTGATTTTTAGTAAACGATAACATATCGGACTCTTGTAGTATAAATATATTATCATAATGAATCATAGATGATAATCTATGTGTAATTATTATTATCGTAATATCACAAAAATATTTTTGTATGTTTCTAATAATATTTTTTTCCGTGTTGATGTCAACTGCATTCGTAGCTTCATCTAAAATAAGTAATTTTGGAGATTTATATAATGCTCTAGCAATTCCCAAGCGTTGTCTCTGTCCACCACTGAGCTTTATTCCGCCTTCGCCTATGTTTGTATTCAGACTTTCTTCTAAAGCACTTATAGTTTCCTCTAATTCCACACATTTTAAAATTTTTGTGATTTTTTCAATATCAATATTATTAATGCTTTGTCCTAATGCTATGTTACTTACTACAGAACTATCTACAAATGACACATTTTGTGAAACATAACCACTGATATTTCTTAACTGTTTATAATTTTCTTTATTCAGATGACAATCATCAATTATTATTTTTCCAGATGATGGAAATAAAAAACCTAATAATAAATCTAAAATTGTAGTTTTCCCTACCCCTGACTTTCCAATAATTCCATTTATCTCTCCCTTATTAATCTTAAACGAAACATTATCGAGAACTGGTCTATGTTTATGTGAGAAACTAATATGTTTAAACTCGATTGATTTTTTAAATGATAAGCTTTTTTTCTCATCATAATTTTCAATAATTGGAAAATCTTTTATTTTATCGAGAATATCTATCGATGGCGCATAAAACTTCATAGATGTAATATTTACGAATATTTGTTGTAACAAAGGTAAAACTCTATATGCCGCTACAACAAATAATGATATAGTTGGTAGATAAATAAGTAAATCACTATCAGTGATGATAAGCGATATTATTATTGTAAAAATACCACCTATAGCAACTATTTCAATAAAATACTTAGGCAAGACACCTAAGACTGTATTCTTTGCAGTTAGCATTAGAAAATCATTTTGTGACTTTGAAAAACCTTTAAGATAAAAATCCTCAACATTATAAAACTTAATATCTTTAATTGATTTAAGTGCATCATTGACATATTTGAATCTTTTATCATTAGCAATGAGTCTATTTTTTCCATAATCTGTAATTATTCCACGAATTTTTTTATATATAAGCAAATATAGAGCTAATAGGAAAATTATTGAGTATATAAAAGCAGTCGAATTAACATATAACAACAATAATGATATACTTATTAAAATAGTTCCTTTTGTTATTACTTGCAATAATGGCATCAAGAAATTTTCTGATAAAAAAGATGATTCGCTCAGGATATTCTTGCTGATTTCTGAAACATCAAGATTGATAAATCGATAATAAGGTTGATTAATGTAGGTGTTAATCATTTCAAGTGATATTTTATGACTTTGATATGCGGCAAATTGAACTGTTTTCCATAAATTATATGCGCTTGTTATATTACTTAAAACAAATAAAGTTATAATAAATAAGCCAGTAAGGACAGTTAGTTCTTTCTGAGTTAAATTGTATTCTTCAAAAAGATTTATAAAAAAATTGTAATCTGTAAAGAAATCAGGATTACTTATCAATCCAATAAAAGGAAGAATTGATGCGATTCCTAATAATTCAAAAATACTTGTAAGAATGTTTAACATAAATAAGAATACTATTTTAATTCTATCCTCTCTATCGAAGATTTTAACAATTTTGTTGATTCTTCTATAAAAATTATTCATGAATAAGAGTTTTTTCTAATATATTCAAGATGGTCTTTTGAGGTGATATTTCATCATTGAGCACTAATTCTTGTTCGGATAGATTTATCTTGAGTCTATAATCCTCGTATGTAGATATAAGAATCTCATTAATTTTATTTTCAAATAAAGTATATTTATTTATAGTGAATTTAATTTTATTATTATAATTAAAATATAAATCCGAATTTGAAAAATCAACAGATAATGCTTTTTTACCAAGAGATAGAGCTTCCAAAATCATTGTGGAGAATAGTGCAATTGTAATATTGCTATGACATATCGAATCATAACTAGCATATTCATTTTCACAAGTAGTAGTAAAATCTGCATTTGGAAACAAATTTTGATAGTATTTTCTCTGCTCTAACAAATTAGTATCATTGAGTGCAACAACAATCGACTTATTGTTTTTTTTGATGTATCTAGATAACAAATCATTCATTTGCTCTATATGAAATTTAAGTTTTCTTCCATAAGAGCCTTTTGGATTACTAAAATATTCTGATATCAAGCAAATATCATATCGGTTTTTAAATTCAATTTTTTTACTCTCTAGGAACATCTCAAGCCTCAAGGATCCTATAGCTTTTGGAGAATTTATAATTATTCCTCTTTTGACTAAATTATCTAATTCATGCTGATTCAATGCACAATAAATATCATGATAATAATTTTTCATATCATTTTGATAATAGTTATCAAATTCATATCTCGTGCGAAGGCCATTTTGAATAGCTATACATTTCGACTTCTTAGTTTTTTTCGATATCCAGTGGAATATCGTATTATTATCAATATTAGTGATAATAGTTTTTGGTTTTATAAGATTAATATTAGTAAGATGGTATATATTACTTATATATTTTTTAAAACTACGTAATTCCAATATATTGAGTATAAAGTTTAGAATGAATGATAATACAAAAAAAATATGTAAATTTATTTCCTTATTTTCAACATCATAAATGCTATACGTGGTATCTGATTTTCTAAATAATGAAAATAGCGCAATGTTTTCATTACCAAATACAATTAGATTTGATTTGATTGGTAATTTGAGAGTGATTTTCAATATTTATTTTTTTGTCTTAGTTGTTTGATAGATACCAATTAATAGTTTTATCTAAACCTCTCTTAAGAGAAAATAACGGAGTCCAATTGAGCAATTTCTTAGTTTTAGTTATATCTAATGAATTATTTTTCATATCCCCTATGCGCTCTTTAGAGTATTTAATCATTGGTTTTTTTATTTTATATTTTTGAAATATACTATCCGTGATTTTTATAAGATTATTTAAAGTTGTTTCTTTTCCGGTACCGATATGATATTCATTACAAAGAGTTGTTTTTCTGAAGCACCTAACAATAGAAGTACAAATATCTTTAACATATATAAAATCTCTTGAATGATTGCCGTCACCATAAATCTCTATATTTTCATTTGATAAATACGATTTTATGATTTTTGAGACTATACTTTTTTTGTGAGCTGAAAACTCTCCATAAGCGTTGCTAAATCTTAAAATAGTCGTGGGTAATCCAAAAACATTCGAATAAGTAGAACAATATGTTTCAATAGTAAGTTTAGATGATCCATATGGCGAAATCGGGCTTTTATGATATTTTATTTTCATTGGTGGAACTGCATTACCAAAAACCGCCCCACTTGATGAAAATATAAAGTTCTTCACATTATTGACTCTAGATGCTTCAAGATAATTATATGTACCAATTACATTTGTCAAAAATGACTCATATGGCTTACTGATTGAAATATCAACTCCAGATTCTGCTGCCAAATGTACAACATAATCGATTTTTTTAGTTATTTCTAATGCAAATTGAAGATTTTTAGTATTACACTTGATAAAATTAATTTTTTTAGAATTCCGCTTATAGTCATTGGGTTTAGAGAAATAAGAATAGTTATCTAGTAAATCCATAAATCTTTTATTAGGTTTTTTTGAGTCTACAACAATTATTTTAGATATTCTTTTATCAGTAGATAACATTAATACTAAGTTTTTCCCTATAAAACCTTGTCCACCAGTGATTAAAACTTTTATACCCATTTTGTTTTTGGAGTAATTATTGACTTATCGATATTTACTTTATGTTTTATTACATACTTAGCTAACTTAATTATTTCAGAATCTGTTAGCAAAGTTGGCTTTAAGCCTAATTTAATTAAATTATTATTTTTTGCATTATAATAATGTTTTTCTTTTTCATTTCTTGGATTGCTAATTTTTTTTATAGTTACCTCAATTTTATTTTTTTTAAGTGCCTTTTTTATTCTATTAGCTAGTTGATTAACTGAAAATTGTTCGGTAAATTGATTAAAAATATTCATATTGCCATTTTTTGGTGGATTTTCTAATGCTAACTCAATACATTTTAGACAGTCTTTAATATTTATATAGCCTCTTATCTGATTACCTGATCCATAAACTGTGAGTGGTTGATTGTTTACAGCCTGGACGATAAATCTATTTAATACAGTTCCAAAAATATCATCATACGAATATGTATTATATAGATTATTTGTCTCCATGAATTCATTCTCTAAAATCCCATATACAGGTCCCTGCATAAGATCTGTTACTTGTAAATCAAACATTCTCACATAAAACCACAACAAATCTGTATCCATTATTTTTGATGTGTGATATAGACTGGATGCCTGTCTTGGGTACATGAATTTATCTTTTCTACCATTATGATTTATATCAATCCATCCTTCTTCAATATCTATATTAGGAGTACCATACTCACCCATCGTACCTAGTTTAATTATATGGCAGTTTTTTTTGAGATTTTTAATACCCCATACAATGTTAAGTGTAGTTTGTAGATTATTTTGTAAAGTTTTCCAAGATTCATTATATCCAATCATAGAATATGGTGCAGATGGTAATTCTGCATAATGAATTATTGCGTCCGGTTTAAAATTATTTATCAAATTTTTAATCAATGGGAAGTTTGAACAATCTATATTTGAATAACTAACTTTACATTTCATTTTATTTAAGAGGGAAGTTTTTTTGTCTAATTTTGGTGATACTGTTAATGGTTTTTTCTTATATTTAGACATCAGCTTTCTTTTAATATAATTGTCTACAAGCATTAATTCGTGTCCTTTAAATGCAAAATCAACAGCTGTTGGCCAGCCTAAATATCCGTCCGCTCCTAATATCATTATTTTCATTTTATAAGATTCCTAAGCATTTTATTTTTTCCATACTTATTAAATATTTCTTTATACCACATGATTGTCATATATAATCCATTGTTTAGTTGATATTTAGGACTCCAACCAAAATATTTATTGAGTTTACTATATGACATAAATTGATTTTCAATTTCACCTATAGATTTTTTTTTGTTGTATTGGCTTTTTATTTTTTTGTATAAGCTTTTATTATTTTCAATCGAACAAATATTTTTGATGATTGTATCTACTGTATATCCTGTACCAGTTCCCGCATTAAATATTTCTCCAGATAATTTATTATTTTTATAAAGATTATATCCCAAACAAAGATACAACTCACAAACGTCATCTACGAATAGGTAATCTCTCTTATTTTTACCATTACTTCTTAGTTTGAAGGTCTTTAGATTCATAAGCGCTAAAATACAGTCTGGAATTAAAGCAGAAAAATTTAATTGACCTGGACCATAAATATTTGAAAACCTAGTTGTTATAATAGGTAATTTATAAATCTCAGAAGAATAACAGTGTGATATAAAATCTCCGCATGCTTTTGACACATCATATGGATATCTTGGTCTTAGATCATATTCTTCTTTATAAGGAAGTTTTGATAAAGGGTAGTCGCCGTAAGCTTTATCAGAGGATGCTACTATGATTGATTTAATTTTTTTTGAATTTCTTAAACATTCTAATAAAGTATATGTCCCTCTAATATTGCTATCAAATGTATCGATTGGATTTTTCCTTGCAATATTCACATCAACCTGAGCTGCTAAATGATAACAAACTTCAATATCATTACTTTTTATTATATCATTAATTTTATTTTTATTAGTTAACGAGGTTTTATGGAAGTTTATTTTATTAAGAGTATTATTATATCTAAGTACAATGTTTTTTTCAGTTTTATCTGATATACCATGGATAATTGCGCCTTTACTGAGTAAATGATTTACTAAGTTACTACCAATAAAACCATTTACTCCTGTAATGAGAATATTCTTTTTATTCCAAAAGTTTTTATTTAAATAATTTTGTGATGTTCTCATTAGCATATTCTAATTCAGCCAGCGTATTTATAGTAATATGTATGCCTTTATGAATATAAGATTTAAGATTTTTATGTTGCACCAGATCCGCTATAAATCTTAAAAAATTATTTCTTTTTTTAAGCAAAGGAATATGATTTTGATTAAAACAAAAATAGCCAATATTAATTAATTCGTTCAAAACTGGCTTTTCTCTAAAAGCTATAACTGAATTATTTTTATTTAAATTAATTATACCAAACGATGATTTTAATGGATATGATGCAATCGTAACTTTTTTAGGATTTCTTTGATGGAACTTTATTAATTTTTTAATATTGATATTAGATATTGTATCTCCATAGCAAACAATAAAATCATTTTCTATATACTTGACACAATCTTTTATTCTCCTCATTAAATCTGCTTTCCCAGAATTAATTATTTTATACGACACATCTGCAAATTGATTCTTCATAAAATCCTCAATTTTTTTAGACTTATAACCTGTGGCAATATAAAACTCTTTAACCCCAGAATCTAAAAGATGTCTCATTATATAAAAAAGTATCGGTTGTTGATTAATTTTTATAAGTGGTTTTGGAAGATTTTTTGTAAGAGGCCTCAACCTCATACCCTCTCCTCCGCACAACACAATCGCACTTAATATTCTATTTTCCATTTAATTTATAAGAATCCTTAAGATAAATACTATAAATTGAAAAAGATATGACTATCATCATTAGCTTAGATATTTGAGGGGGATAATGAAACATTGCTAAATAAAAAATTAGTGGGATTGCATAAATAAGATTATTGCTACTGAAAATACCTTTTAGTGGTATTACAAAGAAAATAATTGAAAGCAATAGTAACCCAAATATTCCATACTGATCAATGAAAGTCAAAATATAATAATCTGAAGTGAGATAATGATATGGCGCAATAATTAAAGATGATGTATCCTGATATATTGAATATGTTATTCCCTTTCCGAATATTAATTCTATTAGACTATTTTCATAGTAAATAATAAATTGGTGCAGAGGACCTCCTGCAATAAATCTTTCTGGTGCACTTATCTCTGCATAGTTGAAGGCAAGGAGAAAATACCCATGAATAGAACCGGCGAATTTCATAAAATTAGGATAGTCTTCTGTTAAATTCATTTCTGTTAAATATTGATATGAATAGATCATTGAAATGCTAATAGAAGAAAATATTAATAAAGAAAAGATTAATAATAAATATTGTTTTTTTTGAATTAAATAAATTAATGAATAAACGATTAAGAGTAAATATGCTGTTTTTGATGTACTAAATAGAATAGCAACAATGCATAACGTAGACCAAAAATATTCCTTTCTATTAAGTAAATAAATTAATGACACTAAATGGAAAATACCAAGTAATTGAGGAGAGCCAATTAAACCCCATACTCTATACATACCAAAGCTTTTTACACCAATCAAGTTTGATGAAACAACACCAGAATTAGAATAAAATGACTCAAATGCAGATCTCAATCCTATTAATGAAAGAATTTGTTCTATTAATGTATAAATAATTGCAAACTTTAGGCCTAAAATAAAATATTTTTCAAAATTTTCTATATTTTTATTGACTAAAGGAATAAAGATTAGTGGCAAAAAATAGCCAAGCGTGGACAATCTGAATTCTGAAAGATTATAGAAAAATATTTCATAAAATGATCCTTCTAATTCAAATGGTCTATAAATTGAAGCGGATAAAGTATGTAATAGTAAATAGAGCAGAAAAATATAAAAAAAGATAGATTTGTTGAACTTTAATTTTATATTCTCTGAAATATAAATAATAGTTGCTATAAGTAATAGAGAAATTACAAGAATTTCAAATATAGAAGAAGGTGTTTTAGAGAAACTCCGAGCAAGATTTCCAATAAGAATAAATCCAAAACTGAATTTGAGAAAATTTAAATAATTAATTTTAATAGTAGTCATAAAAACCATTAATTTTTTTTATAAGACTTTTCAAGGTATCATTGCGAATAATTTCAATTCTCTTTTGCTCATATTTTTTCGTAAAATTAGAGTTAAAGCCTTTATTACTAGTTGAGGCATTTTGATATCCAAGATTTTGAGCAATTTGTATTGTGTCTTTATTATAAGAACCGTGAGGATAAGACATGCAATTAATTTTTTTTTGGACTATATCCTCTAGACATTTCATACTTGTTTTAAGCTCATTTTCTTGATTTTTATATGAGAGTGTTCCAAGTCTTGTATGAGTTTGACCATGGGTTCCTATCTCGCAGTATGTAAGCGATGAAATATTTCTAAGATCTTCTTTGTTTAAATAATTCTTTTGACCAATCATATTTGTTGTTATATATAAACTTAATGGAATTTGATATCGAGAAATATATTCTATTGCGTCTAATGTATCTTTATATCCATCATCTATTGTAATTGAAATAGTTAATTTATCACTGTGCTTATCGCTTATTTTAGAAAACTCATAATTATCATATAAATAATCAATATGATTCATAAATGATTTCATTTGTATGCTTATGCCGTATGTGTCATGGGGTAAAGTTGAACCAAATGCGTGATAAATTAGCGCTCTATTACCTCTGCTCTTAAATTTCTTAAAAGAATGATAATATACATAACCGATAGTCTCTTTAACTATCTTTTTACCAATAAATTTCATTACAACTGATTATTTGTTCTTTGAATAAAAGATAGAGATATCAGATATATAAAGCATAGAAGCAAACCTATAAATGCCCCAATCAGTACAATCAACTTTCTTTTTGGAGCAAATCTAACTTTGGGTGTTGTAGCTGATTGATCAATCTGTGCTGAATTAACATCATCAAGATTTACACTTAAATTATTTAAGCCCTCTGCTTTTTGTTCAAGGGAACGTAGCCCGGGTATAAAGGGATCAAATGAACTTCTCTGTTTTAAAATATTAATTTCAGCCTGAATGGATTTGGTACCAAATAAATAAAGTGGCGATTGCGTTGATAAGCTTTTAGTATCACTAAGTATTACATTTTGCGAGTTATTAATATCGCTAACTCTCTCAGTTATTCCAAGCTGATTAGCAATTAAGTATGCCTCTTCTAGTCTTTTTATTCTATCTTGTGTAATTTTTTTAGCTAAATTCCTTCTACCATCAATCTCAGCGATAATTGAACTTCTTGTATTCAGTATTAATTTATTAACACTATCTACGATACTTTCTGTTGTTTTTTTATTAGCCATTTCAATGTAGTTGTTTAAAATCTCAGCTGCTTTATTAGGATCAGTGCTAATGAAACTTACAGTAAGAAATGATTGTGACCTTATGTCTCTTGAAGTTGTTTTTGCTGATAGTTCAAATGAAAGATTCTTATGGAAGTTTTTTTCAAATGATCGCTCTAGGTCGGAATCATTATAAAACTGATTAATATTGTTAGAAAAGAAATACTCTCTTTGAAATTTTCTTGATTGAATATTCATTATGAAATTATTATAAACATCTACTGGTTTAATTGCCTCTCCATCTTTACTTATCAAATCGCCGTCAACGTCAACTACATTAAGTGGCTGGATATGTCTAGATTCTGGAGGAAGTATATACGCGTATGCTTTATAATACTCTGTGGCAATAAGCGAATATATTACTGATATTGCAATTGAAGCTACCATAGTCAGTAAAAGAGATTTTCTTTTTTTTGATATATTTTGTAGAAAATTATCTATGTTAAGTTCTTCAGTCATATATGAGTTTTTTTAATTAAGTATATCAGTCATATGTGATCCATCAACTAGTTTATCTCTAGGAATTATAGTTTGTCTGTTTGATTTAAGACAGGATTTGAGATCTATGATTGTTCTCGAATAATTTGTTTTGGCAAATATAGACCTATTTATATCATTATTTGACAAGCCAAGGTATATTGGCTCATATATATAAAACGGTATATTGCATATTGTAGACTCAATTAATGATGTACCGGCTGGGCCAACTACAATATCTGTTTTCATTAGATGATCATACAGCCGTCCTTCTATTATAGATATATTAGATGATTTAAAATATCTGCTAATTATTTTCTGTAGAATTATTATGTCATTATTAACCGCGCTATTTAATGAGTCTTTAACTTTAATAGCAATATTATCTATATTCAAATCTATAAAAACTTCAAGTATTTCTATTATGTATTTAAATCTATGATCATACATAGCATTTGGATTTTCATATAATGGTGCTGGTAATAAGATTATTGCCTCATACATCTTAGCAGCTTTATTATTAATATCATTTTTAGTGCTACTAGGAAATACAACTAAAGATCCTTTTATATTCTTGAAGTATTTCTTTGTTAATTCTTTAGACAATGACCCTGTGAATACATAATCATCAAATAGATAGTTTCTGCCACTTTTATCTTTTGTATAGTAGTTTGTATCATAAAATGTTGCATAGCCATCAAGTAAAACATAAGATTTAATTTTCTTATCTTTCGCAACTTGTGCAATTAGAGAATGCCAATGATGATGAAATGTAGGAGTAACTAAAGATTTTGGTTTATAGTGCTCTAATAACTCTTCAAAAACAACATATGCAGAACATAACGAATCAATTGATTTTAAATATTCTTTAGATATTTGACTACCAATTAAATTTATAAGATTTTCCTTATCTTCATCGCTAATGTTTAGATCATTAATATCTTTATTAATGAGTATATTCGATAATTTATTTGGGAATTTATCTCTAATAGTATTTACATCTTTACATTTCTTGAAATAAAAACCACTAAATATGTTTTTAGAGTTCTGATAAAGATAATTGTTATGAGTATAGTGGCTATATGTCCAATCTGGAAAAATGATAATTTTATTTTTTTTATTTAAGCAAAAAATATTTTCTATAAAACGCATATATTTTGAATATTTATTAATTTTTAAATCTGTTATTTCTGCAAGGTGATTTAATATCAATTCTAAATCTAAACATTCCCTACTAGTTTCGTTGGTAAGCATAAATTTTTTTTTATCAATTACTGAGCATATATCATATAACATTTTAGGGATATTATAAGGAAGTAATATTTTTTGACAGTTCTCAGAAAGTTGTTTCAGTGCAAAGTAATATTTTATAGTATTTGAAATCACAAATTGAATTCTATTTTCCATAGAAATTCCAAATGAAAATTTTTCGTAATAGATATCTTCGTTATCCTCATTTCTGTACCAAGACTGACTGAGTCTCTTTGCTACATCGAGTATTTTTTCTTCTGAAAATACTTTAAAATCAATATACCTATCAAATTCATCATTCAATAAATAACTAGAATGCTCTAAAGATATGTTTGTAACATATTTCTCTGCTGATTTATAACCTAATGATACTACTTCTGTACGCATCTATATATATTTCTTGGCTTTAATAAAATCATCTGGATTACCCACATCAATCCATGACTCATGTAATGGAAATACTCCTATTTTATTAGTTATAGTATTTTTTGAAATTATTTCAGTCATATCAATTTTTTGATTCTTCTTTAGTTTAGTTAATATTTTAGGATCTATTACATATATACCTGCATTGATTAAATATTTTTTAATTGGTTTTTCAGCAATATTTGATACTTTGTCTTTTTTATCTACGATAAGAGTGCCAAATGGAATTGAGACAGAATATTCTGATGAGCAAACTGTGATGAGATTTTTTGAGTTTTCATGATATCTCAAGAGCTCAGGAAAATTAATATTTGTAATTATATCTCCATTCATAACAATAATAGGTTTGTCTATATTCTTTTTATTGAGCAAAGAGAGACTGCCCGCAGTTCCTAAAGCTTTTTTTTCTAATATAAAATTAATATTTGCGTTAATGTCTGGGTTTTTTTCAAAATACTCTAATAATTTGTCATACCTGTATTTAATGCTGATAGATATATTATAAAAACCATGATTAATTAATCTATCAATTATTATTCTTATGATAGGTTTATTTTTGATTCGTAACATAGGTTTTGGTGTTGTTGCTGTATGCGGCAACATTCTTCGTCCTTCTCCACCAGCCATTATCAATACAGTATTGTCCAAAGGTTGATTGGTTTCTGCGCGATCAATTATATCTGTAACATTTTTTAATTTATCAACCAAAATGAGATATCTTCTCTCGGGATGATAGTCTTTTTTTAAATTAAATGGTTTTAGTTTTTCCTTTTCACTATTCAAGATATATATTGGTCTTTTATTCATAATATCTTCACATTTATCATTAACCGAATATTTTTTAATTAATCCCCTCCTAATATCTCCGTCAGTGATTATTCCAATGAGTTTCTCTTTCTCAACAATAATTACTAATTTAATAATATTTTTTTGCAAAATACTTATTGCTTCAGAGATTTTTGATTTTTTATTTAAAAAGTATGATTTTAAAATATTTTTTTTCATTATAAGTTTATAAAATTCTCAAGAATTTTTAGTCCTTCTAAGCCACTTTTTTCAGGATGAAATTGACATCCATAACAGTTTTTAGAGGCAATTACTGCGGGTATTTCAATATTATTATAGACAGTCGTTGCTACAACATTTTTTATTGTATTGCATTCAACCATATACGAATGCACAAAATACATGTAAGGTACATTTTCAATATTATCAAGAAGTTTTGTATCGTGTTTTATGCTCAAACTATTCCAACCAATATGAGGAATTTTATGTTTATTTCCGTTTTGATTTTTATCAGGTATTTTATTTACTGTTCCTGATATAATATCTATACCATCGTGTTCTCCAAATTCAAAACTTCTAGTCATTAATAGTTGCATACCAAGACAAATACCCAGAAATGGATTATCAGCTTTAATGTAGTCTGTAATACTGTCGATAAGATGCTTTTCATTTAAAGATTTAATTCCTTTTTCAAATGCTCCAACACCAGGAAGGACAAGATAATTCATTAGCGAAATATCACTTTTTGAAGTGATTAAAACTGGTTTAGCGCCAATATAATTAAAAGCCTGTACAACATTATGTATATTAGAAATACCATAATCAATGATTCCTATTTTATTAGACATAATCTCTTACTTTTATATTTTCATGCATAAAATATTTTCTTATTTCGTTAATATTTGATTTGGAATAATGAAGAATATTAGCCATTGCAATTGCATCGGCCTTACCCTTTTTAATGGCTTGCACCCCATGATCTTTTGTTCCCATCCCTCCTGAAGCTATAACAGGTATGCTTGAAGCTGAAGAAACATTATTAATTAAATTAATATCATAGCCCTCACACGTACCTTCATTATCTACAGATGTTAATAAAATTTCTCCGGCACCCTCATTTTCAATTTGTTTAACCCAATCCATTACGTTTATCCCGGTTTTCTGTCTGCCATTTTCTACATATACTTCCCACTTATTTAAGTCAACACTTTTTGCTTCAATGGAAATCACTAGGCATTGTGAACCAAATGTTCTTGCAATGTCATTTATCAGGTTTATATTTTTAATCGCAGCTGTATTAATAGCAACTTTTTCCGCACCAGATCTTAATGCCATTTCAACATCTGTAAGATTTTTAATACCACCGCCTACAGTTATAGGAATAAAAATATTATTTGTGGTTTTTTTTACGATATCAAAAAGACTATTTCGACCATATAATGTAGCAACTGTATCCATATAAATTATTTCATCAGCACCATCTTTATAATATTTTTCTGCAAAATCATATGGATCTCCTATTTTGCGGAGACCTTCAAATCTTATACCTTTGATTAAATATTCCCCTTTAATATCTAACCTTGGAATTAAACGTATGTTAGACATTTATTTTATAGCGTGTCTTAGAACCCACGCGTTATTAGCATATTTCCAAAGATGTGGTGATCTAAAATTGTCACATAGCTTGTCAAAATATTCTCTGTCCATTATAGGTTGATCGAACATTTTAAAGGCTTCTGGGTACTCGTCTTGAGAAATGCTTAAGTACTTAAAGATTTCATTTGCAAATCTATCTGGATATTCATGATCAAATTTATTAACTAATGCAACACCCTCCTCTCTATCAATATCTCCAGCTCTAATCTCTTGAGCTGTCTCATATGTAGCTCTTGCAATACCAAATTTAATACCTGTTGTATAATAATGAAAATCATCTATTTTATCATCGATACTATTATATTTACTATATGTGCCGACTGTTCTCTCAGGTGACGGAATAAAGCCACCATGTTTAACTGCATAGTAATAACAATTTTGAGGATGCCATTTTAAATAATATCCAAGGTCATGATATTGTATATCGAGTGATTTAATTTTATTTATTTTCTCAGGTAGATATATTGATAAATCATTTGCAGTAAGACCAAAATGTGAAATTAAATCTCTATAAGATATACCACCAAAGAATAATTCATCTTCATCATTAGATGTGGAAAATTTTAAATCTCTTTTTGGTGTGTCCATTCTGGATTGTGGCCCCGTCCCATATTCAGCATCAGACTCACCATAGAAGACAAGAGGTATATTAGTTTTTGTTGCCATTTTCAAGACAAATGATTTTTGCCCAATGATAAAGGCCTGAAAAGGATGTAAGAGATTATCAACAGAAAGCCTAGTCAGTAATCTATGTGCTTTACCATTGGGAGTTACTAAATAATTATCAAAGCCTGCATTAATCCATGACTGAAAATTCTTCCATCCCCATTCTGTATACATATTTGGTGCCCATGTTATTGTTAATGGATTCATCCCATAATCATATTTTAATTTATGAGCAGTATAAAAACTGTCTTTGCCGCCAGACCCTGGGACTAAACAATCATACGATCCATTACGACTCCTATACTTATTACATAATTTTTTTAATTCCGATTCTCTTTCTTCCCAATCAATAACTTCGTTATTTTTTTTCTCAGTTATATGACAGGCATCACATCTACCATCATCATGAATTAATATGGTTTTCTTTTGAGTTGAGCTATTATGTTTATGTTCAACTTCAGATCTGGGTAATTGATTAGACATTGTACACGTCTTACAATATACAACTTGTTCGGGAAGACCATATTTAACTTCTTTTGGATTTGAATCCATAAATTTTTTATAATCAACATTTTCAGGATATCTTATAATTAAATCACTTCTATTCATATTTAAAAAATAGCTACCAGCAGCTTAGTCCTCCATCTACAATTATATTTTGTCCAGTTACATAATTTGACGCATCAGATGATAAAAATATGACTGCTCCAACCATTTCGCTCTTGTCAGCCATTCGTCCCATTGGAATTCTTTTGGAATAATTATCCACAAAAGTTTCATTTTGACCACTATAAACACCTCCAGGAGTCAGTGTATTTACACGAACACCGGATGATGCCCAATATGTAGCAAGATAACGAGTCAATCCAACTACTCCAGCTTTTGATGCAGAATATATTGCTGGTGTATTAATTTCTCTATCTAAAAAAACAGAACCTTTGTAAATTCTCTGGTCTGGAGCCATAATTCCATATATTGATGAAGTTTGTATTATAGATCCTCCTTTCCTTTCAGCCATTTTCGATCCAAAAACTTTTGCTAAGATAAACATGCTTGTTAGATTCACATCAAGTATTTCATTCCAAGTATCAATAGAATATTGTTCAACTCCAGCAAAATATTCATCTAGATTTGAACCTTTAGACGCTACATTATTAATTAAAATATCAACATTATCATTATCTTCTTGTATATTTTTAGCTAAGTTCGCTACTGATTGCTCATCAACAATATCGCAAACAAATGTCTTACAGATAATATCAAATTCGTTAAGAATCATTGCGGAAACTTCATTTAATTTGTATTCATCAGAATCTATCAATATCAAATTACATTTGTGTGCAGCAAGACCTTTGGCAAACTCAGCACCTAATAATCCTGCAGCACCAGTAATTAGTGCAGTTTTATTAGATAGATTAAAAAGTAGATTATATCCCATATTAGTTATATTTTCTAAAGACCGGTTTTATCACACTACCTTTTAGATACTTTGATACCGAACTATTTAGAGCTTTCTTGTATATTTCTAAGCTTTTTTGAACTGCTTTCTCTGTTAACATAAGCTCTTTGTGTTGATGACGATAACATATAGTTATAAATGGCATTAAAACATTATTTTTTATCATTTCTTGAGAAAAAAGCGTCCGGAATTCAAGACTACTTTTCATATCATTATTTTTAGTATCATATACTGGTGAGCAACTCGGCCCTGAAACATTAAACTTATCATCTATTTTTAAATCGTATGCAATATTATTCATCATATCTTTTAATTTATCACCATAATTCCACATATGCTGTATTACATTATTTTCTTTTAAGAAATTAATTGTTTGAATGAAAGCTGCGAGACTTGACATCTCAGCACCATGTGTTGTTGATAATAAAAATGTTCTCTCTCTATTTTCAAACTCAATAGAACCATGCTGCATAATTTCACGTTTACCCGCTACACATGAGACCGAGAAACCATTAGCCATTGCTTTACCAAAAGTAGATATATCTGGACAAACATCATAAATATGTTGTGCACCTTTTAGATGCCATCTGAATCCAGTAATCATTTCATCCAATATAAATACTATATTATTTTTATTACACAATTTTTGAACTTCTTTTAAAAAGTTTTTTTTGGTATTAGATTTTGACATAGGAGAGCATTTGCAATTATCCTCACAATTTTTGTATTCAATTGGACAAACCGATGTTGCGGGCTCAAGCACAACACATGCAATTTTATCAGGATATTTTGAAATAGTTTTTTTTAATGAATCAATATCATTATAATTAAAAAATTTTGTAAGCTTCACAGTAGAATTAGGAATTCCTTTAGTTATTGAGGTAGACCCAATAAACCAGTCATCATAAGAAAAGAATGGATGTTGTCTGCATCTTACTATTAGTTCTCTACCTGTATGTGCTCTTGCTAATTTTACTGCAGCAGAAACTGCGGTTGATCCATTTTTCGTAAATTTAACCATATCAACTGAATCTACAGTATTTATCAAAAGTTCTGCTGCTTGAAGCTCAACCATCGATGGCCGTGTTAAATTATTACCTTTTTTAATATGCTCAATTGCAGCATCATCTATAACTTTTTCTGAGTAACCGATATTAATAGCTCTTAAAGCCATTCCGTAATCCAGGTACTTTTTATTAAATGTGTCAAATACGTATGCGCCCTTCCCGTGAGTTAATATTTCGGGGGCATTTGACGGGTATTGATCATAACCTCGAGAATAAGTATGCGCTCCACCCGGTATAGCTTTAAGTAATCTCTTTTGATAATTATTTTTTTTCATATGAACGTATTTTATTGATATTACTTATTGTTGCTTGAGCATAAATATAATCAAGGTAATCATCAATTTCTAACGATTTCCATTTTGGCATCATTTTACCTAGTGTTTTATCATGAAAAAATGACTTATTAATTTTAAAAGAAGGAATACATGATATATATAAGCTCCCATCACAGTAAAATAACTTTGATATATCTTGCCGTCTTGGCTGTGATTTTTTCTTTTTTAAGGAATAAGGAATAATATTTTTATTGTTTTTTAATTTATAACAAAAATCTGGGTGAGACTCTTCTACTTTGCATATAGATACTATGGATTTATAAAAACGTGATTTTTTATTTAATTCATAAATTGCTTGATCAACGTCAAGTGTAGTGGTGAATGGAGATGTTGGTTCCAACAAAACTAAATAATCATATTCTTCTGAAATATTATTAAGAACATACATTATAACATCTTCTGATTTAGTTGTGTCTTTCGCAAGGTTCTTCGGTCTTAATTCAGGAATTATCGCGCCTAATTTAGAACCAATTTTTGCAATTTTTTTGCAATCAGTACTGAGAATAACATCATCAATATATTTAGACTTTAATGCAGTTTTAATGCTTATTCCAACAAGAGGTACGCCATTTAGTTTTTTTAAATTTTTACCAGGTAATCCTTTGCTATTTTTTCTTGCAAGCACTAAGCACAAAACTTTTTTATTATTAATCATATAAACATGCTCATTAAATTGTCATTTTTTTTATTCTTGTAACACTATTTATCTCAATAGAGTCAATAAGATCCGCAATTAATTTTCCAGCACCACCCATTTCATAAGGATTAATAGTCTCTCTGCATTTATTTTTAAATAATTGATCAAATAGTGCTTTATGTATAGCTTCATAAATTTCTTCCGTATCATAAGGAACATCAATAATGTTTGTACCTCTGAGTCTACCTTGTTGTCTAGAACCAATATTCACGGTTGGACATTTAAATGTTGCAGTCTCTTTTATTCCAGATGATGAATTACCTACACAAATAATATTTGCTAATGATTCTTTTGCAAGATTTAAAAAACCCCAATAATTTTTGCGTCCTAGTGATTTTGTTAAAAGTATATTTTGTGAGTTAATTAATTTAGAATCTAAGTAGCTATATATTTTATCGCCTCCAGCATCATTATTTGGGTAAGTAACAATACATTTTATCCCTTCATTAGCACATTTATTTATTGCATTAATCGAAGGCATTAATTGTTCAACAACTTTATCAAATTGCGTTGTTACTGAGTGCTGTGTGAAAATCAACATAGGTTGTTTGAAGTCAAGATTAAATAGTGATTGCAAATCAACAGGATTGGTAAAATCATTTTTAGAGATTAAATCTATAGCTGGATATCCAACCAATTTAATTCTCCACTCTTCCTCTCCCATCAATTTAATTCTATTGAAAGCATCTCTGTTAGTTACACAATGAAAGTGACTTAATTTTGTCATTGCATGTCTTACGCTGTCGTCTAGAGCACCACCTTCGGTAATATCTCCACCTTCTACATGAACAGTAATCGTATTTGTTTGTGATGCAGATATAGCTGCAGCAAAACTTTCATATCGATCTGCATATACTACAAATACATCCGGGGAATGTTTTTCAATACATTTAGTTATTTCTGTAATTCCTTTACTAATGGCATATGATGTAGAGAATAAATTTTTATCCCCTTTTCCTATGTCAATATGCTCGTGTATTTCGAATCCATCAGATTCAATCTCCTCAACTGTACGACCGTATGCGGGATCAAGATGTGCTCCTGAGACAAATAAACAGTAATCAAGATTTGGGTGTTGTTTAATTGCATCAAGAATAGGGATTTGCAGACCATATTCTGCACGGTTACCAGTAAAAACTGCTACTTTTCTTTTTAGGCGAGCCATCGATTAATGCCTTCTTCAAGATCAATTTCTGGTTGCCAATCAAATTTCTTAATTGCTAAATCAATATTGAGTATGTTACATATCTCAATATCGTTATCAGAACGAATTTCTGGATTGGGTTTCCCAGGATGAATTTTTTTGTAAATAGAATTTACTATCGACGTTAAGCTTATTCCTTTGCCAGAACCTATATTAATTATATCAAAGTCTTTATCTGAAGTAATTATTTTCTTTATTAAGTGACATAAATCATCGATATATAAAAAATCTCTTATGGCCAATTTATTTTTTAAAGATATATGTGTATTATTATTCTTTACTTGATTAAGAATATCATACCAAACAGTATCTAAAGACATTCTCTTTCCATACACATTTGAGAGCCGTAATATTTTGCCATTATTTTGTCTAACGATTTTTTCAGCTAAAATTTTATTTTTTGCATAATCTGTAATTCCGTCAAGTGGGCTAGTTTCAATATTAGTGTATTTATGTTCGAGGCCATAGACTTGAGAACTTGAACTATAAAACATATTTGCCTTAAATTGATTTGATAATCTTTCTAACATCGTAATTTCAGACTCACTAATATTTCGATTATCTCCGGCAAAATTAAGTAAATATGTATTATCACTAAATAATTTAGTTACTTCAGAGTAATCACTTATACAATAATCTGAATTGACTGATTTATTTCTGGAAACACCAATACAATTAATTTTTTTAGATTTTAAAAATCTATAAACAGTCCCGCCTATGAAACCGCTTGTGCCAGTAATTATAAATGTATTATCTGTCAATTTATTTTTTAATATCAGATATACGAAGTTGTGAATCTATAGAAATATTAGTTAGAGATTTTTTTCCTAAAACTTCATCTAATTGATCAGATAATAATTCTCCGTTTCCAGGTCTTTTTACCCATATATTATCAAGACTAAATACATCGCCTTTTTTGATATCTTTTATCGATACAATTGATGCATAAGCAAAATCAATAACTGGCTTCTCGTCTTCAAGTATTGATTTATTTCCTCCTAAAGATTCCCAAATAATTTTAGAATCAGTGATTAGTCTTTTGAGTTCATCTGGTTCAATGGAAATGGGTACATCTGGGCCAGGCCACTTTCTCGTAACAGTGAAATGTTTCTCAAGAACTGTTGCTCCCAATGCAACGGCACCTAAACAAGTTGCAATTCCTAATGAGTGATCTGATAGCCCAATAGGAATGTTTGTAAAATTATGTTGTAAATCGGTTATAGCTCCTAATCTTACCTTGTTATAAGGAGTGGGATACATACTAGTACAGTGTAATAGAATTAATGGGCATTTATATTTTTCAATTATTGATACAGATTTTTTTATTGAATTAATATCATTCATCCCTGTAGAGAGGATTATTGGTTTTTGTTTTTTTGATATATGTTCTATTAAAGGATAATTATTGCACTCACCAGAACCAATCTTAAATGCTGGCACTCCCATAGCATCCAATCTATCTGATGCTTCTCTAGAGAATGGTGTTGATAAATATATAATATTTTTACTTTTACAGTATTCAAATAACTCTATTTCCTCAGCTTCAGATAACTCACACCTTTTGATAATATCCCATAATCGCTCCGATGATATTTCACCAGGTTTCATATTTGTTTCAATCATTTCCTTGTCTGTAATATGACATTGAAATTTAATTGCTTCAGCACCTGCAGCAATAGCTGAATCAATCATCTGATACGCTTTATCAATATCACCTTCATGATTTATTCCGCACTCTGCCAAAACAAGCGGCGGATGATCCGGGCCTATGATACGGTTGTTGATTACAAAGTTACTCATTTTTCTTCCTCTGCTGTTTCATATTATTAATCTCATTTTTGAGTTGATTTAGCTCTACTTTAAGCTGGTTATATTCATCATTTTTACGTTTAAAAAAGTTTAACGTCATTCTTGCTTTTTCTTTAAAACCCTCAGCAGTTAAATAATACGCATAAGCACTTTTATTCTTATTATTTTTGAAATTTCTAGCTTTTACAACACCTTTTTCTATTAAAGCCTTTAATATAAAGTTAATTTTTCCTAAGCTAATTCCAAGGTTTTGAGATAATTCTCGCTGACCAATTGCATCCTTATTCTCTAAATAACGCATCACTGCAAGATTTGATTCAGAATCTAAATTCTTATTTTCTGTTTGTTTGCTTTTAGAATTTGTCATTATATGCAAGAGAGTACAAGTAACCAGTCAATCGAGATAAATCAATTAAAAACCCACATAGTGGAATTGTAAATAAATATACAATATGTTTGCTGAACAGAATTTCTTTAGATTTTAAAAGCGGCAATAGAAATCCACGGATAATTATATAAGAAATTAATAAACTAACAAAATAAAAATTAAATAGATAGCTTAATATTATTAATAAAAAGAACACGATATAGGAGATAGGCTTTGCTGTAGATGCTGTGCGCCAGGAATCTAATGAGTAACTAAAAACTTTTTTGATACCGTTAATAAAAGAATTCGAGTAATTAATCCCTATATACTTTAATACAATATTTTTATTAATTAATCTTTTAATATTTTTATTCATACATTTCTTGATAAAATCTACATCATAACTTGCTCTTGTATTTTCTAAAAAATAACCACAATCAATAATAATTTTTTTCTTTATAAGTGATCCTGGCAAACAAGGTACTTTAGTTGCATAACCATACGTCTGTGAAATAAATGACTTATCAACTATATTTTTACCCATTGTACAAATACAATTTGAGACAATGCCAATATTATTTTTTTTGAAATAGCTTAAATTTTCTTCCAGCCATTTTTTCGGTATCTTTAAACCGCAATCAATGTATGCAATCAGTTCGTTAGATGAGTTTTTTATTCCTCTATTAATTGATGAGCTCGGACTCATATTCCCATCAAAAATGACTTTATATGTCGTTACCCTCTTATTGGTTATCCACTTATCAATTATTTCTCCAGTATTATCATTAGAACCTGAATCAACCAAAATTACTTCATTAGGTTGATGAGTTTGCACGTACAATGCATCAAGAGTCTTCTCTATAGTAGTTTTCTCATTGAAAAATGGAATGACAACTGAAATCTTCATTTATGTTTTGGCACGCTACCGCCATCTAATCTAATAAAAATTAGTCACGAACAAAAGATTATTTATTAAATGATCTTTTGTATATCTGTTTTTGAAACTGTAATTTCCTGTTTATTAGAGATAAAGTCTAATAATATTTTGACTCTAGTTTTACTACAAATTTCGGTTAAAATTCCTTTCACTTTACTTGTGCTTCCTTTCACATACTCTACTTCATCCCCAATTTCGAGTTTTTTGATAATATTAAAATTATCTGAAATCTCATTAATCAACGAATCTTCAACAATATAAGGAATACCAGTAGATTTATTCGTCAGCAAAGATGATATTCCATATGTGAAGTTAATCTTATGTAAATCTAATGCGCTCTTTATAAATATGTACCCTGGAAACATTACTTCTGAGAAGTCTGTCCATGAGGATTTTATATATTTCCTTTTAGAGATTTTTGGTAAATATGCTGTAAAACCTTGATTATTAAGATTTTTTTCAGCTCTACTTTCCTGGTTTGGCTTAGTTTTGGCAACTACCCACATATATGTTCACCCCATGAACATATAATGTAGACTAAAAAAATGAATTAATCAAGGTTTTGGCGTCCTGCAC
>MDSZ01269006.1_pt1 | contig 36675 bp, 33 predicted proteins | sample 811201 | NCBI WGS metagenome assembly MDSZ01 (sample SAMN05326647, study PRJNA326480) | marine metagenome | isolation source: seawater | place: Indian Ocean: North | collected 2010
GCGCTCGTAGCTCAGCTGGATAGAGTACCTGGCTACGAACCAGGCGGTCGGAGGTTCGAATCCTCCCGAGCGCGCCATTTCTTCCGCTTCAACCGAAGCACCGTTTTCCAATTTAAATAGTCCGTTCTTCGAAGCAGATGTCTGCGCGACGGAGATTTGAACCTCCTCAGGTTCGACAAATTGCCGGGAGCAATTTGGTCCACCGAAGGTGCCCGAAGGGGTGAAGGCAGGATGCCGGAGAGACACCAGTAGCGAGCCTGCGAGCGGAAAGAACGTCGGAGCTTGCGACGACGGCCCGAAGGGCGACAGGACTTGGAACATCAACGCCTTTTGTTGATGTGTAAAGCGCGTTTTTCAGCCATCCTCCCGAGCCCGCCATTTCTTCCGCTTCAACCGAAGCACCGTTTTCCAATTTAAATAGTCCGCTTTTCGAAGCAGATTTCTGCGCGACGGAGATTTGAACCTCCTCAGGTTCGACAAATTGCCGGGAGCAATCTGGTCCACCGAAGGTGCCCGCAGGGGCGAAGGCAGGATGCCGGAGAGACACCAGTCGCGAGCCCGCGGGCGGAAAGCTCGTCAGCACATACTCCCGCCATTTATCTCGCTTTATTCACCGCAAACGAAATCCAGAAAAATCCTCAGTCCTGTGAACCAGATATTTGCTGTACCAGAGCTTCCAGTTCAGCAAACTGCTGTGGGGTAAAACAGCGTATGCCATGCTGCTCCAGCAGGGCTGCTGTCACCCCCCGGCCTGCGACCAGAGTGCCGGAGAAGGTTCCGTCATAGATACCGTCTGCGCCACAGGACGGCGAGCGTGCGGCCAGCAGAGCCGCAACTGCGCCGTGTTCCTGTGCCATGGCCAAAGCTTTCTGAGCCCCCAGTACAAACTCTGCACTGACATCCTGACCATCGCGGGTATGAATAGCCGCGTTGCCATGCAAAACCGCAGTTCCGTCTGCAACGGACGCCGCGGATGTGGTGATAATTTCCGCCGCAGGGCGGGGCGTAGGCAGCCCACCGGCGACTTCCGGGCAGACAGGAACCAGCAGGCCCTGCTGCTGCCATTCATTCAGGCGCTGCTGCGCATGGTGGACTTTCTGATCATTGGCTTTGCCGTCATAGCGCACCGGCTGACCGAGCAGGCAGGCACTGACCAGAATTTTCATGCAGGTTCTTCCTCTGAGGCATTGGTTTTACGGGCGAGAAAATGTACGTAGCGGCCCAGACGGCGATAAGGTTCCTGTAAACCAAACTCGAGATCAGCCGCGTTTACTTTTTCCTGGGTAATACGTTCGCGGATTTTCTGATGCATATGATCGTGAACGCAGCGGATACCGCGCCAGCTTTTAACCTGGAAGCCCAGTTGTTGTAACGCCGCTTCGATTTTATCCGGATCAAGCGGATGCTGGGGAGCGTTACCTTCGGCACGTAAACGCTGGTTGGCGGAAGCGGGGGCATGGGTGCGGCCATTCATAATCTGGCGCCACTGGTGCCCGTGCAGGTTATAAAACATCAGCGATAACCAGCCACCGGGTTTTACTTTATCGGCCAGTAACGGCAGTGCGGCGAAGGGATCTTCCAGCCATTCCAGTACGGCGTGGTTCATCACCACATCAAACTGACCGGGAAAGGCCTTGTCCGCCTGCTGCAATGAACACAGCTGACAGTTCAGTGGCAGGTTGTCTGCGGCAAACTGGTCCTGTGCCAGCGTCAGCATCTCAGCAGAAATATCACACAGACTGATGTGTGCTCCCTGTTTGGCCAGCTGCAGGCTGAACTGCCCCTGACCACCGCCGATATCCAGCACCCGGGCGCCAGCAACGGGCACGGCCTGATCGGTAAAATCCTGCTGCAGCGCTGCTAAGCGCAGCTGGCCCTTAGGCGTCGCGTAAATAGTGCGGGCAAAGCGTTTGGCAATATCGTCGAAGTTGCGGTCAGCCTGGGTGGCCGTCGGCTCATAGGGCTGATATTTGGACGGCTTGTCCGCACTTTGCCTCTTTTTTGGAGCACAGTTTTCTGGAGCAGAGTTGTCTGCTGTAGATTTGTCGGGTGCAGAGTTGTCTGACGTAGGGTTATCTGAGCTGGACATGGTTGCTGGTTATCCGGATATGAAAGGCCATTTTAAGTCAGAGGCTGTTAAATACCAGATACAAAAAAGCCGGGGGAAACCCGGCTGCTGAGCGCGTTGAAAAAGAAGAGGGCAGATGTGTGTGACGCAGGTGCACATCAATTTGCAACGATCAGACGCTCCATGCGTTCGAGATCATTCAGTACCCGCCAGTCTCCGCCGCCTTCGGTGACTCTGTGTTGCCAGTTGTCGAGTCGGTTGAGGTAGTCTCGCGGGTCGATATTATCACTGCGTAACTTAGTGACATTGAGAGCAACGACGTGAATGTTATCCATGCTAATTGGAAAGTCTCGGGTGTAATCATCGGGTAAGTCCTCTTCTAAATCTGAAAAAATAAACACGTATTTTTCACCGGCTCCGGTTTCGTTCAGATATTCCGTGGCCTGCAACATACCGCCGCTGATGTCAGTATTGGCGCTGCCGTATTTCAGCTTGCCGGCGAAATCATCAATCGCCTGTTTAAAGCTGCGTTTCTGCTCGTTGGCGGTGCTCGGGCGCATATCGAAGGTGGCTTTGGCGAGGATGTCTTTCTCGCTGAAAGAGCCGCTGTCGATGCGGGCGACCGCCATCGAATCACCGCTGTTCAGGTTGGCCAGCAGGTAATTGATAATGGCCTGCGCTTTATGCAGTTCCTGGGTGTAGGTACCTGAGGTATCAATCAGCAGGTACACGGCTTTTGTTTCCGGTCTGGCCTCGCCACAGCCACTCAGCGCAAGGCTGAGCGGCAGGGCGGCGGTTAACAGAAGTTTTTTTACGCTGTTCATGGCAATTCTCCTCGGGTTCAGGCGGCTGCCACCGCGCCGTTGTCTGCGTCTTTTTCGGCTGCTTTTGCATTGCCGCGGCTTTTGCGGCTGCGTGCCGGTTTCTCTGCGGTTTCTTCCACACTGACATCCGGAATGGCGTCAGCGACTTCGTCTGTGCTCTGCGAGCGGTGACGCAGGCTGATGACCAGGCGTTCGATGCTCAGCGGTACTATGATCAGCAGGTCATAGGCATGCATCAGCAGGCGGGCGCTGTGCTCCAGCAGGTTGCCCAGGGCGCGGCTGGCAATGGCTGTGATGCGGATTGCAGCGACTAACAGCAGACCCAGTACCGTACGCAGGGAGTGGATAAACGACTCCAGCGGGATGGCGATAAAGGCCAGCGCGAAAGGCAGTACAAACCCCATCACCATTTGCCCGATGGACGGAATCCAGCGGAACTCCGCGTGGCTTGCTGCTACGCCACCGGCTGCAGCGGTTACACCGGTCAGCGACTGAGTCAGGGCTTCACGGTCCAGTGCCAGCAGATCACGCATATAAGCCAGCGATGCTTCAATACCGGCCAGCACACAGAGGATGGTCAGGCTGATCACCATCATGCGGCGGCGCATTCTGTCATCCATACTGCTGATCATCGGGAACAGGCGGGTCACCCGCAGCGATTCCAGCAGAAACAGCCCCATGGCAATCTCAATCAGGATGATCACCAGCGCGGCGATATCTGACGTTTTCAAAGCACCTATGTAGCTGGTGCCACCGACCATTTCCGACATTGGCAGAGCGATCAGCTGGAAGTTGATCAGGCCACCCATTACCGCGATGGTCAGTACCAATCCTGAGATAAAGAACTGGGTCAGTGAGCTGGATGCCAGACTGCGCACTGCAGCATCTTCACCGCGCCGGATTTCTTCAAACTGCGCCATCTGTTTATCCAGCTGATGGGTGCGCTTATCCAGGCCATCCACAGTGGTTGCTACTTCATCCATTTTGCTGTTCAGCGTGCGCCATTCAGGCTGCATTCTGGCCAGCAGTTTGTGGCGCTGGGCGGCGCTGTTCTGCCAGGCTTTCAGCGTTTCTTTGTGGGTGTCTTCCACCGCACCTTTAATGTTGTTCAGTACCTTGGCGACTGCCGGATCACCGTGGCTCGGCAGTGCCGCGATGGTATTCACCACCTCACTCCAGGCCGGTGGCAGCGGCGGGTTCTCGCCGGATTCACGGTACGTTTCTTCGATATCGTCAATGGCAGAAGCGATATCGCGGTGCAGTGCCGGGTAACCGGACAGATCGCGGGCTACCAGAGCCTGAATGCGGGTAAATTCCCGTTCAATACGGCGTTCCGCATCGTTGCGGGCGGTGGCCAGCAGCACTTCGCGGTTGCGTTGCACCAGATGGCGCTCCAGCTGGCTTAGCGAGCGGCTGGTAAGGCGCAGTACGTTGCGCAGTCCTTCGCCGGTTGAGCGCAGCATGTTGTGCGCCGGGCGGCGGCCAAAATAAAGCAGGGTCATTGCCAGCAGCAGCCAGACCGTTGCCGAAACGGCTGTGTTGGCGGACCAGAGTGTCAGTAAAGAATCCATCATCCCGTCCTCTTACGTTTGTTTGTTGGGTCGGGCGGTGCGTTGTGTACCGCCGATGAATACAGATTGACGGAGGCCGGTGAAAAATCGGTGAGAAGAATGTGATATCTGTCGCGTGGGTTAGCTGTGGCGGTCTGCTGCGACGGAAAGCAGTGTTATGCTCAAAGGCACGGCTGATCAGGCCCTTTTTACAGCACCTTTTACAGCACCTTTTACAGCGCCTTCACGGTTTGTGTCGGGAGACCCCTGAATGATCAAGATTTTCTGGGTGGAAGATCAGAGCCACTGGATTGATAAATTCCGCCCTCTGCTGGAACGCACAGACTTTGCCCCTGGGGCGGAAGGAGAGCTTGCTGCCGCGCAACACAACCGGCTGGAAGTGTTTAAATTCAGTGAGCCGGCCATTAATCGTATTCAGCAGACCGCTGACGACGATGCACCGCATATCGCCATTCTTGATGCCAATCTGAACGGTAATGACGACGGTGGCTTCAGCGTATCCAAAGCGTTACTGAAAAAGTGGCCGGCACTGCCGATCGTATTTCTGTCGGAACATTCAGGCACGGGCATTGAGCAGAAAGCCTTTGAAGAAGGTGTCACCCAGGATTTTATCGCCAAACATCAGCGCAATATTGACGGCGTTTTACTGTGGCGCATGAAGGCGCTGCTGCGCCAGAGTCTGCAACCGGCGGCGAATAAAAAAGCGCAGCTGGTGAGTGGCGATCTGCGTATTGATCTGGTCAGCTGGGAAGTCTGGTGGAAGGGCAACAAACTGATGAATCCGGCCAACGCGGCACGCCCGCTGGCGCCGACACCGAGAAAAATTCTGCGCTTTCTGGTGGAAGCATCGCCACGTCCGGTAACCACCATGCAGATGGCGGAATGGCTGGAGGCGGATCTGGAAAAATTTTCCTACGCCAATTATCGCCAGCATATTAAAACCCTGCGTAAATCCCTGGCCCAGGCTCATGGTGATGAAGAGGCATTTATGGCGCTGTGTAAGCAGGGTGAGGCCGTGGTGACCTTTGGTGCAGAGGGAGCGTATTTGTGGAAAGCGCCCAAAGCGTAATCTTTTGACAGTAATAAACAGGTAGCAGCGCGATGACGGAACAGAGCAATAACGATAAATTTTCCTTCCGCATTCATTATCCGTGGCGCACGCTGCTGGCGGTTATTCTGCTGCTGTTTTATGCCCTGTTATTACTGACGCCTGCTTTGGCTGAAACGCTGAATATTCCTCAGCGGATGCTGCATCCGTTGTATTTTCTCTGTGGGTTTATCGCCTTTTTATTGCTTGCCTGGTTTGATGTTAAACGCTTTTTTTATCAGCAGAAACGGGTACGGGAAAGTATGCATCAGTTGTGGAGCAGTAAGCGACACCTGCAGGAGCGGGCGCAGACATCGGCCAGCCATACTGACAAGCTTAAATTATTCATCAGCGATAAACTGCTGGAATACATCGAGTACGATGAGAAATATCTGCACTTTAAAAGCATTGCCTCAGAAGTGCGCCATAACGGCGTTATTTCCTTTGATAAAGTACAGTCGGCGCTGACTTATGCTCAGGGGCACAGTCTGCCGGACGAATCCGGCACCGGTGCCAATGCCAGAATGTATCAGGAAGCGCTGAGCGGCATGCGCTATTTATGGGATCTGCTGGATCTGTCCACTACAGATAATATGGCATTACACATCGGTGCTTATGTCAGTCGCTGTGAAGAGCTGTTATTTGAAGCGGAACTGCAGGGGCAGGACGCCAGCAGTATGCCGGTTGCTCCCGCCTTTGATCCGCGCCAGGCGTTAATCGATACCCTGATACTGCACCTTGGCGTCACCCTGTGTGATGAGCAGGGGAATCCCGACCCGCAGGTGTTATTCAGTCTGAACAGCAAAGCTGAAAATCCGGCTCAGTCAGATGAGCCATCTGCGGTGATTCTGACCGACACAGACGGCTTGTACCGCATCGAAATTCAGCCCTGTGAATCCTTGCTGGGCAATGCCAATCATCTGATTCTGTTGCTGGAAAACCTGATTAAAAATGCCCAGTTCTTTGCTACTAAGCGCAAATATAAAAGTCCGTTTGCGCCGATTTCTGTGCGTCTGTGGGAAGCCCGTCAGTGCCTGTGTATGACCATTTATAACCGCGGCCCGCACATTGATTACGAAACCAAAGATCAGATTTTTAAACTGGGCTTTTCTACCCGCAGGGTACAGGAACATCACGGTAAAGGTCTGGGCCTGTATTTTGCCCAGCAGATCACCCAGGGCTTTGATGGTGACATAGGTTTCGACAATATTGCCAACCAGCCGGGACAGTATCACCTGCGTCTGCAGCTGGCGTCCGGTGCGGTGCAGAATATGAATGTGGATATTGTCTGTGACGATAACGAGGTACCGCTGGTGCTGATCAGTGGTGAGGCGCAGACGCCGCAGAAATCGCTGGATATTGAACTGAGCAGTACACTGATCAATGTCGAACTGCACATGACCGGCGATCAGCAGGTTTACCGTTTCGACATTGATGGTGAACGTAAGACGTTGTTTGATCCGGCCGACCCCTGCCATCCGCAATGGATGATCAAGGTATCCGGGCGTAAAGCGGATCAGCTGACGTTTACCCCGCTGGACATCCGTGGTGTGCAGTTCAGCGTGCGTCTGCCAACCCTGAGCGGACGCATAGATGGGGTTTCCGCTTCAGCTGGTGCACCGCAACTGGACGAGCTGGATGCCGGTTTCCGCAGCCCGGATGATTTCTGAATAAACGGTGACAGGCGCCGGATATCTGTCGCTGAGCTGAGACTAAGACGCTGTTTTTCCAGAGAAATCTGCTAAACAGCGGATACGCGATCAAAACGAATGGTGACAAAGTAACTGGTGAAGGCAGGTTACTATTCATCGTCTAAACTTAGTTTTGTATCTCCCGCTATTTATTTTTAACCAGCCAATAACAGTCATCATTTATGCACAGCAGGAAGACAGTAACGGCACCGGAATGCCCGGTCGGTGAATCACATTGTACTGTGATCAACGAAGTGATCGCCCTGCGTGAGCAGGTGGTCACCGACCCGCTGACCGGCCTGTATAACCTCCGCTATTTCCATCAGGCGCTTGAGCAGGAGCTGGAACGTACCGAACGTACCCGCATTGCTACCGCAGTGATGATGATTGATCTGGATTTTTTCAAACAGATTAACGACACCTGGGGCCATGAGGCCGGTAACGACGTGCTGACGTCCGTTGCCGCGATTATCCGTGCCAGCACCCGCCGCCTGGATATTCAATGTCGTTATGGCGGTGAGGAATTTGTCGTTATTCTGCCGTCCACTGAACGTCGTCTGGCAGTGCAGGTGGCTGAGCGCTTACGCGAGAACATCGCTGCGGCTGAAGTTGAGACTGCCGGGCAAACGCTTACGGTCACCGCCAGTATCGGGCTGGCATTTCATAACGCCGATAACCCGGACAGCGCCTCGGGGCTGGTGGCCAGCGCCGATCATTTTCTCTACAAAGCCAAACGCGAGGGGCGTAACCGCGTCTGCTATCCGGCGTTTGAAAGCGAAGAAGTGATTGTCTGCGGTGAAGAGCGTCAGGCGCTGGGGTCCATGTTTGCCGATCAGCCTGACAACGAAGAAGAAGTTTTCGAGGGCGACTGGTCCGAATCTGACTGGTCCTGATCTGCTCAGCGTTTCTGTTTCGCCAGCCAGCGATCCAGCGCATTGGCGAACTGCGCTTTATCCCGGTCGGAAAACGCCGCATGACCACCACTCTGCACACCACTGGAGCGCAGGGTCTCCATAAAGTCACGCATCTGCAGCTTCTGCTTGATGGTCTGTGGGTTGTAAGGCTCACCACGATTGTTAATCGCTGACGCACCTTTTTCCATTACCTCCGCAGCCAGCGGAATATCCTGAGTAATGACCATATCCGCCGGGTCACAACGCTGAGCGATCAGGTTATCGGCAACATCGAAACCGCTTTCCACCTGCAGGCAGCGAATGTGCGGTGAGGGGGTTACCGGCACTCTGTGGTTGGCGACAAAAATCGTTTCGGTAGCGGTACGGATGGCCGCTTTGCAGATGACTTCGCGCACCGCTTTCGGCGTGGCGTCAGCATCGACCCAGATAACAGGCATAGACTTGCTTCCTTGAGGGATAGCCAGGACAAAGGTTCAGGCGGCTATCTTACACTTCCCCGCTGCATACTTCCTTGTTTGACGCTTATTACCGGGCTGTTTGTTTTTTCTGTGTGTGCCCCACAGGCTGAACGCTCTGTTCGGCGTTAACCGCCAGAGGAATGCGTTCGCAGGCTTGCCACAGGGGGCAGCGCATCCGCATACTGCACTGCAAAGTATTTACCGGTGTTGATTATGCGAACTGCCATTCATATTGATGTTGTCTCCGATGTTATGTGCCCCTGGTGTGCGATTGCCTTTGCCAGTCTGAACCGTGCACTGGAAGCCATGGATGAACAGGTATCCGCTTACATCCGTTTTCAGCCATTTGAGCTGAACCCGGAGATGGCAGCGGAAGGGCAGAATCTGCGGGAACACCTTAAAGAAAAATACGGCAGCACGGATGAAGAATCCGCCAATGCCCGCGCTCATATTGAGCAGATGGGTGAGCAGCTCGGATTTGAATTTAATTTCCGCGACGATACCCGTATGTACAACACCTTTAATGCCCATCAATTGCTGCACTGGGCAGAAAGTGAAGGCAAACAACCGCAACTGAAAGCGGCGTTATTTGAAGCCTATTTCCGTGATGGTCGTGATGTCAGTGATGTTCAGGTGTTGCTGGATGTGGCTGCGGCAACCGGGCTGGATAAGCAGGAAGCTGAAGCGGTTATCACCGATCAGCGTTTTGCTGAAACCGTACGGGCACTGGAACAGCAGTGGCAGGAAATGGGCGTGCATTCGGTGCCTGCCGTGATTCTGCAGGAGAAATATCTGCTCAGCGGCGCCCAGGCGCCTGACGCCTATGTAAAGGCCATCAGCCAGCTGATTCTGGAACAGCAGAACGCAGAATAGTACCCGCCACAGCGTTATTGGCCCGGGCTGCTCTGACCGAGCAGCTTTAGTCTGAATTGTTGTTTACATCCTTGTCTGAGCTGTTGTTCTGCGGCCGCTCAGCTACGGGCTTCCTGTTGCTTTGCGCTGCGGCGGCTGACGATCAATAACGCCGCCATCATAATCCCGGCACCAACAGCCAGACGCAGCACGTCGGTATCGCGGTTCCAGATCAGCAGATTGACCAGTAAACCGGCCGGAATCAGCGCATTATTCATAATCGCCAGCTGACCGCTGCTGACTTTGGTCGCGCCCAGATTCCACAGAAAGTATCCCAGACCCGATGCCGCAATGCCCAGCCAGATCAGCACACCCCACTGCAGTTGCGAGGTCGGGTATTGATCGCCGCCCAGTAACAGCCAGGCTGGCAGTACCAACAACAGAGCACCGATATAAAACCAGCCGAAGGTCTGGTGCTGAACGATCGGGCGCGATGACGGCCAGGTTTCGATCAGGCGCTTGTACAGCACCTGCCCACCGGCAAAACACAGGTTAGTGGCCTGTACCAACAGAAAGCCTGCCCAGAATTCATCACTCAGCTGGTTGTAGCGCATCACTGCCGCACCGATAATGGCCAGCGCCGCTGACAACAGATAGCGGGAGTGAAAACGCCCGGCCATCAGGTCATAAATGAGCGTGACATAGACCGGCGTAAAGATGGTAAAAATCAGCACTTCCGGTACGCTCAGCAGCAGAAACGACTGATAATAAAACAGATACATCAGCCCCAGCTGAATGGCGCCGATGGCCATAATGCGCAGCGCCAGCGCCGGTGCAATCGGGTTGCGGATAACCAGTGGCAGAAACACCAGAGTAGCCAGAGTAACCCGGGTCAGTACCGAAAAATAGCTGTCCACCTGGCCGGCCAGATAAACACCGATCAGGCTGAAGGAAAAGGCCCACAGCAGGGTCACACCCCAGAGAATTGGCATAAGCGGGAATCATGAAGTCAGAAACAGACAGCAGCATGCAGCAAACCTCAGACCGAATCCAGCAACTGTGGCAGCGCCTGCAGACTGTTGGTGGATTTTCATACAGATCCTCACCCGGACCGGCGTCAAAGACCGGCTGGTTCGGTGGCGGGGAAGGTAAGGTTGAGGTGCGGGTGATCAGTGACAGCGAGCTGCATTACATCGAGACCGGGACTTTTACCCTGGATGGCCAGCAGCCGGTGGATATGTATAACACCTACATCTGGAGTAAAAGCGCGCAGGGCATTCGTCTGTCTCATGGTCGTCGCGGTGAGCCGGTCTTCTTGTTTGAGCTTACAGTGGCAGAAGCGGACGGACTGTGGCGCAGCGTGGAAGCCCATGTCTGTATTGATGATCTGTATTCCGGCGAGCTGCAGGAAAGCGCTGAGGGCTTCACTCTGCAATGGACGATTACCGGGCCGAAAAAAGACGAACATCTGCTGTATCACTACCGGATTGTCTGACGTCTGCAGACGGGAATATTCTGTAAATCGCTCTGCCCGGCAAAACTCAGCACTTTTTCGATCTTTGTTGGCACCTTCGGCACCAGAGTCTCTGAAAGTGACATTTCTTAACACTTCGGCCTATTGAGATCGCCGTGGCGACCTCTTATGTTGGTACCAGGAAAATAAATATAACAACCTGAGGATACATCTATGTCCGGCCAACCCCTTATCGGCCAGATGATGGAGCGCCCTTTGCTGGTGTCTGCACTTCTGGAGCACGCTGAATCTACCCACGCGACCAGCGAAATCGTCAGCCGCCGCTGTGAAGGTGATATTCATCGTTACACCATCAAAGATGCCGCCGTACGTGCCCGTAAGCTGGCGAATCTGCTGAGTCGTTTTGGTGTACAGCAGGGCGACCGCATAGCCACGCTGGCGTGGAACGGCTACCGCCATTGGGAGCTGTACTATGGCGTATCCGGTTATGGTGCCGTACTGCATACCATCAACCCGCGCTTATTCGCTGAGCAGCTGGTGTACATCATCAATCACGCTGAAGACCGCTATCTGTTCGTTGACCTGACCTTTGTCCCTCTGCTGGAAAAGATTCAGGACCAGATCAGCCGCATTGAGGGCTTCGTTATCCTCTGTGACGAAGACAAAATGCCGGATACCAGCCTGCCCAATGCTCTGTGTTATGAAACCCTGCTGGCCAATGAGCCGGACGATTTTACCTGGCCGGAGTTTGATGAACGCGCCGCTGCCAGTATGTGTTACACCTCAGGCACCACAGGCAATCCGAAAGGGGTGCTGTATTCCCACCGTTCGACTGTGTTGCATGCCATGGCGTCGATAGGTGAAGAAGCGCTGGGTCTGGCATCGACTTCCTGTTTCCTGCCAGTAGTGCCGATGTTCCACGTTAACGCCTGGGGCACGCCTTATTCCGCTGCGATTACTGGTGCCAAGCAGGTATTCCCCGGGCCGGGAATGGACGGAGCCTCGTTGTGGGAACTGATCGATGCCGAGAAGCCGGACCTGATGCTGGGGGTGCCGACCGTATGGCTGATGCTGCTCAATCATATGGACAGTATTGGTAAGAAGCTGGAGTCGGTAAAGAATGTTGTGGTAGGCGGCTCCGCGGCGCCGATGTCGATGATCCGCGACTTCAACGAGAAACACGATGCTTTCCTGATTCACGCCTGGGGCATGACCGAAATGAGCCCGATCGGCACGGTGAATTCACATAATATCCATACCGAATCCCTGCCACTGGAAGAACGTTACAAGCTGCAGGCCAAACAGGGGCGTCCTGTATATGGCGTGGAGATGAAGATCGTCGATGACGACAACAATACGCTGCCTCAGGACGGGGTGGCGCGCGGACGCCTGCTGGTGCGAGGCCCCTGGATTGTAAGTGGTTACTACAACAACGATGACCGCAGCAGCTTTATCGATGGCTGGTTCGACACCGGCGACGTCGCCACCATTGATGAGAACAATTACCTCACGCTGGTGGACCGTTCCAAGGATGTGATCAAGTCCGGTGGTGAGTGGATCAGCTCCATCGATCTGGAAAACGCCGCAGTCGGCCATCCGGAGCTGGCGGAGTGCTGTGTGATTGCTGCACGCCACGACAAATGGGCCGAGCGTCCGGTGCTGCTGGCGGTGCGCAACGAAGGCGCAGGCGTTGATGAAGCCGGGGTACTGAAGTATCTGGAAGATAAGGTCGCCAAATGGTGGCTGCCGGATGCTGTGGTGTTTGTCGATTCACTGCCGCATACCGCTACCGGCAAATTGCTGAAGGTGGACCTGCGCAAAACCTATGAAAATTATCTGCTGGAAAAAGTGTGAGAATCCGGCGCAAATTGTCGACACTGACGTGTGTAATAACGACCTGCCTTACCTTCCGGTAAGGCGGTCATCCCTCCTGAATATGAGACCTGGTCGGCCTTTTCAGCGGTTCGGCCATGCCAGATATGGCAGATTACATTCTGATACAACAGAATAACCAATTAGTTAACGACGGCGTGTTTTGTCGACTTATACTGATACCATACTTTCTTATGAATCCTGAATCGCTTTAATAACGAAGGTGCCGGTTCCGGATCCCGCACATTTTATATTCCTTTCTGGGGGTTTCATTGACCATTCGGCTGATCCTTATGCTGTTGGCCTGTGTTTGCAGCACGGGCAGTTTTGCCCTGGCGGCAGAGAACATTACCCCGGTCACTCTCGACCCTGCGCAAGGGCAGGTACCGGTTCAGCCGTCACTGACTCTGCTGCGTGATCCCACGTCAGCGCTGACGCTGGATGACGTGATGGCAGCCTCTGCGGATTTTCATCCGTTGCAGGGAAAAGAGAAATCGATGAATTTCGGTTACGTGCGCGATGTTCTGTGGCTGCGTCTGCCGCTTCAATCTCTGAGTACTGAAGAGCAGCGCTGGCTGCTGGAATTCGAGTTCGCCTATCTGGATGATATCCGCGTGTTTGTGGTACATGACGATCACCGTACACAGATGAAAGCCGGTTTATCCTACCCGGTTGGTGAATGGGAAATTGTTGCGCGTAAGCCGGTTTTCCCGGTGCAGCTGGACGCTGGTGAAGACGTCACCGTGTATATCCGCGCGGAAAGTGAAGCACCGCTGGTGCTCAATATGCGTATGTCCACCCCGAACGCTTTCAATCTCAGCGAAAACCGGGTTGTGGCGTTTCTGGCGCTCTACTTCGGTATGCTGGTGGCGCTGGGCCTGTACAACCTGTTGCTGTTTATTACGCTGCGCCAGCGCGAATTTCTGATTTATACCTGTTTTGTTCTTACCTTCGGCATCGCGGCATCGCATATGAACGGTGTAGCCCAGCTGACGTTAAGCCAGTTCAGTGTGCATTCTCCTTATATGGTACCCACGGGCTTTGCCCTGGCAGCAACGCTGGCGGTGTTGTTTGCCCGGCGTTTTCTGTGGCTGCGCGACACCCTGCCGATGTGGCACAGGGCGCTCGGTTTTATCGCCGTTCTGTGGGCTTTTGGAACTCTGGTCACCCAGCTGGTGAGCCCGCAGCGGGCACTGGAAATTATGTCCATTATGGGGGTGCTGACGACCATTTCACTGATGTCCGCCGGTATCGTTGCCATGCGCCGCAAGGTTCCGGCAGCCGGTATTTTTGTGTTTGCCTGGACGCTGCTGCTGTTGGGGACTTCCATGCTGGCCATCCGCAATACCGGCTGGCTGCCTTCGAATTCTCTGACCGTTTATGGCATGCAGTTCGGATCGGCAACCGAGATGCTGCTGCTGTCCTTTGCGTTGGCAGCGCGTTTCACCGATATGAAGCGGCAGAAAGAAAAAGCTCAGCAGGAGCTGGTACGCACTCTGGTACGTCAGGAGCGGGAACTGGAAGACCGGGTTGCACGCCGTACCCGTGAGCTGGAGGAAGCAAAAGCCCGGCTGCAGCAGATTGTGCATAAAGATATTCTCACCGGCTTACCGAACCGCTCTGGTCTGGCTGCGTATTTTGCCGAGTTTCGTGAAAAAGCCGATGCACGTCAGCCCGTGGCGGTGATGCTGATTGACCTGGATGGCTTTAAACCGGTGAATGATGAATTCGGCCATGATGCCGGAGATGATCTGCTGCGCGATATTGCCAGACATCTGCAGGGTGCGCTGGCCGGTGATGAAGGCATTATCGGCCGCCTCGGTGGCGACGAATTCGTGGTACTGCTCACCGGCTTTGCTGAGCGCAGCGAAGTTACCGACCGCGCCAATGATATTCTGCGTGCTATTGCTGCTGCCAAAGTCACCCGTGATGGCGTCAGTGTCAGCGTTGCCGCCAGTATTGGCATCTGTTTCGGTTATGGTGCGGATGTCAGTCTGAAGAGTCTGGTAACCCGGGCGGACCATGCCATGTATGAAGTTAAACGCAGTGGCAAGCAGGGAATATTTGTCAGTAAAGAGGACGCCGAACTGGCGCTGTAAGCGCGCTGTCGATTACGCTTGTATGACCGCTCAGCAGGAGCGGCGCAGCAGAGTGGTTTGTGACCAGACATCCGGAGTAAAAGCATGACTGAATCCCTGAGCTGACAGCACAGACGGCTGAGGTGAATCCAGCAGCGTCAGTTCCGATGGGCGGTGCAGGGAAATATGGCGCAGGAAAGGATGGCCATCCGCTAACCAGTTCAGCATCTGATCGATGTCCGGCAGATCCGCTGACGTCAGACGTTCCAGAATAACTTTTGCCTGACCGTCACAGCGTATGCCGTGGCGCAGCTGTTCATCCCGTTCTTCACCAAAACAGAACATGCGTGGGAAAGGTCCTTCCAGTACCCCGGCTTTCAGCTGGGTGCGCAGATCTTCCTGCTGACAGCCTGCCAGGTTGCCTGCCATGCCAAAATCCGGGGCCCAGGCCCACAGACTGCCTACCGCGCTGTCATCGGAGCTTTCGGCAACCGTTGCCAGCCATACCGGGCTGAAGGCCCGCAGCCATTTCACCACCTGAGTAAGAACGTCGGCATTGGATGGAGTCATCATAGATCGTTTCCGTTGCAGCAAATGAATTTAACAGGGAGAAACAAGTGTTCAGTGAGGCAAAATGCACTGAACACAGGTGAAGGGGCAATACATTGGTTGTTGCCCATATTTGCCCCTTCAGGACTGATATCTCAGCTTTGCCAGCCCCGGTGCACCGAATTGCAGCACAAAAGGCCAGTGGTTTTACGTAATTCTAATAGATTGCGCCAGTAGAGCCACAAATAAAAGCCCCCAGCCCAGACATTTTTCTCATATTAACCACCATTTGACCGATTACTGAAGGTTTTTTCGCACAACGGGAGTGCCAACAGGATTTTTTGGTGCGCGTTTATTGTGCGCAAATAGCCGGAATATGCCGATTTCAGTTTGTAAGTATTTGATTTTCATGACTTTTAATAATTTGGCATGAAAATTACATTCCTGAGAGGAAAGTTTATTTCATCAGGTGCCCCGGGAGGGCGTATGAAACTGATTCAGGCGGTGATCCGGCCTTCGGCATTAAACACTTTGCGTGCGGCACTGACAGCCATGGGGATAGGCGGGCTCAGTATCGCTGACTCCGCTGCCTGTGAATGGACCCCGGGAGATGAGCAGCCGGGCGTGATTCACCATGATGTTTTTCAGCCGAATATGCGTATTGAGCTGGCGGTAGTCGATGGCGATCTGGAACGGGCCATTGAAGCCATCTCAGATGCTGTGCGCGGAGAAAAACTGCAGGATGGAAAAATATTTGTTGTCAATCTGGCGCAGGCGCGCCGTATCCGTACCGGAGAGACGGACGATAAAGCGATTTAAAAACGATTAAATAACAACGGAGTAAATCATGTTAGCGACAGAAATCGCATACGCGTTAGATACGTTTTATTTTCTGATGTGTGCTGCACTGGTGATGTGGATGGCAGCGGGTTTTGCCATGCTCGAATCGGGTCTGGTACGGTCAAAAAACACCGTCGAGATTCTGAACAAAAATGCCTTGCTGTATGGCATTGCCTGCATCGTTTATCTCGCCGTGGGTTACAACATCATGTATCCGGCAAATCCGGTCAGTTCGGTAATCCCGGGTCTGGATTTCCTGCTTGGTGCTGATAACACCACAGAAGCGGTGTTGGCAGGTGGTGATGACGCACCGTATTACTCCAGCATGGCAGACTTTATTTTCCAGGCGGTATTTGCCGCTGCGACTATGTCGATTGTTTCCGGTGCAGTGGCTGAACGTATGCGTCTGTGGCCATTCCTGATTTTTGCCATTGTGATGGTCGCCGTTATTTATCCGGTAGAGGGTTACTGGAAATGGGGTGGTGGTTTCCTCGACCAGTTGGGCTTCCAGGATTTCGCCGGCTCCGTTGTTGTGCATATGGCGGGTGCATCTGCTGCTCTGGCGGCAGTGATTCTGGTTGGTGCGCGTAAAGGTAAATTTGGTCCACACGGCGAAGTTCGCGCTATTCCTGGTGCGAACCTGCCGATGGCCACGCTGGGTATGTTTATTCTGTGGATGGGCTGGTTCGGTTTTAACGGCGGCTCAGAACTGAAAATCGCCAATGTCGAAGAAGCCAACGCCGTGGCCAAAATTTTCGTTAATACCAACGCCGCTGCAGCGGGCGGTATGGTGGTTGCCGCATTACTGGCGCGCTTTATGTTCGGTAAAACCGACCTGACCATGACCATCAACGGTGCTCTGGCCGGTCTGGTATCCATCACAGCAGAGCCGCTGGCACCGGGTGCTGGTCTGTCGACCATTATTGGTGGTATTGGCGGTATTGTTGTTGTGCTGTCTGTGGTGGCACTGGATAAGCTGAAACTCGATGATCCGGTAGGTGCCATCTCTGTTCACGGTACTGCAGGTATCTGGGGTATTTTCGCAGTTCTGCTGAGCAATGAGGATGCGACCTTTATCGGTCAGCTGATCGGTACCGTTGCGACCTTTGCCTGGATGTTTATTGCGTCGTTCATCGTGTTGCTGATCATCAAAAAGACCATCGGACTGCGTGTCTCTGAACATGAAGAGCTGGTGGGTATGGATATGGAAGAGTGTGGTATGTCCGCCTATCCGGAATTTGTACAGGGCCGGGACTGAACATCGTCGCGGTTGTGTACGACAGACGTTTTAATAAAACCTGCCAGATAAAAGCAGAATAACGGCAGAAGAAAGGTTCCATTCTTGTAATGCATTACTCATGTATTACATACCCCTTATGCCGCCCTCCCCGGGGCGGCTTTTTTTTGCGCCGAATTTCATGCGAATTTTTTATTGCTGATGGCGTTGCTATTCTTTGCTGCAGAGTGTCTGTGCGCATTGGGCGATATGCTGTTGCAGAATCGCCATCACCCGTAACACCCGTACCGGCGTTACTCCGCGCTTGGGTGTCAGCAGGCGGATCTGATCCGGTGTACCTACCGTGTAATCCGGCAGCACTCTGACCAGTTTTCCTGATGTTAATTCGCTATGCACAGACCACTGGGATTTGGCGGTAATGCCGGCATTTTCCAGGGCCAGCTGAGTCAGGTAGTCCCCTGTGTTGCAATACAGTACCTGCTGCAGGCTGATGCGCTGAGTTTTGCCGTCATTTTTACCGCCATTTCTATTGTCCGGGATCAGCGGCCAGTGTTTCATGCCGGTGTAGCTCAGGCACTGATGTTGATGCAGTTGCTGCGGTTCTGACGGTATACCGTGCTCATGCAGATAGGCCGGACTGGCCACCAGAATGCGTTTATCACACAACAGGTCGTAACTGTCGGCGATATGTTGTTCGTGGCCGCCAACACGGAAGGAAATATCAATGCCTTCCTGTACCAGCTCGGTGATGTTGTCTTCCAGCAGCAGCTCGACGGTCAGATGTGGATAAGTCGCGTGAATCTGTTTTAACGGCTGCAGCAGAAATACCCGGGCAAAGGAGTGGGGCGCAGTGATTCGGACGTGACCACGCAGCTCGGTGTGCTGCTGGCTATCCAGATGAGGTGCTGTCATCAGCTCGGCGAGATCCAGGGTCTTCTCTGCCAGTGCCAGCAGTTCCCGTCCTTCATCAGTGAGGGCTATATGGCGGGTAGAGCGCAGGAACAGTGTTTTGCCGGTGACGGTTTCCAGCCGTTTTACGCGCATGCTGACCACCGCCGGGGAATAACCCAGCTTCTCACCCGCCTGACGGAAGTTGAATGTACGGCTTATTTCGCGGAACAGACGCAGGTCCGAGAGATACTCAATCATTATCAATTATTTCAAAACAAAGAATTATATAATCTCATTATTATCAACCTGAACTTGATAGGGCAATCTTTCTCTCATTGTTAAGAAACCATGATATTGCAAATGCACGGGCCTCAATGGTCTGTGTGCTGAGGAGATTGAAAAATGAAGCGCGTTCCTCTGGGGAAATCCGGAATAGAAATAGCACCGATCGTGTTTGGCGGTAATGTGTTTGGCTGGACAGCTGATCAGGAGCAGTCCTTCCACCTGCTGGATTCCTGCATGGACAAAGGCATCAACATGATTGATACCGCAGATGTCTATTCCGCCTGGGCGCCGGGCAACCGTGGTGGCGAATCGGAGCGCATCATGGGTGAGTGGTTCCGCCAGACCGGCAAACGCGATCAGGTGGTACTGGCGACCAAAGTGGGCATGCCATTAACAGACGGCAGTGAAGGCCTGTCGAAAAAACACATTATCGAAGGCGCTGAAGCCTCGCTGCGCCGTCTCAAGACGGACTACATTGATGTCTTCTACGCTCATAAAGACGATGAAAGTGTGCCTTTTGAGGAAACCTTCTCTGCCTTTGAACAGCTGATTCAGCAGGGCAAAGTGCGTACGATCGCTTCTTCCAATTATTCTGCTGATCGCCTGGCGCGGGCGCTGCAGTTCTGCAAAGACAATAACCTGCCACAGTTTATTGCTCATCAACCAGAATATAACCTGTTTGACCGTGAAGGCTATGAAGGCCCTCTGGAGAATATCTGTAAAGAATTTGATCTTGGCGTCGTTACCTATTTCTCGTTGGCCAGTGGTTTTCTGTCAGGTAAATACCGCAATGCGGATGATCTGAAAAAATCCAGACGGGCAGATTTTCTGGATAAATACATGACCCCCCGTGGACTGAACATTCTCACTGCGCTGGATGATGTTGCCAGTCGTTACAAGGTACCGGCTGCCACCGTAGCCATTGCCTGGTTACAGAGCCGCGATACCGTTACAGCCCCAATCGTAAGTGCGACATCTGCCGACCAGCTGCAACAGTTGTGCAGCGCCACAGGCCTTGAACTTGCTGCTGCTGATCTGCAGTTGCTGGATGACGCCGGCGCTGAATAACAGTACAGAGCCGCTACTGAAGCCAATATCTGACAAGCCTTAAAATCAGACTTCAACAGAGATGACTATGAGCCGTTTATTCGAATCTTTTTCTACCCCTGATCTGGTATTAAAAAATCGCATCGTGATGCCGCCTATGACACGCTGCAAATCTCAGCAACCCGGTAATATCGCCACGGAACTGATGGCAGAATATTACGCCCAGCGCGCCACGGCTGGTCTTATTATCGCAGAGGCCACTCAGGTCTCAGCCGATGCTCAGGGGTATTCTTATACTCCGGGTATTCACACTCAGGAGCAGGTGACAGGCTGGCGCCTGGTGACAGATAAAGTGCATCAGAACGATGGCAAAATCTTTCTGCAGATGTGGCATACCGGGCGTATGTCTCATGCCTGTTTCCAGCAGGGGCAGGCGCCTATGGCACCGTCGGCCATTGCCTTGCCGGAAGATATTACCGTCTGGGTTGCCAATGACGAACTGGATCGCAGTAAAGGCGGCGGTATGCAGACCTGCACGCCGCCACGGGAAATGACGCTGGCGGATATTAAGCGCGTGCAGGACGACTTTGTGCAGGCAGCGGTAAACGCCAGAGAAGCGGGCTTTGATGGTATTGAACTGCACGGCGCCAACGGTTATCTGATCGACCAGTTTTTACGCAAAAGCTCGAACCAACGTACGGATCAGTACGGTGGAAGTCCGGCAAACCGGATTCGTTTTCTGCTGGAAATTCTGCAGCGCATGAGTGAAGTATTTCCGCCTGAGCGTATTTGTGTGCGTTTTGCTCCGCACAATATGACCCGTGGTATGGATGATCCGGATACACCGGAAACCGTCTTATTGGCGATGAAAAAAATGGCGGACCTGAATATTGGTTTTGTACATTTTGCTGAAGTTGACTGGGAAGCCGAACCCAATGTGCCGGAAGAGTTCCGGGCGCTGGCGCGTGAAATATTCCCGAATACCATTATTGTCGCCGGTAACTACACAGTAGAACGCGCCGACTGGGTACTGGAAAAGGGTTACGCTGATCTGGTGGCCTTTGGCCGACCTTATCTGGCTAATCCGGATCTGCCACAAAAGCTGCAGCAGGGCAGTGAACTGAAGCAGGTGAATTTTGACACCCTGTTTGGTGGCGATGCAGAAGGTTATACCGACTATTAAACGTCACTGACCTTATCCTGTCGGTCGTTTTAATACCTTACAGTGGGTGTTTGCGCAAGCAGTGTGTAACAGCGCCAGTAGTGTTTAGTGGCGCCAGCCATGTTTAATGGCGCCGGGTGTCCTGATGGTCACCCGGCGTTTATTTTTTCTGGCATTTGAATTTCCCCTCTGTTTTCTGAGGATCTGCCTGATCCACTGATTTTCCTTAACAGAAGGTCGCATAGCCGCACTGAAGCACGGCACAGCATACTGAATAAAACAACGTATTAAGCCGCTGCTGGCTGCAGCTTTCCAGATAACCAGCTTTCCAGTTAACCAGCTCAACAGATTATTCAGGGACGAATATGCTGCTCGCCACTTTTACCGCTGCTGTTATGGCATCGTTAAGTACACTGCATTTTTATTGGGCGCTTGGAGGCCAGTGGGGCATCCGCTCAGCTGTACCACAGTTGCTGGAGCGGCCTGAATTCAGACCTTCGGCGTTACTGACATCTCTGGTGGGCTGTGTACTGATGGGGCTGGCGTTACTGGCTTTGTTATTGAACAGCCCGGAGGGGATTCGATGGATTCGGTATCCGGGCTATCTGGTCAGTGCGGGGATGTTATTGCGGGCAATCGGAGACTTCCGTTATGTCGGGTTTTTTAAGAAAGTCTACAACAGCCCGTTTGCGTTGCGCGATACGCGTTATTTTTCGCCGTTAATTCTGATCCTGTCCTGCTGCTTTTTTATTCTGTCGTGGCGTGTTGCCTGATGTGCAATTTATGCTGTCGTGGTGTGCTGTAAAGTGAAGGGCATAGCTGACCGGCTGCGTCTTGGTTGCAGCCTGATCTTCCTGGATAAGTTCAGCAGCCCCGCATATTGTCACGCTTCTGCAGAAACAGCGCCGTTCATCAGCGCCTGTTGCTCCTGCGCCGAAGAGGCCATGGCTTCTTCTATGGTTTTTATAAAACGTGCGGGCGTACCGGCAACAATGGTGTTGTCAGCGACATCTTTGGTTACCACGCTGTTGGCCGCAACAATGGCATTCTCGCCGATAGTCACCCCTGGCATGACGGATACTGCCGCACCAATCCAGGCATTCTTTTTAATCACAATCGGCGCGCACCAGGTGGAGCGGCGATGTTCTGGGTCAATCGGGTGGTTGATGGTTACCAGATTCACTTTCGGACCAATCAGGACGTTGTCTTCCAGTGTAATACCACCACGGTCCATAAACTCACAGCCGTGATTGATAAAGACATTCTTACCAACCCGGATATTTTTACCAAAATCGGTATAAAACGGGGGCAACATCCAGAATGAAGCGTCGACGCTCACACCGGTCAGGCGGGCAAACAACGCCCGGGTTTCGTCCGGCGAATGATAGCCGGTATTTATCTCCGCGATCAGTTTCTGTGCTTTGGTAATAATACGGGCGATGGTGCTGTATTCAGGATCGTTCAGTGAAATCACTTCGCCAGCCAGTTCGCGGGCGAGAATGTCTTTTTTTTCCATGGAAATTACTCTGTCAGATTGGCTGCAGGACTGTGGGCTGGACCAGAGGGCAGGGTAACACAGGGGGAAAGTCAGGTGCAGAAAATAAGCGGCAAAAACATGCCTGAAAGACAGCGTTCCACAGGCTTTTCTGTTCCGGGGAATACAGGCTCCCGGAAAGCTTCAGCGCGGAAGCTGGTCAGAATTATTCGCCGCGGTTATAGACCACAACCTGCAGCAGTTTAATCGGTACTTCAGTGAGCACTTCCGGGCCGTGGGGAATCTCTGCATCAAAGGTCAGGCAGTCACCGGGTTCCATATCGTACACGTGATTACCGTGGCGATAAGAAATACGCCCTTCCAGGCAATACAGAAACGCTTCGCCCGGATGGGAAAATGACGGAAATACTTCCGACAGATCATCAAAGGTAATCAGAAACGGTTCAAAGGAACGGTTCGCGCCACGCTGATAATTCAGCAGATGATAGGTATGGCCTTTATCAGAACCTCGACGGATCACTTTCATGCCTTCACCGCTTTTGGTGAACTGAGCACGGCTGTCCGGGCGATCAAAATCATTGAACAGTTTGGAAATCGGCAGGCTGATGGCTTCGCATAAACGGTTCAGGGTTTCCAGGCTGGTGGATACCTGAGCATTTTCAATTTTGCTGATCATGCCCTGGCTGATTCCTGAAATCCGGGCGACGTCGGCAATCTTCAGATTTTCCTTCTGCCGCGCGCTTTTTACCTTCATACCTATGTACTGATCGAGGCCGAAGGAGCGACCGCTGTTGTCCTTTTCCGGGTGATTCATTTTGGTGTAGTTCCCCTGTTGTCGCACAAAATGGGTGCGGCTCTGTCCTGCTGAGAGTGTCTGCAACCTTACCCCATCTTATCCATGCAAAGAAGGTGACAATTAAAAAATCAAGCAATATCAACCCCTTGTGAAGAGCATGAAATAAATATTCCCACTAGGAAACCCGTTGGCACAGGCATTGCTTTTCATATTAGGAAATTAAAATTCCCAGCAGGAATGTTCCACTGCGGAGCATGCTGGATAACCCGAATCGACTCAGCGAGGTGTCTGATGGCTTCTAATCCAGAGCAGTTCATTACGGAAAACGGAATTAAGTTTGTGCTTGCCCAGTTTGTGGATATTCACGGTGTGGCAAAAACCAAATCGGTTCCGGCGCATTGCCTGATGGATGTTGTAAATGAAGGTGCAGGTTTCGCAGGTTTTGCCGTATGGGGTCTGGGTATGGAACCACATGGTCCTGACTTCCTCGCCCGTGGTGATCTCGACACTTTGTCTGTGGTGCCATGGCAACCGGGTTACGCCCGTATCGCCTGTGAAGGTTATGTGAACGGTGAACCGTATCCGTATGACAGCCGCGTGGTACTGAAGAAGCAGCTGGCCCGTCTGGCAGATAAAGGCTGGACGCTGAATACCGGTCTGGAACCTGAATTCTCGCTGTTTAAACGTCGCCCGGATGGCTCGCTTGGTCCGGTGGATGAAACCGATACGCTGGATAAACCCTGCTATGACTACAAGGGTCTGTCGCGCTCCCGTGAGTTTCTGGAAAACCTGGTTGATTCACTGCAGAAAGTCGGCATGGACGTTTATCAGATTGACCACGAAGACGCCAATGGGCAGTTTGAAATTAACTACACCTACAGCGATGCCTTAACCTCTGCTGACCGTTTTACCTTTGTGCGTATGGCCGCGGGTGAAATCGCTAATGACCTCGGCATGGTGTGTTCTTTTATGCCGAAGCCTGCCTCTGACCGTACCGGTAACGGCATGCATTTCCATTTATCCATCGCTGATAAAGACGGTAAAAACCTGTTTGGTGATGACAGCGACAAACATGGTCTTGGCCTGTCAAAAATGGCTTACCACTTTACCGCTGGTCTGCTGCATCACGCCAAAGCCCTGTGTGCCATTGCGGCACCTACAGTGAATTCTTATAAGCGACTGGTTGTGGGTGGTTCTGCGTCCGGTGCGACCTGGGCGCCGGCGTATATCTGCTACGGCGATAACAACCGTTCGGCCATGGTACGAATTCCATATGGTCGTCTGGAATTCCGCCTGCCGGACTCCGGCTGTAACCCATATCTGGTGCATGCCGCTCTGATTGCTGCGGGTCTCGATGGTATCGAGCGCGAGCTGGAGCCGGGCGATCCGATGAACATTAACCTCTATGCCCTGACGCCGGAAGAGCGCGCCGCTAAAGGCATTGAAATTCTGCCGCAGAATCTGAACGAAGCCATTGATGCGCTGGAAGCCGACAGCATTCTGACTGAATCCATCGGTAAAGAGGTTATGGGTGAATTTATTAAACTGAAACGTGATGAATGGGTTGAATACAGCCGCCACGTATCTGACTGGGAAGTTGCCCGTTACGGCGAATTTTTCTGATCACAGTCTTTGAAAGGGTAATTTTTTATGTGTGGAATTGTAGGTCTTTATTTAAAAAATCCGGCCCTGGAAAGCCAGCTGGGAGCTCTGTTTGAGCCTATGCTGATTTCCATGACCGACCGTGGCCCTGACAGTGCCGGTTTCGCAATTTATGGCGATGAAGTGCCGGATGGCTGGATCAAACTGACCCTGCGTCATCACGATCTCGGATACAGCTGGGAAGCACTTTCCAGTGAGATTAAAGAAAAGCTGGGCTGTGAAGTGGACTGGTTCAGTAACCACTGTGTGGCGGTCTTTAAAGTACACGCCGCATCTGCTGCAGTGGAAAGCGTGATTGCCGAATTCGATGCCGATGTGCTGATTCTGAGTGCCGGACAGTCAATTGAAATTCTGAAAGAAAAAGGTCTGCCAGAAGAAATTGCCGGCAAATTTAACCTGGCCGGTATGAAAGGCACACACATTATTGGCCACACCCGGATGGCGACCGAATCTGCGGTAACCATGGAAGGCAGCCACCCGTTCTCCACCGGTATGGATTTATGCCTGGTGCACAACGGCTCACTGTCTAACCACAACCGTCTGCGCCTGGAACTGGAACGTCAGGGCGTTAAATTCGTCACTGAAAACGATTCTGAAGTGGCTGCCGGCTATCTGACCTGGCGTCTGCGTGAAGGCGATACGCTGAACGAAGCACTGAAAAATGCCCTGAAAGATCTCGATGGTTTCTTCACCTTCACCATTGGTACCCGTGATGGTTTTGCTGTGATCCGTGATCCGATCGCCTGTAAGCCTGCGGTACTGGCTGAAACCGAAGACTATGTTGCCATGGCTTCCGAATATCAGGCACTGACAACCCTGCCGGGTATTGAAAATGCCAAAGTCTGGGAACCGGAACCTGCCACCATTTATGCCTGGGAGCGCGGCCAGTAAGTGCCCCGGAGGAAAAGCTATGAAAATTATCGATCTTGAAAAATCCACAGTACGTGAACTGAATCAGGCCTTACACGATCAGCACGAAGAGTGCAGCGAGCGTGAATGGGAAGTGACCGGTGTTAAGGGTGACCACAACCTGGCAGTTGGTCTGGATGAAAGTATTTCCGTTCATATTAAAGGCCACGCTGGTTATTACTGCGCGGGCATGAACAAAAAAGCCAACATCGTGGTACACGGGAATGCTGGTCAGGGTGTGGGCGAAAACATGATGTCAGGCCAGGTACGGGTGATGGGCGATGCGTCGCAATCTGCCGGTGCCACGGCCCATGGTGGTCTGCTGGTAATTGAAGGTAATGCCGGTGCCCGTTGCGGTATTTCCCTGAAGGGAGCCGATATCGTGGTCAAAGGCAACGTGGGCCACATGAGCTGCTTTATGGCTCAGGCCGGAAATCTGGTGGTGTGCGGTGATGCCGGTGATGCGCTGGGTGATTCCCTGTATGAAACCCGCATTTATGTGAAAGGCACGGTGAAGTCCCTGGGCGCTGACTGCGTCGAAAAAGAAATGCGTGCTGAGCACATTCAGGAACTGACCGATCTGCTGAACCGCGCCGGCGTGGATGAAAATCCATCCAGCTTTAAACGCTATGGTTCTGCACGGAATCTGTACAACTTCAAAGTTGATAACGCATCCGCTTATTAATGCGCCGGGAGAATGAAGATGAGTGATAAAGATTTAGACGTCAACGCCGGCCTGCGCGAGTCATCCACTTTTGACTTACACAGCATGGCAGAAATCCGCCGTGCCGCAGAAACCGGTATTTACGATATCCGTGGTTTTGGTGCCAAGCGTAAAGTACCGCACTTTGATGATCTGCTGTTCCTCGGTGCCAGCATGTCGCGCTATCCGCTGGAAGGTTACCGTGAAGCCTGTAATACCAGGGTGACGCTGGGTACCCGTTTCGCCAAAAAACCGATTGAACTGGATATTCCGGTAACCATCGCCGGTATGAGCTTTGGTGCACTGTCTGCCAACGCCAAAGAAGCACTGGGTCGCGGTGCGTCCGAAGTGGGTACCTCCACCACCACAGGTGATGGCGGTATGACGCCGGAAGAGCGCGGTCAGTCGAAGAAACTGGTTTACCAGTATCTGCCATCCCGTTACGGCATGAACCCGGACGACCTGCGTAAAGCCGATGCCATTGAAGTGGTTCTCGGTCAGGGTGCCAAGCCTGGTGGTGGCGGTATGCTGCTGGGACAGAAAATTACCGATCGTGTGGCGCAGATGCGTACGCTGCCAAAAGGCGTGGATCAGCGTTCCGCCTGTCGTCATCCGGACTGGACCGGCCCGGACGATCTGGCGATTAAAATTCAGGAACTGCGTGAAATTACTGACTGGCAGGTGCCGATTTATATCAAGGTGGGTGCCACCCGTACTTACTACGATGTAAAACTGGCGGTTAAAGCCGGTGCTGACGTGATCGTGGTCGATGGTATGCAGGGCGGTACTGCAGCGACGCAGGAAGTGTTTATTGAGCACGTGGGTATTCCGACCATGGCAGCGATTCCGCAGGCTGTGCAGGCGCTGCAGGAAATGGGTATGCACCGCAAAGTGCAGCTGATCGTTTCCGGTGGTATCCGCAATGGCGCCGACGTTGCCAAGTGCATGGCTCTGGGCGCAGACGCTGTGGCTATCGGTACCGCGGCACTGATCGCACTGGGCTGTAACCACCCGAAATGGGACGAAGAGTTCCGTAAAATTGGTTCTGCCGCCGGTTATTATGACGACTACCACGAGGGCAAAGACCCGGCGGGTATCTCAACTCAGGATCCTGAGCTGAGCAAACGTCTGGATCCGGTTGCCGGTGGCCACCGTCTGGCAAATTATCTGCGGGTTTTAACCATGGAAGCCCAGACTCTGGCGCGCGCTTGTGGTAAAAACGACCTGCGAAATCTGGAGCCGGAAGATCTGGTGGCTCTGACCGTAGAATCCGCCGCTATGGCACGCGTACCGCTGGCCGGTACCAGCTGGATTCCTGGTCAGGGTTTCTGAACCTAAGTATTTAACCGTACTGATAACCCCTGCGCCGTTTCGTATGGAACGGCGACAGGTTCGCTGTGCCCGGATACAGCATATATAGAAAAACTATATTTACAGAATATGTATTAACAGGAGCAACACATGAGTACTCAGTCTGAAGCAAACCAGCAGTTTATTTTAAAAGCCAGCTGTAAAGCAGGCAGTGGCATCGTTGCCGGCGTCAGCAGCTACCTTTCTGCACAGGGTTGTTACATCAGTGAGTTAGCTCAGTTCGATGATCAGGACAGCGGACAATTCTTTATGCGCGCCTGCTTCCACTTTGAAGATCCGACCGGTAAGGATCCGAAAGCGCTGCGCGAAGGTTTTACTCCGGTAGCTGAAAAGTTCTCGATGGAATGGCAGATGTTTGATGCCAGTGCCCCGACCCGCACACTGATTATGGTGAGCAAGGCCGACCACTGTCTGGATGACCTGCTGTACCGCATGCACAAGGGCGAGCTGAATATGGAAGTGACTGCCGTGGTATCCAACCACCAGGATCTGCGTCCTATGGTTGAACGCGAAGGCATCCGCTTTATTCACCTGCCGGTGACCAAAGACAATAAGCCGGAACAGGAAAAGCGTCTGCTGGAACTGGTGGATGAAACCAAATCCGATCTGGTGGTTCTTGCCCGCTACATGCAGATTCTTTCTGATGGTCTGTGCCGTCAGCTGGTGGGCCGTGCAATTAATATTCACCACTCCTTCCTGCCAGGTTTTAAAGGTGCACGCCCTTACTATCAGGCTTATGACCGCGGTGTAAAACTGATTGGTGCAACGGCGCATTATGTGACTTCCGATCTGGATGAAGGTCCGATCATTGAGCAGTCCGTACAGCCGGTGGATCACACCTTCGGTCCTGAGCGCCTGACTGCGGCCGGTCGTGATACCGAAACCATGGCGCTGGCCCGTGCGGTGAAGCGTCATACTGAACACCGTGTATTCCTCGATGGCAACAAAACCGTCGTCTTTAAATAACGGGTTCAGCTAACAAGGAAATCACAATGGCACAGATAATTGATGGAAAGCAGATAGCCGCCGACCTGGTTGCTGAAGTCGCTAACGGAGCTCAGGCCATATTCTCTGAATATGGTATCCGTCCGGGACTGGCAGTCGTGCTGGTCGGCGACGATCCTGCCAGTCAGGTGTATGTACGCAATAAAGTGGCGCGGGCCACCGAAGCCGGTCTGAACTCAATTGAGCACAGACTGCCGGCAGATACTGATCAGGCAACACTGAATGCTCTGGTTGACGAGCTGAATAACGATCCGGCAGTGCACGGTATTCTGGTGCAGCTACCGTTGCCAGAGCAGCTTAATGAAGAGGAAATTATTTCCCGCATTAATCCGCGCAAAGACGTTGACGGTTTTCATCCGATTAACGTCGGTGAACTGGCGATCGGGAATGCCACTCTGGTGCCCTGCACACCACAGGGTTGCCTGCTGATGCTGGAAAAAACACTCGGCGATTTAAGCGGTAAACACGCAGTGGTTATTGGCCGTTCAAATATTGTCGGTAAACCGATGGCGTTACTGTTACTGCACGCTAACTGTACCGTCAGCATTGTGCATTCACGCACACGCAATCCGCAGGAACTGTGTAAACAGGCGGATATTGTGGTGGCTGCGGTTGGCCGTACAGAAATGGTGGATGCCAGCTGGGTAAAAGAAGGCGCTACTGTGATTGATGTGGGCATTAACGTCACTGAACGTGACGGTAAACGCAAACTGCTTGGTGACGTTAATTTTGCCGATGTAGAGCCGGTTGCTAATGCTATTACACCGGTACCGGGTGGGGTAGGTCCGATGACCATTGCCTGTCTGATGAACAACACCCTGATTGCGGCACGCAACCAGCTTTCATAAAAGCGCCTGCTTGCCAGAGCGGCAGTATTCTCTGCCGCTCAAAAAATACAGAATTTCCAACTTAGGAGGGCTGACGATGCCTTTCTCGTTACTTAAATACGGTCTTAATAACGATTATCCGTTTGAAAAAGACGCGGATCTTCCTGCGCCTTCAAAGCTGAAATCTCACTATGATGTGGTGATTATCGGTGGTGGTGGCCATGGTGTGGCTACAGCGTATTACCTGGCGAAATACCACGGTATTACCAATGTCGCAGTGCTTGAGAAAGGTTATCTTGGCGGCGGTAATACTGCGCGTAATACCGCTGTTATCCGCTCTAATTATCTGACTTCCGAAGGCGTAAAGTTTTATTCAGAGTCAGTGAAGTTATATCAGGATCTGTCCAACGAATTTGATTTTAATATTATGTATTCACGTCGCGGTCAGCTGACCCTGGCGCATACCGATTCAGCCATCCGTGCATTCCGTCAGCGTACCGAAGTGAATAAACACTTTGGCGGCAAAACCGAATTAATTGGTCCGCAGGAAATCCGCGAGTTAGTCCCGACCCTGAATATGAATCCTGGCCATATGCCGGTGCTGGCTGGTCTGTGGCATATGGATGGCGCAACAGCGCGTCACGATGCCGTGGCCTGGGGCTATGCCAAAGGGGCGACTCAGCGCGGTGTGGAATTGCATCAGCTGACCGAAGTCACCGGCGTGAAAGTTGAAAACGGCAAAGTCACCGGCATTAAAACCAACCGCGGTGATATTGGTTGTGGCGTCGCGGTACAGGCGGTTGCCGGGCATAGCTCAATCCTGTCAGAAATGGCGGGCTTCCGTCTGCCGATTGTGACTTACCCGCTGCAGGCCATGGTGACCCAGCCGGTTAAACCTTTCCTTAATCCATTAGTGAGCTCACCTGCCTTCCACTGTTATGTGCAGCAGACAGGACGCGGTGAAATTGTGATCGGCGGCGGTTCAGATCCATATCCGCTGTACGGCACCCGCTCTAATCTGGATTTAAAAGAAGGCCTGCTGGCTCATGCGGTAGAACTCTTTCCTTTTATGTCGAATTTAAAACTGATGCGTCAGTGGGCAGGTATCACGGATATGACCTCAGATTACAGCCCGATTATGGGGCTGAGCCCGGTGGAGAATTATTTCCTTGATGCGGGCTGGGGTACCTGGGGCTTTAAAGCCACACCAATCTGCGGCAAAACCATGGCAGAGCTGGTGGCCAGTGGTGGCAAAGTACCGGAATTGATTCAGCCGTTTGCCATGGACCGTTTTGATACCTTCCGTCAGGTTAATGAAATGGGCGCGACGGCGGCTTCCCACTAACAGAGGATTTATGCAATGAAAATTATGAATTGCCCTCTTAACGGGCCGCGCAATATCAGCGAGTTTGTCTATGGCGGCGAAGTAAAACAAATGCCGGATCCGGCCAGCTGCACTGATAAAGAATGGGCTGAGTATGTGTTCTATCACAACAACGGTACTGGCGTTGTGCGTGAGTGGTGGCTGCACGCGCCATCCGGTTACTGGTTTATTGCGGAACGTCATCGTGTCAGTGGTGAAGTATCCCGAACTTATGATCCGTCCGAACTTGATCAGAGTGAATTTTTCGCGGCTATTCCGGCAGTGCCTGAGGAGGCAAACTCATGAGTGGCGAACAACGTCTTAATGCACCCATGGGGCTGCTGATTGATCGTAATCAGCCAGTCAGTTTCAGTTTCGAAGGGCGCCATTATCGTGGCTTTGCTGGTGACTCTGTAGCCAGTGCTTTAATTGGTAACGGTCAGTGGCTGCTGTCACGTTCTTTTAAATATCATCGTCCGCGCTCTGTTTTAACCATGGCAGGTCAGGACGCCAATACTCTGGTGCAGCTCGCCTCAGATCCTAACGTATTGGCGGATCGTACTCCCATTTCGGAAGCCTTGCGGGTGGAAGGCCAGAATTACGCCGGCACACTGGAAAACGACCGTGATGCTGTTTTAAATAATTTCGGTCGTTTTATGCCGGTGGGTTTTTATTACCGCGCATTTTACAAGCCGAAAGGCATCTGGGACTGGTGGGAAAAGATCATCCGTAAAAAAGCAGGCCTGGGTACTGTGGATCTGAAAGCCAGAGCCGGTTACCACGATAAAGAATTCCTGCACTATGACCTGGTGGTGGTCGGAGCCGGCCCTGCGGGTTTATCTGCCGCGCTGACTGCAGCCGAAGGTGGTGCCAGCGTGCTGCTGCTGGATGAGAACAGCGTGATTGGTGGTGCGCTGAATTACAGTCGTTTTGATGCGGCTGGCGTGCACGCTGAAGGTCTGCGCAACGGCTTAATTGAACAGGTTGAAGCGCAGCCAAATATCCGGGTCATGACAGAAGCTACCTGTAATGCCTGGTTTACAGATAACTGGTTGCCGGTGATTAAAGGCAGTCGTCTGTACAAGGTGCGCGCCAAAGAATGCATTGTCGCTGCCGGTGCTTATGAACAGCATGTGGTATTCCGTAATAACGATCTGCCAGGTGTGATGATGTGCAGTGCAGCTGAGCGGCTGATGAAACTGTATGCAGTAAAACCTGGTAATAAAGCTGTGGTACTGGCAGGTAACGACGAAGCTTATTTAACGGCGCTGACGCTGGCTGAGCAGGGTGTTCAGGTTCAGGCTTTGATCGATATGCGCGATAAGGCGCAGGACAGTGTGCTGAGCGAAGCGGTCAGTGATGCCGGTATTAAAATTATGACGGGTAAAACCGTCTATGAAGCCCTGCCAACTAAAGGCAATAAACATATTGCCGCCGTAGATGTACGCAGCATTACCGGGCAGGGGAAAGTCGCTGACAGCGGCGAAACCATTGAGTGTGATCTGCTGTGTATGTCAGCGGGCTTTATGCCGGTTTATCAATTGCTGTGTCAGGCCGATGCGAAACTGAGCTATGACGATGAGCGTGCCCGGTTTGAAATTAACAACCTGCCGCCACATCTTTATATCGCCGGCTCTGTGAATGGTGTTTATACCCTGGATGCAGTTATCGCCGATGGCAAAGCAAAAGCTATTCTGGCACTGGAAAGCCTGGGCAAACCTTTCCTCGCTGAAGTTCCTACCGTGCACTGTGATAAGCAGATGAACTTCAACTGGCCAATTTTCAAACATCCGAAAGCGAAAGAGTTTGTCGATTTCGATGAAGATCTGCAGGTCAAAGATATTGTTAATGCCACGCGCATTGGCTATCGCGACGTGCAGTTGGTGAAGCGTTTTTCAACGGTTGGTATGGGACCTTCTCAGGGGCGTCACTCGGCATTGCCGACAGCAAGACTGGTTGCCAATGCAACCGACCGCACTGTCAGCGAAACCGGTGTTACCACCGCGCGCCCGCCGTTTAATGCAGAAAAGCTGGCAGTTATTGCCGGACGTTCGTTTGATCCTTACCGACAGTCTGCCATGCATCATCGTCATGTTGAGCTTGGCGCAAAAATGATTCCGGCTGGCAGCTGGCAGCGCCCCGCATTTTACGGTGCGCCAGAACGCCGCCTGGAATGCATTGCCCGGGAAGCGCATGCGGTGCGGAATAATGTCGGTGTGATTGATGTCTCGACATTAGGTGGTCTCGAATTGCGCGGACCGGATGCCGCAGAATTTATTAACCGTATTTATACCTTTGGTTTCCTGAAACAGCCTGTCGGTAAAACCCGTTATGCAGTGCTGACCAGCGAGCAGGGCGTAGTAATTGATGACGGGGTTTCCTGTCGTTTTGCCGAAGACTGCTTCTATGTAACGGCAACCACCACCGGGGTGGATTCTGTTTACCGAAATATGCAGCGCTGGAATGCCATGTGGCGCCTGAAAGTGGACATCGCTAACGTCACTTCCGCTTTCGCGGCGGTGAACCTGGCAGGACCGAATGCGCGTAAAGTGCTGGAGAAAATTACCGGTCTGGATGTTACGTCAGAAGGCTTCCCCTATCTCGCCTGTCGCGAAGGTGATATTGAAACACCACTGGGTAGTATTCCGGCACGGTTACTGCGCGTCGGTTTTGTCGGTGAGCTGGGTTATGAAATTCATGTGCCGTCACGTTATGGCGAAGCATTGTGGGATGCGGTTATGCAGGCCGGTGCAGAATTTGGTATCACACCATTTGGTGTGGAAACCCAGCGTCTGCTGCGTCTGGAAAAAGGCCACATTATTGTCAGCCAGGATACCGATGGCATGAGTCATCCGGGTGAACTGTCACTGGGCTGGGCGATTAACCGTAACAAACCTTTCTTTGTCGGCTGTCGTTCGGTGGACATCGTTATGAACGCCAAACAGACCCGTAAACTGGTGGGCTTCACCTTACCGGCAGAAATGGTCAATAAAGGGCTGAAGCCGGAAGAGGGGCATCTGGTCCTGCGTGGTGACGACATCAGCGGCAATATTACTTCCTGTGAATACTCGCCGGCACTGGACCGCATTATCGGTCTGGCGTATGTGGGAATTGATCAGGCAGAAAGCGGCAGCACTTTCCGTGTGCGGGTTAACGGTGGCAGCGAAGTTCAGGCCAGCGTCTGTGATCTGCCTTTTTATGATGCCGATAATAAACGTCAGGAGATGTAATGATGACTGATTCAATGACAGCTGTCAGACCTGAGCAACAATTAGCGCGCAACGGCCTCTATCGGAAAATTGCTGATGCAGAGTTTGTTGCTACTGCTGAGTCTGCGATTGCAGCCAGTTTCTCTGCTGATGACAGCAGTGCGCAGAGCCGCTGTGCGCTGACCGATATGACGCCGGTAGTGCGCGGAGGATTCCGCGGTAAAGCGTCGGCGGACCATCTTCAGGCACTGGGTTTGCCAATACCGGAAAAACCCAATCAGGCGCTGACAACAGACAAAGGTGAAACGGTATTGCGACTCAGCAACACCGAATATTGGCTGCTGGGCAGCGTTACTGATTTTGGTCAGACGGTAGCGGATGTCCGTTCTCAGGCGATGCCAGCGGCAGATTGTTACCCACTGTTCTGCAACGACAGCCATGCCTGGCTGACACTCAGTGGTGAACACTGTGCCGCAGTAATGGCCAAGCTGTGTGGCGTTGATATGCGGGCGGAAGTCTTTCCGTCCGGCAGCATTGCCCAGACCTCGGTGGCACGGATTAATGCCATTGTTGTTTCACATTCTGTCGGCGGTAAAGCGGTTTTCTCTCTGCTGTTTGATACTGGCTACCATGCCTATATGTGGGATGTACTGCTGGATGCCAGCAGTGAATTCGGCGGAGTCGCCGCTGGCGTGACTGCGCTGATGGTTGATTAACCTGGTTCTAAAGTACAAAAACGCTGCCTGCATTTGTAAGCAGCGTTGCTTTCCCTCCTGTTATTTTTCTGTTTTGCTGTGTAACCGCTCACTACAATTTTATGTATCTGGCTGAATTGTAATCCGTCTTTCATTTGCTAGGCTGAAGTGAAAACATCTTTGAGTTATTCAGCCGTGAAGAACCTGACCATCCGCTTTAAAGTCCTCCTTCTTGCCATCATTCCCACTGCTCTGGTAACCGTATTTCTGGTAGCTCTGAATCTGAATCAAGCCAATGAGATTGGTCGCCATGCCGTGGATAATTTTTCTGCATCGATGGAAAATCGCATGCAGAGTGAAATCCGCAACTACGTCAATGTAGCGAAAACGTCGATTACGGATCTGCTGAAAAATAAAGGCAGCATGAGTGAAAGCGAGCTGGTAAGCAGCATGAAAGCCATTCTGCGGCCGATGCGTTTTGATGACTCGGGTTCGGAAGGTTACGGTGAGTTCAACCGGTCAACGCAAATATGCTTTGCAGCTTCTCCAAAGGTGTCAGGTAGTCGAGTGTTTTCCTCGGTCGTTCATTCAGCTTCCTTGCAAATTCATTTAACTGCTTCTGGGAATAGCCCGATAAATCGGTCTTCTTCGGGAAGTACTGGCGCAACAGCCGATTGGTGTTTTCGTTGCTGCCTCTTTGCCAGGGGCTCTGCGGGTCACAGAAATAAACCTTCATGTCGGTCGCAAGCGTGAATTTCCTGTGGTTACCCAGCTCACCCCCTCGATCCCAGGTCAGGGTTCTCTTCAACTCCTCGGGGAGCTGGCCTACTTCCCGACAAAGCGCCGAAACAACGCTTTCCGTATCTTTGCCGCCGACATGAACAAGCATCGTAAATCTAGATTGCCGCTCGACAAGCGTCGCAATATGTGAGTTCTTGGATCCGGATATCAGGTCTCCCTCCCAATGGCCAGGAACAGCCCTGTCTTCAACTTCTTTTGGCCGAGCACGGATAGAAACTAAATCTGTGATGCTGGTGCGGGATTTTTCCTCTTCAGAGCTTCTGTGCCGTGATCGACGCATACCGCGTCTTGATCGGAGGTGTTTGACAAGCTCCTTCTTCAGAACACCTCGGGCTTGAATAAAGAGACTTCGGTAAATCGTTTCATGGGACACATGCATCGACTTGTCGTCCGGGAACTGGCGTTTTAGCCAGCCTGCTACTTGCTCTGGAGACCAGTCAAGGCTCAGCTTTTCGGCAACGGCTGCACGGAGGGACTCATTCAGTGCGAGAAGGCATTTTTTCGGACGTTTTGACTGGGCCCAGGCGCGCCGATCTGCCACGTTTGCCCTGTACCGACTTCTTCCTCCGTTCCGACTGACCTCTCGACTGATGGTTGAGGTAGACCGTCCCATCGAGTCGGCAATCTGGGTAAATGTCAGTCCCGCTGAGATGCCTCTTGAAATCTCTTCGCGCTCAGAGCTACTAAGCACACTCGCTGACCTGGAACGTCCCAGAGGGGCAATGCCGCCATGTATGGCGAGCATTCCAGTAATCGATCCAGCATGCTTCCCAAGAGCTCTGCCAATCTCGCTAAGCGACTGGCCTTTCTTCCATCGAGCCCATAGCTCCTGCTTCTGCTGATGGGTCAGCCCTCTGGTCTTTGATACTTGCTGCGGCATTTTGAAAGCCCCGATAGTTACCAGTGTGCATTATGTTGCATTGACCGGTTGAATCTACC
>MDSZ01205701.1_pt1 | contig 36649 bp, 32 predicted proteins | sample 811201 | NCBI WGS metagenome assembly MDSZ01 (sample SAMN05326647, study PRJNA326480) | marine metagenome | isolation source: seawater | place: Indian Ocean: North | collected 2010
CGCCCAGCCACAGCGCATTCTCCGTCATCCCCGTTTCGTTGACCCCCGCCGCCAAGTTCAGTCCCAGCGTACGGCCATCCGCCAGCACCCCGGCCAGAGACGCCCAGTTCCATGCCGTTTCCCGGCGCATGAAGCCGCAGCTCCAGTCGACGGCACCCCGGGTGGCGTCATCGCAACGCCAGATCCGGTCGCCCCAGCGAATCTGGCCCTCCACCGGCAGCCCCGCCGACTTGCGGGTGAACACCCAGCCGTTGTAGCCGGCCGGACACACCAGGCGCAACGGCTCGACCGGTTCCCGCAATTCCAGGTCCACCCGGACACCGCCGGGGGCGACAACGGAGACATGCCGACCCGCCGTCACCGGCGTCACCTGGATCCGCACATCGCCCTTGTGAAAACGCGCCACCCCCCGTTCGGGCCGGGGCTCCAGATACGTCCCCAAAGCCAGAGGCCGCAGCAGGGACTGCTGCTGCAGCTCCCCGGTTTCGAAATCATAGAGGTAGAAAAAGGCGTTGCCGACCAGCTTCAGATCCACCACCGCCAGCCCGAATACCCAGCCCGGTGCCATGGCGCTGACGAACTGGAACTGGTTGAACCGCCAGCGCCGGACCAGGCGTCCCCGGGGACGGTCCATCACCGAACGCAGGTCATAGTCCAGATAGTTGATTTCATCCACCGGTTGCGACAATACACCGGGACGAATCCGGCCTTGGGCATCGATCAGTTTGTTCAAGGTTTCAGGCACCGTCAGATCAGGCCAATTGACGGGATTGCCGGTTCCACCAGCTACCTGGTTCACAATCCCCGCGACCGTGGCTTTGCCGTTCCAGGCACCGTGCTAGACTCGGCATCACCACATTCCCTGGAGTGTACCCCATGCGAAATCCCCGAGCCCATGGCTTTACGGGCTGGGCTGCACCGGCCTTTGGCCTGATCTGCGCGCTGCTGGTGCTGGCTCTGGCCAGCGCCACCGCACAGGCCGAGGCCCTGCCCGACGAGCAGGCCGCCGACTGGCACCTGCGCAAGGAGACCGACGGCATCCGCGTCTATACCACCGAACAGCCGGGCTCCCGGTTCGAGGCCTTCAAGGCGGTCGCCACCCTGGACGTGCCGATCGAGAACCTGATGGCGGTCATGATCGATCCCACGTCCTGCGTTGCCTGGGTCCACAACTGCGTGGAGTCCCAGGCCTTCGGACCGGGCGATTTCCACGACCGCTTCGCTTACTCGGTCAACGACATGCCCTGGCCGGTCGCGGACCGGGACTACGTCCTGCACATTCGCACCCGGGGCGAGCGGGACACGGGGGTCATCGTGATGGATCTGAATGCCACCCCCGACCAGCGCCCCAACACCCAGGGCCGGACCCGGGTGGACCGGTCCGACACGCGCTACCGCTTCACCCCCGAGGGCGACCGGACCCGGATGGTATGGATCCAGCACACCGACCCCAACGGCACCCTGCCCGGCTGGCTGGTGAACGCTCTGGTCATCGACATTCCCGTACGCTCCATGCAGGCGCTGGAACGGGTGGCCCGCCAGCCCCGTTACCAGGGCTTTCGCCTGGTCTGGGATGACCACGGCCGCCTGGTGGATGTCGCCGGCCCCGGCTCCTGACCTGATAGGTGACGGGCTGGCAAAGTCACGCTAAGCTTTGGAGTAACCGACGACCACCACAGGCAGGCAAGGCTCCATGACCGTTCTCGCCCGAGAGATCATGACCCCTCAGATCAAGGCGGTTCCCCAAAGCTGGACCATGAACCAGCTCGCCCGCTTCCTCACCGACAACGAAATCACCGGCAGTCCCGTCACCGACGAGCACGGCGACGTGGTGGGCATCGTCACCCTCAAGGACATCACCGAATTCCGCTGGAACGCCACCAGCCCGGACACCGAAGCCGAGCTCACCCCGGAAGAACTGGCCGAGGCCCGGCGGCTGCGCTTGGCCATTTTCGAGGAGATGGGCAAAGTGCCGGTGGAGGTCCGGGATATCATGACCCCCAGCGTGCTGTCGGTCGATGAGCAGACCCCGGTCCGGGACATCGCCAATATCATGATGCGGGAGCACCTGCACCGAATCTTCGTCACCAAGGAGTCCAAAATCACCGGTATCATCACCACCTATGACATGCTGAAACTGATTTCCGACCGGGAACTGACGCAGCGCTGCGCCGAGAACGACTGAGCCACCAGAGAGGTAGCCCCACCTATGCCCAGAGCACCGCAAGCTCGCAAGAAGATGTACGTCCTCGACACCAACGTCCTGATCCACGACCCCAACGCCCTCCTGAATTTTGAAGAACACGATGTCATCATCCCCATGACCGTGCTGGAAGAGCTCGACAAGCTCAAATCCGGCAAGCAGACGGTGGCGGCGGACTGCCGCCAGGCCATCCGCAACATCGACAAGGTCCTGGGTGACGCCACCCCCAAGGAAATCGAGAAGGGCGTGCCGATCGTGCGCGGCGAGAAGGCCGAACCGATGGGCCGGCTGCTGATCCTGATGAGCACCGAGCGGGCCGGCGCCCACGCCCTGCCCGAGCACCTCAATGACAACAAGATCATCAACACCCTGGCGGCCCTGCAGGAACGGCACAAGTCACGGGACATCATCCTGGTCAGCAAGGACATCAACATGCGCCTGAAGGCGCGCGGCTTTGGTGTCGAGGCCCAGGACTACCATAACGACCAGCTACTGGACGACATCGACCTGCTGCCCAAGGGGTACCACGAGTTCGAGAACTCGTTCTGGGACAACATCGAGAAGGTGGAGACGGTTCAGCGGGAAGGCGCCACCGAGCACATCCTGCGCCGGGAAGGCGTGCTGGCGAAGGTCAACATCAACGAGTTCCTGATCGACGAGCGGGGCTTCGTCGGCAAGGTGGTGGACGTGGACAGCGAGCAGGTCATCATCCGCGACTTGCACCAGCACGATTTGATGAACGAAGAGGTGTGGGGCCTGGTGCCCCGGGACATCTACCAGGCCATGGCCCTGCATCTGCTGCTGGACCCGGACATCCATCTGGTGAACCTGACCGGCTCAGCCGGCTCCGGCAAGACCATTCTGGCACTGGCCGCCTGCATCGAGATGACCGTGGCCAGCAAAATGTACAAGCGCATCATCGCCACCCGCTCCACCCAGGGTCTGGACGAGGACATCGGATTCCTGCCCGGCACCGAGGCGGAGAAGATGGAGCCCTGGCTCGGCGCCATCGTCGATAACCTGGAGGCACTGCACGAGGACGACGAGAACATGACCGCATCGGTCGACTACATCCTCAGCAAAGTGCCGCTGCACTTCAAGTCGATGAACTACATCCGCGGCCGCAGTTTCCAGCACAGCCTGATCATCATCGACGAGTCCCAGAACCTGACCCCACACCAGATCAAGACCATCATCACCCGCGCCGGCAACGGCTCCAAGGTGATCTGCCTGGGCAACCTGGCGCAGATCGATACCCCCTATCTGAGCGCCCTCAGCTCAGGTCTGACCTACATGACCGAACGCTTCAAGGGGTTCCGCCACGGCGCCCACATCCATCTGCAGGGGGTTCCCCGCTCGGCCCTGGCCGAATACGCGGAAGCCAACCTGTAACCGGAGCCGGCGACGCCGGGGCCCCAGGGCCCGGCTTCGCCGGCCGTTGATCAGACCCGGTAACGCGCCACCTGATCCGCGAGTTCCGAGGCCAGTGCCCGCAACCGCTTGGTGGTCTCCCCAGCCCGGCGGGTGCCCTGGGCACTCTGTTCAATCACCGCGACGATACTGTGCACATTCTGATTGATCGCCTCCGACACCTGAGTCTGCTCCTCGGCAGCGCTGGCGATCTGGGTATTCATGTCGGTGATGGTCGCCACCGCCTCGCTGATACGCTGCAGCGCCTCGATGACCTGGCGGGTTTCCTGCACCGTTGCCTCGCTGCGTTCGCTGATCGCGCCGATCAGGGCCACCGCGTCATCCACGCCCCGCTGTAACCGTTCGATGGTGCCCTGAATCTCCTGAGTGCTTTCCTGGGTGCGGCTGGCCAGGGTTCTCACCTCATCCGCCACCACCGCGAAACCACGGCCGGCCTCCCCGGCCCGGGCCGCCTCGATGGCCGCGTTCAGGGCCAGCAGGTTGGTCTGGTCGGCGATGTCCCGGATCACCTCCAGAACACGGTCGATCTTGCGGGAGTCCGCCCCCAACCGTTCAATCACCTGAACGCCCTGGGCCACCTGGTCCGACAGCCCGCCAATCACCTCGGCGGCCTGCTGGATCATGCCCCGGGCCTCGCCGACCTGAGCACTGGCACTCTCCGCCGCAGTCGAGGCCTCGCTGGCATTCCCCGCCACCTGCTGCGCCGCCGCGGTCATCTCGTTCATCGCCGTGGCCACCTGATCGCTCTCCGAGGTCTGGCGTTCCACGCCCTTCTCGGTCTCGTCCATCACCCGGGCCAGATCGGTGGCCGACTCATTCAGGGTGTGGGCGGTGGCCAGCAGATGGCGCACCAAACCGTGCACCTGATCGGCAAACTGATTGAACGCCTTGGCCAGCTGGCCAAGCTCATCGGACCCGTCAACCTCCAGGCGCCGGGTCAGGTCACCGTCGCCGCCGGCGATGTCGTCCATGGCGGCCACCACACGCCTCAGCGGCCGGACAATACCCCGCACCACCAGCAACGCCAGCAGTACGATCAGCGCCAACGCCACCAGGGAAGTGGTCACCGAGGCAAACACCGCGTCGGACAAGTCATCCGCCACTTCGCCCTCCATCGCCGCCACCTGATTCTCCAGCCCGGTGACCCAGAAGCCGGTGCCAAGCATGAGTCCCCACCTGGGCAGCATCTCCGCATAACCGAGTTTGGGCTCCACCTGGCCGGTGTCCGCATTCTTCCAGCCATAGGACACATAACCGCCACCGCCGCGGGCCGCCTGCACCAGCTCCCGGATCAGGTACACCCCGTTGGGATCCTGAAAATCCCACAGGTTCTTGCCCTCCAGCGCAGGATTGACCCCATGCATGACGTTGACACCCTGGGTGTCGTAGGCGAACAGGTAACCGGTGCCGCCGGAATCGTTGAACCGCATCTGTCGCAGGATGGCCATGGCCTCCTCGCGGACCGCAGGATCCGTCGCCGCGTCCGGCCGTTCGTACAGATGGGCGATGGCCGAGCGGGCCAACTGCAGGTAATTCTTCAGTTCCTGACGCTTGCTCGCCTCCATGTCGGTGGCGAAACCGGCGACGGCGTTCTCTCCGATCGCGCGCGCCTGGCTCAGGTTATAGACAGTCAGAAAGGCCGTCAGGCCAATGACGGGCAACAGCGCCAGCAGCAGTACCCGCGTTTGAATGGTCAGTCTGTTCATGGCGATCCGTTGTCTACCGGTCCGTGGACGCCGACAAGGCGGCGGGGAAACGGCCTGGAATGATAACGGAGCCGGCCGACCGGATCACCGGGAGAACTGCATCGTTTGTATACGGACTGTAACTCGCTCCTGAGTTGGAACCGTCAGCCCTGGGCCTGCCGACGCCAACGGGCCGGTGGCAGGCCGGTCCAGCGCCGGAACGCGCGATAGAAGGTGCTGACCTCGGCAAAGCCCAGGAACTGGGCAATGTCCGCCAGCGGGCGCCGGCTTTGCGCCACCGCCTGCAACGCCAGGGCTCGCCGGGTCTCGTCCACCAGGCCCTGAAAGGTCTGCCCCCGGGCCGCCAGCCGGCGAGCCAGCGTGCGCTCACTGATGCCCAGGGCCCGGGCCGCCTCGGCCCGGCGAGGCACCCCCTGGCCCATGCGCTCGGACAGCCAGCGACCCAGATTCTGGAGCTCGGCACCGTCGCGCTCCAGTGCCGCCAGGCGGCCGGCGCTGAACCGTTCATGGAGCACCGCCAGCCTGGGGTCGGCCTGGGGCAGCGGGCGGTCCAGTACATCGTTGGCCAGCAGCAGGCCACTGAAGGCCTGCTCAAACTCCACCGGGCAGGCAAACACCGCCCGGTAGCCCGTCAGCGGCCCCAGCCGCCCCTGGCTGAACTGCACCCGCAGCGGTCGCACGCCGCAGCCGGTGATCCAGTCCGAAAACCGGACCACCGCTGCCAGCACGGCTTCGATCTGGTGGGGGCTGAACGCCAGCCGCCCCTGGCGCGGGTGATACACCAGCCAGGTGCTTCGACCTCCCGGCAGCAGCTGGAAGCGGCCACCGTCGGAGATCAACCGCTGGTATTTCTGCACCAGGGCAATGGCTTCCCGCAGTGTCGCGGCGGACTGCATGGCGAAGGCCACCACGTCCATGCTGGCCGGGCGCACCCCTGCCCCCACCTTCAGTCCGAAGCCGGGATCGCCGGTACCGCGCTCGGCGGCGTGCCAGAGCCGGGTGATGAAATCGATGGGCCAGCGCGGCCACGACAAGGACTCCGCCGGCAACTCTGCCATCCGCAGCAGGGAATCGGGCTCAACACCCAGCCTCTGGGCCGTGTCGATCACCGTATTGACCCAACCGATGGACACCGTGGCCCTCTAATGTCAATTTTCTTGGCCTCCAAGGTCAATTCCGTCCTCATCATAGCGGGTTAAGGTCTGGAAAAACACAACAAGAACCGATCCAGGATACACACCATGAGCCAGCTCATTTCCTCAGATCTCGTCGTCGCCGGGGGCGGACTTGCCGGCATCGTCACGGCACTGGAGGCCCTGCGCGCCGGCCGCTCGGTCACCCTCGTGGACCGCGATCGCCCGGAGCGTTTCGGCGGGCTGGCACGCTGGGCCTTCGGCGGCATGGCACTGGTTGGCACACCGCTGCAGCAGCGTCTGAAGATTCCCGACACCCCCGAGCGCGCCCTGCGCGACTGGCTGCGCTTTGGCGAGCTCGATCCAACCGACCCATGGCCGATGCAGTGGGCCCGCCACTACGTCGAACGTTCCCGCCCAGAGGTTTACGACTGGCTTCGCGCCGAAGGCCTGAAATTCCTGCCGGCAGTCAACTGGGTCGAACGGGGCCGGTTCGGCGATGGCAACAGCCTGCCCCGCTATCACATTGTCTGGGGCACCGGCCTGGCGCTGGTCCGTTGCCTGGTGACGGCATTGCACCGGGCCGACCCGGGCGGGCGCCTGACCCTGCTGCACCAGCACCGGGTGACCGCCCTGGAGCACCAGGCGGGCCAGGTTCACGGCGCCCTGGCCGTGCACGAACCCAGCGGCCGCGAGGTGCGCATCAAAGCGCCGGTGGTGGTATTGGCCATGGGGGGCCTCAACGGCAACCACCGGGAATGCCGCGCCAACTGGCCCAAGGACCGGCCCCAACCGGCCACCCTGCTGAACGGGGCCCACCCCCTGGCCGACGGTGCCTTGCACCACTGGGCCGAAGACCACCTGGAAGCCCGCATCCGCCATGCCGGTGAAATGTGGAACTACGCCGCCGGTTTTCCCCATCCCTTTCCCCATTTTGAAGGCCACGGCCTGTCCACCATTCCCTGCAAGTCGGCGCTCTGGCTGAATCACCGGGGCGAGCGGATTGGCCCCGAGCCACTGGTCACGGGCTTTGATACCCACTGGTTGTGCCAGCGGGTCGCCGCCCAAGAGCAGCCCTGGACCTGGCATCTGCTGAACCGGCGCATCGCCTTGAAAGAGTTCGCCATTTCCGGGGCCGAACACAACGCCCGGATCCGGGACCGGCAGTTCCTGCGTTTTCTCAGGGAACTGCTGCTGGGCAACGCGCCGCTGGTGCGCCAGATGAGTGAGGAAAGTCCCCATTTCCTGGTGGACGACACCCTAGCGGGTCTGGCCCGGAAGATGAACGCGCTCACCTGCACCCTGGACATCGACCCGGCCGTTCTCCAGGCCACGGTGGATGACTTCGACGCCAACTTCAGCAAAGGCCGGCAACTGCACAACGACGCCCAGATCCGGATGATCCAGCACGCCCGCCAGTGGGGCCCGGACCGGCTGCGCACCTGCAAGCCGGCACCGCTGCAGAAACCGGGCGCTGGACCCTTCATCGCCATCCACATGCAGCTGACCACCCGCAAGAGCCTCGGCGGCCTGCACACCGACTTGCAAAGCCGGGTGCTGAACCCGGCCGGCGAGGCCATCGGCGGGCTCTACTGCGTCGGCGAGGCGGCCGGGTTCGGCGGTGGCGGCGCCAACGGCAAGCGCTCGCTGGAAGGCACCTTCCTGCCAGGCTGCATCCTGACCGCCCGGGCGGCCGCCCGCTCCATTCTGACCGGACGCTAACCACCGACTCACCTTTTTCAACCGTGGGAGAGAGCCATGAGCAACGGCGCACATGCCCTGATGAACACGCTGGTCGAGGCTGGCATCGATGTCTGCTTCACCAACCCCGGCACCAGTGAAATGCACTTTGTCGCAGCCCTGGACAGCGAGCCGAGGATGCGGGCCGTCCTGACCCTGTTCGAGGGTGTCGCCACCGGTGCCGCCGACGGCTACGCCAGGATGGCAGACAAACCCGCCGCCACCCTGCTGCACCTCGGCTGCGGCCTCGGCAACGGCCTCGCCAACCTGCACAATGCCCGCAAGGGCAAGGTGCCGGTGCTGAACATCGTCGGCGACCACGCCACCGACCATGTTCCATACGACGCCCAGCTGCAGTCAGACATCGAAACCGTGGCCCGCAACGTATCCCCGGGGTTCGTGCGTACCGCCCGCAGCCCGGAAACCCTGTGCCGGGACGCCGCGGAAGCGATTGCCGCAGCCCGTGGCCTGCCCGGCCAGGTGGCAACCCTGATCCTGCCGGCGGATGTGTCCTGGAGCGAGGGCGCGACCCCCTGCCCGCCCTTGCCCCAACCCCAGCCACCGGCGGCGGACAGCGCCACCGTCGAGACCGTGGCCGAGGCCATCCGTACCGGCGCCAAGACCGCCCTGTTGTTGGGTGGCCGGGCCCTGCGGGCGCCGGCGTTGGAAGCGGCCGGACGCCTTGCCGCCCACTGTGGCGTGACCCTGCTCGCCGAGACCTTCCCCACCCGTCTGGAGCGGGGCGCGGGCCTGCCGCCGGTGGAACGGATCGCCTACCTGGCGGAACTGGCGACCCTGCAGCTGTCCGCGTTCGATCAGCTGATACTGGTGGACGCCAAGGCTCCGGTGTCGTTCTTTGCCTACCCCGGCAAGCCCAGTTACCTGGTCCCCGACACCTGCACCCTGCACACCCTGGCTACGCCCGAACAGGACAGCCTGGCGAGCCTGGAAGCCCTGGTTCAGGCGCTGGGGGCCGGCACGGCGGAACCCCCGCGGCAACCCGCCGCCCGCCCGGCACGCCCCCGTGGCAAGCTGACCGCCGAGAAGGTATGCAAAGCGATTGGCTACCGGATGCCGGAACACTGCATTCTGGTGGATGAAGCCATCACTTCCGGGTTGATGCTCAATGCCCTCACCGCCGGCGCGCCCCGGCACGACCTGCTGACCCTGACCGGCGGCGCCATCGGTCAGGGCCTGCCCAATGCCGTGGGCGCCGCCATTGCCTGCCCGGACCGGCCGGTGCTGGCCCTGGTCGGCGACGGCAGTGCCATGTACACCATCCAGGCACTGTGGACCATGGCCCGGGAAAACCTGAACGTGACCACGGTGATCTTCAACAACGCCGCCTACTCCATCCTCAACGTGGAACTGGAGCGGGTGGGAGCCGAAGGCGCCGGCGACAAGGCCCGGGCCCAGCTCGACATCAGCCGACCGGTCACCCACTACGCCCAACTCGCCCGGAGTCTGGGCGTGCATGGCACCCGGGTGAGCACCACCGACGCCCTGCTGAAAGCGCTGGACTATGCCTGGTCGATGCCCGGTCCGCACCTGATCGAGGTGATGATTCCGGAGTCACTGACCGGGCTGAAGCGCAAGATGCTGCCCTGGCTGCTGCGCTCGCTGCCCAGCCTGCCGCGTCCGCTGACCCGGGCCCTGAAACGGAAGATCGCGCCCTGAGGCGCGATCAGTCCTTGAACTGGGCCTTGTCCAGGCCGTGTTTCTTCATCTTGTCGTACAGGGTCTTACGGGCAATGCCCAGCTGCACCATGGTGTCCTTGATGCTGCCGTGGCACGCGTTGAGGGCACTGATGATGGCCGAGCGCTCGAAGCTGTCCATCATTTCCGCCAGGGTCTGGCGCCCCGAGATGTTGCCGGCGCCGGCCGGCTCGTTCTCGTCCAGGGCCGCCGGGCCCAGCAGCACGTAGCGTTCGGCCAGGTTGCGCAGCTCCCGCACGTTGCCCGGCCATGAACGCTGCATCAACCGCGCCGTCTGGCTGGCGTCCAGGGGAATGCTTTCCCGGTCGTAGCGGGCGGCGGCGATCAGCGCGAAGTGGTGAAACAGCAGCGGGATATCTTCCTTGCGCTCACGCAGCGGCGGGATGTCCACCTTCACCACGTTCAAGCGGTAGTAGAGATCCTGGCGGAAGCGGCCCTCGTCGCTGAGCTGCTTCAGGTCGGCCTTGGTGGCGGCAATGATGCGCACATCCACCGGCCGGACCTGATTGCTACCCAGCCGTTCCACCATCCGTTCTTCCAGTACCCGCAGCAGCTTCACCTGCAACGGCATCGGCATGCTTTCCACCTCATCCAGAAACAGCGTGCCCTGGTGAGCATACTCGATCTTGCCAATGCGCAGCTTGTCGGCGCCGGTGAAGGCTCCGGGTTCGTGGCCAAACAGCTCGCTCTCAATCAGGTTTTCCGGCACCGCGCCACAATTGATGGCCACGAAGTTATGGGCGCTGCGGGGGCTGTTTTCGTGAATGTAACGGGCCAGGGCATCCTTGCCGGAGCCGGTCTCGCCGTGCAACAGGATGTTGGCGGAGGTTTCCAGGATCGGATGGATGGTGGCCAGCACACGCTGCATCGCCGGCGAGTTGCCGAGAATCCGGGGGCCGGGCTTGGCCATCTGCCGCAACTGGGCCTTCAGACGGCGGTTCTCCAGTGCCAGATGGCGTTTTTCCAGGGCGTGCCGGAGCAGCTCGATCAGCTCGTCGTGGTCAAAAGGCTTTTCGATGAAGTCATAGGCCCCCTGCTGCATCGCCGTCACCGCCGTGCTGATGTCCCCCTGCCCGGTCAGGATGATCACTGGGATGGCGTCGTCCACCGCCCGGACCTGCTGGAGCATGTCCAGCCCGTCCATGCCGGGCATGTTGTAATCGCACAGCACCACGCCCTCGAACTCCGGGCCGAGAACACGCAGGGCACTGGCGGCGTCCTCGAAACAAGCCACCGGCAGGTCCTCCAGCGTGAGGCTCTGGGCCATCGCCTGGAGGATGTGGGGGTCGTCGTCCACAAAGATGACCGAAGGTTCGTTCATTCCGCTGTCTCACGCTTCTGTAGGATCAATACAAATTCCGCACCCGGGCCGTCGGTGCGGTTATGACCGGTCAGCCGTCCCCCCAGGGCATCCACGATCTGGCGGGAAATGGACAGACCGAGTCCCAGGCCCCGCTTCATCGACTTGGTGGTGAAGAACGGCTCGAAAATCTGTTCGGTGTTCGCCGGCAGCCCGGAACCGTTGTCCCGCACCCGACACCGCCAGTGTCCCGACTCCTCGCCGATGTCGATGGTGATCTCCGGCTGCGCCCGTCCCTCCACCGCCTGCACGGCGTTGGCCAGCAGGTTGACCATCACCTGCTCGATGCGGATCAGGTCGCCATGGCAGAGCACCGGCCGCTCGGGCCGCTGCCAACGGATATCGATGCCTTCGCTGTCCTTTTGAGCCATGATGATTTTTAGGGCCGCGTCCACCGGCATGCGCAGATCCACCACCGCCGGGCGCCCTTCGGACTTGCGGGCAAAGACCTTGAACTGACGGGTCAGCTCCGCCATCTTGCCGCACAGGGTGACGATTTCCGCCAGGTTGGCATCAACCATGTCCAGGGCGCCTTTCTCCAGAAAACGTCGGCTGTTGCGGGCATACGCCTGAATCGCGGTGATCGGTTGGTTCATCTCATGGTTCAGGCCGGCGGACATCTGGCCGAGCACCGCCAGCTTGGCCGCCTGAATCAGCTCCTGCTGGGTTTCCCTCAGCTCGCTCTGGGCCCGTTCCCGCTCACGGATTTCCGCCAGCAGCTGCCGGTTTGAACGTTCCAGGTCAGCGGTGCGTTCCGCCACCCGCCGTTCCAGTTGCTCGCCCCGTAGGGCCAGTTCGGCCTCCCGTCGGTAGCGCTCGCGCAGGTACAGCCAGGCCAGGAAAGCACCGACATAAATCACCCCGCCGGCCAGCACGAAACCCAGGCGGGTCCAGAGCACCGACCGGGTGGATACCATCACCTGCAAGGTCCAGTCCAGCCTGGGCAGGGGCGTGCGCACCGCCAGGTACTCCCGCCACGCTCCCGCGTCTTCCAGACGAATCTTGCCGGAGGGCTCAGACACCCCCCAGGGGCGCGGCAACAGCCGCAGGTTCATCGGCGTCAGGTCCCGGTCCGGATAACGCTGCCGGACCTCCGGCGACAGCGGCGGCGAATCGGGGCCGGAGAAATCCCGGTACAGCCACTGGGGCCGGCTGGCCAGGAAACTCACGCCGTCCCGGTCCAGCACCACCATCTCCGCCTCCCGCAGCGCGGCCGGCCGATGCCACTGGGACTCCAGCTCGTGCACCAGCACTTTCACTGCCACCACGCCGAGCACCTCGCCGGCGTCGTCACGAACCGGGTGGGAGAAGTACAGACCACGAACTCCGGACATCAACCCCAGGGCAAAGTAGATGGCCGAGTCCCCGGCGGCCAGGGCTTCATAGAAATACGGCCGGAAACTGAAGTTGCGGCCAACGAAACTGTCTTCCTGACGGTAGTTGTTGGCGGCGATGGTCAGGCCGGTGCGGTCCATAAGGTAGACATCGGAGCTGCCGACGATGGTGGCCATGCGCTGCATTTCCTCGTTGGCCCGCAGCAGCACCTCCGGATTGTCCGGAAAGCGCAACGCCTCGGCCAGCAACGGATGCTCCGCCATCAGCTCCGGAATGGGCAGGTACCGGTTCAGTTCATTCGCCACCAGCTGCCGGTAGCGGAAGGACTCCTCCAGGCTCTGCTGTTCCACCTGGCGGTAGCCGAACCAGCCTCCGAGCACCCAGGCCGCGGCGACCGTCAGCAGCAACAGAACACTCGCACCGATCCGGTAGGTCATGACACCCCTTACCCGCCCAAAAACGCCAGATTAGACGCCGGCGCCCGGCACGGCAACCGCACCCACGCGGTCGTCGGCCGGGCCGGCGGCGGCCACCGTCTCAGGCCGCCGCCAGGGTCGCCCCCCGTTGGCGCTGGATGAGATACGCCAGCACCGTCAGGCCAAGACCGGCCAGGTCGGTCCAGAGGCCACCCTCGATCATCAACAGCGCGGCGGCCACCAGCATCAGGCGGATCAGCCAGGGCGCGCGGGCACGGGCGAACCAGCCGATCACCCCACCGGACAGCAGGTAGACCCCAAAGGTGGCGGTGACCAGGGCACGGGCGATCTCGAACCAGCCAGCCTCCATCAGCAACGCGCTGTTGTAGAAGAACATGAAGGGCACGATAAAGGCCGCAATCCCGATCCGGAACGACGCCACCGAGGTTTCCATGGCATTGGCACCGGAGATGCCGGCCGCCGCGTAACTGGCCAGCGCCACCGGCGGCGTGATGGCCGACACCACGGCAAAATAGAATACGAAGAAGTGGGCGGTAAGCGGCTCGATGCCCAGCTGCACCAGGCCCGGCGCGACCACCGAGGCGGCGACCGCGTAAGCTGCGGTGGTCGGCATGCCCATGCCCAGCAGAATGGAAATGAACATGGCGAATATCAGCGCCAGCAGGTGGCTGGCGGCGGCCACGTCCAGCAGCAGGGAGGAGAACCGGGCACCGACCCCGGTCAGGGAAATCACCCCCACGATGACACCGGCGGCGGCACACACCACGATGATCTGGATCGACATGTAGGAGGCTTGCTCCAGCGCCTTGAGAATGGACTTCAAGCCCATCTTATTGGGCGAGATCCAGCTCACCACAGCGGCGGACACGGTCGCCAGGGTGCCGGCGCGGATCACCGAATAGCCCAGGAACAGGGCCACCACCAGAATGATGATCGGCACGAACAGGTAAACCTGACGCAGCAGGCGTCCCAAGTGCGGCAGCTCGTCCGAGCGCATGCCACGCATGCCCAGCTTCTTGGCCTCGAAGTCGACCATGAAGTAGACCGAGGCGAAGTAGAGGATGGCCGGAATCAGGGCCGCGATGGCGATCTCGGTGTAGGGAATGCCGGTGATCTCCGCCATGATGAAGGCACCCGCGCCCATGATCGGCGGCATGATCTGACCACCGGTGGAGGCCGCCGCCTCCACCGCGCCGGCGGACTGCTTGCTGTAGCCCACCCGTTTCATCAGCGGAATGGTCAGGGAACCGGTGGACACCACGTTGCCGGCGCTGGTGCCGTTGATCATGCCCATCAGGCCGGACGCGAAGATGGACACCTTGGCCGGTCCCCCACGGGAACGGCCCGCCGCCGCGAACGCGAAATTCACGAAATAGTCCCCCACCTTCGAGGACTGCAGGAAAGCAGCGAAGATAATGAACAGAATGATGTAGGTGGACGACACCGCCGTGGTCGGCCCCAGAATACCGGCATCGGTATAGACCTGGCTGAAGAACCGCTGCACCGACAGGCCCGGGTAACCCAGGAAGCCCGGCAGGTAGGGGCCGGCGAAGACATACGCCAGGAACACCAAGCCAATCACCACCAGCGCCAGCCCGGCCACGCGCCGGGTCAGCTCCATGATCAGGGCGGTGCCGGCGATGGCGGCGAAGGAGATGCCAACCGGGGCAAAGGACGTCCCTGTCGACATACGCATGGGGGTGTTGTACACCACCAGGAAATACACCGCGACCGCCAGCGAGGTCACCACCAGCACCAGGTCCGGCACGCTGAAACGGGCACGGTCACGGCGGTGGAACCAGGACATGACGATGCCGGTACCGGTCGCCGCCAGCAGCGGCCAGCCGAAGTGCCAGGTTTCCAGATCCGGCGCGATCCGCATCGCGCCTCCGCGAATCGCCTGATAGAAGGCGAAGCCCTGGTACAGGGCGTACAGCGCCGGCAGCAGGGCCACGGCGCTGATCCAGGTGGTCCAGCGGCGCCGGGCCTCGCCCTCGTCCGCGGACACGAACCGGGCCCCGGCAAACAGAATGAACCCCAGCACCAGTGCCCCAGCGATGTGCACGATACGGAACGACCAGGTTTCCAGCGGGGCGATGTTCAGGGTGTACAGGTGAAACGCCGAATAGGCGATGGCCAGCAGGACGACAAATTTCAGCAAACCGCCCTGAAACAGCCGGCGGTTGGCCTCGACCGGCTCCTCGTCCACGTTGTGGGCGAGCATGTGGTCGTCGTCGGTAATGAGGGTTCCCGGTGTTTGCCCGAGGCGGTCTTGGGATGGGTGTTCAGTGGTCATGTTTAGCCCTGTTTACAGAAAACCCGTGTCGGCCCCTGGCCGACGGCACGGCGGAGGGCCGCCCTCGGCGGCCCTCCGGCTCGGGTCGGTTACTGCTTGATCATGCTCGCGTCGATGGTGTAACCGTGTTCGTTGAACCAGCGCGCAGCGCCCGGATGCCAAGGCAGGACGTTGTTCTTGCTGTAGTTCTCGGGCACCGAGTTACGAGCAGCCTTGTGGATGGAGACCATTTTGTCGTTGTTCTCCATGGTCAGCTTGGTCACTTCGTACACGAAGCTCTCGGGAACGTCACAGTTGACCATGGCGAAGTTCCACATGGACACCACCCGGGACGGCGCGTCCAGAGACTGATAGGTCGATGCCGGAATGGTGAACTCAGAGACCGGGAAGGCCTCGGTGATCTTCTTCACTTCCTCGTCGGTCATGCCGATGATGTTGACCTTGGTCTGCACCTCCAGCTGGCTGACCGCCGGGATGGGGATGCCGGCGGCAAAGGCCACCACGTCGATCAGGCCATCCTGCAGCTGTCCGCCCAGATCCGACCAGCTGCCGTTGCGGCGCTCGAATTTCACGCCCAGGGTTTCCATCATGCGCGGGAAGTAGGTGTCGGACGTGGAGCCGGCCGGGCCGAAACCGATGGTGGCGCCGTCGGGAATGTCGCTGATGGAAGTAATACCGGAGCTGGCCAGGGCGGTGATGGAGAACGGCGTCTCATACATCGGGAACATGGCGCAGACGTTGTCCATTTTCATGCCCGGAGCCAGCGGGCTGTTGCCTTCCAGGGATTCCCGTGCCGGGCCCAGGGTCGTCAGGCCGAACATCAGATCCCCGGTGTGCACCAGCGCCATGTTCTGCATCGGCCCGCCGGTGATCTCGGCGCCGCCGGACACGCCCAGATTCTCCGCCACGAAGTTGGCCCAGCCGGAGCCGTACGCGAAGTAGGTTCCGCCCTGGCTGGCGGTGCCTACGGTGAAGCTCTCGGGCCAGCCGGAACGGTCCTGGGCCTGGGTTGCGGTCGACATTACGAGCGTGGAGGCAATGGCCGCCGCCATCACAGCTTGGGTTTTCATAGGAAAGGCTCCCTTGTCATTCTGGTTGTCGGGTGCTTGACGTGACCGTCAGGGTCACGGTGGCCCCGAGAGGAAGCAAGGAGCGGACCAGTTTCGGAAATTACTTACAATCCAGCGAGTTAGATGAAAATGCCGGCGCTGCCCGATGGGCAAATGGGTGGGGATTCACACACGCCGGCCCAGCAAATGGGTGGAGTTCCACACACGGGCACCGCAGGCGCCCACCTCTGACGTTTACGTCAAGGAAGCACGCGTGCTACCAGCGCCCCTGCAGCGTCGCCACAACCTTGCGGCCATCCGCCCGGTCCCGGTGCTCGCACAGATAGATGCCCTGCCAGGTCCCCAGGGCCAGATGGCCATGACTGACGGGCAAGGTCAGGAAGGGGCCGATCAGCACGCTCTTGATGTGCGCCGGCATGTCGTCCGGCCCTTCCATCACGTGCGCGTAGTGGGGCGCCTGCTCCGGGACCAGCACGTTGAAGTGGCGCTCGAGGTCGCCCCGGACATCCGGATCGGCGTTCTCGTTCACCGCCAGCGACGCCGAGGTATGCTGGATGAACAGGTGCAGCAGCCCCACTTCGCAGTTGGCCAGGCTGGGCGCCTGGGCCAGCACCTCGTTGGTCACCAGGTGGAAGCCCCGGGGCAGGGGCGGCAGTTCGATCAGCGTCTGATCCCAGATCATGGCATCTCCTATCGGTGTTCCGTCATTTTTGCTGTTCGTCCCAGGGATGGACCGGCACCACCGCCTCGCTGACTTCCGTTTCCACTTCGCTGAGGAAGTAGTCCATCACCTTTTCCGCCTCGCTCAGTTCATCGAACCGGGCAATGTGGTAGATGGCTTCGCCCTCATTCACCAGCGGCAGGTTGTTGACGCAGATGACAATCCCGGAACAGGGTGCGATCACCGCCACCTCGGTCTCGCCGAAGGGGTCGGCGATCATCGCCAGCTTCTGGCCCTTACGGACCTTGTGTCCCAGCTTAGCCACCGGGCGCATGATGCCGTCCATGTCCGCCCGCACCCACTGGGAATTAGCGGCGGTTTCGGAACGCTTCTTGGGGGCCCGCGGGCCTTTCTTGGCCGGGATCATATCCAGCGCCCGCATCACCCGGATCACGCCCTTGGTCCCGCTGGCGATCACCACCTCGTCAAAGCGCAACGCCTCGCCGCCCTCGAAGGTGATGACCGGAATGTCCTGGGAGTCGGCGTAGGCCCGCAGGCTACCCTCGCGGAGGCTGGCGTTGAGGATGATCGGGGCACCGAAGGCCTCGGCCATGCGGATGGTCTCCGGGTTGGTCAGCTCAGCACGGATCTGGGGCAGATTGAAGCGGTGAATGGCCCCGGTGTGCAGGTCGATCAGGTGTGTCACCTTTTCCATGATCTGGGTGCGCAGCAGGTAGGCGATCCGGCCCCCGAGGGAACCGGATTCACTGCCGGGGAAACAGCGGTTCAGGTCCCGCCGGTCCGGCAAGTAGCGGGTCCGCTGAACGAAACCGAAAACATTGACGATGGGCACCGCCAGCAGGGTACCACGCAGGTAGCGCAGGGCCGAGTTGGTCAGTACCCGGCGCACGATCTCGACACCGTTGATCTCGTCGCCGTGGATGGCGCCGCACACCATCAGCACCGGGCCATCCCGGCGCCCGTGCACCACCTCCACCGGGATGTGCAGAGGCGTGTGGGTGTAGAGCCGGGCCACCGGCACCTCCACCAGTCGGCGGGTACCGGGGGGCACCTGCACCCCGGCAATTTCAAACGGCGCGCGGGCCATGCGTTACCCCTTGCCCTTGGTTCTGGTTTTCCAGGGCTTGTGGTTTTTTTCGGTCCAGTTGATGATCATGCCAGCCACGTTCTTGCCGGTGGCATTCTCGATGCCTTCGAGGCCCGGCGAAGAATTCACCTCCATCACCAGCGGCCCCCGGCTGGAACGCAGCAGATCCACCCCGGCCACGTTCAGGCCCATAGCCTTGGCGGCGGCGATGGCGGTACGCCGCTCCTCCGGCGTGATCCGCACCAGCGAGGCCGAACCGCCCCGGTGCAAGTTGGAGCGGAACTCCCCTTCCGGGGCCTGCCTCTTCATGGCGGCAATGACCTTGTCGCCGATCACGAAGCAGCGAATGTCGGAACCGCCGGCCTCCTTGATGAACTCCTGCACCAGGATATCCGCCTTCAGTCCCATGAAGGCCTCGATCACACTCTCCGCCGCTTTACGGGTTTCCGCCAGCACCACACCGATGCCCTGGGTGCCCTGCAGCAGTTTGATCACCACCGGCGCGCCGCCGACCATGCGCAGCAGTTCCGGCACGTTGTCCGGCTTGTTGGCGAAGCCGGTCACCGGCATCCCCAACCCTTTGCGGGCCAGCAGCTGCAGCGAGCGCAGCTTGTCCCGGGCCCGGGTGATGGCCACCGACTCGTTCACCGGGAACACCCCCATCATCTCGAACTGGCGCAGCACGGCGGTGCCGTAGAAGGTCACCGAGGCCCCGATCCGGGGAATCACCACGTCGAAGTCCTCCAGCACTTCCTCGTGGTAGTGGATCTGGGGTTTGGCGGAGGTAATGTTCATGGAACAGTGCAGGCAGTCGATCACCCGCACCTCGTGGCCGCGGTTGATCCCCTCTTCCACCAGGCGACGGGTGGAGTACAGGTTCTTGTTCCGCGACAGTACAGCAATTTTCATGATTCAGTCCTTAGCACCGGCTGGCCGGCAAGATAGGAAGCTTCAGGGTAGATCACCGAGCGTCCGGCCATGGCCGTGCGCCCGAGCAGCATCCGGAACCGCATGGAGTCCCGGTTGGTCAGCGTCATTTCGATGGGCCAAGCCTGGTCGCCCACCACCACCGTGGTTTCGATCACCAGGCGCAACTCCCGGTGGCCACCGGAGTCCGAGACAGTGCGCTCGTCCAGCACCCGGGCATCGCACTCGGCCACCTCATGCAAGTTGTTCTGGATCGGATGCACCCAGAACCGGACCCGCCGCTCCCCGTCCCGGGTGTAGGGTTCGGTCCGGAACGCGTGCAGGCACGAGGTGCGGGCGCCGGTGTCCACCTTGGCCTTGATTCTGGGGATGCCGAGATCCGGCAGCGCCACCCACTCCCGCCAGCCCAGGGCGACCTTGCGGTCAGCCGGCGTCGGCGGGGTCGTTTTGCTGGTGTCATTGGTGTTTTTCTGCATCCGGTACATCCTTTTCTCTGTGCATCGGCGACAGCAGTTCGACCCGGAACGGCGCCGAGTGCGTGCCGGCATACACACTGGTATGGGGAAATGGAATCTCAATGCCCTCTTGGTCCAGCGCTTTCTTTATCGCCACCATCATGGCGCTGCGCCCTTCCAGCACCTTGTCCTTGGGAACCCAGTAGGAAAACTGCAGATCCACGGACGAAGGCCCAAAGTCGGTGACCAGGACAAACGGACGGGGTTCTTCCAGGCATATGGCGTCCCGCTCGGCCAGCTGCAGCAGCAGGGCCTCGACCCGCTCCACATCCTCAGCGTAGGCAATGCCCACCGTCAGGTCGAGCCGACGGATCGGGAACCGGGAGCGGTTCACCACCTGGGTTTTGATCAGGGTTTCGTTGGGGATCCGCACATACAGGTTGTCCGGCGTGCGCAGTTTGACGCTCAGCAGGTCGATCCCCACCACCTCGCCGATGGTGGCGTCCACCTCGATGAAGTCCCCAATCTGGAACGGCTTTTCCATCAGCAGGAACAACCCGCTGATCATGTTCGACGCCGAGGTCTGGGACGCAAACCCCACCGCCACCGTCAGGATCCCGGCGGCGCCCAGCACCACGTCCAGGGAGAACCCCGCTTCCCGCAGCGCGGCCATCGCGAACAGCAGGAACACCAGGTAGAACACCAGCCGGCGGATCATCGCAGACTGATGACGGGAGGCCCGGTCGGCCAGCAGCGAGCCGGCGCTGCGTCCCGCCAGGGACGCCAGCAGCAGTCCCAGCAGCAGCAGGAACAGGGCACTGAGCCACTGGCCCCAGGGAATGTCGGTCAGTGCCTGGGACAGGCCAGCCTGGATATCCTCAATCATGCCTCATGCTCCGCGGGTCATCAGCCAAACATCCGGTCGAACGCCCGCACCAGCCGGCCCCGGGAAATCTTTTCTCGCGCCTCGCCAACGGCGACACAGGCGCCGGCGGCCTGGTGCAGGCCCCGCTCCACCCGCAGGCTCGCCGAGCTCATGTCAGTCTCGCACTCCACCGTCACCCCCGGCGTCCACAGCTGCCCCTTGTCATTCAGGTACAGCGGCAGCAACGGCGTCGGCAGGCTGAACCGTTCCAACAGCAACGGCTCGGTCCGGCGGTTGACGATGGTGACCGGGGTCAGTGCCCGCCAGGGGCGCTTGGGCACCGCCTCCAGAACCAGCCGGGCAAAGCTGGAGGAGGTGTAGCACAGTTCCCCCTCCATGGTGTTGCGACCCACCCAAGTCATCAGCGGCGTGGACAGCGGGATCTCCGTCAACACCGTCCGGGCCGGACCGGCGCAGACCTTCATCCAGACCATGGTACCCACGTAGATCACGCACCGGTGGCCGGCCGGAATGGTCAGCGGCTGAAACGGCCGGATCACCGTCGGCCGATCCGCCAGAGCCGGCACGAAGGTTACCGTGCCGGTACCACGGTCCGACCGGATGAAGCGTTGCAACGGTACATCCTGCGCCGGCAGCACATGGCCGACCCGTTCGGTCCAGTCGAAGGGATCACCCTCCGCCTGGATCGACCGGACCCGAATCTGCCATTCCAGGTCCAGCAACGTCACCCAGAGCTGGACATGGCCCAATTCGTGATACTGGGTTTCACCGGAAGCCAGCGTGTAGGGCTGCGCCCAGACACCGTTGCGCCGGCCTTCGGACTCCTGCTCCATTCGGTACCGATCCTCTGCTGCGTGGAAGGCAAATATCGGTTAACTATAATCCAAAGGCGCGGCGCCAGCGAATATCCAAGTTAGTGATTTTATTGGTGCAGCCACGGTAATTACCCGTATTCCCCAACCCCGAACACGGATACGCCCATGACAGAACTGGTCTGGTTTCGCAACGACCTCCGCTTGGCGGACAACCCCGCCCTCACCGCCGCCTGTGCCGGCAACGCACCGGTACGTGCCTGCTTCATCCTGACCCCGGGCCAGTGGCAGGCCCATGACTGGTCACCGGCTCGGGTGCGCTTCGTGGTGGATCATGCCAACGATCTGGCCCGACAACTGGCCCGCCTGGGCATCCCGATGCATTTCCTGTGGGCGGACCGGTTTGACGATGCCCTGGACCGGCTGATCGAGCACGCCCGGCAGCACCGGGTTCGTCGGATTCATTTCAACGAGGAGTACGGTATCAATGAACGACGCCGCGACAAGGCGCTGAAACAGCGGGCGGAGCGCGACGGCGTGGTGGCAAACAAGTACCGGGACCAGAGCGTTGCCCCGGTGGGCAAGATCCTCACCGCCCAGGGCACCCCTTACACGGTGTTCACGCCCTTCTCGCGACGCTGGCGGCAATGGCTCGACCACCAGCCTCCGCAGGTCCTGCCGACACCGCGGCCCCGGGCCGAGGCAATGGAACCGAAGCCCATCGCTGCCGTGCCGGACGGTTTCGACCCGGCGCCCCCGGCCCTGGTGGCCACCGGCGAAGCCGCCGCCCACGCCCGGCTGGCCCGGTTCCTCGACGCTGCGGCCGGGCACTACAAGACGCGGCGGGACGTCCCGGCCCTCGACGGCACCAGCGGGCTGTCCCCCTACCTGGCCAGCGGCGTGCTCTCTGGCCGCCAGTGCCTGGTGGCGGCCCAGGCGGCGCGCACAGCCGGCAACCGGGAAGGCGTGGACAGCTGGATCAACGAAATCGCCTGGCGCGACTTCTACATCCACATTCTCTACCACTACCCCCAGGTCAGCATGCACCGGGCGTTCAAGCCGGAAACGGAAGCCCTGGACTGGAACGGTACCGGGCCGGCATTCGAGGCCTGGAAGGCCGGGCAGACCGGCATCCCCATCGTCGACGCGGCGATGCGCCAGCTCGCCGCCACCGGCTGGATGCATAACCGGCTGCGGATGATCACGGCGATGTTCCTGAGCAAGAACCTGTTCATCGACTGGCGTCTCGGCGAGGCCTGGTTCATGTCACGGCTGGTGGACGGTTTCCTGGCCTCGAACAACGGCGGCTGGCAATGGAGCGCCTCCACCGGTACCGACGCTGCCCCCTACTTCCGGATCTTCAACCCGGTCAGCCAGAGTGCGCGTTTCGATCCAGACGGTGAATTCATCCGCCGCTGGGTGCCGGAACTGGCGGCGCTGGACAGCAAGCGCATTCACCAGCCGTGGCAGGGCGGCCCGCCGGTGAAGGGCTACCCCGGACCGATCGTGGATCTGAAGGCAAGCCGGCAGGCGGCGATTGCGAGGTTCCGGGCCCTGAAGGACGGAGCCGAGGGCGGCTAGCGTCTGGCGCAGACCGGACAGCCCGGATCGGGCGTCAGGGCCATTTCCCGCCACTGCATCCGCCAGGCATCGAGCAGCAGCAGACGCCCCACCAGCGGCTCACCGACACCGCTGATCACCTTGATCGCCTCCATCGCCTGGGCGGAACCGACCAGGCCCACCACCGGGGCGATGACACCGGCTTCGGAACAGGTCAGGTCCTCGTTGCCCTGCTCGGGATACAGGCAGTGGTAACAGGGGCTGTGGGCAAGGCGGACATCGAACACCGACAGCTGCCCCTCACCCCGTATCGCGGCGCCGGACACCAGCGGCACCCGAGCGCCGACACAGGCCCGGTTCAGAGCAAAACGGGTGGCGAAATTGTCGGAACAGTCCACCACCAGATCCGCCGCCGCCACCGCCTCAGTCAGGGCCGGGCCATCCAGTCGGACCGGGTGAGCCCGGACCTCGATGCCCGGATTGATGCGTCGCACCCGCGCCGCCAGCACCTCGGCTTTGGACTGCCCCAGGTCGTCCTGGATGAAGGCGACCTGGCGTTGCAGGTTGGCCAGCTCCACCACGTCATCATCCACCAGAGTGAGCCGACCGATACCGGCTGCGCCCAGATACAGGGCCACCGGGCAGCCCAGGCCGCCGGCACCCACCACCAACACATGCGCGGCCTTCAGGCGCCGCTGGCCGGCGACATCGAACGCCGGCATCAGGATCTGCCGACTGTAGCGCAGCAATTCCTCGTCGCTGAGCATGTCCGCCTCCTCAGTCCTTCTCCGCCCCCGGCCAGCAGCCGAGGGTCAGGCGCTCCCGCGCCCCATAGTCCTGCCGGCTCTCCACCCGGGCAAAGCCGCGGGCCTGAAACAATGCCCGCACCGGCGCGCCCTGGTCGTAGCCATGCTCGACCAGCAGCCAGCCCCCCGGTACCAGCCAGTCCGGCGCCCGCTGCACGATCTCGCGCAGGTCATTCAGGCCATCCGGCCCGGACACCAGCGCCGATGGCGGCTCGAAACGCACGTCGCCCTCACCCAGATGACGGTCGCCTTCCTTTATATAGGGAGGATTGGAAACGATCAGGTCAAACCGGGCCGGAGGCAAGCCGTCGAACCAGCGGCTTTGCCACACCTGCAGTGGCAGCCCCAACGCCTCGGCATTGCACCGCGCCAGCGCAACCGCCTCGGCGATCCGGTCGCAGGCGCCCACCCGCCAGCCCGGCCGTTCCGAGGCCAGCGCCAGGGCTATGGCGCCGGTGCCAGTCCCCAGGTCCAGCACCCGGGCCTGCTCGGCCAGCGGCAGGGTCAGTGCCACCTCCACCAGACATTCGGTGTCCGGGCGGGGAATCAGCGTGGCCGGGCTGACCTTCAGCGGCAGCGACCAGAATTCCTGATGCCCGAGCAGGTAGGCGACCGGCTGGCCCGCCACTCGCCCGGCCACCAGCCGCTCGAACGCCTCGACCTGGTCCGCCGGCACCGGCTGTTCCGGCCAGGCCCGGAACCGGGTCCGGCTCAGACCGGTGACGTGACTGAGCAGCAGCTCCGCATCCAGGCGCGGGGACGCTCCGCCAATGCGGGCCACGGCATCGCGAATCAGCTGCTCACAGGTCCGGGAGGGCTTACTGGTCATCGGCCATGGAGGCCAGCAGTTCGGCCTGGTGTTCCTGCTGCAACGGCAGGATGACGGCGTCCAGGTCGCCGGCCAGAACCTCGTCCAGCTTGTACAGCGTCAGGTTGATGCGGTGATCGGTGACCCGGCCCTGGGGGAAGTTGTAAGTACGAATGCGCTCGGAGCGGTCACCGCTGCCCACCAGACTCTTGCGGGTTTCCGCCATCGCCTTCTGCTGCCGCTCCTGTTCGGCGTTGCGCAGCCGGGATGCCAGCAGACTCATGGCCTTGGCCCGGTTCTTGTGCTGCGAGCGCTCCTCCTGGCATTCCACCACCAGTCCGGTGGGCAGGTGGGTGATGCGAATGGCGGAGTCGGTCTTGTTGACGTGCTGGCCACCGGCACCGGAGGCCCGGAAGGTGTCGATGCGCAGGTCGGCCTTGTTGATTTCCACCGCCTCGGCCTCGTCCGCCTCCGGAATGACGGCAACGGTACAGGCGGAGGTGTGAATACGCCCCTGGGACTCGGTTTCCGGAACCCGCTGCACCCGATGTGCACCGGATTCGAACTTGAGGGCACCGTACACGCCGTCTCCGGACACCCGGGCAATCACTTCCTTGTAACCGCCGTGTTCCCCTTCGCTTTCGCTCAGCACCTCCACCTGCCAGCGGCGGCGTTCTGCGTAGCGGGAGTACATGCGGAACAGGTCTCCGGCGAACAGCGCGGCTTCATCGCCACCGGTGCCGGCACGGATTTCCAGGAACACGTTCTTGCCGTCATCCGGATCCCGCGGCAGCATCAGCCGCTGCAGTTCCTCCTCCAGCGCCTCGTTTCGCTCGCGGGCGGCCTTCAGCTCCTCCTCGGCCATGGCCCGCATCTCAGCGTCGCCGTCGCTGGCCAGTTCCCGGGCGGTGGCCATATCGTCCAGCGATGCCCGCCAGGCCCGGAAGCACTTCACCACCGGCTCGATCTCGGCAAATTCCTGGGACAACTCGCGAAACTTGGTCTGGTCGGCGATGACCGACGCGTCGCTCAACAACGCGCTGACCTCCTCGAAACGGTCGGCCAACTGCTCGAGGCGGGACTGAATGGATGGTTTCATAGTTTTTCCGGTGTGGTGGCCGCGTCCGGCTCCAGGGCGTCGAGCTGATGCAGCTCACGCAGCCACTCGGTGACTTCGGTGCGGCCTTCCGTAGTGGCCTTGCGGACCTGGACGGACGGTTCATGCAGCAGTTTGTTGGTGAGCCCCCGGGCCAGGCTGCGCACCACGGTCTCCGGGTCCGCGCCGTTGCGCAGGGCCCGCAGGGCCTTTTCCGTCTCCGCGTCCCGCATCATCTCCGCCCGGCGACGAAACTGCTTGAGGGTGGAGACGGCGTCGAGCGCCCGCAACTGGTTGAGAAACTCCTGGACCCCGTCGGCGATCAGGTTTTCCGCCTCCCGGGCGGCCCCTTCGCGGGAACGGATGTTCTCTTCGATCACCTGGCGCAGGTCATCCACGGTGTAGAGGTAGACGTCATCCAGCGACGCCACCTCCGGCTCGATGTCCCGGGGCACGGCGATGTCCACCATGAAATACGGACGGTGCTTGCGCCGCTTCAGGGCCCGCTCCACCGCGCCCTTGCCCAGGATCGGCAGGGGACTGGCGGTGGAGGAAATGATGATGTCCACGTCGGCCAGGTGATCGGGGATCTCCGACAGCACGATGCCCCGGCCTCCGTGGGACTCCGCCAGGATCTGGGCCCGCTCCAGGGTCCGGTTGGCAACGACGAAATCCCGGACCCCCGCCTCCGACAGATGCTGAGCCACCAGCTCGATGGTCTTGCCGGCACCGATCAACAGTGCCCGGTTGCGGGACATGTCGGCAAAGATGTGGTGTGCCATGCTCACCGCGGCGTAAGCCACCGACACCGGGTTCTCGCCAATGGCGGTCTGGGTACGCACCCGCTTGGCCACCGAGAAGGAGTGCTCGAACATGCGGGAGAGGAAGGAGCCGCAGGCGTTGTGCTGGCGCGCCAGCGCGTAGGCATCCTTCAGCTGGCCAAAGATCTGAGGCTCGCCGAGCACCATGGAGTCCAGGCCCGCCGCCACCCGCATGACGTGACGCACCGCGTCGGCGTCCCGGTGTACGTACACCGCGGCTTCCAGATCGGCGACGTCCAGGTTGTGAAACCCGGCCAGCCAGCGCAGCACCGCCGGCGCGCAATCATCGTCGCCGGCCAGGTACAACTCGGTGCGGTTGCAGGTGGACAGGATCGCGGCCTCGCTGGCACCGGAGGCCACCCGCAGTTCGGCAAAGGCTTCCGGCATCCGTTCCGGCGTGAACGCAATACGCTCCCGAAGCTCCACGGGGGCCGTGCGGTGATTGATTCCCAGCGTTACCAGTGCCATGTCGAGCCCGAAAAACCCTGTGCTTCAAAAGGAAAAGATGACGTCATTTTAACGACCCGCCGCCCGCCCCGCCACCCGCGGACAGCGGTCCTTCGGCAAACTCGGACGGGTTGGGCAAGCTCAGATGCTTGTGCCATTATAGTGGTTCGCTCTGGACAGGGACCCGACCTACCTCAATTTCGTGGCAATCCGGGTCTTTCTGAAGTGTCTCGAACCGTCACGGGAAGCTGCATGCACATATCCGCTCCACTCATGGCCCGTTGTCTGGCCGGCGCCGTTTTCACCCTCGCCGCCGGTTGCGCCAGCGTATCCTCACCCACGTCACAGTCTCAGCCAGACGCGGCCCAAACCGCCCAGACCGAGCCCGCTCCGCCGGCCCCGGCCTACGCCGATTTCGAACCGGATGTCCTGTACCTGCTCCTGAGCGCCGAGATCGCCGCCCAGCGCGGACGCTATGACGTCACCCTGGTGAACTACCTCAAGGCGGCGCAGCAATCCCGCGACCTGGGCGTCATCGAACGGGCCATGCAGATCGCCCAGTCGCTGCACGGCGACAACGCCCAAACCCGGCTGGCCGAACTCTGGCTCGAGGAACAGCCGGACAGCCTTCCGGCACACCGGATCGCCGCCATCCAGGCGGTGAAGCGTGGCGACCTGGCCACGGCGCTGGCCCACATGGAAGCCATCATGAATCTGGGCGAAGACGCCGATTTCGACAGCCTGGCGGTGATGGCGGGCAGCCTGGCGCCAGCCCAGCAGCAAGAGCTGCTGACGCTGTACAAGCAACTGGCGGAACGCCACCCCGACACGCCGGAACTGGAGTATGGCATCGCCCTGCTGCTGAAGGTCACCGGCCAACCGAAACAGGCCCTGGCACGACTGGAACCGCTGCTGGACGCCCATGACAACTTTCAGCCCGCCATTGTCCTCAAGGGGGACCTGCTGTACGAGACCGGCCGCAAGCATGAGGCCCTCGACTACATGATGAGCAATACCCGGCGGTTTCCGGACAGCCGGCAGATGGGCACCCTCTATGGCCGCATGCTGATCAGCGAGGGTGAGCTGCAGGCCGCCCAGGACGAGTTCGCCCGCTTGGTGCAACAGTTCCCGGACGTGCCCGGACTGCGCCTCTCCCATGCCCTGGTCGCCATGGAAAATGACCAAGAGGAACTGGCACGGGAAGAACTGTCGCAACTGGTGGAGCAGGGCCAGCATGCCAACGAGGCGCAATACTACCTCGGCCGCATCGCCGAAGAGGCCGGTGATGTCGACACGGCAATCGACCATTACCTGGCGGTGGAACAGGGCAGCTATTACTTTCCGGCACTGTCCCGGGCCAGCGCGCTGATGGCCGCCCGTGGCCAGCTCCAGGACGCGCTTGCCCGCATCCAGTCACTGAGGGACAGCCACCCGGCCCAGGCCGAGACTTACTGGCTGCTGGAGGTCAACCTGTTGCTGGACGAAGGCCAGCGGCAGCAGGCGCTGGCATCCGCCAACCAAGCCCTGGAACAGTACCCGGACAACACCCAGATCCGTTACGCCCGAGCCATGCTGCAGGACGCCCTCGGCCAGCCGGCGGAAGCCGAGCAGGACCTGACCCGGATTGTCCAGGCCGAACCGAACAACGCGGTGGCCCTGAACGCCCTGGGCTACATTCTCACCACCCGCACCGACCGTCTGAACGAAGCCCGCGACTACATCGAACGGGCCCTGCAGCTGGACCCGGACAACCCGGCGATCCTCGACAGCATGGGCTGGGTCCTGTTCCGGGAAGGCCAGCTCATGCCCGCCCTCCGCTACTTGAAGCAGGCCTGGGAGGCCTTCCCTGATCCGGAGGTGGCCGCCCACTACGGTGAAGCCCTGTGGATGGCCGGCGAGGAAGAGCAGGCCCAGATCATCTGGCAGCAGGGCCTGGCGCAGGACCCGGACCATGAAATTCTGCGGCAAACCATCCAGCGCCTGACTGGGAGCGGACGCACGCCATGACCCGGTGGTTCCGCTGGTTGCTGCTCCCCCTGCTGGCGACCCTGCTGCAGGCCTGTACATCCATCGCCCTGGCGCCGCTGCCCGAGGGCATGACCGACCAGCCCCCGGCGGACTGGTCACGCCGGGCCCGGACCCTGGGCGGGTTCGACCACTGGCAGCTGTCAGGCAAGCTGGCGGTGCGCCAGCCCAGCGACAGTGGCACCGCCCTGATCAACCAGTGGCGCCAGGAAGGCGAGCATTACCGTCTGGCGTTGTCGTCCTCGTTCCTGGGCGTGGGCAGCACCTCGCTTGAGGGTACCCCCGGTTTCATCGAGCTGACCCTGCCCAACGGCGACCGCTACCAGTCCGGCGACCCGGAAACCCTGATGGCGGCCGCCACCGGCTGGCAGCTGCCGCTGACCAGCCTGACTTGGTGGATTCGCGGCCTGCCAGCTCCGGAGGGTGACGTCCAGCTGCTGTTCGATGACCGCGGCCAGCTGACCCTCCTGCGCCAGTCGGGCTGGGAGATCCGCTACGACCGCTGGCAAGCGTTCGTCCCCGGACTGCCGCCGCTGCCGGCCCGCATCACCGCCCTGAAAGAGGACAAACGGGTACGCCTGGTGGTGGCTGACTGGCAAGCCCTGGAGGCGACCCCGTGACCCTCACCCTGCCCGCCCCGGCCAAGCTGAACCTGTTTCTGCACATCGTCGGTCGACGCCCGGACGGCTACCATGAACTGCAGACCCTGTTTCAGTTCCTGGACTACGGCGACGAGCTGACCTTCACCCTGACGCCGGGACATGCCGGCGTACGCCTGGCCACACCCATGCCCGGGGTGCCGGACGACGACAACCTGATCCTGCGCGCCGCCCGGGCCCTCGAAACCCGGGCCGGCCGCCGTCTGCCGGGGGTCACCATCGCCATCGACAAGCGCCTGCCCATGGGCGGCGGCCTTGGTGGCGGCAGCTCCGATGCCGCCACCACCCTACTGGCACTCAATCACCTGTGGCATCTGGGCCTGGACCTCGACACCCTGGCCGGGATCGGCCTCGGCCTGGGCGCGGACGTGCCGGTGTTCGTCCACGGTCAGGCCGCCTTCGGCGAGGGCGTCGGCGAGCGGCTGACCCCGGCCCACCCGCCGGAAGACTGGTTCGTGGTGCTGAAGCCAGACTGCCACATCAACACCGGAAAGATTTTTTCCGAAGAGGGGTTGACAAGGGACACCCCAAAAATCAAAATAGCGCCCGCTTTTGAGGGAGACGCCTCGAGGTACCGAAACGACTGTGAGGATGTAGTTCGCAAACTGTATCCGGAGGTTAACCAAAGCCTGGAATGGCTTTCACAATTCGGACCTGCAAGATTAACCGGAACCGGGGCTTGCATTTTTGGACGTTTCCCGACAGAATCCGCAGCCCGGATCATCTGGGAAAGCAAACCCTCCGGCATCACGGGGTTCGTAGCTAAAGGGGTGAACCTGTCACCTCTTCACAAAAAGCTGACAGAGCTGGAATGATGCCAAAAAAGCACGATACTGGGGTGTCGCCAAGTGGTAAGGCAACGGGTTTTGATCCCGTCATGCGTAGGTTCGAATCCTACCACCCCAGCCACCTTTCTCCCGCTTCGTCTGAATCAAACGCCGATACTGAGAAGGATGCTGTCGTGTCCAAACTGATGATTTTCGCCGGCAATGCCCACCCAGAGCTGGCACACGCCATCGCCAAGAAACTCCACATTCCCATGGGCCAGGCCACCGTCGGCCGGTTCAGCGATGGCGAAACCACCGTCGAGATCAACGAAAATGTGCGGGGCCACGATGTTTTCATCATCCAGCCCACCTGCTACCCCACCAACGACAACCTGATGGAACTGATCGTGATGGCCGACGCCCTGCGCCGCGCTTCCGCCACACGCATCACCGCCGTTATCCCCTATTACGGCTATGCCCGTCAGGACCGTCGTGTGCGCTCCACCCGGGTCGCCATCAGCGCCAAGGTCGTCGCCGACATGATCTCCAGCATCGGCGTGGACCGAGTGCTGACCGTCGACCTGCACGCGGACCAGATCCAGGGCTTCTTCGACATTCCGGTGGACAATATTTACGCCACCCCGATCATGCTCGAAGACATCGAGAAACAGCGCTTCGAGAACTTCATCGTGGTCTCCCCGGACGTGGGCGGCGTGGTGCGTGCCCGGGCCGTGGCGAAGCGGCTGGACGACGCCGACCTGGCAATCATCGACAAGCGGCGGCCCAAGGCCAACGTCTCTCAGGTCATGCACATCATCGGTGACGTCAAGGACAAAACCTGCATCCTGGTGGACGACATCGTCGACACCGCCGGCACCCTGTGCAAGGCCGCCAATGCCTTGAAGGAACACGGCGCCTCCCGGGTCGTCGCCTACATCACCCACCCCGTGTTGTCGGGCCCGGCCATCGAGAACATCAACGCCTCCGAGCTGGATGAACTGGTGGTCTGCGACACCATTCCGCTGGGTGACAAGGCGAAGAATTGTGATAAAATCCGCCCCCTCAGCATGGCCGGCCTGCTCGCGGAGTCCATCCGCCGGGGGAGCAACGAAGAATCCATCAGCGCCATGTTCGAGAACGTCTGAGCGCCGCGCGCCTCGGACCTTTCACGAGATACGGCAGTTTTCGGGTCGGGAGCCTTTGGGCTCCCGACCCTTTTCGTCAGCCGGAGGCCAACTCCGGCTTTTCTGGAACTTCATCCGGGCCAAGCCTGGTCGCGGGCCGTTCGGATGACATATGAGGTAAAGAGCATGTCTCAGGAATTTGTGATCCAAGCATTTCCTCGTGACGACAAGGGGAAAGGTGCGAGCCGCCGCCTGCGTCGCGAGGAGCGGAAAATCCCGGCCATCATTTACGGTGGCGGTCAGGACGCGACTCCGGTTGCCATCTGGCACAACGAGCTGAAAAAGGCTCTGGAAAACGAAGCCTTCTTCTCCCACATCCTGACCATCGATCTGGAAGGCAAGAAGGAAAGCGTGATCCTGAAGGATCTGCAGCGTCACCCGTACAAGCCGATCCTGACCCACGCCGACTTCCAGCGTGTCGACAAGGACCACGAGATCCACGTCAACGTGCCGCTGCACTTCCTGAACGAGGAAAGCGCGCCGGCTGTCAAGCTTCAAGGTGGCGTGGTTTCCCACCAGATGACCGAAGTCGAGATCATCTGTCTGCCGCAGGATCTGCCCGAGTACATCGAGGTTGATCTGACCGACGTGGCCATGGACCAGGTGGTTCACCTGAGCGACCTGAAACTGCCCAAGGGCGTTCGCATCGCGGCCCTGCAGCAGGGTCCGGAACACGACCTGCCGGTACTCGCCATTCACAAGCCGAAGGGTGCCAAGGCTGACGAAGCTGAAGGCGAAGGCGAGGAAGGCGGCGAGGCGTAATCCCGCCGGGGGCGACGGCAGATGGCACAGGATATTGTTATGGTGGTCGGCCTGGGCAACCCGGGCGCCGACTACGAACATACCCGCCACAACGCCGGCGCCCTGTTCGTCGAAGCGCTGGCCCGCGACGCGGGCCAGACGCTCCGCCCCGAACGCAAGTACCATGGGCTCTATGCCCGCATCCACTGGCAGGGCCTGGACCTGCACCTTCTGAATCCCACCACCTTCATGAACCGCAGCGGGCTGGCGATCAAGGCCCTGGCGGACTTTTTCCGGATTCCCCCACAGCAGATCCTGGTCGCCCACGACGAACTGGACCTGCCAGCCGGCACCGCCAAATTCAAGAAGGGCGGCGGCCACGGCGGCCACAACGGCCTGCGCGACACCATCGCTCATCTCGGCAGCAACGACTTCCAGCGCCTGCGCCTGGGCATCGGCCATCCCGGCGACAGCCGCAAAGTGACCGGCTATGTCCTGGGCCGGCTCGGCAAGCAGGAAAGCGAACAGCTCGACGCCGTGTTCGGCGAGGTCATGCGGGTTCTGCCGGAGGCGGCCACCGGCAAGCTGGGCGCGGCCATGAACCGGCTGCACAGCTTCCGGGCAACGGCCTGAGTCCCAGGCGCCCCACTCGCACCCATACCCGTACCCCGGTATAATCCGGCCAACTTTTTCAGCACCAGCAGAGGCACTCCATGGGATTCAACTGCGGCATTGTCGGCCTTCCCAACGTCGGCAAATCCACCCTGTTCAATGCACTGACCAAAGCCGGTATCGGCGCGGAAAACTTCCCTTTCTGCACCATCGAACCGAACGCGGGCGTGGTGCCCATGCCGGACCCCCGCCTGAACACCCTGGCCAATATCGTCAAGCCCGAGCGCGTGGTCCCCACCACCATGGAATTCGTGGACATTGCCGGGCTGGTGGCCGGTGCTTCCAAGGGTGAAGGCCTGGGCAACCAGTTCCTGGCCAACATCCGCCAGACCGACGCCATTGCCCACGTGGTGCGCTGCTTCGAAGACGGCAACGTCATCCACGTCGCCAACAAGGTAGACCCGGCGGCCGACATCGAGGTGATCAACACCGAGCTGGCCCTGGCTGACCTGGAAACCGTCGAGAAGGCGATCAAGCGGGTACAGCGGGTCGCCAAGAGCGGCGACAAGGAAGCCAAAGCCCAGCTGGCTATGTTCGAACAGCTGCTGCCGGTGTTGAACGAGGGCCGGCCGGTGCGCAGCATGAATCTGGACAAGGACCAGATGGCACTGATCCGGGAGCTGTGCCTGCTGACGGTCAAGCCCACCATGTACATCGCCAACGTCAACGAGGACGGCTTTGAGAACAACCCGCACCTGGACAAGGTCCGGGAAATCGCCGCCGCCGAAAATGCCGTGGTGGTCCCCATCTGCAACAAGCTCGAGGCCGAAATCTCGGAGCTGGACGACGACGAAAAAACCATGTTCCTGGAGGAGATGGGCATGGAAGAGCCCGGCCTGGACCGGGTAATCCGCGCCGGTTACACGCTGCTGGGCCTGCAGACCTACTTCACCGCCGGCGTCAAGGAAGTGCGGGCCTGGACCGTCAAGATCGGTGCCACCGCGCCCCAGGCGGCGGGGGTCATTCATACCGACTTCGAGCGCGGCTTCATCCGTGCCGAGGTGATCAGTTACGACGATTTCGTCCAGTACAACGGCGAGCAGGGTGCCAAGGATGCCGGCAAGTGGCGCCTGGAAGGCAAGGACTACATCGTCCAGGACGGTGACGTCATCCACTTCCGCTTCAACGTCTGAGCCCCTGGCATGTCGTCCCTGCCCGTCTGCTGCGGCGCACCGGAGGAATACTGGCCCTGGGCCCGGCGACTGCCGGGTCTGACCTTCGTCGCCCTGAACTTCACACCGGTGGTGGTGACCGAGGCCCAGTTTCGGGACTGCGGCATCGAGCCGCCGCCCTCGGTGCGACGGGCGGTGGCCAAGCGGCAGAGCGAGTACCTGGCGGGCCGGCTGTGCGCCCGGACGGCGCTGCAACGGGTCACCGGGCAGGCTCGAGTACCGGGCTGTGGCGAGGACCGGGCACCCTGCTGGCCTGACGGCTGCGTGGGCTCCATCAGCCACGGCGAGGGGCGCGCGGCGGCGGTGGTGGGCCGGCGTTCGGACTATGCCGGCGTGGGCCTGGACCTGGAGCCGGTGATTCCGGCGCCTCGGGCCCGGACACTGGTGCCCCAGATCTTGACCGATGGCGAACAGCGCCGTTTCGCCCGGGACCTGGACGCCCATCCGGGCCCGACCCTGACCCGGGTATTCTCCCTCAAGGAAAGCCTGTTCAAGGCCCTCTATCCACTGACCCTCACCCGCTTCTACTTCGAGCACGCCGAGGTCTTGGAGTGGCAGCCGGACGGCGGTGCCCGGCTCCGTCTGCTCACCGACCTGTCCGAGGACTGGAGGTACGGCCGGGAGCTGGAGGCGTGGGTGGCGCCCGAGCAGGACCGGCTGCTCACCCTGGTGGCGGTCCCGGTCCAATCCGCGTCGGTGCACGTCTAGGCGTTCTCGGCGAGCGCCCTGGTCACGCCCCTGGGAGGGTCATCAATGTGCGGACAGTTCTCGCACAGCCCCAGCCCGGGCAACAGGTAGCGGATGCAGCACTGGCGACGCTGCCGGAACGGTGACGGCATGCCCTCCCGGGCCACGTACCGCACCGGCTCATGCAATGGGTTACGACGGCCATCCGGCCGCTGCTCGGCGGCGATCAGGGCGCGGCCATCCGCCAGTCTCCGTTCCGGGACCGACCGCCCCACCATGGCCGAAACCAGCCACTCGATGTAATTGGCCGCGTTGCTCCACAACACCGTGCGGGACACCTTCACCTGACGGTTCATGGCCTCGATAAACGGGGCGAAGTTATCGTCCAGCAGCACCCGGAAACGCTGAAACGGGCCATCGGGCGGTGTCCGCCAGCGCACACCGGCGTCAGGAATCTTGAACGCCGCCGGCAGTCCCTCCGGGTCCAGCACGATCTCCAGGGTGTCCAGGGCCACCGGCAGCTCCCGGTCCAGCAGCAGATTGGCGGTCAGCGTGGGCACCGTCAGGCGCAGGAAATAGCTGCGGGACCACTGCGACACCAGGGCCCGCAGGTCGGCATCGGGCCGATCCGGGGCGTACCGTCACCGTAATGGACATTTCGGGGCAGGTTGTCTTCGCCCACGGTTTCCAGCAGCACCTCCTGCATATCCGGCTCCAGGGCGGAGACGTGGAACAGGTGGGCTTGGTTGAACCACACCCAGTCCCCGGTCCGGGGGTGCCGGGCTACCGCTTGGCAGCGCTGACTGGTGCGCAGTCCGCCATCGTCTTTCCAGTGCAGATCGATGCCCTTGCTGCGGCAGAACGCCTCGACCTGGCGCGGATCGTCGGTGTTGAAGACCTGGGGCCAGTCCACGTCCAGGCCGTTGCCGTAGTTGCGCACGTACCGCAGGCCCCGTTCCGCGAAACGGCGCCTCAGGGCCGGGTCGATCCGCTGATAAATCCGCCGGCTGTCGGCGATCGGCGTCTCTCCACCCACGGCCGCCGCCTGGGCGCAGTAGAACCAGATGCGCATCGGCCATTCGGTGGTGTAGGCCTGTTCGTTGTGCAGGGGAATCGAACGATGGGCGGGATACTCGGTGGAGGTGTACACCTCGCCGGCCACCCGGCTACGGGGGGTAGAACCAAACTCATAACTCAGCAGCGGATGGCCGAAAGACGCGGCAAAGGCCTGGAAGCCCGCCACGCCCGGGTCGGTGAAGCCGGAGAACAGGAGGGCACCGTCCTGCTCCAGGCGTCGCGCGACCAGCGCCCGGAGACTGTCGCCGGCCCGCGCCAGCGACAGGGGCGCTGGTGACGGCAATAGGCCTCCAGCAGGCGATGCCGCTGCGTCTGAAGATCCGGTGTATCCGGCGCCCGGAGCCTGACCGGACGCGCCATCTGGTATGCGACATGTTGTTGGCAGGAACCCATTGTCCACTATCCTTGCGTGGGTTACGGGCCGCTCAGACAGGGAGTCCGGGTGACGACGCCCCTCCAGCCGACCCTTGGATTGATCGAATTAATGATAATTATTATCAATTTAGAAATGATTACAACATGTCGCCGAAAGCAGCGTGCAGGCCGAAGACGGAACGCGGCAACGGGGAGTGAAAAGAGGGGTTGACAACCCCAATCAAAATACACAGAATACGCGCCTCGTTGAGAGCGCTATGCCTCTCAGGCGACACGGCAAGGTAGCTCAGTTGGTTAGAGCACAGCACTCATAATGCTGGGGTCGGCGGTTCGACTCCGCCCCTTGCTACCAGAATTCAGAGGGTTACGATTTCGGTCGTAGCCCTTTTTTCATTGGGTATACGGATTTAATGGTTGATGGGGCACCTTCACCCCATCAATCTGATACCACCCTCAGATGGTTGACAGATCGACTC